>Ga0315288_10008115_pt1 | contig 13261 bp, 8 predicted proteins | sample YL17G11_20_MG_FD_203454 | JGI IMG/M metagenome (GOLD analysis project Ga0315288, IMG submission 203454) | Sediment microbial communities from Yellowstone Lake, YNP, Wyoming, USA - YL17G11_20 | ecosystem: Environmental > Aquatic > Freshwater > Lake > Sediment | place: USA: Wyoming | collected...
AGGCAGGCGGGGGGCGGGGAGGTGTATTTTCCCCCGGGCACGTATCCCGTTTCGGTCGTGTCGCAGGGAGCCAGCCTGCGGGTGGGCAGCAGCGTCACGTTGCGCGGGCAGAGCGCGCAGCAAAGCGTACTCCGGCTGAACGTGCAGGGCCGGTTTGACACGTTGCTGCGACCGGACGTGGGCGCGGTTCAAGTGACCGTGCAGGATCTGGGGTTCGACCTGAACGGACTCATCAACCCTATGCGGCCCTTTTCCGGCGGCGGGTTGGGGGCAATCCGCACCAACGGCGTGCGAACGGCCATCGCGTTCCATGGCGGTTCGGACCACGCGGTGCGGCGCTGCCGGTTCTTCAACATCGCCTCGGTGCAGACGATCGCGGCGGTGGATGCGGGCCAGACGCCACGCCTGAAGAACGTGGTGATCGCCGACAACGCTTTCGAGGAGGTCGGGGGCGGCTCGCTCGACTACGATCATTCCACCACCTACACGGAAGCGGACGGCGTGTCGATTACCGGCAACGTGTTTTCCAGCCGTCACGGGCCCGGCACGCTGGGGGCGACCACCGCCGTTGAGATCCATGGCCCGAACCAGCGCGTCCTCAACAACGACATCAACGGCTACACCATCGGTGCGATCGCCAGCGGGATTTACCCATTCAGTTCCATCAACCAAGTGTACCAAAGCAACCGCATCGCGGGAGTCAATTTCGGTGTTCGCATCTGGATGACGAGTTGGTCCAACACGCCGCAGCCCGTGATGAAGAGCATTCTCATCCGCGACAACACCATCACGGTGGATGTCCAGGGCTGGCGCGGCGTCCCCACCGGGGGCGGCGGCGTGCAAGACAACTTGGGCAGCGCCGGGATTGTCTGGATGGACAGCGGGCTGGACACCCCGCTGGAGGATCTGGACGTGATCAACAACCACATCCGCTCGGTTAACATCGGCACCCCGCCACTCGATTTCAGCGGCTTGCACAACGGAATCCGCTTCCATATCCCTGGCGACGTCGCCCCAGCCTCGCGCATCCGCATCCTCGACAACCGCATCGAGAATTCCCCGGCGGCCGGACTCTACTTCGACCGGCCGTTGCACGGCGTGCTGGTGTCGGGAAACGCCGTGATCAACCCCGGATCCAGCCAGGGGGGATTGCAGGTCGGCGCCGCCCGCGGGATCCGCGTGGCAGGCCAGACGCGTGATTTCTACATCCTCGACAATGCGTTCGTGGACGACCGCCTCGCGCCCCGGATGGCGGGTGGCATCTACGAAATCAGCAGCAATCTCGGCAACTGCGCTTACACCTCCAACAAGGTCGAGTTGGCTTCCGGCGCCAGCGTTCCGCAATTCACCAGCGGCCCCAGCCATGCCGGTCCGGCCTGGATCGCCAATCCCCCGCCGCTCCGGCACGACGCCTTTGAAGGTCCCGACCCGGGTGGCTGGACGCCGGTGAGCGGCACCTGGCAGGTGCAGCCGGACCATGCTGGTCGAACGGGCGTTTACGTCAACAGTGACCCTGCGGAGGGTTTGACCCTCGCCGGGGAACCGCAATGGAAGGACTACTTGTTCCGCGCCTTGGTCAGCCTCGACGATGCTCGCGGCAGCCGCAGTCTCCTGGCCCGAGTCCAGGATGCGACGCATTACGACGTCTTTGAGATTCGTCCCCACGACCAGCCACCCGCTTGGAGCCTGAGCCGACGCGAAGGCGACACGGTGACCCTTCTCAGCGGCGGGGAGCTGCCGGCTCTGGGCGGATCCTGGGTTTGGCTCCGGTTGATGGTAGCAGGCAATCGGCTCACGGCCGAGGTCGCGCCGGGCACCAATTACCACCAGATTGCTTACCTCGGCACCGCCAACGATTCCACCTGGGGCCAGGGGCGGATTGGCTTGCGGACTTTGGGCGCGCGGGCCGGCTTCGACGAGGTGTCGGTATTCCCACTCGACGGCTTCGACTATGCCGACGCGGTGACTGGAGCCCCCCGCCTGAAGGCGTCCTTGCACAACGGCGTTCACTTTGAGGGGATCATCGGGCAGACCTACCGCGTCGAGTATCGCGACGGCACAGACCTGCCCTGGAGCGTCCTGGAAGAAGTCAGTCCCCTGCGCGTTTCACCGACCACCGTTTTCGATCCGGCGAACCCGGTTCCACGCGAGCGCGAATACCAGGTCCTGTGGCAATCCAGTGCCACACCGGCGGCGTCTTCGGTGAGCGGCGGAAGAATCCTGCTCTCGGGGCAGCCCTTTTTCCCCATCGGGGTGTACCATGTGGCGCCACTCAACGTCACCTCCACCGAGGCTCAACGCCGCGCCGGCACTTTGACGGCGATCTCAGGTGGAGGATTGAATGCCCTCCATCTGGATGATCGTGGAGACAGTGCCCTTGCCTCATTGCTCGACTCGGCTTCCGGCACTGAAGTGCGCATCATGCTCGGGGGCGCCCACGACACAACCGGTTTCCTCGGGACGGTCAACAAATACAAGCCCCAGGGGGCGCTGTTCGCGTGGACGTTGTTTGACGACGCCGATGACGGCCGGGTTTCCCTTCAGTCGATTGCCGATAAGAATACCCGGGTCAAACAAGCGGATCCCTCTCGCATCACGAATATCTCTTTGACGGGATACGATCAGAGTCGGCGGGGCGCGGTGGCGAGCTACATGACGTTATGCGATGTCGTCCGCGTTCAATCCTATCCTTTGGGCCGGGTTGATGGTGCGGTCTCCTACGGGTCACCCCTCAAAGACAACTTCTACTGGCTCTCTGAAGCGACCACAGCGGCGGCTCAATTCAATCGCCCGGTGATCGGCGACCTTCAGGCCTTCTCCTGGGGCACGATAGGATCAGGATCATCTCGTGCCCCTGACTCTACTGAGGAGCGCAACCTGACTTACGGGGCTCTGGCTGCCGGCGTAAAAGGGGTGATGTGGTATGCGGCCTACGATCCGGCGGGATGGAATCTCTTCGAGGACACGGCCCTCTGGAGTGAGCTGAGAGCGCTGAAGGACGATATCTCGACGATGGCGCCTTTTCTTCTCAATGGATCGTTCACCAAGAATGTCGCAACGGGTAACCCCGAATGCGTGGCTTCCCGCTGGCAACTCGGGAACCAGGCGATGATCCTCGCCGTCAACCTCGATGCTCAAAGTTACCAGAACGTGCAGATTGCCCTGACCTCGGGGGCTTCCAATGTGCGCCGCTTTGTTGCTCGTCTTCGCAGTTCCCTTTCCGCATCGGGAGGGTGGCTGACAGGCACTTTGAACGCCGCTGAAGTTCAGACCTACACCATGGAGGTGTTATGAGGTGCCGGGCCATGACCCATCGACAACGATAGGCACCATTTCTCAAAGGCGATCATCGTCAGGGCCTGCCATCGCTGGTTTGAGGCTCGAACCTGCCGCCCACGGCGCGCTCCCAAACTCATACGCGCCGACGTCCGGCTGGCCATTCTTCACCTCGTCATTGATGCCGGGGATGGCGATGCCGGCATTCACGGCCGGGGCCCTTGCGGAGCGGAGTTGGAAGTCGAGCGCTTTCACATTCACGAACTCATCCGCCGTGGCGTCGATGTGGTTGTGACTGGCCTCGAACTCACCGCGCAAGGACCGCATCGCGCCGCGCTGCGCGAGGTTGTTGCGACAAATGACGCCGCGCGTGCCGCCGGTGTCTGTCCGGCCTCCGGCAAAGATGGCCTGCTCGCACACATCCCAGAGCGTGTTGTGATAGACGCCGATGTTGTCGGAAAAATGCTGCGCGTAATGGATGAAGATGCCCCAGCGGATGCGCCCGCCGCCGTCCACGACGTTATGATGCACCACCGCGTGATCGGTGCCGTCATCGAGATAGATGCCGAAGCCTTTGTTGCCGCGCACGACCTGCACCCCGCTGATATGATTCCACGCGATGACGCCACCGGCGAGGGTGCGTTCCTCCGTGGCCGCGTCATGGTTGGAAACGTAAATGCCCGCCGAGCCGCCATCCACGAGCAGGCGGCCCACGTCGCTGATGCGGTTGTGGAGAAGGCGCGGATGACATTGTCCGCGCCACTCACATGCAGACCGCTGGTGCCGTCTTTGGCAAAGCCGAAGCGATAGGAATGCCGCTCGCCCACCACGTCCTCGCCGCTGTAAACACTCCACGGCGCGTGCTGACGAAACACGCAGCGATCCACGAGACAATGGCGCGTATTCTCCATGAGCACCGAAGCTCCCCGAAACCGCAGCCCGCGCAGCGTTACGCGCTCGCAGCCCGTGAGATCGAAGCCCCACAACCGCACCTGCGCTTCCACGGCTTCCGCGCCTGGAGCCGCGCCATCGGGCGGCCAGAAATAGAGCTTCCCATTCTCCCAATGCCATTCACCCGGCGCATCCAGCGCCCGCAGGTGACGCGTGATGTAGCCGTGGCCCGAACCTTGAAACTCCTGGTTGCGCAGATAAAAATTAGCCTGCGCTATCCTCAACCGCCCCTCACCGGAGCTGGTGATCAACCCGTAGTTGGCGCTGTAACCGTTGTCCCCGCCCACCCCACAAAAGACGCCGCCGACCCACTGATTCGCGGTCCACTTTTCACCCGGAAACTCCACCATCGCCGTGCGATCCGCCTTGCCCTCACTGACCACGACCTTGGCCCACGAGTCCGTGGCGAGCCGATCTCCGCGATGATTGGGATGCCTCGCCAGGTCCATGTGCTGGCCGCGAAAGAACACCGCCCGCACCTCCGCCGCGACCTCCGCGACAAACACCGGACGCTCCGGCGAAACCTGTTGCCACGGGCCGACAGAATTGCCGCCCGTCACTTCCGCCTGCTCGCCCTCCGCCCCCACGAACGACTGCCCCGCCTGCGGCACCACCGTTTCGCGATAGGTGCCGCCATGCACAATACACGTCGCGTCTTTCCCCATGCGCTGCGCGGCGACACTCACCGTCCGCCACGGATGTTCGGGTGAGCCATCCCCCGCGTCGTTGCCGCGCGCCGCTTCCACATGGAAGTCCGCGCCCATTCCCGTGGCGGTGAAGTGCAGCAGCGCGCAGAGACACCAAAGGCTGAATGTGCGGAGTGAATTGCTGATATGGATACGAGTTTTTATGGTAGTGCGCGTCGCGTCACTTGGAGTGATGGGCATTTCAATTTCCTTTCACGGCCGCTGCGTTTAGCACCATGCTTCCGCCTACCGCCAAGTCACCCGCAACGCGTTGCGAGGCGGTATTCGAGCATACTGGGATTTTGGGTGGCCCACGGCCATGGTTCCCAAGACGACGTGTGCCTCTGGCAACCCCAAGAACTGCCGCAACGGCGGCCACGTGTTGGCTGTCAGGTCAACGAGGCCCACCCAGCAGGCGCCCAAACCAAAAGCGCTCGCGGCAAGCTCCAGATACGTCTGGGCAATGATGCAGGCTGACGGAGCCATGGGATTTGCTTGCGGCCCGTGCGCGATAATCAGGTGGGGCGAGCCGCGAGAGACGATATCCGCGCCGTCATCCCACGCCTTCACAAGACGCTCCAGGACATTGCGAATCGCCAACTCCGAGTCCTGCTTGAGCAGGTTGCGAATACCGTCAACAACCATCCCCGATATCTGTCGAACCTGGTCGGTGTCATGAATGACCAGCCAATGGACAGGCTGTGCGTTGCACCCAGACGGAGCGAAACGAGCAATATCCAGCAGCGCGGAAATGGTTTCGCGCGCGACAGCCTGGTCCTCGTAGTTCCGAATGGACCGGCGGCTCCGCATCAACTGCCCAACTTGCCCAGGCCCGACACGCAAATCCTCCTGGATAGGCAGGCACTGCTCCGGCGCCGCATTCCTGTGCGAGAAGGCTTCGTCGGGACACGCCGCCACGCAGTGCCCGCAGTCAAAACACGCCTCGTCGGCACCTTCGGCGGGCATGGGAACCGGATACGCGTCGCTGATGTTGATCAAGCCAGCCGGGCAGGCAGCCACGCAGACTCCACAAAGACCGCACTTCTCTTCGTCCACCACAAACAGACTCATTTGAAACCTTGTAAGGAATTTGATTCAGGCCGCAAGGCCGCACTGGAGGGAAATCCTCCCGCCGCGTTGCGCCGCTGCGGCTTCGGCAGCCGGCAGCGCCATCAGCCTGTAACCGTCCAGCCACAGAAAGCGGAAGTTCAAGATCGGTCTTTTCATAAAGCATGGTTGATGATATCGAGCGTTGCGATCATCACCGGGGCGCGCGCTCGCCGTGTTCGGATTTGCTGGGGGTCGCTGACCCTGCCGACTCCAAGGTGAGCACCCAATCGTTGTCTGCAGAAGCTTTCTTGCCTGGTGGAATGAATTCGCGATTCGCTGTAGGTGGGAGCGGCGAACCTTTACCCCGGCTGCTCCCGCCGGTGGTCGGGTTGAACCAAGCCACGCCCACCTTTTGGTCCGCGCCGGGCGAAAGGCGGGTAAGATCCGCCGTGATGGGACGCGCTTGCGGCAGGTAGAGGATGGCGAAGCTGCCGTCCTTCGCCACCGCCGCGGTCACATAATCCACTTCACCGGCTTGGCCACGACCGCCCACCACCAGGCGACTGTCGTTGTCAGGCTCCAACTTCCACCAGGCGCGGGCGGCGAAGAGTTCCTTGACATGGCGCATCTGCTTCGAGCCGACGTCGTCTAGGCCCTGACGCCACTGGCCGGAGAACCTCCAGAGTTCGCGGTGGCCGTAGGCATGGCCCATGAGCGCGCCGCTCAGGATGGCGCCGTAGGCTTGTCGCCGCACGCGGAATGGATCGCCCGGACGCTGGTCATTGCTCTCGTGTTCGTAGCCTGACTCGATGAGGAAGATGGGGCGCGGACGCTGGTTCGGATAGGCGCGCGACCACTCGCTCAAGACGTGGCCGTACGTTTCGCGGTAGGTGTAGGCCGCATTGATGTCGAGCCAGGATTCACCGGCGAAGAAGGCGGCGCTGCTATGCTCCGGCGCGTTGTGGACGGTGGTGAGGTGATGCGGGGCGGTTTCCTTGAGGCCTTGCGCCAGCAACGAGATGGCCTTTTGCTTCTCGCCGGGATTCGCGTCGCCCTCGAGAATCCAGAGGATGTTCTTGCGCGCCGCGTAGCGTTGGCCCAGAAACCGGCCGTAAGGCCGGGCATTGTCTTCGGTGAGCTGGGAACGCCAGCCTTCCTTGTCCTGGCCACTCCAGCGAATCCAGAGAGCGGCAATCGAGACGAACAAGCCGCGTTTCTCGCCGGCCTCGAGGATCGCGTCCAGATGGCGCCAATACGCTTCGTTGGGTTTGAGGATGTCCTCGAGCGGAACGAACGGCTCGTCGCCGTTGAGGTTGCAGACCGGAGCGATCTCTTTGCTCACCGTGTGGAACTGGATCGCGGTGAATCCATCCTTCACCCGGCGGTCGAAGTACTCCTCAGCGACGGCCAGCGTGGCTTTCTTGGGCAACTGCCAGGCCGTATCGGCGTGATCGAAGAAAGGAACGCCTGTCGAATCCACGAGGTAGCGGCCATCCGGGCTGGGGCGCAGCGGGAAGGCCGGCCCGGCGGCAGCGCCTGGACCCAGGGCCCACCCGGTCAGGGCGAGAATGAAGCGACTTGATTCAACATGGTATTCCCTTGGTGCGCAGAGTCGGATCAAGATGTAACGAGCGCAGTTCATTCCACTTTCAGCTTTCGGCGGCTGATGGTGGATTCCGTGGCAGGTCCGTTCTCCGGGAGGGCGGTCGCTTTGAGGATGTAATCACCGGGCGCTTGGGGCGCGGTCAGAGGAAGGCCCAAGGTGATTTGTCCCAGCGGCTCCAAGGTGAAGGGCACCTCGCGGGTTGCAGTGATTTTGCGGTCGGCGTTTTCGAACGCGAGAGCGAGCCGGCCCTTGACCGTCCGGTCATAATCGTTGACCAGCATCACGGGATAGCGGCGTTCGGTGGCGGCCTTGAGTGTCGGTTGCCAGAAGTTCACATACACACCCAGGGGTTTGAACGCTTCGCCCACGTAATCAGAAAAGCCTGGATCAAGCTCCAACTTCTCCACGTCGCGCCAATGGTCGGACGTGTAGCCTTCCGGCTTGTTGTAGGTGAGATAGACGAAATGCAGGACGCCGGCAAAGTTGCGGTGCGCCCGCCAGAATTCAGTCAACCCACCCAGCAAGTATGCGTTCAGCGAAAGCCGCTGTTCGGAGGTGGCGTTGGGGCCCAATTGATTCCCATAAAGTTTCTCCGTGAGCAGGCATGGCGAACCGTCGCGGTTCAACCACAGCCAGCCGTATTCATTGACGAAGGCCGCGTGCCCGGTGGGATGACCGGAATTGTCGCTCTTGGCTCCGGTCATCGTTTCCAGGGCCGTCATCTGGAACTTGGGGTTGGAAAAGAGATACGGATGGTCTTCGACCGGGTCGTCCGGACCCGATGGGACGTTGTAGCCGTTCTCCCAGGGCCGGTTCGAGAGGTCGAGCTTCCGGACCGCCGGGATCACGGTCTCGCCCAGAATCGGAGCGACCGTTTCGTTGGCGGCGTCCCACAGTGCCATGCTGGGGTGATTCCAATGGTCGCGCATGAACTCGGAGTACTCCCGCACGAGGCTCGTCTCGCTCCATTCCTTCTGCCAGTCCGACCGGCCGGTCCAGATGAAGTACTCGTTTTGGATGAGCAGGCCGGCTTCGTCCGCCAGGTCGAACCACTTCTCGGGAACCGGCCCGATGCAGAACCGGAAGCTGTTCCAATGCATCTTTTTCGGGATCTCCACCAGAAGTTGCCGGGTCCAGGCCTCCTGCCAGGGAAGCGTCCCCGAGTGCGGGTCCTCAAAGAACCGGTGCAACGTGATGTTGGAACCGCGCAGGAAATAGACCCGGCCGTTGAGGTAGGCCCGCTTGGTCGCCGTGTCGAAGCGAAACTCGCGCAGGCCGAACCGGGTCTTGAGGCTGTCTCCGCCAGTCCGGGTCTCCAGAACGTGGAGGAACGGATCCTCGGGGGACCACAGGCGTGCGTTCTTGATTTGGATCGTATCGCGGAAGGTGTGGGTCTGGCCGGGCTGGATCACGACCTTGCGCGGTTTGGAAGCTCCGGCGCTGCGCCCGTCCTTCCATGCGGCGATCTGGTGAGCCAACCGGCACTCAACTGGTTGGGCGCCATGATTACGCACGACCGTTTCCACGAGAATCGAGCCATCTTTAATGTTGGGCGCCACCTGGAGGGTCTCGATGACCGGGTTGTCAGAAAGAGCCAGGCTCACGCTGTCGTAGATTCCAGGCGTCCATTGGTATTTCTCGTAATCCGTGCCGGTGGGAATGTCGCGAGGGACCACGCCGGGATGGGCGCCGATGCGGATAACGAGGCTGTTTTCTCCGCTCCAGTTCATGGCTTCGGTGAGATCGAAGTATCCCGCGGTAAAGCACCCGAGATGCTCACCGATCTTCCGTCCGTTGAGCCACGCCGCCGTGCCGAACTGCGCCTTTCCCACCTTGAGCATTGCGACCTGCTTGCGGGCTGGAACTTGGAAACGGCGCGCATACCAGAAATAGTTCCGTTCCTGGCGCGAGACGCCGAAGTCCGGGACGGGCGTATTCTTGGGGAGCCGACCGAAGTTGATTTGATTTTGGACTGAGCCTCTGATGTCGAAAGCGTCCACATTCGCAAAAGCGGGGGTAGCTGAATGAGTGAGCGCCGGAACCGGAACCGTATGCCGGAAGTCGCGCGGCATGTCGTCTGCGCCGACGCTTTCCTCCACCTCCCAGGTTCCATCCAACGACACGGAGAGGCGCTGGGCCAAGAGAGACGGCGCTGACAGCAGCGCCGCGAACAGGAGAGCGCGGAAAAGTGAGTTTGCATTCATTGGTTCCATGAAAACTGAATTTGCTTTCTCGTGTGGTGCAGGCTTGCCCGAGCGGAAGGGGCTGTTCAAGGTAAAACCTGCCGGTATTGTGCCCAGAAAGGCCAGCTATCGGCCCGGCGGGGTGATCCGCAGCGTGCCAAGCCGATAGCGCGACTCCGAATCCGCGCCCTCGATGCCGAGCTTGACCCGCGGTTGTCCCTGTTCATCCACCAGGGCGATGCGGAGGTCGTACGCGCCGGGCTTCAGATCTTCGGGAAGACGGAACGCGCTCGAGACGGGATAGACCGGTCCCGCGATCCAGCCTTCCTGGTGAATGTCTCCGTCCACGGCGCTGAACGCAGCCCGGCCGTCCGCGCCCACGAGCTCCAGGCGGAGCGGAAAGCGTCGAGGGCAGAAGGAGGAGTTCCGGTTGACCCACTCCTGCCGCAGAACGACGACACCCCCCGCGGCGACGCTCCGGCGCCAGGTCAGGGTCACCGGCACGAGCCGGTATCCCACTCCGCCGGGCTTCAGGGCGCGCTCGAACTCCGCCCGGTCCTCCCGCATCGCCCGACGGTAGCTCGCGGCGTGCAGGTACATGTGGGCGAAAGCGGAATGCCAGCGGGCAAAGGCGTCCACATGCTCCTTCATGGAGCCGTGCGAGCCCTGGTCCTTCACCTGGTCATAGGACCAGTTCGACTCGGCAATGAGTTGATTCGTCTTCCAGTACTTCGTCATCAGGTCGTTTGGCCAGCCACTCAGCCCGTCGATGAAACCGTGGCGACTCAAGGCGAAGCCGCGTGAGACGGCGAGATCGAGTGCCTGGCGGTGCATCGCCTGGTCCAGGATCACCGGGCTGCCGGTCCGGTGGAACCGATCGCGGTAGGCCGAGAGGAAGGCCCGGAGCCTCGGCAGTTACGCCGAAGCGTAGGATGGATCACAGTAATCGGGCTGGCGCTTAAGCGCGTTCCCCTCGCCCCGGTATTCCTGGCACTTCACCCCTTTTTCCCACAACCAATCCGGGCAGGCCACGTTGCCCGGAGCGCCAGCCCAGCCGGGATCGCTCGTCACCCAGAGCCGGACGAGCATCCCCTTGCCCCTCGCAGCCCAGTAGCGGACGATCGCTTCCAGATCGTCCCAGCGGAACTTGCCTTCCTCGGGCTCGAGGTCCGACCACATCCAATCCACCAGCACGTAGCTGAACAAAGGGGCGTCGTCGCCGAAGCTCCGGGTGTTGTTCTCCACCGAGAACCTTCGGCCATCGAAGAACCGCGACCCTGCCCACAATCCCCAGCCGCAGTAAGGATTCACCAGCGGCGTGTCGGTCTCGATTGGGTGGACCGTTTGCCAGGGAGTCTCAGGGTGTGGGGAGCGAGTGGCGTCGCCCAGTTGCGCCAAGCCAGGGCTTTCGCGGCCCATCCCGCGCGTCGGGAGCAGACAGGCAGCGGCAAGCAGCACGAACCCTTTCAAGACCGTGGTAGGTGTCATCGTTTCTCGGATTCCTTGGCTCAACCCTCCAGGAACGCGGTGTTCGCCCCCTGCCACGGGTCGGTGAGCCACTGTGCGATGCGAGCGAGTTCGCGCCCGCCGGCTGTCTTGGCGTCGCGGTGCCGCGCAGCGATGGCGCGGACGCGGGCCAGTTGGTCGCGGAGAAAGGCGCGTTTCTTCGCGTCGAGCCGGCCACTCTTCCTGCGCGACTCTACCAGCCCGGGCGTCGTCAGCGGCGCGGGCACAGACCAGTCGCGGTCCGTGCCGAAGACACGGCAGAGTTCGAGCGTGTCTTCGACCTGCGCGGGCTGCCATTCCGGGCCGAACAGCTCGCGGCCCAGCACGGCTTGGAGGGCGGCATCCGACAGGTCGGGGTTGGCAGTGTATTCGCGGTAGGCCAACCGCGCCGCACGCATCGGCAGCTCGCGATAGGGAGAAACGCCTTCCGCCAGCCAGCCGAAGCCGAAGGGCACCTGCCGCCGGCCCTTCAGACATGGCTCGCCGAATTCCTCGTGCGTTTGGACGTAGCTGTAGCATTCGAGCGAGGGAATGAATCCGGTGCAATGGGCATCCCTCGCCCGCTGCGCGCCCGCGCGGATGCCTGGAATGTCGAAGCGTGACGGGGCTTCGTTCCACCACCAACTGCCCTGGGCCCGCGCAATGAGGCCCGGTTCGAGCGACTTTTCCGCGCCGTTCTGGTTGAGCGGTTTGAGCGAGCCGTCTTGTTCCTTCCCGGCCCAGCCTTCGCCGCAGCAACCGGCCCATGCCGACGCGATGGCCAGCAACATTCCTTGGCGGTGCCCCTCGGCGACGACTCGGTCCACGTGGCTGAAGAACTTCTCGTTCGGTCTGGCGAAATCCTGCTCAGGCGGCTTGCCGGCGAACGGCAATTCGCCCGCGCGATTCGTCATGCCGAGGAAGCCGGTGAGCTGCACCTGGAGCGCGGTGAAGCCCTGTTCCTTCCGGCGCGCGATGTATGCCTTCACCTCGGCTTCGGTGAGCTTGGTGAACATCATCCAGGGCGTATCCGCGTGATAAAGGAACGGCACGCCACGTTGGTCCGCGAGATGCCGGTGGTTCTCGCCGGCTTTGAGCGGGAAGGCGGGGTTCGTCGCGGCGGCCACTGGAAGCGAACCCGCCGCCAGCAGCCACAAGCAGAGCGCGGCCATCTCCCGCGAATGATTCGGTCTTCGAGCTGGATTCATAGGCGGTCAGATGTCATCGGGTGACAGCCTCCAAAGCCAGCACCCAGTCTTTATCGCCAGCCGAGTTTCTCTCCGGCGGCGTGAAATCGCGGGTGGAGTTGCTCGCGAAGGGCGAGTCAGCGACGGACTTCAAGCTGCCGTCGGTCGGATCTACCCAGCTTGCCTTCATCGAGCCGGAGAGGCGGCGGAGTTCCACGCGGATCGTCCGCGCCTGCGGCAGGTAGGCGAGGGCGAAGCTGCCGCCCTTGGCCACGGCCGCGGTCACATAATCCACTTCACCGGCTTTGCCACGACCGCCCACGACCAAGCGACTGTCCAGGTCAGGCTCCAACCACCACCACCTGCGCGTCGCAAAGAGGTCGCGAACATGGCGCATCTGCTTCGAGCCGACATCATCCATGCCCTGACGCCACTGGCCGGAGAACCTCCACAACTCACGGTGGCCATAGGCATGGCCCATGAGCGCGCCGCTCAGTATGGCACCGTAGGCTTGTCGCCGCACGCGGAACGGGTTGCCCGGACGCTGGTCATTGCTCTCCTTTTCGTAGCCGGACTCGATGAGGAAGATGGGGCGCGGGCGGCCCTCGGCGAAAGGACGGTTCCATTCGGCGACGATGTGCGGATGAACTTCGCGATACGTATAGGCCGCATTGATGTCGAGCCAGGATTCACCGGCGAAGAACCTGGCATTGCTATGCTCTGGAGCGTTGTGGACGGTAATGAGGTGATGCGGGGCGGTTTCCTTGAGGCCTTGCGCCAGCAACGAGATGGCTTTTTGCTTCTCGCCGGGATTCGCATCGCCGCCGAGAATCCAGA
>Ga0315288_10008119_pt1 | contig 13253 bp, 22 predicted proteins | sample YL17G11_20_MG_FD_203454 | JGI IMG/M metagenome (GOLD analysis project Ga0315288, IMG submission 203454) | Sediment microbial communities from Yellowstone Lake, YNP, Wyoming, USA - YL17G11_20 | ecosystem: Environmental > Aquatic > Freshwater > Lake > Sediment | place: USA: Wyoming | collected...
TCTTACCGTAGAGCTGGACGAGAGGATGCCTGCCAAGGAAGAGGGGCTAAGGCCGCCCAAAGAGAAGGCGGCGCACGAAAAGGAAGCCGCGAAGGCTAAAGGGCATCCTTCGCACGCCCCGGCAGCGGATAGCGAAAAGTCGATAGCGTCAAAAAGAGCCAAGACCAAAGATTCGGTAAGATCCGAATCCGGTAAAAAAGGTAAGGAGTAAGATGGGTCAAAAAGTACATCCATACGGTTTTAGGACAGGCTACATATATGATTGGAAATCCCGCTGGTTCGCAAAGAAGCAGGAATTCCCCAAACTATTATTGGAAGATTGCAAGATAAAAAAGTTTATCAAGAAAGCTCTCTCGACGGCAGCCGTCTCTAAAGTAGAGGTGGAGCGCGCAAGCGATAAGATCAGGGTGCTCATATTTACGGCCAGGCCGGGGATAATCATAGGAAGGCGAGGGTCAGAGATAGAGAAATTGAAAGAGGAGCTTCATTCGATAACCGGCAAAGACGTGCTAATAGACATAAAAGATATAAAGAATCCGAATATAGATGCCCAGCTAGTGTCAGAGAACATAGCGTTCCAGATAGAGAAACGAATCCCGCACAAGAGGGCCATGAAGAAGGCCGTTCAGAACGCGTTGGATAGCGGCGCCCGCGGCGTGAAGATAATCTGCGGGGGAAGGCTTGGCGGGGCGGAGATAGCCCGACGGGAGAGTTACAGGGTCGGCTCTGTCCCGGCGCAGACTTTGCGGGCAGATGTCGATTATGGGTTCGCCGAGGCATTGACGACTTACGGATTGATAGGTGTTAAGGTGTGGATATACAAAGGCGACAAGGTGTTGGATAAGGTCAAAGACGAGACCGAAGAAAAGAAATGATCGAGCAATTAAGCAAACAGCGATGCAGTAACCCAATCGCACAATTGCTTAATACCTAATATAGAGAAAGGCTCAAAACAATGGTATTGATGCCAAAAAGAGTTAAATTCAGGAAGGGGCAGCGCGGAAGACGGTTCGGAATAGCTTCGAGAGGTTCGACGCTGGCCTTCGGAGAATTTGGCCTAAAAGCGATCGAGAACGCCTGGTTCACAGACAGACAGATAGAGGCGGCGAGAGTAGCGCTTATGCGACACCTCAAAGGCGGCGGCAAGGTTTGGATAAGGGTATTCCCGGACAAACCTATCACAAAGAAGCCTGCGGAGACAAGAATGGGTAAAGGAAAAGGCGACCCTAACCATTGGGTCTGTGTCGTTAAGAAGGGCAAGATCTTATTTGAGATGGACGGCGTGCCGCTCGACATAGCCAGGGAATGCATGCGGATCGCGGCGCACAAGATTCCGCTTAGAACAAGATTTGTCACAAGGACGATGCACTCATGATCAAGGCTAATGAATTGAGAAATATGACTGTCGATGAGATACGTATGAAGCTGGAAGCTCTTAAAAAAACACTTTACGGCTTAAGGACGGAGTCCAGGGCCGGCAGGATAGAGAAACCTCATAAGATAAAAGAGACGCGGAAGGATATCGCGAGGTGCGAGACCATTATAAGGGAGAAGGCTGATGTCAAGCAAGCAAAGGCATAATCGTAAAGAGCGCATAGGTGTTGTTATTAGCGACAAGATGGATAAGACCATAACCGTTCAGGTTGACAGGGTCATACGGCACCCCGTGTATAATAAGATGGTAAAAACCGCGACTAAGTTCAAGGCCCATGACGAAAAAAATAGCGCGAAGACCGGAGACGTAGTTAAGATCGAGGAGACCAGGCCGCTATCGAAGACCAAGCGGTGGAGATTGGTCGAGATAATCAAGAAGGCGAGCGCTGCGGCAGCAGAGGTCGCAAGCGAGCCGGCCGAGCAAACCAAAAAGTAGGATAGGTTATCATGATAAGAATGAGAACTATTTTAGATGTGGCTGACAATACAGGCGCCAGAAAGGCATCTATGATCGGCGTCATAGGCAGGGCCAACAGGAGATATGCCAGCATAGGAGATATCATATCCTGTAATATAAAAGAAGCCTCGCCGGATGCCATAGTAAAAGAACATGAGGTGGTTAAGGGCGTTGTCGTGAGGACCGCCTTTCCGGTAACCAGACCCGACGGAAGCAGGCTCAGGTTTGACAGGAACGCGATCGTCATAATAGACCCGCAGATGAACCCTAGGGGCACTAGGATATTCGGTCCGGTAGCGAGAGAATTGCGCGATAAGAATTTCATGAAGATAATATCGCTCGCCCCGGAAGTGTTATAGGCGAGGGTTCGAGGCTTATAGTTGTAAGCTATAATAGAAAATGGGTAGATATGAATAAAATAAAAAAGAATGACATAGTATATGTCCTATCTGGCAGGGACAGGGGAAAGACCGGTAAGGTCTTCATGGTCTTTCCGGATAAAGGACGCGCTTTGGTTGAAGGGATAAATTACGTAAAGAAGCACGCGAGAAAGACTAAGCAAGATCAGCAGGGAGGGATAGTGCAGAAAGAGAGCTCTATCAATATATCGAACCTGGCGCTCTTTTGCAAAACTTGCAATAAATACATGCATGTAGGCATAAGCGTATTGACGGACGGAACTAAGTCAAGATATTGTAAAAAGTGTAAAGAGGTAATTTAAATCATGGCTACGCCACGACTTTTGGAAAGGTATAGAAACGAGATAGTGCTGGAGATGTCCAAGGCATTTAATTACAAGAATAAACTACAGGTCCCAAAACTTGAGAAGATAGTCATAAATGTCGGGCTAGGCGAGGCAACGCAGGATATAAAATTCCTTGAGGCCACCCAAAACGAACTTGCGGTGATCACAGGCCAAAGGCCGGTCATAACCAAGGCAAAAAAAGCGATAGCGAATTTTAAGATAAGAAAAGGTTCGCCGATAGGTTGCAAGGTGACGCTGAGGAGGGCCAGGATGTACGAGTTTCTCGACAGGCTCATCGCGGTGGCAATACCAAGGATAAGGGATTTCAGGGGGTTGCCGGCCAGCTCGTTCGACGAGAGCGGCAACTATTCATTCGGCTTGAACGAGCAGCTGATATTTCCCGAGGTGGATGTGGATAAGGTCGCCAAGGTGCACGGTATGGACATAACGATCGTAACCACTGCCAAAAATAAGGAAGAGGCATACGGATTATTGCAGATGTTCGGCATGCCCTTCGCAAAGAAACAATAAACTTTAGGAGAAGAACGGAACTATATGGCGAAGACGTCGTTGATAGTAAAGTCACAAAGGCCGCCGAAATTCAAGGTGAGAAAGTATAATAGATGTCAACTCTGCGGCAGGCCGCGAGGCCTACTTAGAAGATTTAAGCTTTGCAGAATATGTTTCAGGGAACTGGCTCTCAGGGGCGAAATTCCCGGCGTAGTGAAGGCTAGCTGGTAAGAGATAGACAACGGGAGCCGTAATTTACGCCAGAATATTTTACGGTCATGAAGAAAGAGGGAGCTTAAATGGCAGTCACAGATCCAATAGCAGACATGCTAACAGTCGTAAGGAACGCAAGCTTTGCGAAAAAAGACGTTGTGGAAGTGAAGAATTCAGGGCTTACCGAAGAGATCATTAAGGTTCTGAAGAAGGAAGGCTTTATCTCAAATTATAAACTTATAAAAGATTCAAAACAAGGCCTGTTGAGAATATATCTTAGATATTCAAAGGCAGGTGCTCCCGCGTTATTAGGAGTAAAGCGCATATCAAAACCGGGATTGAGAATTTATAAAAAGGCAGACGAGCTCCCGAAGGTATATGGGGGGTTAGGCATCGCCATAGTTTCCACATCTAAAGGCGTTATGGCCGACAATGAGGCCAGGGAGAAGAAGATCGGCGGAGAGATCATCTGCAAGGCTTGGTGAGGATAGCATATGTCAAGAATCGGAAAAAAACCTGTAAATCTACCCAGCGGCGTTAAGGCCACGATGTCCGGCAGCGTTATAACTGTCGAAGGGCAAAAGGGCAAATTGAGCTATACGGTCCCGCCGCGATTCAAGGTCGAGATAAAAGATAATTCTGTTACTATAACCCGTCCGTCAGATGAGAAACAGGATAAGTCTACTCATGGTCTGATAAGGAGCCTCGTCAATAATATGGCCATAGGCGTAAGCGAAGGTTATAAGAGAGAACTCGAGGTTACCGGCGTCGGATTTAAGGCTCAGGTGCAAGGCAAGGTATTGAACCTGCAACTCAGCTACTCCCATCCCATTAATTACAATATACCGGAAGGGATTACAGTTGAAACCCCAAAGCTGAATCAGATCATCGTCAAAGGGATCGACAAGGCCAAGGTAGGAGAGGTTGCAGCTGAGATAAGGGATTTTTACAGGCCTGAACCTTATAAAGGGAAAGGCATAAAATATGTCGGCGAGCACGTCAGGCGAAAAGCCGGAAAGGCTGTTGCTGGCGCAGGCGCAGGCGGAACATAAAAAAGGCAAAGTTCAAAACATTTGAATTTTGGATTTACAATATGAAACGATGGGTAAAGATAGAAGGCAGGGAGAAGAGGCGGAAGGTTATACGCAAGAAGGTGTCGGGCACAGGCGAGAAGCCGCGGCTTAGCGTTTACAGGAGCATAAACCATATATGCGCGCAGCTTATCGACGACGTCGCCGGAAAGACCCTGCTTGCGCTCTCAACCGCATCGCCGGATTTAAAAGATAAGGTTAAAAAGGATGCGGGAAATGTTAAAGGGGCAAGCCTGCTCGGGGCTGCGTTGGCAGAGCTGTGCAAAAAGAAAGGCATAACCAAAGTTGTATTTGACCGTTCAGGATATCTGTACCATGGCCGGGTGAAGGCGGTGGCAGACGCTGCCAGAAAAGGCGGATTGATTTTTTAAAAGCGCAATGAGAGTCCGGTAAGGTTCGCCATAGGTTTCATTCGAGAAAAATCGGAGGTATTGGATTGGTAAAGTCTAATGATGATAAGAAAGAAAAAGGAGCCGAAGAGAGCGCTCCGAAACAAGCCGAAAAGGCCCCTGAGGCACTGGTTAAAAAAGGTGCGGAGGCGGCGGGCGAGGTTGCTGAAGGCGCTGTTCGGGAAGTAGCGGCTACGCAGCAGCAGCCCCCCCCACAGAGACAAAGAAGGCCCGGCCGGCAGGGCGGCTACGGAGGCCGAAGAGATTCGCGCAGCGTCGAGGAAGACGGCCTTATTGAAAAGGTCGTCAACATAAAAAGGGTCGCGAAGGTCGTAAAAGGAGGCCGAAGGTTCTCGTTCAACGCGCTGGTCGTTGCCGGCGACGGGAAGGGGACGGTCGGCTTAGGGTTCGGTAAGGCAAACGAAGTGTCAGAGGCCATCAGGAAAGGTTTGAACGACGCGAAAAAGAATTTCTTCAAGATCCCTTTGAGGGGCACGACCGTACCGCATGAGATAATAGGCCATTATAAGGCCGCTAGGGTATTACTTAAACCAGCTGTTGAAGGGACTGGCGTAATAGCTGGAGGCGCAGTGCGTGCCATATGCGAGGCTGGGGGCATAAAAGATATATTGACAAAGAGCCTGGGTTCTGACACCGCCCTCAATGTATTGAAGGCAGCTATTGTAGGATTAAAACAGCTCAGGCTTGAAAGGGAATTGTTTAAAGAAGAGGTATCCAAAGAGTGAATATAACAGAAATAGGAATGCCGAGAGGCGCGAACAGGAATACGAAACGACGAGGCAGAGGCTCTGGGTCAGGCCACGGCAAGACCTCATGCAGAGGCCGTAAAGGCGCTAAGAAGCGTTCCGGCAGGACCACGCGGCCAGGTTTTGAGGGAGGCCAGATGCCGCTCATCAGGCGCATCCCAAAGAGAGGCTTTAACGCGCCGTTCCATAAAGTTTATCAAGTAGTGAATATTGACTCGCTGAATCGATTCAGCGCTAATGCGGTGGTTGGGCCGGCCGACTTTAAGAAAGCGGGATTAGTTGGAAGTGAAAAAGAGCCCGTGAAGATACTGGGCAGCGGTAAGGTTAGTAAGGCGTTGACCGTGAAGGCGCATAAGTTTTCTGAAGGCGCAAAAAAATTATTACAGGCCGCAGGCGCTAAGATCGAATATCTGAAAGAGTAGACGACAAATGCTCGAAGCCTTTGTAAGCATCGCAAAAATACCTGACCTGAGAAAAAAGGTCTTGTTCACGTTAGGTATGATCGGCGTTTATAGGGTTGGAACATATATACCGACCCCTGGTATCGATGGAGCAAAACTGGCGCAATTCTTCGCCCATGTCGCGCAGTCTCAAGGCGGGGCGCTCTTTGGCATAATGAATATGTTCTCCGGAGGTGCCATATCAAGGCTAACTATATTTGCCCTCGGTATAATGCCTTACATATCGTCTTCGATAATATTGCAGCTTTTGACAGCAGTAATACCGGCCTTGGAACGTATGGCAAAAGAGGGCGAGGCAGGCCATAAGAAGATCGTGCAATATACGCGATATGGCACCATAGTGTTGTCGGTGATACAATCATTCTTTATAGCATTATGGCTTGAGAACCCGGCAAGGTTCCAGGGATTGCAGATAGTGCAATTTCCGGGATGGCCCTTCAGGGTCTTGACAGTGATAACGCTGACAAGCGGTACGGCGTTCATAATGTGGCTCGGTGAGCAGATCCAGGAATATGGCATAGGTAACGGCATGTCTTTGATTATAACCGCGGGTATCGTTTCGAGGATCCCTACGGCTCTTTACCAATTGTACGCGTTATTTTCGCCGTTCGCACCTGAAAAGGCGCAGCTGGAACCGTTTACGCTGATACTGATGGTAGTGATGCTCGTGGCTGTCGTGGTCGGTGTCATAGTAGTGAGCCAGGGGCAGCGAAAGATACCTGTGCAGTACGCAAAGCGTGTCGTCGGCAGAAAGATATACGGCGGGCAATCAACGTTTATCCCGTTAAGGGTCAACCAGGCCGGCGTCATTCCTATAATATTCGCCCAAAGCATAATATTATTTCCGGCGACAGTCGCCGGCTTTATCCCCCATGAGGGATTCCAGAAATTTGCTATGATGCTGACGCGCGGCGAACTGGTGTATAATTCCGTGTATGCCCTTTTGATAATATTCTTTGCTTACTTTTACACTGCAATAACGTTTAACCCGATAGACATATCGGATAATATGAAAAAATACGGCGGGTTCGTCCCGGGCATAAGGCCGGGCAGGCAGACCGCCGAATATTTGGATTTTATAATGACCAGGATAACGTTCCCCGGGGCCATATTTTTGGCTATAATCGCCGTGCTTCCCAGCCTGATCTCCGGCTGGCTTAAAATTCCTTACCTTGTGGCGAGTTTCTTTGGAGGCACGGGCCTTTTGATCATAGTCGGAGTTATGCTCGATACGATGAAACAGATAGAGTCGCACCTTCTGATGCGACACTACGAGGGTTTCATGAAACGGGGCAGACTTAAAGCCAGAATATCGTAGATAAGATATAAAAGGACTATATTGAAACTTATACTATTGGGACCACCTGGCGCAGGCAAAGGGACGCAGAGCGTTGTTCTCGCGCGAGAATATGATATTCCGCATATATCGACGGGCGACATGTTGAGAGAGGCGATCAAAGAGGGCTTGCCCTTAGGACTTAAGGCTAAGTCCTTCATGGATAAGGGAGGGCTTGTCCCGGACGAGGTAGTCACCGGCATAGTGATAGAGCGGCTTAAGAAGCCGGACACAAAAAAAGGCTTCATCCTGGACGGTTTCCCGAGGACACTTAAGCAGGCGCAGGACCTCGACGAGGAATTGAATAAGATGGCGTCCCGCATGGACATGGTCATATATTTTGCGACATCTACAAGGGTGGCCATCGAGCGGCTATCTGGCAGACGGGTGTGTAAAAACTGTGGTTTCAATTATCATATAAAGAACATCCCTCCGAAAAAAGAAGGCATCTGTGATAAATGCGGAGGCGCCCTGTTCCAGAGGCCGGACGATAAAGAAGAGACAGTGAAAAATCGGCTCAAGGTCTATGAAGACCAAACGAAGCCGCTGATCGAATATTACACCAAGAAAGGCATCTTGAAAAAAGTATCCGGCGACCTTGGAGTGGACGGCCTATTTAAAGTTCTTTCTGAGATATTCGCCGAAGCGAAATTGGCATGATCGTCATACGAAGCGATGAAGAAATTGAGACGATTGGGAAAGCCGGCAGGATATTAGCAGAAACATTAGAAAAGCTAAAAAGTCATGTTAAGGCCGGCGTTCGCACCAAAGAGCTGGATAAGATCGCCAGGGAAGAGATCATAAAGCGAAACGGATATCCGGCATTTAAGGGGTACAAGGGTTTCCCTGGCAATATATGCACCTCGATAAATGAGACGGTGGTCCATGGGATACCTTCTGATAAAAAGCTTAAAAACGGCGATATAATTTCGATAGATGTGGGAGTGAAATTCAGGGACTATTTTGCCGATGCCGCCGTGACCGTTGGCGTCGGTAAGATAGGTGACGCAGCAAAAAAGCTGCTTGAAGTTACGGAAAAGGCTCTTTATATAGGTATCGAGAATGCTATGCCTGGAAGGCGGCTATCAGATATCTCCGCTAGTATCCAGGCCTTTGTGGAATCCAACGGTTTCAGCGTAGTCAGGGCGTTCGTCGGACATGGCATAGGCACAACGATTCACGAGGAACCCGAGATCCCTAATTTTGGGAAGCCCGGGACAGGCCCGCGATTAGAGCCCGGCATGGTGTTGGCTATAGAGCCTATGGTGAATGCCGGGACGTTTGAGGTGGAGATATTAGAGGACGGATGGACAACCGTTACGAAAGACAGGCGCCTATCTGCTCATTTTGAACACACGATCGCGATAACAATCGACGGCGCCGAAATATTGACTCAGAATTGAATTCAGCATAGAAGGTTGAGAAAAATATGTGCCCTAAAGAAGAACCTATAACAGTCGACGGGAAGATATTGGTGACATTGCCGAACGCTATGTTCAGGGTTGAGTTGGCGAACGGCCATAAGGTCCTGGCGCACGTATCAGGCAAGATGAGGATGAATTTCATACGGATACTTCCTGGAGACACGGTGACTTTAGAGCTTTCGCCGTATGATCTCTCGAGGGGAAGGATAGTCCGCAGGGAGAAGTAAACCGCCGTTTAAAATATAAAGGCTAAAGGCTTATGAAAGTAAGATCCAGTATACGAAAAATTTGTCCGAAATGCAAAGTTGTGCGAAGGAAAGGCACGCTTATGATAATCTGTGCGAATCCCAAGCATAAACAAAGACAAGGGTGAGAAGCTTGATGTTGTCAGTTATCAGAAGGGCTGACAACCAAAGCCGAAAATGGCAATAACGGGAGGAAGACGTGCCGAGAATAGTTGGTGTTGACATTCCAAAAGAGAAGAGGGTGGAGATATCGCTTACATATATATATGGGATTGGCAGGAGCCTGTCAAATAAGATCTTAAAAATAGCGAACATCAATCCCGATAAAAGAGCTAAGGACCTGTCCGAAGAAGAAGTGGCCAGGCTGTCATCTATAATCCAGAAGGATTATAAGGTGGAAGGCGATCTTCGCAGGGAGATAGCCAGCAATATAAAGAGGGTAATCGATATAGGTGCCTACAGGGGATTGCGTCACAGGAGAGGTTTGCCGGTGAGGGGGCAGAGGACGAAGACCAACGCGAGGACCAGGAAAGGCCCCAGAAAGACTGTAGGCGTAGTAAGACAAAAAGTAGAAAGGACGAAGACAATAGACAGTGGAAAAGAAAAAAAGTAAGGTCAAAAAAAGTAAAAAATTAGTCAGAGCAGTAGCCAGCGGCATAGCCCATATATTGGCTACCTTCAATAACACCATCGTTACTATAGCGGATAAAGAAGGTAACACCATAACGTGGGCGTCCACCGGAAGCGCCGGGTTTAAGGGGTCGAAGAAATCTACGCCCTTTGCGGCGGGGATAGCGGCTGAGAGCGCTGCTAAGAAGGCACTGGAGCGCGGCGTTAAAGAGGTAGAGGTGTATGTAAAAGGACCAGGTTCAGGCAGGGAATCAGCCATAAGGTCTATACAGGCAGCAGGCCTTTCTATAAGGTCCATCAGGGACGTCACTCCCATACCCCATAACGGTTGCCGGCCACCGAAGCGAAGGAGAGTATAATGGCAAGGAATATTGGTCCATCGTGCAGGCTTTGCAGAAGAGAGGGCATCAAGCTGTTCCTAAAAGGCGCAAGGTGCATGGGCGAGAAATGTGCGGTTTCTAGAAGGGCATTCCCGCCGGGCCAGCACGGTCAAATGAGAAAGAAGGAATCGAATTACGGCGTCCAGCTGAGAGAGAAACAGAAGGTCAAGAGGATATACGGCGTCCTGGAGAGGCAGTTTAAACATTATTTCAGAATAGCCGAGCGGTCCAAAGGCGTAACGGGCCTTACACTGCTGCAGCTTCTTGAGAGAAGGCTCGATAACGTCATATTCAGGATGAATTTTGCTAATTCAAGGGCTGAGGCCAGAGAGATAGTTCAGCACGGTCTCGTCTATATCAATAATAAAAGAGTGGATATCCCTTCTTACACGGTAAAAATCGGCGAAGAGGTGGCTATCAAAACAAAAGAGCCCATGAAGAAGAGGCTCGGCGAGACTTACGAATCGCTCAAGGACAGGCTGATGCCGAAGTGGATAGAGATCGACGATAAAAATCTGAAGGCGAAGGTAGTGGCCTTACCGAAAAAAGAGGACGTAGGTTTCCCTATACAAGAACAGCTAATCGTCGAGTTGTATTCGAAATAAGCCGTTACCAGGAGCGAGAAGGCCTTAAAGGCTTTTCGCCTTGCGCTGTTTTATATTAACAAACATACCGAAGGAGAAAACGTTATGGGAATAAGCATGAAGAATTTCGAGATGCCGAAGAAGCTCGTGTTGGATGAATCAACACATACTCCCACTTATGGCAAGTTTGTGGCAGAGCCGTTCGAAAGGGGTTACGGCGTGACGATCGGAAATGGCTTGAGAAGAGTCCTCATCTCCTCTATAGAAGGCACGTCGGTGACGACTATCAAGATAGCCGGCGTTCAGCACGAATTTGCCTCCATACCGGGCGTCGTCGAGGACGTGCCTCAGATCATACTCAACATCAAAAAATTGATTCTGAAGTCTCACTTCAAGATCCCCAAGCCTATGTTCATCGACGTGGAAAAGAAGGGCGAGATAACAGCAAAAGACATAAAAGCTGACGAGACGGTAGAGATAGTCAATCCGGACCTGCACATAGCGACTTTAACTAAGAACGTGAAATTCCAGATGGAGATGGATGTCGCGCGAGGCCGCGGATATGTCCCTGCAGAGAGGAACAAAAATGAAGGACAGCCCATAGGTGTCATAGCCATCGATTCGATATTTACTCCCGTCACGAAAGTCAATTTTTCAGTCGAGAACACAAGGGTCGGCCAGATAACAGATTACGATAGGCTCATACTGGAACTATGGACCAACGGATCCATAGACCCAAAGGAAGCCCTTTTGTACGCATCAAATATATTGCAGCGGCACCTCGATATATACGTCGGGTTCGGTAAACTGCCCGAGGAAGAAGAGGTCCAGGAAGAGAGCGAAGAGCAGAAACTTTTAAGGGAGAAGCTGAAGATACCGATATCCGAACTTGAGCTCTCTGTCAGAAGCTCTAACTGTTTGCGCGAGGCGCGGATAAAGACAATCGGAGACCTCGTAAAGAAAACAGAACTAGAGATGCTGAAATACAGGAACTTTGGCAAGAAATCTTTAGCTGAGATCAACAAGATATTAATCGACATGGGCCTGTCTTTGGGCATGAAGATAGAAGAAGGCGCTAAAGAGAAAGAAGAGTCTAAGTGATATGAGACACAGAAAACGACGCTCAAAACTTGGAATGATGACGGCTCACCGGAACGCGACTTTAAGGAACATCGTCAAGGCCTTATTGAAACACCAGCGCATAAAGACCACGCATGCGCGCGCGAAAGAAGCCAGAAGGCTTGCGGAAGGTCTCATAACATTGAGCAAAACCGATTCGATAGCCGCCAGGAGAAGGGCCTATTCCGTCCTGACGGACAGGGATCTGGTCACGAAGCTTTTTAACGAGATTGCCCCTCTTTTCAAGACCAGGTCCAGCGGTTACACCCGCATCATACCGCTTGGCTTCAGGCGCGGCGATGGCGCGTCATTATCGATACTTGAATTGACGGAAAAGAAGATCGTAGAGAAGTTGCCGAAAAAGAAGAAAGAAAAGGCAAAGCCGGAAGGCTCGGAGACAAAAACAGGGGCGCCGGTCGTAGAGGAAGACACGAAAGAGGCGAAGAGGCCAGCCGCCGAGCATAAGAAAGAGAAAGTAGCGAAGAAGGAAGAACCGAAGATAAAGACTATCCAGAAGACGAAGCCGACACTAGAGGAAGAGAAGAAGCATGAGAAGGCTAAATCAGAGGATAGAAAAGCTGCGGATAAGAGGAGCTTCATGAAGAACCTGAGGGGGCTTTTCCGCAAGCGAGGCGACCGGTAAAGATATATTTCGAATAATCAAGGCGCGTAGTAGCGAAAGTTACTACGCGCTTTTTTGTTGAGCATCCTCGCAGGCGTAAGCGTTTGGCGTGAATGCGGCATTTCGTCTTGCGCAGGACCCAAAAATTTGCCTCAAAAGCGCCCTGATTTTCTTATTTTTCCCCTTGCGATTTGTCTGGTTTATATTATAATATATAAGATAATTTTAATATAAGAGGTTATTTTATGAAGCTAGCTAAAAGAGTATCTGGCATAGAGGAATCAGCCACTTTAAACATAACCTCTAAGGCCAAGAAGATGGCAAGGGACGGCCTTGACGTGGTAAGCCTTGCGGCCGGGGAGCCTGATTTTGACACACCGGCCCATATCAAGGCAGCTGCCATAAAGGCTGTAAATGAAGGTTTTACAAAATATACGCCTTCGAGCGGCATGCTGGAACTGCGCGAGGCTATTTCGAAAAAATTCAAAAACGATAATTCCCTGGATTATCAAGCGTCTCAGATAGTCGTTTCTAACGGCGCAAAGCATTCGCTATACAACGTCTTTCAGGCATTATGCGAAAAGGGCGATGAAGTCCTCATACCGTCGCCATACTGGCTGAGCTATCCTCCGATTGTCAGTCTCGCGGAGGCCACGCCTGTTTTTATTCCCACAAGGAAGGATAATAATTTTAAGGTTACCGAAAAAGAGCTGGCAGCGAAGATCACTGAGAATACCAAGTGCCTTATATTGAATAGCCCTTCAAACCCTACGGGATGCGTGTATGATCATGAAGAGCTTGAATTCATCGCGAAGCTGGCAGCCAAGCACAAATTTTTCGTGGTGA
>Ga0315288_10008122_pt1 | contig 13247 bp, 9 predicted proteins | sample YL17G11_20_MG_FD_203454 | JGI IMG/M metagenome (GOLD analysis project Ga0315288, IMG submission 203454) | Sediment microbial communities from Yellowstone Lake, YNP, Wyoming, USA - YL17G11_20 | ecosystem: Environmental > Aquatic > Freshwater > Lake > Sediment | place: USA: Wyoming | collected...
GTCGGAGCTCTGCCAGTAGGTTGACTCCTTAAGGTTGTCTTGAATAGTTTCTTGAGTCGGCTTAGGGAACGGACGGGGCCCTGCAAAAATCTGAACGGTCCCCACAACCAAAACGTCTATTCTTTCCCTGGCTTTAAGTAAGTAGGTAGCGAGCCAGTTTCCGTCGGAGTCGACATAAATGTTTTCCGGTTTGGGGTTGACGACCTGATAATAGACACGCTGCAAGGCGGTATCGGGGGGAAGTGCAATATCCACTTTCGCGCTCTTACTTAGGGGGTTTTCCAAATGATAATTGAGTGTAAAGGAAAATACCTGAAAAGCCCCGAATCCTGCGGTTACTCCTGTTCTTTCTACATCTTGCTTGTCAAAAAAATAGATAACTCTTCCTTCTTCGGTCCTGACCTCTTTTGGTTTCGGGGAAATATATGCCTCGGTTCCGAAAGCACCGGGAACTGAAAAGCTGACATTGTAGCTTTTAAAATTCTTCTCTGGTGACAAACGGGGTATGGAAATCTCCCATACCTCTCCCGTTCTTACCGCAAAGCTGGCTTCCTCAAATAAAACAGTAAAAATCCTTTTCTTGCCCTTACCGACAAGAGCATCCGGGAAATCTATCGTCAGTGAATTTTTTGCTCCTTCTTTAGATAATTTAAAGGGTAATATCCTTGAGCCTTCAAAGACCGATATATTTTTTGGCTCGATGTTATCTAAAACCAGAGTATATGAAGTAGCGTATAGGTCGGAAAAAAGGTTTTCTAAGGAGATTACGTGGGAAACAAGCGTAGTTCCTTCTTCTTCAACCTTATAGTTGACGGTTACATCCGTTGCAAATTCTCCTGCTCCCAAAGAATGTCTGGGGAAGATTAGAAGCAAAAAGGACAATATAAAAAAAAGAAAAATCTTCTTGAGCATTACTTTTAAAGTATAGCGGATTAAGACGGAAAAACATTAGTTTTTTAAAAGGTACGTTTCAGGTAGAGTGCTGTATAGGAATTTTTGTTCTTGGAAAGTTCCTTGGGAGTTCCTTGGGCAATTACTTTTCCTCCCATATCTCCTCCTTCGGGGCCAAGATCTATAATCCAGTCGGCGTTTTTGACTACATCGAGATTATGCTCGATTACACAAACGGTGTTGCCTCTTGAAACAAGCACTTTTAGTACCTTTAGAAGGTTCTCTACATCGGCAAAATGAAGCCCTGTAGTTGGTTCGTCCAATATATAAAAAGTTTTACCGGTTGCTCTTTTTGAAAGCTCGCTGGCAAGCTTTACCCTCTGGGCTTCTCCACCCGAGAGTGTAGTTGCCGGTTGCCCAAGATGCATGTATCCTAACCCCACCGCAGAAAGAGTTTCGAGTTTAGACATTATTAAGGGGTGTGCATGGAAAAATTCTATTGCCTCAGAAACCGTCATCTCAAGTACTTCCGCAATATTTTTGCCTTTATACGAGATATCCAGTGTTTGAGAGTTATATCGCATGCTCCGGCAGACGTCGCAGGTAACCCAAATATCGCTCATGAACTGCATCTCTATTCTTAATTGGCCTTGTCCCTCGCAGGCCTCACACCTTCCACCTCTGACGTTAAAAGAGAAATGACCTTTTTTAAATCCAGCCGCTTTGGCTTCGTGGGTTAGGGCATATACATCCCTAATCGGGTCAAAAACTTTAGTGTAGGTTGCGGGGTTGCTCCTTGGGGTTCTGCCTATGGGAGACTGGTCTATTAATATTACTTTATCTACTTGATGTTCTCCCTCGAGTCTTTTGAAAGCTCCTATATCTCCCCTAAAGTAAGGGTTCATTTTTTGCACGAGGCCGGGATATAGGGTCTCAACCAGAAGCGTTGACTTTCCGCTTCCGGATACACCGGTAATTACTATAAATTTCCCCAAAGGAAACTCCACATCCATGTTTTTCAAATTAAACTGAGAACAGCCATAAATTTTGAGCGATTGATGATTTGATAGTGATGGCAGAGCCGGCACCTCCACCTTTTTCTTTCCGGACAAATACTTACCCGTAAGAGACTTTGAATTTTTGGATATTTGAGCAGGGGTCCCCTCTGCAACAATCTGGCCTCCCCATTTTCCCGCACCTGGGCCAAAGTCAATTACATGGTCGGACTGCTTAATCATTTCCCTGTCGTGCTCAACAACAATAACGGTGTTTCCCAGGTCTCTTAATTTTTTTAAAGTGTCTATAAGTCTTTGGTTGTCTCGCGGGTGGAGTCCTATCGTGGGTTCGTCCAAAACGTAAAGAACTCCGGTTAAGCCGGAACCTATTTGGGAAGCAAGTCTAATCCTTTGTGCCTCACCTGCCGAAAGAGTCCCGGCTTCTCTTTCCAGAGTCAAATATTCAAGCCCAACGGACTTGAGAAATTCGAGTCTTGCCGCAATTTCCTTAATAATGAGTCTCCCGATTTCTTTTTCCCTCTCGTTTAAAAGATTGGGAAGCTTAGCAATCCATTCTTCGGCGTTATTTATGGAAAATGCGGTTACGTTTGAGACAGAAAGCCCATTAATGGTAATAGCCAAAGCCTCTTTTTTGAGCCTAGTACCGCGGCACTCTTCACATACCTTTTGTCTCATGTATTTTTCCAGTTCCCAGCGCACATAGTCGGATTCAGTTTCGGAGTGCCTCTTTTCCAAAAAATGAATGATTCCGTAAAAAGGTTCCCAGATATATGTGTTTCTTCCGAAACGATTTGTCCCTGCGACTTTATATTCTTCGTGTCCGGTTCCAAAAAGAAGAATTTCTTTCTCTTTTTGGCTAAGAGTTCCTATGTGGGCTCTAGCATCAATTCCCAATTCTTGACAAACCGTTAGAATCAGTCGGGAGTACCAGGTATCACGTTCAAACATACTGCCAAATGGCAGAATTCCTCCTTCGGCAATTGTTAGCTCATCCGAAAAAACCAAATTAGGGTCGGCCTTTAGAATTTTCCCAAGCCCGCTACAGGCGTGACATGCTCCGTGAGGAGAGTTAAAGGAAAAAGTTCTGGGTTCAATCTCCGGTAGCTGAATATTATCGACAGGACAAGCGAATCTTTCGGAAAATAGATGGTCGGAAAACTTTCTTGGAAATTCCAGCATTTCGAAACCGGAATCAAGTACTTGTGCCAAAACTACATTTCCTTCTGACAAGTTAAGAGCTTGCCTTACCGAGTCTGCCAAGCGGGACTTCAAATTTTCCTCGAAGATCTGATCTTGAAGATTACTACTACTTAGCGAAATTCTATCTATTTCTACTTCTATGGTATGTTTATTTGTCTTTATAAGAATAAAATCTTCAGATAAATCCTTCATATACCCGTCTACCCGTACTTTCCGAAAGCCTTTGGCTTTCAGGTTGTCGAATAGAGAGGCAAATTCTCCTTTCCGACCCGAAACAAGAGGAGAAAGGACTAAAAACCAACCTTTTTTCCTTGTCTTGGCTTCTTCCTTAATCAGCTCAAGAGACTTTGCAACGATTTGATCAAGAGTTTGCTGCGAAATTTCCCTCCCGCAGACGGGACAGTGGGGATGACCTACTCTCGCAAAAAGAAGTCTTAGGTAATCGTATATTTCGGTTACTGTTCCAACTGTAGAGCGGGGATTTCGAGAAGTGGTCTTCTGGTCAATTGAAATTGAGGGAGATAAGCCCTCAATGTGGTCAACATCCGGTTTTTCCATTATCCCCAAAAATTGCCTGGCGTAGGAGGAAAGACTCTCGACATATCTTCTTTGTCCTTCGGCGTAAATCGTGTCAAAGGCCAGAGAACTTTTACCACTGCCGGAAACTCCCGTAAACACGACCAGTTTATTCTTGGGAATTTCAAGGTCGATATTTTTCAGGTTGTGCTGACGCGCACCTCGAATACGAATTACGTTTTCCATGCAAAAATCCCCTCGGATGTGTCCGAGTATGAGCAATTATAACATGTGATATAATCTGCCCGAAACGTGACGGCTGAATCGATTCACGAAAAAGCTCGAAACCTAGAGAAGCAAATGTCGGCTTCACATCTAGTATGGGATATGGATAAAGTTCGGGACATCGGAATAACCCATAGAGAATTCGACGTTTTACAATTAGTTTTTATTGGACTTTTGAATAAAGAAATAGGTAATTTTTTGGGAATTGCTTGCCAAACAGTCAAAGCCCACAAAGTATCCATTAGCCGAAAGGTTGATATCTATGGCGGTGAGATCCATCTCTTTAACAAACTCATTGACCAAGGCGTAGTTACCTTTATCCCCAGTGTGCCTCTAGAACAATGGATTGGGATAAGAAAAGAACCATCGAAAAGAAATTGATATAATTCCCCAATATGACTATTGAAAATAGGTCCGAGAAATTTATGGACTTTAAAGATAGACTGTTAGCATCCTCTCCTCGCTGGAATGTAATTGGGGAATACCGAAGAGGAGTAATTCTTGCCCCGAGTAGTACAAGTGGAGGGTAGCAAAAATTTTATCTAGGATTGAAACAATTCCAATTACCCAAGTAATTACTTCTGCCGGGATGTCCCACAAAGAATACGCTCAGGAAATTTGACATAGGGTCTGGACCCGATAAAGGTAAAAAGATCCAGCTTATCGCCCGCTTAATTAACCTTGGTGTTTTAACTTTCGAACCGAGGATACCCGAAGAAGATTGGCTTGGAATTAGGGAATCAAATCCTTAATCTTATCCCTAATCTCCGCCGCAAGTTCAAAATACAAATCTTGAAGACCAAAACATTTTACGCCTAAAATTCCTGACAAGATTTTTTTTGCCTATAAAGGTGTTATACTTTTCGGCACTATGGCACGCGAGATTTATAGCGTAATACAAAGAGCTAGGACAGAGGCTTCCGAAGGAACACCCCTTTTTGTTAGGAAAATAACCCCACTTTTAGATAGGGGATTTTCTCCCAACACGTATCTGTATAGTCTAATTTGTTGGGAAGTCGACACAGAACACGGTGGCCGCTACGTACCCACCAGCCGTTTTGACAGTTATCTAAAGAGCTTTGGCCTTACTGGTGAAGAAAAATATTATATAGTCTTAACAGTCAAACACCTTGGAGATAATCTTGTATATGACAATCCTGTTTCTCGGAAGTCGCTAGATATTGATTTGGCTACAGATTTAGTAAAAGGTGGGCTACTAGATTACTTGGACGAATTCAAAGATGACCGAATTAGACGCGAAGTTGCAAAAGCACTCTTAGGCTTATAGTCCTCCATTAGACCACTAAAACTCCTTAATCTTGTCTCTAATCTCTGCTGCTAATTCGAAGTTTAGGTCTTGGGCGGCTAAGAGCATCTCTCGACGAAGGCTCGAGACAAGCCTTCTTTTGTCCATCGGCGTTAGTCCGTCCAGATCAATGTGCGGAAGTTTCATAAAAGTCGACTCTTTCTTTCCAAACAATTTTTCGACTGACGGTTCTTCCTCTTTTTCTATTAGCTTTTTTCTAATTGGCTTCTGGATTGATTTTGGCGTAATTCCATATTTTTTATTCATTTTTATCTGATACTTTCTTCTCCTTTCGACTTCGCTCAAGGCTCTTTTCATTGAGCCGGTAATAGTATCCGCATACATAATTACTCGGCCTTCGACATGACGGGCGGCTCTACCCATCGTTTGAATTAGAGTTACATCGCTCCTTAAGAACCCTTCTTTATCGGCATCTAAAATCGCAACAAGTGAGACCTCCGGCAGGTCAAGACCCTCCCTAAGAAGGTTGATTCCAACCAGAACATCGTATTTGCCGAGTCTTAAGTCGTCCAAAATGTCTCCCCTATCAAGAGTTTTAACGTCGGAGTGCAAATAGTGGACTTTGAGTCCCTGTTCCGATAAGTATGCAGATAAGTCCTCTGCCGTTCTTTTGGTTAATGTTGTAACTAAAGTTCTTTGTTTCTTTTTTACCTGCTTTTTTATTTCTTCAATAACGTCAGCCACCTGATTTTTGGTAGGTCTAATTTCCACCTCGGGGTCTGGTATTCCGGTTGGCCTTAAAAGTTGCTGGGTGAGCTTTCCCTTGGCCATGGATATTTCCCATTCGTCGGGGGTAGCACTGGTGGCAATAAAATTGGGAATTCTTCTCATAAATTCCTCAAACCTTAGGGGTCTGTTGTCCAAGGCCGCCGGAAGTCTAAAACCGTAATCTACAAGGGTTTTCTTTCTTGCCAAATCCCCGTTATACATCCCTCTAACTTGAGGGAAAGTCATATGGGACTCATCCACTATTACCATCCACTCGCGCCCAAAAGGCTCTCTAAAGTAATCTAAGAGGGTATAGGGTGCATCACCAGGGGCTCTTCCATCGAAGTATCTTGAATAATTCTCAATCCCTTTGACATAGCCAACTTCCTGAATCATCTCTAAGTCGTAATTAACTCTTTGGGCCAGTCTTTGAGCTTCCAGGTGTTTGCCTTCTTTTTTAAACTTGGCTACCTGTTTTTGCAAGTCCGTCTTAATTTCATCGAAGCTGGATTTATGTTTAGCAGGGTCCGTTATAAAATGTTTGGCTGGGTAAAGAATGAAGTTTTTGAGCCAACCCAGTTTAGTTTGGCCGGAAACCGTATTTATTAAAGAGACGTTTTTAATTTTGTCGTTGTTTAGCTCAATCCTTACCCCCTCGTCCTGATACGAAGGATAGATATCGATCGTGTCTCCCCGGACCCTAAATGTTCCTCTATGGAATCCGAAGTCACCCCTCTCGTACTGTAAGTCTATTAATCTATCTATAATCTGCGATCTATCTACCTTCATCCCTTCTGCAAATTCAAAAACAAAGTGGCCGTATTCTCTGGGGGAGCCGATGTTATAGATACAGGAAACGGAGGCAACAACAATCGTATCTTTCCTAGTTAAGAGGTTGGTTGTAGCGGCAAGCCTGAGTTTATCTATAAGTTCATTGATATCCGAGTCTTTCTCGATATAGGTATCTGTCGAAGGAATATAGGCCTCGGGCTGATAGAAATCGTAGTAGGAAACAAAGTAGGAAACTGCATTTTTGGGGAAAAAGTCCCGCAGTTCCTGGTAAAGCTGGGCGGCCAGGGTTTTGTTGTGAGAAATGATTAAAGTAGGCCTTTGCAGTTTTTCTATGACGTTTGCCATGGTGAAGGTTTTTCCCGAGCCGGTTACTCCCAAAAGAACCTGATAATCTTTTCCTTCGATAACACCTTTTGCGAGTTTCTCAACCGCCCGAGCTTGGTCAGGAATCATCTTGAAATTCGTATGAAGCTTAAATTTCATAAGTTTCTCGAACTAGTCTTGAATTATACAGTCAAAATATTATAATATCCGCTCGTGGAAAGGAAACGAGTAATTAAGATTAGCGTTCCTCAAGATTTTACGACTACAATGCCGCCCTATGAGGCTAGAATAAGAACTACCGCCGCCAAAAAAGTTGAGGGGGTAACTTTTCGGCTTCGTGATCCAAATGACCGCGAAATCCGCGCTTATGCCACAAAGTTGCCGGGAAAGCTTATCGGCACGACAACAGCAGATAGCAATGAAGGGCTGGAAAAATATGCCGCATTGGTCTCAAAACACATTCCCTTTAGGCCAAGCTCCCAATCCAAAAAAGCCTCTTGACATCTTCGGGTTTTGTTTGTATTTTGATTATATATGGCTCCGATTATCTACAAAAGACAAGGACAAATTTTAGATTTTATTAAACAGCACATACAGGTAACTGGGAGTGCTCCGACACTGCGACAAATTGCCGAGGCCATAGGGGTCTCTTCACTGGCTACGGTTCATGAACACCTTGCGGCCCTCGAAGAAAAGGGTTTAATAAAGAGAAAACAAGGAAAAACAAGAGCCATTGATATAACGGGTCCAGTCAGCTTCCAGGAAGAGGGAATGGATGTACCCATACTGGGCTTTATTGCCGCAGGTGCTCCAATTGAACCCTACACAGACCCCAACGCAACCATGGCAATTCCTTCCGATTTTACATCCAAAACGAAAAGAGTTTATGTTCTTCAGGTTCGCGGAGAGAGCATGATTGAAGAGCAGATAAGGGACGGGGATTATGTGGTTATTGAGCAAACGGATAATGCCAACGACGGAGAAATAGTGGTTGCCCTACTTGACAACGGAATGGCAACACTCAAACGATTCTTTAGGGAGACAACAAGAATCAGACTTGAGCCGGCAAATGCCAAAATGAGCCCGATATTTGTCAAAAACGTCAGGATTCAAGGAAAAGTAGTTGGTTTAATCCGAAGGTACGGAAGAAATTAAGCGTTACGCCTTCTTAGGTGAGTCCTAATGTAGAAGAAAGCGGCCAAAACTCCCAGTCCCACAATTACAATTTGAAACTTCCTAAAGTAGGGCTCTATTGCGAGCCAGTTTTGTCCAAGTTTAAGTCCCAACCAGGCCAGGAATGCGGACCAGACAAAGGAACCGACAAAAGTAAGAATCGAAAAATAGGTAAGATTCATCCTGGCAATTCCTGCAGGAAGGGAAATAAAGGTTCTGACGATTGGAAGAAGTCTCGAGGCAAAAGTAATTCCCTGGCCGTATTTTTTAAACCAGACCTTCGACCTATCAAATTCCTCCTCCCTCATAAGGAGCCATTTGCCCCACTTCCTAATTGCAAATCTCACCCACTCTTCGCCCTTAGCAAACCCAAGCCAATAGGCAAGAAGTGAGCCCACCAGATTTCCGAAAGCCCCAATAAAAACAACAAGCCAGAAATCAAGTACCCCGCGTCCAACCAAAAAACCCGCAAAGGGCATTGTAACCTCCGAAGGGATAGGAATAAGAGCACTCTCGGCAGTCATTAAAAGAAAAACCGCCCATAGCCCGTACGCATTAATGAGCGAAGTAAGATTTTCGACGAAAAATTTGGTTATTTCTTCCACTTAGAGTGATTCTAACAGGTTTCTTCCCGTCATGGACGAAGGTTGGGTTATTCCCAGAAGGGAAAGAACGGTTGGGGCAACGTCGGCCAAAATTCCCGCTGGGAGATTCAACGGATTTCCCAGATACTTTTTAGATACAATTATAAATGGCACCGGGTTAGTTGAGTGTTCCGTTTCGATTGCACCCGACTGGGCATCTATCATTTCCTCTGCGTTTCCATGGTCTGCCGTAATAAGTAAACTTCCTCCGTAGGCAAGAACCGTATTGGCTATTTTTCCTACACATTCATCCACCACTTCGCAGGCTTTAACCGCCGGACCAATACTTCCGGTGTGGCCTACCATATCAGGATTGGCAAAGTTAACCAGGATAAAAGAATACTCCTGATTCTGCTCTCTTAGTTTGGCCAGTAAAGAATCGGTGAGCTCCCTGGCTGACATTTCGGGTTTTAGGTCGTAGGTTGCAACCTTTGGCGAGGGAGTAATGAATCTGTCTTCTCCCTCAAAAGCTGTTTCCTGCTGTCCGTTGAAGTAAAAAGTTACGAATCTTTCCTTTTCCGATTCGGATACTCTAAGCTGCTTCTTTTGGGCTTCCGCAAGAACTCTCCCTAATGGCATGTCTACTGTTTGGGGGGGGAAAGCCACCATTGCTTTGTTTTCCACCAAGGATCTTTCGTATTCGGTCATGGTTACAAAAAATAGATTTTGTATCTGGGGTCCTCTTTCGAAAGGCTCCTGCGCGGGATGCAGTTCAATTTCGTGCTTTTTCGCGTATTTAACCAGATACGGGTCGTATCCGAAATTCAGGTTTGCCTTGGTAAAATCCTGAAATACGAATGCACGAGAAAGCTGCCGGGGTCTATCAATCCTAAAGTTGAAAAATACCACCGCATCGTTATCTTTAATTAAAGTTATTGGCGTGCCATCCACTTTTGTTATAAGGCTCGGTTCTATAAACTCGTCGGTTTTTCCTTGGGAATAGGACATATCTATTGCCTCTTCCGGTGTTTTAACCAAGTGACCCTGTCCTTTTGTTAAAGCGAAGTAGGCCTTTGCGGTTCTATCCCACCTAAGGTCCCTGTCCATCGCCCAGTATCTGCCCATAATCGAGGCAATTGTCCCGACACTCTCCCTGGCAATTACTTCCCTGACTGAGTTTACATATGTTTTTGCCGAAGTCGGAGGAGAATCCCTGCCGTCGCTAAATAAATGAAGGAAAACATTTTTAAAAGATTCCCGGGCAGAAAGCTGAATTAGAGCACATAAGTGCTCCAGGTTCGAATGAACTCCGGCGGCTCCAATTAGACCCAGATAATGCAAATTGGAATTGCTTTTCCTGGCATGCTCTATTGCCGCCAAAAGTACGGGATTTTTGAAAAAAGTGCCATCGGCTACGGACAGATTTATTCTTGCCAGGTCCTGATAAACAATTCTGCCGGCGCCCAAGTTTAAATGCCCTGTTTCGGTATTTCCCGCCTCACCCCGGGGAAGACCAACCGCCTCACCAGAGGCAGCCAGTTGTGTATGCGGGAACGATGCCCAAAATCTATCCATATTAACAGTACTGGCTAAGGCAATTGCATTTCCGGGTCCTGCAGCCGAAATTCCCCAGCCGTCAAGAACAACCAGGCAAACAAATTTAGTGGAATTATCCGAATTCATCTGAATAACGACGTTCCGTCTCGCAAGCGGGCAAGTTCCAGTTCTATTGCGGATAGCCTGTTGTATTTGGCAACTCTTTCGCCCCTGGCAGGGGCTCCGAATTTACAGTACTCGGCACCCACCCCTACGGCAAAATCGGCAATAAAATGGTCGTTGGTTTCTCCGGAGCGGTGGGAAACAATAATTTTCCAGCCCGCATCTTTCGACATTTTTATGACTTTAATTGTTTCAGTAACTGTTCCTATCTGATTCGGTTTAACAAGTATTGCGTTGCAGGCTTTTTCGATAATTGCCTTTTCTACTCTTTTGGGATTTGTTGCCAGAAGATCGTCGCCCACAATTAAGAGTTGGCCGGAAAGAAGTTCGTTAAGTTTCTTCCAACCTCCCCAGGCATCTTCCGAAAGAGGGTCCTCAAGAACGGCAAGTCTATACTGTTCATTTAAAGATTTGTAATACTCAAGCATCTGATTCTCATCCATGGGAGAGGACTTGTCTTTGATTACATATTCGCCGTCTTTGGCAAAAAAATTGGCGGCAACGTCAAGTCCCAAAAATACATCTCGACCTAAAGAGTAAGGAGTTTGTTTAATTGATTCGACCAAAACTTCCAGGGCATCAGCGTTTGTAAACAGGTTTGGGGCATAGCCTCCTTCATTGCCTACGGAGTGAATGGCACCTCGTCTTGCCAGGCTCTCCCCTATCGTCAAATAAATTTCGACTCCGGTTTGGATGCTTTGAGAAAAAGTTTTGGATGAGGCCGGGATTACATGGAATTCCTGAAAGTCTAGGTTTCCGGCCCCATGAAGTCCCCCGTTTATCATATTAAAAAGGGGGGTAGGCATTCTCAAAGGGGGTTTTAGTCCCGTTTTTTGAGCAAGGTAGTTAACCCAAACGTACAAGTTTTGTTTGGCTGCGATAGCCCCCGCCTTGGCAGTCGCCATGGAAATCGAAAGAATGGCATTGGCTCCGTATTTTGTCTTGTTTTCAGTTCCGTCAAGTTGTATAAGTTTTACGTCGATTCCTTCCTGGTCGGTCGCCTCCATGCCGACAACTGCCGGTCCTAAGACCGAGTTGACATTGGAAACCGCTTGTAAGACTCCTTTGCCCAGATATCTTTTGGGGTCCTGGTCCCTAAGCTCCAAAGCTTCATGTGTTCCGTTTGAGGTTCCAGCCGGAACCGAAGCTACCGCCACATGTCCCGAATCGAGCATGCAGGCGGTTTCGACGGTAGGAATACCCCTGGAATCCAAAATCTCTCGGGCCCAAATACGGGCAATTTTTGCCATATCAGCTAATTAACTTCCTTTCCGTATCCAATATAACATGTCTAACACGGTTAAGCGCATCGGGATTTACGGAAACGCTGGTTATTCCCATCTTGACTAACTCGGAGACCAAGTCGTCGTAAGTTGAGGGGGCTTGTCCGCAGATGGAAGAGGTTATGCCGTTTTTGGCGCAGGTTTTTACCACTCTCTTAAGGGCCCAAAGAACGGCCGGGGAGCGCTCGTTAAAGGCTCCTGCAACGCTTTCGTTGTCCCTATCCGTTCCCGTAATAAGCATAGTTAAGTCGTTTGAGCCGACGGATACTCCGTCTATGCCTACTTTAATAAATTCCTCCATAAGTATCACGTTTACGGGAAGCTCAACCATCATCCAAAACTTAAACGTCGGGCTTTCGAATAGCCCTTCCGCGGCAACTATTCGTCTAACCATCTTTAGCTCCTCTGGCGAACGGACGAAAGGTATCATTAGCCAGAGATTTTTGTACTTTTCCCTCACTTTTTTGATTGCGTTTAACTCCAGGGTAAAAACATCCGGATTGGCGATGTATCTTAATGCACCCCTAAAGCCGAGCATTGGGTTAGGTTCTTCCGGTTCCCAATAAATTCCACCGGGCAGCGCCCGATATTCATTGGTCTTAAAATCGGTAGCTCTATAGACAACGGGTCGCCCGTTAAACTCTTTACAGAAAACCTTTAAATCTTCCGCAAGCCTGTCGATAAATTTATCCTGCTCTTTTCTTTTTATTGCCTCTTTGGGGTGAACCCCTATATTGGCAATCATAAACTCCGCCCTAAGAAGCCCCACTCCATCGACGTTTAATTTAGAAACCTCCTTTGCCCTCTCGGGCTCGGCTAGGTTAACATAGACCTTGGTTGCCGTTTTTCCTTTTATCTCCCTTTCTTCTTTTGCTTCCTCTTTCTTTTCCACACTGACCTTACTTCCCAGGAAAACCTGTCCTCTTTGTCCGTCGACGGTAACTATCATTCCGTCCTTAAGAACCAGCGTTGCTTCTTTGGTCCCGACCACACAAGGAATACCAAGTTCTCTTGAAACAATTGCCGCGTGTGAAGTGGCCCCGCCTGCATCGGTTACTATTGCTTGGGCTTTTCTCATAGCCGGCACAAAATCAGGAGAAGTCATAGGGGCAACCAAAATATCTCCCTTCTTAACTTTGGCTATCTCTTTTGCACTTTTTAAGACTTTGACGCTTCCCGTTCCTATACCGGGAGAAGCAGGAGAGCCGCTAAGAATTGGGACTTGGGTAATTCTAACCTCATCTCCGGTACCAGTTTTAACGATTTCTGCAGGTTTTTTACTCATTGTGGTAACGGGTCTTGTTTGCACAATAAATAATTTCTTTCCTTCTAACGCCCATTCGATATCTTGGGGGAAGAAATAGTGTTTTTGAAGTCTGTCGCCAATTCTGGCCAGCGTTATTATTTCCTCGTTTGAAATTTTCTGAAG
>Ga0315288_10008124_pt1 | contig 13246 bp, 15 predicted proteins | sample YL17G11_20_MG_FD_203454 | JGI IMG/M metagenome (GOLD analysis project Ga0315288, IMG submission 203454) | Sediment microbial communities from Yellowstone Lake, YNP, Wyoming, USA - YL17G11_20 | ecosystem: Environmental > Aquatic > Freshwater > Lake > Sediment | place: USA: Wyoming | collected...
GCCTCGGAAACCGCGGATGTGCTCTCGCGAGTGCCGGATACCCTCGTTCGCTCGGAGGCGAAGAACCTGCCCTTCCTCAACATGCGGGGGATCCTCTACCCCGTGTCGGGATTCGATCTGCAGATCTACCGCATGATACCCAAGGACTTCGAGGCGCTCTTCTTCTGAGATTCTCCGTGAGCCCTTCCGGCCGGGTCGGCCGCCGCCTTCAGACCGTCGTGGCGATCATCCATCCCCGCGAGTCCGGCAGCGCGCCGTACTGAATCCCCTTCAGGGTCTTCAGCAGGGATCGCGTCACCTCGCCCCTCTGGCGGCCGCAGAAAACGGCCTCCCGGCCCTCGTGCGTGAGGGACTCGATGGAGGTGATGCCCGCGGCGGTCCCCGAGACGAAGCATTCCCTCGCCTTCGAGAAGACCTCCTTCACCGAAACCCGCCGCTCTTCCATCTTCAGGCCCTGATCCTGCGCGAGTGCGAGCACGGACTTGCGGGTGATGCCGGGGAGGATGGTGTCCTCGAGGCTCGGCGTGACGAGCGTGCCGTCCTTCATCACGAAGAAGATGTTGCTGGAGGATCCCTCCTCGAAGAAGGCATGCTCCTTCGCGTCGAGGAACACCGCCTCCATGAAGCCCGCGTCCTCCGCCTCGCGCTTGGCCAGCGCGCTGGTCACGTAGTTGGAGTCGGACTTGATCCAGCCGGTTCCCCCGGGGTTCGCCCGCACCCGCCGGGTCGTGACGGCCTTGGAGGCGCCCGGCTTGAAGTAGGATCCGATGGGCGTGGTGACGACGATCACCCAGGGCTGCTTGCTGATCCCGACTCCGATGCCGGGCTCCGCGTAGCTGAAGGGACGGATGTAGACCGCGAGACCCGAGAGAAAGTCATCCGCGACCCAGGAGGCGTCGTAGGCGGGGACAAAGCCGATCGCCTTGTTCCGCCCCACCACCGTGCGGACAGCTGTCGTGAACATCGCCACGGGGAATCCGGGCATGAACAGCCCCTTCATGGACGCTTCCATCCGCCTGCCGTTGTCCTCGGGTCGGAAGAGCTTGAGCGACCCGTCGGGCTGCGGGAACGCCTTCAGCCCCTCGAAGCAGCCCATGCCGTACTGCGTCGTGTAGTTGACGAGGGGCAGGTCGGAGAAGTTATTCCGCCGCATCTGGAGAGCTGCGCGCTCCTCGGCGCCCATCGCCTGCTCATCCGCCGGGGTGCGGTGGGGCTGCTCGACGTACTCCTCGGTCCACCTGCCGTCATCGCCGAACCGGGCGCGGTAGACCCACGGATCGATCTCGAGGCTGAATCCCTTTGCCATTTCGTCCTCCGCGACAACTATAGCAGGAACGGCGGGGAATGTGTATCTCCCGCGTTTTTTTCACTCGAGATTATCGCGGTGAGATGTCGATGTTATGAGGGAACCATGGAGCACACGCGGGACCACATCATTTTCTTCATGGCCCAGAAGATGTACTCCCTCGAGAGGGCGGGGAACCGGGAGGTCTATAACCGCCTCGTCGAGCACTTCGAGCAGGTCGACCTGGACGGGCTGCTCGCCTACCTCACCCGGTACTACTCCCTCGACATGCATAGGGAACTGGACGATTTCTACCTCTCGGAGGGCGAGCTGGTCTTCGTCTCGCGCACCAGGGGCTACCTGTTCAAGCACGTCTTCCGCGACGGCCACCTGCGCCTGGTCGGCATCGAGATGCGCTGATCCTATGCCTTCTCCTCCCGCCGCGCCTGCTTCTCCAGTATCGCTACGATCTCGTCGCGGAAGCCGTTCGCGGCCACCAGGGCGCAGCCGTCCAGATCGTACTGGCGCGCCATCTGGCACATGCGGCGATACAGCTTCACCTCGTCCTCGACGAGGCGCAGGATGTCGTGACGGCTCTCGTACATTCGCACGAGCACCTCGCGCGTCTTGTACTTGTCCTCCCGCGCAAAGCCGATCGTGGAGCGCATGCGGGCGAGCTCCCGCGCCTGGTTGGTGAGGAACGGGACCAGCTCCTTCAGCGGCATGAGCGCAAGGGAGAAGCCCTCCCGGCGGGCCCTCTCCGCCGCGGCATCCGCCTGCAGGAGGGAGAGATAGTTCCTGCGGATGCTCCCGATGATGTCGTCGAAGGTCCGGGCGAAATTGGCGAGGAACGAGGTCTGCATCTCGGGCTTGATCGTGGGCAGAAGCTCGCGCATCTTCTGGTTTTCCCTGTTGTAGAGCTGGACCTGCATGAGAATGTTTTTGATCGCCGAGTTGGCGCGCAGGGCGGGGTTTCCCTTGATCCGCGAATTGATGTCCGCCAGGATCACGTTCACCTGCATCTGCTCCACACCGAAGCTCTTCTTTTCCTCTGAACGCTTCGACAGGGGGAGCAGCTCGGAGGCGAGCAGGCGCTGGACCAGGACGGTGAAGAGAAGCAGTATCAGGGACGTCTCCTGGGCCCGCATCTCCTCGACAGCCAGGCTCTTGTAGCGGGCGGTCTCCAGGGCGACCAGCACAGGGCTGAGGCACGTGCGCTTGTACTCGATGATCCCCTGCTCAACGGACAGGCGCAGCCGGGCGGCAGCCTCCGCGAGCCGGGGGGGCGAAAGTTTGAGGAGGTCGAGCAGCGAGTAGTAATCGTTCGCCGTCTCCTTGAGCTCGATCCAGTCCCCGCTGATCTTCTTTTCCAGTTCGACCATCCGCAGTCACTGTATGCGATTTGCCGCTCCAGATCAACTCGAGAGCAGCTCGGCGCCTTGCACGCGGCCCGCAAGCGGCAGGCCAATCGCCGCGTACTAAAAGGACGAGGAGGATCGCATGAACAATCTCAATTCCATTCTCGTCGAGGGAAACCTCGTCAGGGACCCCGAGCTCTCCTACACGACCAAGGGCACGGCGGTGTGCAAGTTCAGCGTGGCCTGCAACCGCTTCTTCAAGCAGGAAGAGGAGATGCAGAAGGAGGTCTCCTACTTCGATGTCTCCACCTGGGCCCGCCTGGCGGAGGTGTGCGGGGAGTACCTCAAGAAGGGCCGGGGTGTGCGCGTCGTGGGCAGGCTGCGGCAGGACAAATGGACGGACCCCGAGGGCAAGCCGCGGTCGCGGATCGAGATCGTGGCCGAGCACGTGGAGTTCAAGCCCCAGTTCAAGAACAAGGACGGCGAGGAGGCAAAGGAGGGCGAGGAGAAGGACGGGGATGCCTCGGCCGAGGACCAGAAGGAGGCCGAAGGCGAGCTCAAGGAAGCTGCCAGTTTCTAGGTACGGGCTCCGGTGACGGCGGCACATGACGACCTTCGCAGAGCCGGGGTAAAAACGGCGCACAGAGCGGCCGACTACGCCGCGAAGGGCAGATATTCCCCGATAGGAATGAAAGGGGCCCACCGTTTCGGTGGGCCCCTGCCTTGACGTATCGAGCCGAGTTGGTCAAAGGACCAACGGATGCGCTCTCAGTCGTAGAGAAGCCGCGCGATGTCGGTCTGGTCCATGTTGCTGGCATCGTAGAACTTGGCGCCCGTGTCCACGTCCGCCACTTTCTCTCCCTTCACCGCCTTGTAGGCGAGCTCGACCGCCTTGAACCCGATCTGGTACGGGTCCTGCGTGATGGCACCGAAGAAGTACTTGCTCTTCACTGCGGCCTTCTGGGCCTTGCCGGCATCGAACCCGATGACGATCAGCCCGGTATACTGCGTGGGCAGCGCGCTGCCGTCGTTGGTGGAGGCAAGAACCGCCCTGGCTGTCCCCTCGTTCGAGCAGAAGATGCCGACGGTGTTGTCCGACTCGACGCGGTTCAGCACCGCCGCGGCGGAATTGGTGGCGTCCGTGTCCTTCGGTGAGGCAGGAACCACCACGTTGATGATGATGGCCTTTCCGCTGGTCGGGCTGTCGCTGGCGATGTACGCCGGGTTTCCCGTCACCTTGATGTCGGCCTTGGTGTGACTTGTCTGGGTGGTGATGAGCTGGATCATCTTGTCGCGGAACCCTTTTCCGCGGGACGTCACCGACATGCTTGTCGCATCCTGGTTGAAGTCGACGATCGTCACAGGGTTCGAGTCGGTCGCTGCCTCGATCTTGGCCTTGATCGCGGGGAACATCCTTTCGGCAGCCACTCCAGCCGCCGCGTAGCTGTCGGTGGCAGCAGTCGCATAGATCGAGCCTTTCGGCGCATTCGGAACTCCGGAGTCAAACCCGATGATGGGGATCTTGCGCCGAATCGCTTCATTCAGCTGATCCATGACCGAGTTCGTGTCCAGGGCGGCTAGCGCAATGGCCGCGGGACTCTTTGCCATGGCGTTCACCAGCATCTGCACCTGGGGCTGGATGTCGGCTTCGGAGGGCGGCCCTTCGAAGGTGATGTCGACGCCGTACTGTTTCGCCGCGTCCTCCGACCCCATCTTGACCGTCTGCCAGAACTGGTGCTGGAAACCCTTGGAGATGACGGGAATGTACATCTTCCCGCCCTTTGCGGCCTTCTCGCCCGCGCCGGTGGCGAATGCCGGGAGCGCGAGGGCGATGAGAAGCACCACCGCCACGAGCAGCACGACATTCCGTCTGGACTTGCTCATAGACACCTCCTCTTGTTGTCTCCCCGAACATACGTTCAGGGCAGTCTCAGGAGTCCTGCAGTCCTCGCGCGGCTTTCCGCGCTAGGGCTGCCGCTCCGTCTTCTCCTGTTGCGAAAGCTCTCTGCGCCGGAGCATCTCCGCGAACTCGTGATCGGCCGCCTTCTCCTCGACCCGGATGCGAACCTGCTCCGCCTTTTCTTCCCTCTTCATCCTGGCAAAGGTGCTCTTCATCTCGACCCGGGCCGCCCGGATCTTCCCCCTGATCTCGACAACCTGTCGGGCATCGCCAGCCGTCCTGGTCGCGGAGGCTTCCTGCTTCAGGGCCGCGATCTTTTCAATCATCGATGCTTGGTATAGGTCCGCTGGCGTCTCGATCCGTACCTCCGCCGCCTTCTTCGTGCGGTACATGTCCAAAAGCACCGCTCCAATGACAATGACGCCCGTGAAGAAGGTCTGGTAATGGGCCTCGAGGTTCAAGGAGGGAAGGCCTGTGCTGAGAACGGACATGATGAACACGCCGATGATGGTTCCCCAGATGGTTCCGATGCCGCCCGCGAGCGACGTGCCCCCAATGACCGCCGCGGCGATCGCATACAGCTCGAACCCCTGTCCCTGGGCAGGGAGAACCGTGGTGTAGATCGCGGCGTAGGAGATTCCCCCGATCCCCGCCGTGGCACCGGCAATGACATAGACCAGAAGCTGCCACTTCTTCACGTCGACGCCGGAAAGACGGGCGGCCTCCATGTTGCTGCCGATGGCGTACGTGTAGCGGCCCAGCTTCGTATTGGTGAGAAGGAGGTGGCAGATCACCGCGACGACGGCGAGCAGGAGTGCGCCCGTGGGGATCGCCCCTCCAGTGGCATCGATGTAGAGGAAGATGTCCTTGAACCATCCGCCCGGCATGCCGCGGATGGGGAAGGTGGCGCTCTGCACGTTGGCAACAATTGACCCGACGCCCATCGAGATCATCATCGTGCCGAGCGTGACGATGAACGGCGGCATCTTCAGCCGGGAGACCATGAATCCGTTGAAGAAGCCGAAAGCGACGCCCACGACGATGACCAGGAGAAGGGAGGGGACCATCGGCAATCCCCTCTTGAGCGCGGTGCCGCCGATGATGGCGGCGCACATCATGACCGTCCCGATGGAGAGGTCAATCCCGCCGCTGATGATGACAAAGGTGACGCCCATCGAGATGAACCCGATGTAAAAGGCTGCGTCGATGATGTTCACCAGGGTGGGGTAGGAGAAGTAGTTGCGGCCGAATGCGCTGAAAAAGAGGTAGAGAATGACCAGGGCCGCAGGGGCGAGCGCCCACTTGAGCCCCCGCTCCTTGAAGCGCTGCATTCGACTGATTTCAGCGGTCGTGTTCGCCATGCGTGTCAGCTCCTGCTGAGGACTTCCTGGTGCCCCATCGTCGCATACCCCATGATGGCTTCCTGGCTCGCCTTTTCAATGGGAAGCTCCCCGGTGAGCCTTCCCTCGGACATCACGATGATGCGATCGCTCATGCGAAGGATCTCGGGAAGCTCCGAGGAGATCATGATGATCGACTTCCCCTCCCGGGTCAGCTCGTTCATCAACGTGTAGATTTCGCTCTTTGCCCCCACGTCGATTCCGCGTGTTGGCTCATCGAAGATCAGGATGTCGCAGTTGCGGATCAGCCACTTCGCGACGACGACCTTCTGCTGGTTGCCTCCGGAGAGGTTGCGCAGCAACTGCTCCAGGGAAGGGGTCCGGATATTCAGCTTCTGAACGAAGTCCTCGGTGACCTCCCGCACCTTCCGCGCCTGGATGAAAAGGCCGCGCTGGAACCGGTCGTACGTGGCTATCGCGAGGTTGTCCCTCACGCTCAGGTTGACCGCCAGGCCGAAGCGCTTGCGGTCCTCCGACAGGTACCCGATCCCGTTCGCCACGGCGTCCGCGGGAGAGCGGATGAACACGCGGCGTCCGCTGACCTCGATCGTACCGCTCTGGATCTCGTCCGCGCCGAAGATCGCACGGGCAGTCTCGGTCCGGCCAGATCCCATCAGTCCGGCGATGCCGAGGATCTCTCCCTCGCGCAGATCGAAGCTGATGTCCCGCACAAGCCTCCCGGCGTTCAGCCGGTTGACCCGCAGGACGACAGGAGCGTCAGGGGCAACGCTGGAACGGGTCTTCGGCTGCTCGTAGATGACGCGGCCGACCATCATGTTGATGATCTGCTGCTTGGTCACCTCCGACGTGGGCTTCGTGTCGACTCGCTCGCCGTCGCGCAGGACCGTGACCCGGTGCGCGATGCGGTGGATCTCGTCCAGGCGGTGAGAGATATGGACCATTCCCACGCCCCTTGCCGCCAAGTCGCGCATGATCGCGAACAGCTCCTCGATCTCGGCGTCCGTCAGCGCGGCCGTGGGTTCGTCAAGGATCAGGATCCGCAGGGTGTGCGACACCGCCTTCGCGATCTCCACCATCTGCTGCTTGCCGACGGTCAGCCGGCCCAGAAGCTCGCTGGGATCGATGTTCATCTTCAGCCGCTTGAACAGCTCTTCCGTCCGACGGTTCTGCTCGCGCTTATCCAGGAGGATGCCATTGAGCCGGGTGGATTCCCGCCCGATGAAGATGTTCTGGGCCACCGTCAGGTGATCCATCATGTTCAATTCCTGGTGGATGATCCCGATCCCCATCTCCAGCGCATGCTTGGGGTCCCGCGGGTTGAACTGGCGGCCGAGATAGTGGATTTCGCCGGAGTCTTTCGGGGCAATGCCGATGAGGACCTTCATGAGCGTCGTCTTGCCGGCGCCGTTCTCACCGACCAGGGAATGGATCTCGCCTTCCTCGAGGTCGAAATCCACCTGTCGCAAGGCATGCACGCCGGTGAAGCGCTTGTCAATTCTCTGCATCGAGAGAACTTGGCGGCCCACTACTTCATACCTTAGGATTTAAACTACAGTATTGCGGAGGCGGCGTCAAGCGAACGAGATGGATTCCCAAACGAGGCAACGAATCGGTATCCGATGCATTCTTCACGGCCTGTGTGACGGAGACAGCGTTCATAAGAGTGCCAATGCTCGGGGCGAAGATGCTCTCCCCCTGCATCGGCACGCCGCATTTCCTATGGACCGCCCAGACTGCGGTGGCGCTGGTGACGCTCGCCGCCGCGTCGCTTGCCCTCACCATCGTGCTGCGCGAATGGGTGGCCTCCCGTTTCCTTCGGCTGCCGTCCACGCAGCCCACAACCTGGTGATATTCCTACATCTCTTCGCCACGATCGAACTCCTGGATCGCGTGTTCAGCGTGGTCGACACCTGCTCCTCGCCCTGGGCGGGGTTTAGCTGTCTCTCAAGGGGAGCCGCGGACGGCCCGGGTTCCGGCAGGAGGCAAGCCTGCCGCTCAGTGCGGCCTTCCGCGCGACGTTCACTCACAGGTCGTTCCTCGCCCTCGCGCCTGCCCTGCTGGCGATCATCTTCGGCTGGGGCTGGCTCTACACCATGGTTGCTGTCTTCACCACGTACGTGCTGGGCGCACCGGAGGCGCAGATGGGGACGCACTTCCTGGGCATGGTCGGCACCTTGATCGTGTGCGCTCTCTCATGGCGGTCGATCACACTCCGCACCAGCGCCAAGGCGGCCCTCGGCGCTGCTGACGCCGGCATCACGCTGGTCCTCGAGATCATGCTCAGCGATGTGATCGACGGGGGCGAGTTCATCGGCGGCGGAATAGCGCTCATCCTGAAGATCGAAAGGTTTGTCGCCCTGGTGAGAAAGTCCTCTTGAGGGCTCTTTACGATTGAAAGAGCACGGCTCGACATAGCCCTGGCAAGAAAGGGAACACCCAGTCAGGTTTTCATTCTTCGTACTCAAGGACCTCGGTCTGCTGCCATATCCAGACCTCGAAGGCGAAGTAGTGATCCTGTGCCGTGTAGGATGCTGAGCTCGCCTACACGACCAAGGGCACGGCGGTGTGCAAGTTCTCGGTGGCCTGCAACCGCTTCTTCAAGCAGGAAGAGGAGATGCAGAAGGAGGTCTCCTACTTCGACGTCTCCACCTGGGCCCGCCTGGCGGAGGTGTGCGGGGAGTACCTCAAGAAGGGCCGGGGCGTCCGCGTCGTGGGCAGGCTGCGGCAGGACCGATGGACCGACCAGGAGGGCACGCTGCACTCGCGCGTCTCTATCGTGGCCGAGCACGTGGAGTTCAAGCCGCAGTTCAAGAACAAGGACGGCGACTGCAAGGACGGCGAGGAGAAGTCCGAGGGGACCTCGCCTGAGGACCAGAAGGAGGAGGAAGGCGAGCTGAAGGAGGCGTCCTCCTTCTGAGGCAACCACGGCTCACTGGCGTCAAAGGGCGCGGCCCTGCTATCCAGCAGCGGTATAGAGGATCCCGCCGCTATACCGGTCATCCGTGGCAGCTCCTGGGCCGCGCTCGTCCTTGACCGACCATGCACCCGGTTGTAGGGTCGATAAAAGGAGATTGGATACTGTATGGGACGCTTTCACTGCCGGCAAATGCTCAGAAGATGCTCCTGGGGAATGCGAGTGGCAGCCCTGCTGCCTGCTCTTGCACTGTGCACACTTACCGCATGGGTCCCTGAACAGATTCCAATCGCTGATGAATCGGCAATGCCGGTCTTCAAGGAAATCTGGGCATATCTCCTGCAAGGCGAGGAAAAGGAGCTAACGGGTACTGAGCCTATTACCGACCTGTGCTATTTCGGTGCAAGCCTGACCAGGGAGGGAAGGATAACCGATACGGTCGCACGGCTTGCGGTGACGCTGAAAGACGGCTCAAAGCCCGCGATTCATCTCGTGATTGCCGAGTTGTCAAACTCTGCGCTCATGCACTTTTCTCTGGATCCAAAATATGGGGTAAGGCCGCTCCTTGTCGAGGATATCTGTCGGATTACGGAAGGTTTCGACGGAGTCCAGATCGACTTCGAGTCGGTGTCGCGGGATGACGCCGACAGTTTTATTGACTTCTTGAAGGAATTGAGAAGCAGGCTGCCTGCCGGGAAGAGGCTGAGTGTCGCGGTGCCGGCGAGGACGAAACAAATAGCGGATGCCTACGACTATTCCCGAATCGCTCCGATTGTGGACCGGATTGTAGTCATGGCCTACGACGAGCACTGGAGCACGGGCTCCCCGGGGCCGGTTGCCTCGCTTCCTTGGTGTACAAGAATCGTCGACTACGCAAAAAGTACGGTTGAGAGTGACAAGATCGTCATGGGCCTGCCTCTCTACGGCAGAGCCTGGCAGGACAAGAAGCTGGCAAAAGCTCTGCGCTTTAAAAATGTGCAGGACCTAGTTGCCGAAAAGAAGAGCACGACCAACTACGCGCTGGAGCTTGGAGCCTATTTCGAATACTCGGAGAACGTCGTCGTCACGGTGTTCTATGACGATCATCGCTCGATCATGGATAAACTCCAGCTCTACAGATCCCGGGACATCAATTCGGTATCCTTCTGGCGTGTAGGACAAGGTCCTCCTCAACTGTGGGGCAGCTTCGAAAATGCAGGTAATGGGAATATGGCTGCTGCAAGCGACAGCGGCGCGAGATCTTTGTCAGATGACCCTCAAGCCCTTGCCAGGTAAACTGGCGTTCCCGCCTGCTTTTCCCCTCGAGTGCAACTCTCGCTTGCCCTGGCTCATTTCCGCAAGAGACGCGCACAATGACCTTTTTTTACGCAATCAAAACGACCTCAAACGGTCTGTCGCATGAAGTTGCCCTTAGCGCCAATACCAGGAACTTAACCTCTTGATAAGAACACCCCCCCGGCCTGCCGATAAGAAGTTGATGTACAAGCCAACCGGCAGGAGGAGGGGTGTCAATGAAGAAGATCGTCCAAAGGCGAAAGCAACTTGAGTTCGAGACGAATGCCTTTGTCGTAGAGGCCATCGCGAAGGAGATTAAGCCGGAGTGGGTTCAGGAGACGCTTCACGAATGCGGAAGGGAATCCATCCGCCAGAGGCTCTTGCCGGCATCCTTTATCGTGTGGTTCGTGATTCTCCTCGGCTTGTTCCGCCGTATTTCCTACGCCAATCTGATGGGGAAACTCAACGGCTCCTGGTGGACGAGGCAGCACTGGCCAGACGATCCTCCCACCACGACCGCCGTAACCAAAGCGCGCGACCGCCTCGGTATCGAACCGATGAAGAAGCTGTACGAGCGTTGCGCGCGGGAATGGACCGCATCCAGTTCGGGACTGGTGTTTCACGACCGACGAGTCTTCGCCTTCGACGGGTCCACCTACAAAACACCCGACAGATTGGAGAACGATCGCGCCTTCGGTCGGCCGGGGGCCAGTCGCGGCCGTGCCGCCTACCCGCAGATGCGCGCGGTCACCCTGACCGATGTGGGCACCCGAATCCGCCAGGCCGAGCGTCACGGCCCATACCGAAGTTCCGAAATTTGCTTGGCCCGCCAGCTTCTCCCTGAGATCCCCTTGGGCTCTCTCGTTCTGCTGGACCGCAACTTCCTTGCCTACGACTTCCTCTGGGATCTGCACCGTTGCGGCTCCGATTTCCTCGTCCGCGTGCCCGTCAACATCAAGCCTTGCTTGATCCAACGGCTTGGATCGGGCGACGCCATCGTGGAAGTGGAGATCCCACGACACTATCGCAAGGAAAGACCTGACATGCCCAGGAGCTGGATTCTGCGGATGATCTCCTACTGCCCCGAGGGCAATTCGGAAACAATTCGACTCTTCACCACGCTCCAGGACCCGCAAGTCCCCAAGGAGGAACTTGCGAGGCTCTACCATGATCGGTGGGAAGAGGAAACCGTCACCGACGAGTTCAAGACGCATCTGTGCGGATGCGCGACGGTCAATCGCGCCGTCGTGTTCCGCAGCCATAAGCCCGAGCGTGTCGAGCAGGAGTGGTACGGTCTGTTGATCGCGCACAATGCCGTGCGCAAGACCATGGCTTCCGCCGCTTCGGTGGTCAATTTGTCTCCGCGCCGCCTGAGTTTCACGGCGGCTCTGGAGCGGTTGCGCGAGGCGACCTACGAGATGATGCGGCTGCGGACGGAGCGGCTACTCGACCGGTACCAACTGTTGCTCCAGGGCATCGCTCGGGCTATTGTCCCGGATCGTCGCGGCCGTAAGAACCCGCGATGCGTCAAGATCAAGATGTCGAAGTACCCCTTGAAGAAGAGCGAATATGCGGCTTAAGTTCCTGGTATTGGGGTTAAATGACGGTCAACCGGCTGACCATGGCCATATCTGACGATTGGTTCATGACGCCTTGGTTGCCAGAATGTAGCTCGTTGAACGTCCCCGGCCCTGCCGGTTCGCCAATCCCAACTTCATCAGGGGAAGAACGGAGAACACGGTCATCTACCTGAGTGTTGCTATACGGCGACCTTGCGTATCGAAAGGGCTTTTCTGGGCGTGCGCCGCACAAGACGGTCCTTGTATCGTTCCTGCAACTTCACCATCCGCTCGAAAAACGCCTGCGGTCCGTCGCACTCCGCTTCAATTTCCCGGCGCACCTTGCGCACTTCTTCAACGATATCATCCTGATGCACACTATACCTCCATCAATTCCTCCGGCGTACACATCACCGGAGTTCTGATTCCATGTTCCGCGCGGCCAGAGCCAGATGATAGGAATCGGCCCGGGCTTTCTCGGGAATGACGGTGGCCGCGAAGTAGGATTCGGCCAACCTGGCCACTTCGGGAACAATCTCCAGCACTGGAAGGCCGGCAATCATTTCTCTCCGTAATTGCGCCGCATCGGTATCTCCCCGCTCAACCTCTTCAAGAACGATTGGCGAGATGAACGGATCACACAAGGGCAAGACATGTTTCCACCAATCCCTGGTTATCTGCTGATGCCCCGCGATGATCAAATCGCGGCTGGGCCTTGCCGCGAGATAGCTGATGACCGTTGTTTCCAGATAGACCGTCGGTTTCATGTACACCTTAAACGCTTCCGGTCAGGCTGCAAGGATGGAGTTGTCCGACCCGCATATTCAACATCCTATACCTGCTCGCCGTTACATGCAATCGGTTCATCCTCTTCCTCGACTCGAAGGAACGGGTCGATCTCCTCCATTCGACCGCCGAGGTCGAGACAGCGCTCTGCAATGCGCCCTTCCCCTTCCGCACCAACGTCCTCCTCGCCGTCGACACGGCCGCCCCCCGCCCGAGAATCCCATCTACCGCGACTCTGTCGACCGTACGGTCCCCGTGCTCCTCGACACCTTCAAGTCCGACCTCTCCTCCGTCCTCTTCGGGGCGGCAATGCCTTCATTGAGATCTCCCTGCCAGATGTCGTCATCCGCTTCAAGCAGGGCTTCGGTCGCCTCATTCACCATTCCGAGGACAGGGGCGCTACGAAATGTCGGGTCGATCATGGGATGATGGGAAGTGGACGAATCCGGATGGTTCTGTCGCCGGTGACGATTATGGCTCGGGTTTCGAGCGGTTCGAGGATTGACGGCAACGCAGTGGATAGAAAAGAGCCAAGTGCATCCGGCGGCATTGTCTTTTCTTGTCGTACGAGGATGAACGAGGGCTTTGATTTTTATCTGAGAGCCAGCAACATTCCGAAATCCGTGTCTGCGGAAACGATGCACCGGTCATGTTTCTCGGCTGGAACTTCACGAGGCGGCTGGAATGGGAATATCTCTGTATTTCGAAAGACTGACGGCGAAGCGCAGGGAATCGAGAATGTCCTCTTTCTCGAGATCGGGATACGCCAGAAGGATTTCATCCATGTTCATGCCGTCCGCGAGGAGCC
>Ga0315288_10008125_pt1 | contig 13245 bp, 10 predicted proteins | sample YL17G11_20_MG_FD_203454 | JGI IMG/M metagenome (GOLD analysis project Ga0315288, IMG submission 203454) | Sediment microbial communities from Yellowstone Lake, YNP, Wyoming, USA - YL17G11_20 | ecosystem: Environmental > Aquatic > Freshwater > Lake > Sediment | place: USA: Wyoming | collected...
GGGGGCTGGCCACGATTGTTTTTGCCGGGCCCTTGCGGCCCCCCGGGTCCGCCCATGCATTCATTCACCATCACCGGGTGGAACGTCACTGCCATAGTGCGCCTGTGGGACGGGTGGCCCCGCCATGCCCCCGGGGCCGGGCGGGCTGCCTGTGGGCCGACGCGAGAGGAAGCCGGGCCCGCGCGGGCGCGCCCCTGCTAGCCGCCAGCAAGTGTTTTGCAATGCGGGGGGCGTTCATGGGGAGGAGGGGAGGTAACCGCGGTTCTATCCCTCCACAAAGGCATCTGGCTTTGCCTAAATGCCATCGCACGGGCGCCGGCGGCGGGCGGAGGCCGGGAAGGCGCCCCAGAAAGAAGGGCCTCTCTCTATCTCCCTCGTCCGCGGGTCGTGCGCCGATGCGAGAGCGAGAGAACAATATGCACTATCCTTCCGGTCGCCGTCTTCACCCATTGCCTCGGCCTCTCCCTAGAAGGAGAAACAGAATAGCTTGTGTCCATGCTGGGTGGCGGCGAGCGGCGATCGCGGGGCCCGGCCCCGCACACGCGCGCCGGCGAGGGACGCTCAGTGTCACACGTTTTCTCGCCCCTATTTTTTCTCTCTCCCCCTTTCTCCTCACCTGCAGCTTGTTGGCCAAGTCCAGGCAGGTCTCCTCCGCGGCGACGGCGCCGAAGGCCAGGGCCAGCAGGGCAAAGACAAAGACGGCGCGCATGGTGGTGGTGAAAGAGCGGGAGGGAGGAAGAGGGAGGGGGGCGATTTGTCAGGGGGGATGATGGTGTGGTTAGTGAGTGGAGCAGCCCCTCCCTCTCGCTCTTGTTTCAGTTGCCCAATTGTGCGCGTCCTCTCCTGCTCACCATGACCCCCTCCACCTCGGCCTACGCCCGCCTGGCCACCTCCCTCAAGCGGGCGCTCGGCCCCGCCGGCGCGGACGGCCGCCTGGCCACCGACGCGGCGGCCGCGGCGAGGCGGCTGGCGGGCGTGGGTGCCGTCCGCGACCCACCTGCGGGCGGCGGCGGCGGCGGGGAGGGCGCGGCCTCCACTTCCACCACCACCCCTGCCGGCCCGCCCCTGTCCCCTGCCGCCGCTGCCGCCCTGGCCCGGGACTGGTCCCGGCTGGTGGACGCGGTGCGGGTGCACCAGGTGCGTGCGTGCGGTGAAGAATGTGGAGAGGTGAGAGGTGGGGAGGGCGTGCAGGTGGGTCCGCCTCTCTCACGCGCACACGCTGTCTCCTCTTTCCTCTTCTGTCACAGGACCTCCTCACCTCGTACAACATCGGTGTAGACCGAGATTCTAGGTGCGCATGGGGCTGGGGGAGGGGGGGAGGGCAGGAGGCAAGAGAGTGCGTGTGTGTGTGCCCACCCTTTTTTCTCTCTTCCTTCTTGTCTCCCAGGCGCGGGCAACTCCCTCTCTCTCGAAAACACTCTCACCCTCTCCCTCTTTTTTGCATATCTTCTCCTCTCATCAGGCAGCTCGAGGACGTCCGCAAGTCCGCCGCCCGGGTGGGCCTGCGCCTGCCGCCGGCGGAGGAGGAATGAGAGAGGCGGTGGAGAGGCTGGGGCACCAAAAAAAAAAAAACGAACAACAACTTTGCAAAACAATTTTTCTTTTCTCTCTCGGACCTTCTCTCCTTCTCATCTCAATGAAACACGCGCAGCCGCCCCTCCTTGGTCCCGTACGCCAACCCCCCTCCCGGCACAGGGCAGAAAACGGCGGCATTCACCTCGTCCCGGTCGGAGGCCAGCGAGGAGACACGGGCCAGGGAGGGAGCGGAAAAGACATCCAGGACTGTGTGGCGGGGCGGCGGGAGGGCGGTGGAAGGCAACGCGCCGCCGCCACTGCGGCCGCCGTCCGCCGCCACCAGCAGTGCCGGGTGCCGCCGGCCGTAGGCGACCAGCACGTGCTCCCCCGTGGGAGAGAATTGGATGGAGGTGAGGCACTGCGGGGCGGCCAGCGGGCGGGCCGCCAGGACAGCGCCCCAGGCGCGCCCGGGGGCGGTGCAAAACAGGCGCAGCTCATGGCGGTGCTGCTGCCCCCCGCCGCCCCCGCCGCCGCCCTCCACCGCCACGCAGGCGGCCAGGGTGTGGCCGTCGGGCGAGAAGTGGGCGCCCATTTCTGAGCAGAGGACGGCGTACGGGATGGTGAGCAGGGGGGCGGCGGACGAGGGGAAGGGCGGGGGTGGGGGCGGGTGGGCCTGGCCGGCCGTCGCTGCGGCACACGCGGCCGCCCCGCCCGGGCCGGCCCACCCAGCGCCCGCCCAGTCCGCCCGCCACAGGCGAATGCGGACATGGCAGGGCGCTTCCGCGCCAATGATGCCCGCGGCGGCGGCGGCGGCGGCGGCGGCGGCGGCGGCGGCGGTGGCGGCGGCGGCGGCAGCTGCAGCGGCGGTGGTGGCGGCCGCGGCGGCGGCGACCTCGGGCACGCCCCCACCTCCACCACCACTCCGGCCGCTCAGCCCGGCTGGAGGCGGGGCGGCGGGGCTGGGAGGGGCCGGGGCGGCCGGAGGGGCGGGCACTGTTCCTCCTCCCACTCCTGCAGCGGCTGAGGGTGGCCACGCGCTGGAGGAGGGTGGAGGGGGGCGCGGCGCGGCGGCGGCCGCGGCCGCAGCCGTCGCAAGGGCGCCCGCCGCGGACGCGACGCCCTCCGCCGCGGCGGCGGTCGCCACCCACCACGGCCCGTCCGACACCTCTGCCGTCAGCAGAATGGGCGCCCCGCCCGGGTGGAATTGGACGGCGCGCAGGGAGCGGCGGGCCCGCAGCAGGGCAACGGGCGGGGGTGGGGGGAGCAAGAGGGGTGGGAGGGCAGCCGGCGGCGGCGGCTCCGTTGGTGCGGCCGCCGCCGCCTCGCCACCCCACCAGCTCCCGTCCGCGCCACCATCCAGGGGCGAGGCGGGTGAGCGGGCCCGGGCACGAGATGCCGCCCCGAAACCCCGCCCTCGCCCGCCAGCAGCGACGGCCGCGGCAGCAGCGGCCGCGGCCGCGGCCTCGCGCGCGGCGACCGCGCCCGCCACCGCCCCGCCCACGCCCCACCAGTACAGGCGGTGCCCCGCCGCGACGGCCAGGGCCTGGCCGCCGGGGGCCCAGGCCAGGGAGGCGACGGGCCGGCCAAAGGCGTGGCGGGCCAGGGTGGGCGTGGCGGGCGCGAGGGCGGCCGGCAGGGCTGCCGCTTGGGGGCCACCCCCACCCCCACCCCCACCGGCCGCGTGGTCCGCGCCGGCCGCTTTCGGGCCGGCCGCGCAGTCCCAGATGCGCACCTCATGGTCCAGCGACCCTGAAGCCAGCACGCCGCCCACGTCCGGGTGGAAGCGCACCGCCCAGGGCGTGCGGCGGTGACCGGCAAGGACGCGGAGGAGCGGGGAGGGTTGGCAGGCCGGCGGCGGCGAGGCCGGCCCTCCCTCCCCTGCTCCCTCCACCTCGCCTGCACCCCACCCGGCCGCCCGCACGACTTTGACAGTGTGGTCGCCATGCGTGGACGCTAGGAGCTCGCCGTCCGGGGAGAAGGAAGCCGCGATGGTGGACCGCGGGGGCGGGTCCGAGAGGCGGGCGTAGCGGCCCCGGGACGCCAGGGCGGGCGGGGTCAGGCTGGCCGCTTCCGCCGCGGAACGCAGCAGGGCGGCTGGCGGCGCGCCGAACCGCCGGCCGCTGGTGGAGGGGACGGGCGGTGAATGGTCGTCCACCCCCTCACCATCCTGCCCGCTCCCGACGTGGGCAGCGGTGTTCGCGACCCCAGGGCCGGGCGGGGGCGGGCAGGCGGCGGGCAGCACGTTCCCAACAGGGGCGCCGGCCCCAGCGGGCCCTGCCGTTTGTCGGGCGCGTAAGGCGTGGATGAAGGCGGCGGTCATGACGCGTGACACACAGGTGCCTGGTGGCCCACCGCGTTTCAGACGCCGCGCGTTCCACGCGGTGCCGGCCGCGGTCGATAGATGTGAAACAGAGGGGCATGCACCTTTTTCGGCCGGGCCGGGCCGCGCTCGCTCGTGTCCATTGTTCACTTTTTTTCCCTTCGCGCACGCGCCACCGCCCCACCCTTCCGCCAATCCCCGGATTACCACACCAGCGAGAGCCCAGATCGTTACTGACGCAAACTGACGGCAAGCCGAAAAAAAAATGGACACAACCGCGCTCCCGGCGGCCACCAACCCACAGCGCGCACACGCCGCCGACCGTGCTCCTCCCCACCAGGCAGCGCCCCCTCCGCCTCCAACCTCCGCCAGCCCGCCCACCGGCCCGCCCCCCGACTTTACCCGCCAGCGCCCGCAGACCCTCCCTTCCGGCGCCTCCTACACGCTGTCCACGACGCCCGCCCACGACGGCGCGCACCTGGCCTCAATCTATTGCGTCGCGCTCTTCCCGTCCGCGCCGCCCTCCCTCGTCTTCGACCTCCTCACCCACCCGGGCGCGTGCGCGGCGGGGGTGTGGCGGGATGTGAAGGCCCTGAACGAGCGCCTGGTCGAGAGCGAGGCCGCGCCCGGCGCCGGGGGCGACCCGCCCGGCTCCCGGGGCGTGCGGTCGGTGCTAGTGACCCAGGTGGGCGAGGTCCGCCTCGCGATCAAGACGCTCCGCTTCGAGACGCACCTGCGGGTGGTGGAGGACGGCCGCGGGGCGGGCGCGGGCGCCTATGCCACCCACTTCTCGCTGGCCCGCCCGGGCGGCGCCTTGCGCCGCTTTCACGGGACGTGGGCGCTGGCAGCGGACGAGGCGGGCACCGGCACCGCTGCGCTGCTCACTCAGGAGGTCTGCCCCGCAGGCGTGCCGCCGGGCCTGAACAACGTGCCGGTCATCGGGCGCCTGGTGCGTGGGGCGTGCAGCCGGGCGGTGCGGCGGATGGTGGAGGACCTGGCGGGCGCGCTGGATGGCGTGGAGAAGGGGGCGGGCGGGGTGGATGCCTGGATTGAGAGCAGGACGACGATGTGAAAGAGAGGGAGGCAGAGAGAGAGAGAGAGACAAGCCGGCACCTACGCCGCGCCACCCCTGGCTGGCGGGTATCGCTACGTCGGCTTCAAGTGGTGTCCGAGGAGGCTGACGCGTGAAAAGGAATGCAATAACGAAACATTTACCTGCCTACTCTCTCTCTCTCTCCCTCTCTTTTGTCACACCCCTGATTCCTCCACGACGGCGCCCGCTTTCTCAGCCAGCGACGCCGCCAGGGCTGCTGCGGCAGGGGAACCCGCCCAGGCTGGGTCGGCGAGACGGGCGGTCTCCAGGGCGGCCGCCGCCCCGGCATGGTCGCCCGCCGCGGCGCGCGCCTCGGCCTGCCGCACGGCCGCGCTGGTGCCCGCGGACGACGACACGGGCAGCGCTGCCGCCGCTTCGACGGCGGCATCCCCATCTGCCACCGCACCAGCAACGTCGCCCAGCGCCAGGCGGGCTGCCGACCGGTTGGCGTGCAGGGAGGCCGTCGCGAAGGCACCGGCAGACGGGATGGAGAGGCCCCTCGTGAAACAGGCGGCCGCGCCCGCCCAGTCGCCCGCCCTGGCGGCAGCGTTGCCCGCCAGGCGCGCAGAGGTAGCCGGCAGCAAGCCGGTTGGAAGGTCCACGTCCGACGCCAGGGCTAGGATCTCGATCAGGCGGGCGGGCGTGCCCAAGCCCGCCACGACCACGCCCGCGGGCAGGACGGCCACGTTGGGCCCCGCCCCGCACCGGCCCAGGCAGCCCGATTCGGTCACGGTCAGGCCAGGGAGGGCCAGGTCGCGCGCTAGCTTGGCCATGGCGGTCGCCCCCTGGCGTCGGCAGGTCTTGTTGGTGCAGAACCGGAGCTCGACGGGGAGGGGCGGGGGTGGGGGTCGGAGGGGCGGGGGGGCAGGTTCATCGCTGGCGGCGGCGGAAGCCGGTCTGGTGGTGGAGCGGCGCCCGGCCTGGTGCGCGTGTGGACGCACACGTGCGCCCACGGGGGACATGGTGTGCGTTATCTCACTTAGGGCGAGGCATGCGTGCCGGGCAGGGTGTGCAGGGGGCTGCCGAATGAGAGAGAAAGTGGGACTGCAGACGTTCATCTCCGCATCTGTTTATATCTCCTCTGTCTCGTGGCCTCGCACACACTCCCCAGGCTTCAATGCGTGCAGATGCTGGCCACTGGGTAAGTGTGTCACGCGGATGGGCATCTGCGTGCGCGGCAGAGAAGAGAAGAGAGCAAACACTGCGAGTGGTCTGGTCTCTCATCAACCATCCAACCTCCATTCCTTCCCCAACAGAATTGATGACGCCGCCCACCCCGTACTTCATCGCGGTGCACGCGGGTGCGGGCGCCTTCTCAACGGACCCCACCCGGACGGCGGAGCTCAAGGCCGCCATGGCGGCCGCCTGTGAAGCGGGGGCGGCAGTGCTGCTGGCCACCGGCAACACCACGCCCCCTCTGCCAGGCGACCCGGCGCTGGCGGCGGCGGCCGCGGCGGTCGCCTGCCTGGAGGACTGGCCGGGCGCAAATGCGGGGCTCGGGTCCAGCCTGACGGAGAGCGGCACCGTGGAGTGCGACGCGTCGGCCATGGCGGGCGACGGGGCGTGGGGCGGGGTGGGCGCCGCGCGGGGCGTGGCCCACCCGGCCACCGTCGCGGCCGCGCTGGCTGCCGAATCCCGCCTGCCCATGCCTTTGGGGCGGGTGAGGCCCATCATGCTGGCGGGCGCGGGCGTGCGCGCCTGGGCGGAGAGGCGGGGCCTGGGCGTGCTGGCCCTGGCGGACGAACAGCCCTCGCCCCGGGCGCTCGGCTGGCAGGTGACGCCCCGCGCCCGGGAGCAGTGGGGCCGGTGGTCCGCGATGGCGGCCGCGCAGGCGTGCGTGGAGGAGGCGGACGCGGGTGGCGGCGGTGGCCCCGCTGCCAAAAGACGCCGCCCCAACGGCCGGGCCGGCGTACCCGGCCACCTCAGCCCCCCGCCTGGGCCCCCGCCCGCGGATGGACTAGGTGAGGACGACGACCCCCCTCCCCACGACACGGTCGGCGCGGTCGTCGTGTGCGGGCGGACCGGCACCGTCGCGGCGGCCGTGTCCTCGGGCGGGCTCGCCCTCAAAGCCCCCGGGCGGGTCGGGGAGGCGGCGGTCTTTGGGGCCGGCTGCTGGGCGGCGGACGGGCGGCGGGGTGCGTCCACTCCGGCCACCACCAGCCCGCCCCCCGCCCTCCCCCCCGGCGTGGCGGGCGTGGCGGCGTCCGTGTCGGGCGTGGGTGAGGCGGTCATTCGGTCTATGCTGGCCCGCCGGGCCGCGGCCGCGGTGGGCGACGGTGCGGGCGGCCACGACGGCGCGGCCGCCTCCCTGGCCGCGGCCGTCGCAGACGCCGCCACGGCGGGCGTGGGCGTGCAGCCGGGCGCCCCCGTCGACTGTGGCGCCCTGGCTGTGCGGGCTGTGTGCGAGGAGGCAGGCGGCTCGGCGCCCCTCACCATTTCTGGCGTGGAAGCCGCTGTCGCCGCACAGGCGGACGGCATGGCGTTTGCTTACCGGTGGGAGGGAGGTGGGGGAGGGGGGTCGGGCGAGGAATTGCTGCGTAGAGGGCGGAAGCAGACGCTCGGCTTCAGCGTCTGCGTGTCCCTGGTGGGCGGTCGAAGAAATGGAGCGCGCCTCGTGCGCCTCGACACTGTTTAGTATTTTTCCTTCCGCGTTCGCTACTCATACACACAGACACGCACACGCACACACGCACACAGACACACTCACATGCGCTCAGACGTGGGTGCCGCCCTGGCCTTGCTGCTGGTGGCGGCATCGGTGGCGTCCGCGGCGACAACCCCCGCTGCAGCGGGGCCTGGCGGCCCCCGGGGCGCTCCCCCGCCACCCGCCCTGCCCGCTCCACTGGCAGCAGCCGGCCCACCCACCCCGCCCTCCGCCTGCTGCGCGATGCTTGCCGCCGCTGGCTTCACACGCTCAGTAGGCGTGCCTGTTGTCCTCATCGACACCGCCGCCGGCCTCCCCACCCGCACCAAGCAGAACGCAACGCTCTGCACGTGCGGGGCGGGCGAGGTCGGGGTACCGGGGGCGGGCGGGCAGGCCATAGGTGACTGGGCGGGGCCCATCAAGCTCAAGGTTCGGGGCGGGACGAACACACGTAAGCATGACAGGAATGGGAGGGGGAGACGGTGGGTGGTCACCAGCTCGCGCGGCCAACCTCAGCATGCTCTCTTTTTTCCATTTCTTTTACACAGAGCGCTACAACCCCATCCGCCAGTACGCGGCCTACCTGTCCAAATCCGATGCGCGGCCCTTTGTCCTGGGCTTGGACGGCGACCACCTGGTCTTCCTAGGCCAGGTCAACGACACGGGCGGCGTCAAGGAAAGCTTGGGGCGCGACCTGGCCCGGGCGATGGGGGGCGCGCCCCCGCTCACGCCTCTGCCGTCCTCGCCGTACGCGACCTGGTCGGCCCCGCGCGGTCCGCTGGGCTGGGTCCCCCGCACCGTGCATGTCGAGCTCTTTTTGGCGGACGATGGCAGGCCGCCCGCGTCCGAGCCCGCCCACTACCGGGGACTGTACCTAGCGAGCGAGCACATCAGCCGGGGGAAGTTCAAGCTGGACCTACCCAAGCCCAAGGACGGGGACGCACGCACCGCCGCCATCGCAACCTTTTTACACGGCGAGAAGGACCCGGTGCGTGAGGGCGAGAGAGAGAGAGAGAGAGCACCACACAGGAGCACGTGCGGGCTCCCCTTCACCCGCTCGCTCACGCTCTCTTTGTTTTTTTTGCACAGGACGCGACGACCATCACGGGCGGGTCGACTGGCAAGGAGTGGCAAGTCAAGTGGCCGGACAAGGCCGAGCTCACCCGTGCGCAGGCCGCCTCCCTGGCCGCTGAATTGGGTGCCTTTGAGTCGGCGCTGTTTGAGGGGCCGGCGCCGGGCGCCAACTCGACGGCGGCCGGCTGGCGGGCGCACATGGATGAGGCCTCCTTCATCGACTGGTTCCTAGTCACAGAGCTTTGGAAGGTCGCCAAGAAGTCGTACCATTCGGCCTCGTTCCTCCACAAGCCCGCGCCTGGCGCACGCCTTAAGATGGGGCCCGTCTGGGCGCAGCTCCAGGGCGCGGGCACGTGCTGCGGCTACAACTTCATCTCCCAGCCCTCCGGCTTCAACGGCCCCGGCCGCAGCGGTGGCAGCGGGGTCAGCAGCTCCGGCTGGCTCTTCTCCATCTGCCGGGAGCGGGCGCCCGACGGCCGGCCCCGGTGCACGCCCCTGGACGGCCCGGACGGGCGCAGCGGGTACGACGTCGGCAACGGCCTGGCCGTCTGGTTTGGGGAAGCGTTCCTCGGGGACCCGGCCTTTGCGCCCGCCGCCGCGGCCCGGTGGGTGCAACTGCGGTCCGGGCCGTGGTCAAATGAGGGTGTGGCCGGCATGGTCCGCACAAAGCGGGCCCTCCTGACGGGCGGCCCCCTGGAACGCACGCTCGCCCGGTGGCCCCAATTCGCCAAGCCCTGGCTGGGAGACAGCGCAGCGCAGACGGCCGCCGTGTTTGGCGGCGTCGCCACCTGGACGGCGGCGCGCCTGGCCTGGATGGACGGCGCGTTTGCGCAGGCGGCCGACCCGGCCTCCCGGGGCGACCCGTACCCGGCGTTGTATTGAGAGGCTTTGCCCGGCCGTGCCCGCTCTAGGGGCCTGGGCGGTCGCCGCCCCGCCCGGCCAGCGTGGGCGGGATGGCGCGCGGTTTGAGATGATTGTGGTGGGTGGGGTGGTTGGAGAAGGCGGGGATGCAAAAAAAATGACAACCACCCAAACAGGCCCCCCCTCCCGTTTTAGGATAGGCCTCCCAGGCGACGCCACAGACCCGGATCCACAGCCTCCCTCTCCCTCACGCCGCCTGCGCTCCTGCTCCTGTCGCTGCGCCCTCCCACCTCCCACCCCCACCCTCCGGCGGCACCACCCCGACCGCGTCAAAGAGGCCCGCCCGCTTGGGCGGCGGCGCGGCCGGCCGGGGCACCGCCCGCCCGCGCCCGGCCAGCCAGCCCGGCCTCAACAGGGCCCGCAGGTTGAGGGCGTTGTAATAGACCCGCGTCACGGTGCCGCCCGCCCCCTCCACCGCCGCCCGGGCGGCCGGCGAAATGGCGGAGACCTCCAACTGGAGCGGCGTCGCCAGGTCGGCCGCGCCCCGGCCCAGGACCTTGACGCCGTGCCTTGTCTTTTTGGAGACCGCGCCCGCGGCCACCAGGTCGCGCATCGTCACCGGCCGGGCCGGGTCCAGGCGGCCCGCCTCCACCAGCGCCTGCAGCCGCCCTACGTTCACGGGCGTGTAGGTGACCGTGGTCGGCGAGACGAAGCCCCGCTTCGGGAGGCGTTTGGCGAGGGGCGTCTGCCCGCCCTCGAAGCCCAGCTTGGGTGTGGCCCCGGACCGGGCCTTCTGGCCCTTGTGCCCTCGCCCGGAGGTCTTGCCCCGCCCGGACCCGATGCCCCGCCCGACACGCTTGGCGGGGCGGGTGGACCCAGGTGCCGGGGCCAGGGAGTTGAGGCGGACAAAGGAGGGCGAGCGCGGGGGAGGGGAGGTTGACGACTGGCCGTCCGCTGAGGGCGGGCCGCTCGTATGGATGGAGCGGTGCGAGCCCGCGGTCGCCGTCCATGCTCTCAGTAGCGAGGACATGGTGGGCGTCCTGGATGTGTTGGCGCCGGAGCCAGCGGCGCCCAGGGCCAAAAGCGGCGGCGCGGTGGACAGGGGCCAGCGGCCCATCGCGGCGCCGCCGCCGCCGCCGGCCGACAGCGCGCGGGTCGCTGCAAAACCAGCCGACCGGGCGGCAGCGCCGGTGCGTCCGCTGGTTGAGGTGGCTGGTTCAGCCAGCAGGCTGGCCGCCCGGTGGGCGAGCCGGGCACAGGCGGACCGCATGGCTAAGGGAGCTCCCCACACAGAAAAAAGGGTAATGGAGGCAGAGCTAAATTGCCGAGGCGAGGCTGGCCTTTCAACACACACACAACACACACACAAAAAGCCATCGGGCAGGTGCGCGTTTTTTCTCTCGCGGCTCCTTCTACAAATGGCGGACCTCCTCGAGTTCATCGACTTCAGGGGGCTGGAGGCCCTCAACGTCAAGCCTGAGAGAGGCGTGGAGAATGCGCTCAAGCAGGTGAATCCCGAAAGGGGCGGCACCGGGGGGGGGGGGGCGCCGACGCCGCGGCCCGCGCCGAGCGCCGCGCGCCGTTCACAACCTCGTCTGCCCCTGACTCCTTCTTTCCCCCACAGGGCCCCCGCGACGACGCCCGCCTGTTCACGGAATCCGACTGCGATGAGCAGCTGCTCCTCAACATACCGTTCAACCAGGCCGTCCGGCTGACGGGGCTGTCCCTGGCCGGGCCCGGCGCGGACGCGGCGGGCGCCGACCCGGGCGCGCTCCCCCGGCAGGTCCGCCTGTTTGTCAACCGCCCCTCCCTGGGCTTTGCCGAGGCCGAGGCCGACCCGGCCACCCAGGAGGTTGAGCTGACGTTAGATACGCTGGGCAGCCTCATCCCGCTGAAGGCGGCCCGCTTCAAGGGCGTGACGTCCCTCGCGGTCGTGATCCTGACCAACGCCGGCGGCGTGGACACCACCCAGGTCGGCTGCCTGAAACTGTTTGGGTCCGCGGGCGAGACGTTTGACGTGAGCGCAATCAAGAAGGCGGGCGAGGAAGGGGCGTGAGTGGGGGTGGGCATGGACACAGAGAGCCAGAGGTGTGTGGGCGGGCGCGACGGGGTGCGCCTGGGAGAGCAGGTTGCACACACACACACACACACAAAAAAAAAAAAAAAAAAAAAAAAAAAACGGATTGAGATGGCGAAAAATTCCATTTGTTCGGGCCACCGCACGCCCGTGCCCCGCGCCCGCGCGCCCGGGGGCGACATGCCGGGCCTCCTGGGAGAGTATGCAACGTCCTCGTCATCGTCAGACGATGAGGCGGCGGGCGTGCCGCCACCGCGCGCGCCCCCGGCGGAGGGGCCGGGAGCGCCGCCCCTGGCGGCCGCGCTCCCCGACCCGTTTGACCTGCTCAACGCGCCCGCGCCCGCCGGCCCGCATGGCGCGCACCCGCCCCGACCGAGCCGTCCCTCCCTGACGGGCTCCAAACGCCGGGCGGATGGCCCCCCAATGCGGCCGCCTGCGAGCGAGCCCGCGCGCGCCCTGCCTGGGGTGGCAAAGGCGGCCGACCGCCTGTCGCTGGAGGCAGGCCCCGCCCCGCCAGCCCTCCTCTTACCCCCACAACTGGCTGCGGGGAGGAGGAATGTGGTGACGACGGACTTGGACGGGCTTGGGCTGGCCCAGCCGGGGAGCGCGAGGCGGCGAAGCAGCGGCAGCGGCGGTGGGGGTGGCGGGCGGTAGCGCGCGGGCGGGCGGGAAGGGTAAGGAGGTGTGTGTGAATGAGAGGGGCCCGCGCGCGCGGGGCCAGCCGTGACGCAGTCTAATTTTCATTGCCCTTAATGTCAAGGAGGGCGCGCACATGCAAGCACGCACGCACGCACCGCTCCACTCTCGCAAAAAAATAGCAGTACGGTGTTTGAGGTCAGCGAAGGGCGAAGGGCGCGCGGGGGCTGTGTGTGTCGTTCGCAAAGCGGCCTGGAGAGAAGCGAAAAAAGCTCTCACTCCTCCCTTTTTCTCTCTCTGGCGGCCCCGCGCGCGCCCACGAGCGGGTGTGGCCTCACCCGTGCTGACCCGTAATCGCATCCCAACGCCCTGTTGTACCATCCCTGCCGGCGATTCGCTGGCGACCGCGCGGGCCCCTCGCGCGTGGGAAGGCCCGAAACTCTTTTTTTTGGCTCGCCAGCAGCATCTCCTTTTTTTGCTCCTTGCGTTCCGCCCGCGCGCGCCCCACCTCAGCCCCCAGTCAGCACCGTGGGGGCGCGCTGTGACCTTCATCTGACGCCCCACCCCCGCTGCGTAATGGAAAACCCGGACCCGCCCTCGACGTCCGGCCGCCCGGGCGTTGTGGCCTGGCCCGCCGCCACGGCCCGCGCCCGCATTGCTTCAACCCGGGAGAAGCGGGGCGCCACCGCCTGGGCCCGGCGTGCCGCGGTGCTGGCCGCGCTAGATGAGGAGAGTCCGGCAACTGATGAACCGGCCCAGGTACGAATCGGGTGGGGGCGGCGCGGCGCCGCGGCGCGGGGAGCGCTTGCAGAGGACGGACAAAGAGAAGACACGACGCGACGTAACAAAAAAAAGCGAGCACAGGAGAGGAGACCTTTGCTGCTGCTGCTGCGCGCCTCCGCGCGCGCCCCTGACGGCCGCACTCACACCCCACACACACACCACACACAGGAGGACGCGGAAGCCGAGGTCGCAGACCTGCTGCTGGCGTTCGCCCGGGCGCCAAAGGACGCGGTGAGTGAGGG
>Ga0315288_10008126_pt1 | contig 13245 bp, 9 predicted proteins | sample YL17G11_20_MG_FD_203454 | JGI IMG/M metagenome (GOLD analysis project Ga0315288, IMG submission 203454) | Sediment microbial communities from Yellowstone Lake, YNP, Wyoming, USA - YL17G11_20 | ecosystem: Environmental > Aquatic > Freshwater > Lake > Sediment | place: USA: Wyoming | collected...
TCAAAGAAGCAGGCGTGATCGGAACCCTGATTAACCATTCGGAAAGGAGACTCAAGTTGTCCGAGATTGATGAGGCAGTCAGAATGGTGCGTGAGAACGATTTGGTTTCAGTTGTGTGCGCCAACAACCCGACTACTAGTGCGGCAGTCGCAGCGCTTGAGCCAGACATTATCGCGATTGAACCGCCTGAACTGATAGGCACGGGGATTCCGGTTTCAAAGGCTAAGCCTGAAGTCGTCACTGACACGGTCAAGCTTGTGAGGAAAGTGAACTCGCGCGTTACGATTCTTTGTGGAGCAGGGATAACTCACGGTGAAGATGTCGCTGCAGCGTTAAGACTTGGCACTCAGGGCGTGTTGGTCGCAAGCGGAATAGTGAAGGCGAAAGATCCATATGCGATAATGCGTGAGTTTGCAGATGCCACAAAACGTTAAGCTGGTCTGACCTAGTTGAAAGTTGAAGCTGAATGTGCGGCATGTGTTCTCAGCAGGGCCGTAGCCGAGGCTACGGAAGCCACTTCGAACCCTGCTTTGCGGTTCAGGGCCATGTGTGAGATCATCCGTCTTCTGAACCGGGAGTTTAAACCGACATCTGTGCCAGCGGACTTGGGCACGAAGAGGGATAGGATCATCAAGAGGGTTTCTGGCAACAATGATCCGTACAAGAGAAGCAAGAGAATAAGCAATGAGAAAGCGCTGAAGCTCTTGCCGTACGCGCGGAAACTTGTAGAGGAAGGTTATGCCCAGCAGGACAGGTTCAAGAGAGCTTGCCTCTGTGCCATAGTTGGTAACGTGATGGAGTTTGACATTCCAGGTCACAAGTTCAGTTTTGGAGGCTTGAAAGGCAGTTTCAGAGACGCTTTGAAGCACTTGGTGGTTGACGATATTGGCAGTGCTTACGAGTTGGCAAAGAAGGCACACACAGTTCTCTATCTGGCGGACAATGCTGGCGAGATCGTTTTTGACACTTTGCTGGTTGAGCGATTGAAGGACATGGGCTTGACGGTTATTGTGGGAGTTAAGGGTGGACCTGTGATAAATGATGCTACTTTGGAGGATGCAGAGGCCTCTGGAATCAGCAAGATTGCGGATAAGATAATAACGAGTGGGACAGACGCTATCGGTATGGCCTTGAAGGAAGTTTCTCCAGAGTTTCTCGCTGTTTATGATTCTGTGGACATGGTTTTTGCAAAGGGCATGGGCTACGCTGAAACCCTGACGGAATACAAGCTGAAGAAGCCTCATCTTCTGCTGTTCAGGACCAAATGCAATCCTGTAGCGAACTTTTTCGGGCAGCCGCGGGAGAGAAATGTCGCGAAGTTGATGCCCTAAATGGACATGCCCCAGATATGCCTTGATCAGCTAGCCCTCTCGCGCTTTGAAGATGCAATCAAGAGAGAATGGTTAGTTACAAATGGCTTGGGTGGCTACGCCTCGTCGACTGTCCTTGGTTTGAATACGCGAAAATATCATGGATTGCTCATTGCAGCTTTTCATCCTCCCAGCGATCGGCGAGTCTGTCTAGAGAAGCTAGATGAGGACGTGAGCATTGGAAACGACACATATTTGCTTGGGATGAGTGAGTTTCAGAACGGGTTTTCGCCGGAGGGTTATGACTTTCTCACCCAGTTTGCTGTCTCGCCCTTTCCAACTTTCACGTATGATATGCGGAGCATTGAACTTCAGAAAACAGTCTTCATGCCTCATGGGAAAAATGCGGCCGTTATCCTTTACAAGATCTTAAACCGAACTGACATTGATGCCAAGTTTCGGGTTTTTCCTCTCTTGAACTGGAGACACTTCCACTGCACCACTGAAAGACCAAAAACATGTACAGAACCTGCCCAAAGCCAACAGGACAGAGAAGTATATGTCAAGTTTGATTCCCCAAAGTCTGCACTATTGATGACTACGATCGGAGGCCAATATCGCGCTGAAGGTAGATGGATTGAAGGCATTTTTTACCGTGAAGAGGCTGCGCGTGGCGAAAGCTGTTTAGACGATTGCTATCAAAGCGGAGTTTTCAGTTTTGAGGCAAAAGCTGGCAAGAATAGTAGTTTTGCTGTGATTGCAGTTGCCGATGAGAACGTGGACACTGCTCGGAGAGTCATGGCTGAAATGCCCACCAACCTCTATGACATGAATGTGTTGCTAGAACGCGAGGTTGAACGACGTGACAGTTATCTAGCCAAGTTCAGAGAGACGCACTCAGATATTCGGATGAGTGAGTGGCTTAGCGTTCTGGTTTTGGCAACTGACAAGTTCATCGTCAAATGGTCTGGTATTCACCGAAAATCGGTGATCGCAGGTTATCATTGGTTCGAAGGCTGGGGAAGAGACGCGTTCGTTTCGCTTCCCGGCTTGATGCTTGTGACGGGAAGGTTTCAGGATGCAAGAGAAGTCCTCTTAGGATTCAGCAAGTATTGCAAGGATGGTTTGATCCCGAACTACGTCCCAGACCTTCCAGCAGAGCCTGCTTATAATTCGGTTGATGCGTCTTTGTGGTTTGTGAACGCTGTTCTGCAGTATCTGAAGTATACGGGCGATTTCAATTTTGTTCGGGAACGGTTGTGGGAAACACTGAGAACCATAATTGACAGCCACCTCAATGGAACAGTTCTTGATATTCACGTAGATGGCGATGGCCTGCTTTCTCATGGCGGTCAATTGACATGGATGGATGCAGCTGTTGACGGCAAGGCTGTAACGCCGAGAGCTGGAAAGGCCGTTGAGGTTCAAGCGTTGTGGTACAATGCTTTGAGAATCATGGAGTTGCTAGCAAACAGGTTTGATGAGAAGGGAAAAGCAGAAAAGTATGCCGTAGCGGCTGAGAAAGCCAAGAAAAGCTTTGAGAAATTCTGGAATCCAAAGAGGAATTGCCTGTTTGATGTTATCAGCGGTGAAGGACGAGATGACTCCTTGCGACCAAACCAGATTGTGGCGGTTTCTCTTGATTTCAGCATGCTTGATGATTCTAGGAATAAGATAATTGTTGACTTTGTGCAGTGTGAGTTTTTGACACCGTTTGGTCTAAGAACACTTGTGAAAAATGACTCAAGGTATATGGGAGTCTATGCAGGTGATAGGCGAAGTAGAGACAGGGCTTATCATAATGGCACGGTTTGGCCTTGGCTGTTAGGGCCATTTAGTACAGCGTTTGTGAAGGTTAGGAGCCGAAGTGAGCATGAACATGATGTTCAGAAAATCATGTTCAAGCAATTATTCAGTAAGCAGATTTTGGAAGCAAGCTTAGGAACGATCAGCGAGATTTTTGATGGCGACCCACCGCATATACAAAAGGGTTGCGTCTCCCAAGCATGGAGCGTAGCCGAACCATTAAGAGCTTATGTTGAGGATGTTGTGCAAGATAGGCCAAGATATGAGATGCAAATTCTGCAGGGCTTAAGATGAGATTGTTGTTCGCAGGCTTTCAGCTGCGGTCTCGGGCGTAACCGTGTTAATGTAGATACCAGTGCTTTTCTCGAACCCGGCCCATATCGAGAGTTTCGGATAGACTTCTAGATGCCAATGATAACAGTTGCTTGTTTCTCTGTCTGTTGCTAGGTGGAAACCATAATTGTAGGGTGGATCATTCACTAATATCTTCAGTCCGTTGAGACATTTCTTCATGGTTTCTGCGAGAGACTTCACTTCCGTCTGTGAGAGCTCAAGCATGGCAGAGCCATGTTTCTTAGGTGCTATCCAGAACTCCATCGGATCAACGCTTGCATATGGAGTGAATGCTAGGAACTCGGAGTTCTCAGATACAAAGCGCGGTCCCTTGCGCTCCTTTTCAATGATGTCACAAAAGGCGCATCTCTTGTGCTGCTTCCAGAACTGTTTGCTTGCGTCGATTTCTTCTTGAACGATTCTCGGCACAATCGGTGTGGCGATTATCTGGCTGTGCGCATGCGAAAGTGAGGCACCAGCTTCCAGACCGTGGTTACGGAATATCGAAACATATCGTACGTAGGGTTTTGCCGACAATTCCCGAAGTCTGTCGATATACGCGTTGATAACGTACACGAGCTGCTGCATTCTCGCGTCCGCTGGGTGTTCATTATGATTTTGTGACTCCACTATGACTTCATGATGCCCGACTGCGAGACCGAAACCGTCGGTCTTCACGATTTGCTTGTAGCTGAGTCTGCTTTCTGGAGGGCTGAATGCCGGGTACAGGTTTGGAATTGCTCTGATCAGCCAGTTCTTGTGGATTTTGCCGTTTCTGTCTCTGGTCTTTCTTATGCTTTTACTGTCTCTTAGATAGACGAGCACTGCAGGTGGTGTCATGTGTTCGTTGCCAGGGCACATGGGGCATGTGCCTGCTTTGGCTTGTTTTCTTTCGTCTTTTGCGAAGTCTGTGGGTCTTCGGGCTCGTTCGGTGGCTATGACGACCCAGCGGTTGAGTAGGTAATCTTTCCGTATCTCATTGTGTGGCATGGCTTTGCTTCCAGTGAACCTACATCGATGGTTGAAGGATTTAGAGTTTTCCAGATGTGTCTACAATGATCCAACGGAGAGTTCTGGATACCCGCGATTCTTGCTCTCTGGATAGGATTGTCAAGTTTAGGCTGCGAGCATTGTTTTGGTGGCTAAGTTGAGGGAAGTGGCAAAAAAAAGTTTGGCTTTCAGAGTCTATTGATGCGGATACTGTTGCCATAAGCAAGGATCAATATTTTGCCAACGCCTTTGTCGTTGATTTACCATTGGAAGCTGTGCCTGGTCATGTTTGGTGAGACGTATTCGAGCGGCAGTGGAAGTCGGGCAGACACTTGTGGGATAGGAAGTTGTTTGTGGTGGGTGAGAAGCTTAGGCTTGTGACCACGGTCACGACATTGAGGACAAGCTTGACTGGGTTAGACAGGTCATAGAACGGACTAACAGGGACATTGATGAGTACAATCAAGAGGCTGCGGCACACGAAGCACAGATAAAGGGTGACGTGAGAATTCAGGTGTTGAAGGAAGAGCAGACGAGCGTTGACATGATTAGGGACAACTTGAGAAAGAGGCTTGGCGCCTACTAGACTACTAGCTGTTTAAGCGGCATGTTTTGAACGGAAATAGCTAGTGAAGTTGCTTATTCCTGTCTTTTCTTGAATATGTTGTCTAGGGTTTGCTCGAAGCGGCAAGTGTCGCATAGGTGATCCTCCTTAGTTGCGGTTCTTCTTCCGCATTTTGTGCATTTCGTCTTCTGAATGTCTTTCTGTTGGAGAATAGTACTACTCGACATATACCCTCAAAGTTTAACAATGGTTTGACGAATTAGACATTGTTTATGAAGCAATGATACTGGTGCTGGATTAATACTGGCTTAATCGAGCATTCAAACCAGTGAGAAATCTTGGCAGCTCTTGGTTACTAGACGCATCTCAATCATGCTAGCAGCTTTACAAAAGTGCACTACTTATCCAGCACTCTCCCCTTGCCGAAAGGAATGAAAACCCTTATTCTCTCCATCGAGGTCTCCAGAATGTTCTCCTGCTGTTCTCTCGCCATGTTTGCAGCCAAGACGTGCAAGATATGTCTGAACATTTCCTTGCCATTCTGGTCTCCAGGAACAATGATGACCCATGCTTTTGCACGTTCCTTAACAGCGTCAACAGGTCCACCGACAAATCCAATCTCTCCTACATCGCTGACTACGGTGCCCACAGCTATTCTAAGCGGGACATTTCGTATCCATTCACGCTTCCCGCTAACAGCAAATGCACCATGCGTTACGTATTCGCCTGATGGCCCGCTCTTGCTCAGTTGTTCAGGCTTAACCCAGTAGACATCAACGCTTCCAAAGCCCTCCCGCCAGCCCCTAGAAAACGCTGCAGCAAACTCAGCCGCCTCACGAAGAACTTCATCGTCGACTGGTTTCTTGCACGTTTTGATGACAACGAAAGGCGAACCGACGATATCAGCATGGAAAACAACGTCATCTGGTTCTGTATGTTTCTTAATCAGAACCTCATTGCTGACTGCGTCCTTGCCGGCTACGACCAAAAAACCCTCAGAAGACATAAACCATCTGAACTTCTCAAACCACTCCTTTTTCTCAAGCTTAAGCTTGGCAAGCTTGGCAGTCTGTTCGGCAGGTGTAACGCTCTGGGTAGATTCAGTCTTGCGAATCTTGACCTCAGCTTCTGCGAGCTTTGCGCGTGAATCGTTCAACGCTACTCTTACGCCGGCCAGTTTTTGCTTGATACGCTTTCCGCGTTCAAAGAAGCGAGATGCATTTCCAAAAACTGTTGCACGCGTATCGAGACCAAACGATAGATCGTCAACCCGCACATTTGCTATCGAACCTTTTGTATCGAAAGACTCGAAGCAAAGACCGTGTCCTGAAGCAGTCGCCTCAGTCTGAATCTCATGAGTGACTTCTTTCCAGTCTTTGCCACTCTGTTTACCCATTAAGAACTTGTCCAGCAACAACTGAAGCTCATTACAGTGGGCATAGATCACGTCGCCGACTTGCTTGTCTTTTTCTGCTTTGCCTTCAGTCTCAATCAAAACCTTTTCCTGCTCTGCGATGACACGTTTAAGCCTGTCGGCTTCACGCTTCAATCGGTAGATCTCCATGCTGACTGCTTCGTTTTCTGCGACAGTGGTTCTTGCATAATACTCATCCAAAGCATCATTGAAGCTGTTGGAGGAGTGAAACGTGAACTCCGCTCCTTCATATTTCCTGAGCCTAAAAGGAACGACATCAACGAAGCGTCCCACCCCGTCCAATATGATACCCGGCTCCAAAGGTCTATCAGTCACTTGCAGAGTCAAATCCTTCAGACAATTGAAGATAGCCTTGGCCTCATCTTCACCTATTGCATTTGAAAGCTTGGTCTTATCGATACCTGTTCTCAGCAGAACCTCTTCTGCGTTAGCTCCGCCAATGCTTAGAAGTCTGGTAACCGCTCTGACGACTTCAATGTTGCTGAAACTCTTCAGCCCATCATGAAATTCTTGCCAAGTGATTTTCAAGGGATTCTGTGCTTTTGAAGGTGCAAAACTGAATGTTTCACCGCGAAGGACATTTCTGTCCCTCATTCTCATGTAAGCCAGTGCTTGCAAGATCTCGCCGTTCTCGCCTACAAGAATTATGTTGCCGTCACCGAAAAGCTCCGGAACAAGCAGCAACTCACCTGCCTTCGTTCTAAAATTGAAAATGATGGTGCGTTCAAATTCGTGTTGTCCGATGCTCGTCAGCCAAGCGTTTCGCAAGTGTTTTCTTAAGGCCATGCAGAACGCGGGGGGCGTTTCAGGCTTTCCCACAGCGTACGACGTCAGATGCAGTCGCCTGCCAGCCTCAAGCACTAAGTAGATTGCAGACTTATCCGGTTTGTGAAGCTTCAAGAGCAACATCTTACCATTTAGCTGGTAGACATTGTTGACGCGAGACCCCACTATCACCTCTTTCAACTCGCGAACAGCGGCTGCAACGTCGAAACTTGTGAACTCTCTCTTGCCCAACTTCCCACGCGCAAAAGGTATAACACAAAACACTATAAATAGGCACCTTTGGCCAAAATGGTGGCGTCTCCCGCATACCCCCCTTTTTTGGTGTCGTGTCGTTTAGTTCGAACGCTAATCTGGAGGTGATTACGTTGGAGCATGAAGAAGTGGTCAAGTGCCCTCAGTGCAGTTGTATGCGAGTGTACAAAGATGGAATCCGATATACGCAGTCTGGGCAGGTGCAGCGATATCTTTGCCGCAATTGTTGTTATCGATTTTCTTCCTAACAATTCAATAGATTCCCCAAAAATCCCCTTTTTTTGTGGTTCAAGTGATCTCAGAATCGATATTTCGTAGGCTTATCCGAGAGAACGCAATGTGTTATAAGTTGGCAGAACGAAGAATCCCCCTTCAAGGCAGGAATGCGGTGGTTCTGTGGCGCCTAAGAAGCCATCATGTATTAAGGCAAGCAATGAAGCTGCTGTCTTTGTCTCTTCGCTGAGGCAGGGCAGCTATCTTTTGAAGATTGTGAATGCTGGCTTGGACGTGTTGAAGTTGAACATGTTTGCTGGGGAGAGGATGGAGAAAAGGAAGTATCCAAAGTATTATGTTCAGAAGTATGGAGTGAACAACTTGTACAAGTATAATTTGGATTCAAGTACGCGATTGATATACACGCTTGTCGCGGAAGAAACAGGGGTTGTTGTCGTCGCCTTGGAAATCTTGGATCATAAGAAGTATGAAGAGAGATTTGGCTATGGCTAGCCTTTGTGCCTATCTGAGTTGTACGCTTGTTTCGATTAGTTTCTTGAGTTTCGGGTTGTCTGGGAACACCCAGATTATCTTATTCTTGTCGTAGACTATTTTGTTGGAGCTTTCCAGATAGTCAAGTATGCGGTTGAATGTCTGATACTGGACTTGTCTCGGCAGACTCTGGAGAAGGCTCTTCTTTGTTGGATATGAGCTGGCGTCTCTGATGGCTTTTTCAACCATCAATATCGTGTCAAGCTGAGGCTCATGAATAACCTTTGTAGTCACATGTTTCCCTCCAGTTGCCCCATTATGGAGTGGGCAGCCTATTATATAAACTTATACAACATCACAAGTTCATACAATAACTGAGACCTTGCGAGTCTGCATCCAGCACGCCAGAATCAGGACGCTTACGATAGCGCAGACAGCACGCAACAGCTGCATAGAGGTAGTGACATAATGGAGAAAGAGAAATAGAGTCACACCATATCATTAACTCGACGATTCTTAGCAGATTACCGATATATCGGTAACTCGCCACTTATAAATACATTACCGATACGTCAACGCGAAACAATCTGCTAAGACGCGAAGACTTTTTGTAGAAATTTAACGCAGTTACCCATTAATGGGCATATAGCATTAAATTCCTTAAAAGCGCGCTCTTGGGAGATTCACCACCTCCAAAATTGGCAGACCTTTGTCTGCATCAGGAAACCGCAGATTCTAATCAGATGGGCAAGCTTCTCTAGATTCAAGTGTTCTATTCGCTCTCGGTAAGCCTGTTTCACATCGAAAGGCAGGTGATAACTGAAGGCCTTGATAAACCGCGGATGGCTGTACTTCCGCAGAAGATCGTGACAACTCCAGCAAATCCTTCTTTCGGTCTTTTGTTTCCAGTTGTTGCATAGAATAGACTGAGGTCAGGCGCTAGTCTTCCGCGTACCAGTCGACTTCTCTATCGCTTGTCACGGGCTTGGTCACTGATATGGTTATGGTTGTTTCATCTCTTGCGCTGACGAAGGCGCATGATGTTTCGCTATTCGTACCTGTCGCTGTAACAATTCTGGGAGTGCTGATTAACCAGTGGGGCACAGTGACGTTTGTGGTGCCGGCGGATATGATTGCGGTTCCGCTGTTCTGGCTTTTCTGGCCGTTCCTGGTGTTAACGATCGCGTATGTGTCGTTTACGTTGAGGTCGCCTGAGACGGTGGTATTCTCCCACATTTGAAGCTCGTACCTATTGATGGCTCCATTTGCCAATCGTAGGCCGGCGAACGCGTTATCTATAGTCTTTCCCCGGACATAGCAACCTGCTGGGGATCTGTCGGCACTGCCCATTTCGATCCCGTACCAGCCATTGCTGTAGAAGGTGCCATCCAAGCTCACGTCGTGGGCCAACACTACGACACCGCTTTGGCGGTTGCTTTCTGAGTAGATGTTGCTGAAAATCGACGGGGAATCGATGTAGAAGCCTGCCTGAGAGTTGCCGTAAGCATGCAAATTCACTCCTTGGCACCCGCCCTGTAAACCCCAAGAAGCGAAGCCGACAAGGCCATTACAGTACAGCAGGATATTGTTCAGGCAGCTGTCATGCGGGCCAAGCATTCGCCAGCCTCTTCCATCGTTGAAGCATGAACGCACGTTCGAGAATACGCCTTCCATCGCGTCGTTCGGCGTGTTCACGGTTGGGTCGCTACTCCATTCTGTCCATATGCCGTCTCCGCTACAATTGCATACGGTGACGTCTCTCAGGATCAGTCTCCTACCGTAGAGCTGAATACCTGTGTTGCAGTTTGCTTTTGCCTTGTTTCCATCAAGGTGAAGACCAGCAATCTCAACGTCGACGACTCCTCCAGTAGAATCTGTACCTTGTAAGCTCTCGAATCCTTCAGACTTGACTGTGGCGCTTATGTTGATATTGTCTGCCACGGTTACTTTTCCTTGAAACTCCAGAGTCGTGTATGATTCAACGATGATGGGGCTCGAAATCACGAAGTCTCCCTTCAGCAAGATCCGCTCCTTGTACGTTCTTCCATCCGTCAAAGCGCCAGTAGCTTCTTCTATCACTTCGTCGACGTTTGCGCTGCTGAATGTTGTTGTTCCATTAGCGTTTGCCACGTAGTACATGCCTGCTTCACTCCAGATCGTGTAGCTGGCTGCCTTGTTGTCACTCAGCAAAGTTTTCAATGCGCGTATCTCGCTGTCTCCTTCGCTGATTATCGATGTGTAATATGCAATCACTCCAATCAAAGTGCAGAGAAGTATCACGCAGAGCAGAGCAAGAGCAACAGTCGTTCTCTTCCAGATTATCTTGTTGATGTTCATTCTCAAGACCAGTGTTTCCTTGCTAGGGTGTGGAAATATATGTCTTGCCAGAATCTGAGTAGTCAGAGTGCTTGTTCCATACGTAGTCTTGTGAATTGAGCTGCTACGTTAGTTTTTCCCATTTCTGTGCTTTGGTTCTGTTCAGGAAGAAGAAGCAGATGAAGTTTTCAAGGTGGATTCTGATGGTTTTCCAGAAGCCCAGCTTCTTCCAGCGCCTAGCAGACGTGTAAACCGTAATGCTGTTCAAGAAGACGAACTTGCCAGCTTTGGCCAAGCAGCGGCTGATGTACTGGTCGTCTGAGACTTCGTTGTTCCAGTATCCTCCAATTCTCTCGAAGACGTTTCTTCTCATGAAGAGTACGGAACCGTTGACTAGAGCTCTGGTTGAAGAGGGAATGAATGACAGCGAGAACAGGCTGAGGTTGACGAGACAGTAGTAGAGTTTGTGGTACCATTCGCCGTCGTAGGGGTATAGCTTGCAGGTTCCGCCGACCACTCTAGGGTTCTTGAAAGAGCTGATTATGGCTTTTATGGCGCCGTTTCTGACTATTGTGTCAGCGTCCAGTTGGATCAGAATGTCTCTGGTGGATAGGTGGCTGCCGAAGTTCCTCGCCTGCGCTATGTTCAGGCCTCTGCACTGGAAGGCTCTTGCGCCAAGTCTCCGTGCGATCTCAACCGTCCTGTCCCTGCTACCTCCATCAACCAGGATCACTTCGTATTTCCCAACTGGCTTCAGCGTTTCAGCAATTCGCTCTTCCTCGTTTAGGGTTGGAATGACTATTGAGACATTGCCTTGGCTCTGGGGCTTCGTCGGTCTGGCTTGAGTGGGACTCAAGGATCCTCTCCTAACTTTCCCTTTCTTGTTCGGGGGATTTATTGTTTGCTGAAAGGTTGTAATTCGCACTTTCCAGAACAGGTATGCTTTTGTCCTGCATCAGGAACCCTGCAGATCTTGACAAAGTAAGCCAGCTTCTCCGAGCTTAGACCGCGCACGACTTGGATACCTTGAATAGAGAGAAGAGTGCTTGCGTACTACTTGGGATGGAAGGAGAATGAATCCTGTCGACGTCTTGAAGCAGCTCATAGCGTTTCCAACATACCAAGTTTCGTTGGACGAAGTTGAAGAGGGCATGAAGGACTGCGCTTCCTTCTTGTCTTCGAATCTTGAGAATTTGGGCTTTAGAGTGAGAATTGACGAGCTCTTCAACGTCACTGCGGAAAAAGACTTTGGCGGGAAGAAGTCGTTCTTGATCAACTCGCATTATGATACGGTTCCTCCGTCATCCGATTGGAAGGATGCTCTCACTCCTATATTGAGGAACAACATGCTGTTCGGTCTCGGCGCCTCTGACGCCAAAGGCGGAATCGCCGCCACTCTTGGCGCGCTTTCCCGTCTAGAGAGGTGCAGATTCTCAAGGCTTATTGTGCAATTTGTCAACTACGAAGATAACGCAATCAGTTATCGTGGAAAAAGATGGTTGGGAGAGCCCTATTTTCTTTCAAACAATCCTGATTTCGCGGTGGATTATGGTCTGAACGTTGAGCCTACCGTGACTAACGACAAGTGGACTGTAAGCGTCGGATGCACTGGAAGAGTGTCTTTCACCGTAAGTGTTCGGGGCAAGGAGGCTCATTCTTCAACGCCTCATCTTGGAAGAAACGCCATATATGACATGTGCGACGTAATCAATTCGATAAGACGGATTTCGCCGGGAAGATTTGCGCTAGAGGATTTTGATGCTGAGATGCCTGTCAACGTAGCCATGATCGAGGGTGGACGAGCGATTAATATCGTTCCTGGACAGTGTAAGATAACCTGTGAACGCAGAATCTTTCCTGGAGAGAACCCTCAGGAGATAATGGAAACCATAGGTTCGGTCCTTCAGAACTTGGAGCATGTAGAAGCAGAGTGTGACTTCAATCCGAGTGTCCAGCTTCCCTACATCGTTGACAGAAACGAAGAGGTGGTCTCTCTTGTCTTGGACTCTTTTCACCAGAGACTTGGGTTCAGACCGGATCTGCGAATAGAGCTGGGGAGAACAGATTCTGTCTATCTTTACCACGATGGAGGCATAAAAACCGTCATCGCTGGCCCTGGACACATGGGACACGCTCCGAACGAATACATCAACACGGACCGACTGCTCGAGTTCACCGAAGTACTGCTAACTGTGCTTGAGGAACCAAAAAGCAGATGACTATGAACACGCGCGCAGCGAACAACAGAATTGACAGAAGCCGGCTACCAATGCGATTTGGACGTTGATGATGTCAAACTGTCTAGAAAGAGGAACTGAGTCTAAGAATGTATGCTGAAAAGCCAGGGATGGGAGTTGGACCTCCGACTAGTGGAGAAATCTCCCGCAACCTCCCTTTTTTCGCGCGCGCTTTCGGAAACCAAAATAAAAGTTACTACCTACGCGCAAAATCTACCTACCTAAGGCTTTAGCCTGCCAAAGTGGCGACGTCTCCCGCACTTTCCCCCTTTTTCTGGGAGCTATGTAGACCTTCAGGAGAAATCTGGTTCAGGAGGTGTATCTGTGATGGTTCAGGAAACGGTCAAATGTCCTCAATGCAACAGTCAGCGAGTGTACAAGGACGGAATCCGATACACGCGTTTCGGAGAAGTGCAGCGATATCTATGTCGAGATTGTTGTTATCGGTTTTCATGCTGAGGAGTATTTCAGCCCTGCAGCTTCCCATTTTTCTGCAATTCTCAAGAAGAA
>Ga0315288_10008130_pt1 | contig 13244 bp, 11 predicted proteins | sample YL17G11_20_MG_FD_203454 | JGI IMG/M metagenome (GOLD analysis project Ga0315288, IMG submission 203454) | Sediment microbial communities from Yellowstone Lake, YNP, Wyoming, USA - YL17G11_20 | ecosystem: Environmental > Aquatic > Freshwater > Lake > Sediment | place: USA: Wyoming | collected...
TGTGGGGTATAATGATTGCAGGCCAGCAACATCCTAGGAGACAGGAGGTGGATCGAACATGGAAGACCTGAGAGGCATAGTATCGGATGCCCGGAGTTCGCTGGAGAAGCTGGTGGGCAAGATCCCCGGATATAGTGGCTACAAAGAGAAGGAGATGCGGCGGGAGGCGGACAGGCTCCTCCGTTTGCATCTCTCCGAGCGCTTCCAGGAGCAGAGGGGGAAACTGTCCAGCCTCCAGAACCATCTGGCTAGCGAAGGGAAGCTGGAGGATCTGGGGCTGCTGGAGAGAGTGATGCTCCAACTCCAGTTGCTCATAGACCGGCTGAAGGTGGCCGAGTACGGATACGCCGGCCTCTTCGATGCCGTGAGGGTCAAGGAGGAGCACCTGGACGCCCTCTACATGTATGACAACGCCCTCACGGTCTCGGTGGGTCAACTGGCTGAGGGAATGGACAAGCTGGCCATCGCGGCTGTGGCAGGGGACGAGATTAGAAGCACGGCAAGCGATGCCTTGCTGCTCTTGCAAGAGTTGAACACTACCCTTGACCGCAGAAAGGACGCGATTCTGAGCGTAGGTCAATCGCAGTAGCGTACGACGGACAAGATGAGGAGGGACGGAAATGGCTAGAGTCTTCGACGTAATCGAGTATTTCGATGCCACCGGCAGAGAGATGGTGCATCGTATCCCGGAGCAGGGCTCTGGGGACTTCCGCATCGGCTCTCAGGTCATAGTAAGGGAGAGCCAGCAGGCTGTGTTCTTCCGCGATGGGAAGGCGCTGGATGTCTTTGGTCCGGGCCGCCACACCATCTCCACAGCCAATGTGCCCGTGCTGGTTGACCTGATCGGGAAGGCCTTCAGTGGGGAGACGCCCTTCAAAGCAGAAGTGTACTTCGTCAACATGCGGGAGTTCGTGGATCAAAAGTGGGGCACCCCCGAGCCGGTCGCCTTGCGGGATAGCGATCTGGGGATGGTCCGCGTGCGCGCCTTCGGTACCTATTCCATGCAGGTCAAGGAGGCCCAGCTCTTCGTGAACAAGGTCGTGGGCACGCAGGGGTTGTACTACACCAACGACATCGACAATTTCCTGCGCAGCATGATCATCTCCAACATGACCGACATCCTGGGCGGGATAAAGAAATCTCTCTTCGATCTGCCGAGCCTCTATGATGAGATCAGCGCTGGCACCAAGGCCAAGGCGCAGGATGAGTTCAACACGCTGGGCATAGATCTGAAGACCCTCTTCGTGAGCAACATCTCGCCCACGGAGGAGACCGCCAAGGCCATCGACGAGCGCGCGGCGATGGGAGCCATCGGCAACATGCAGGCCTATCTTCAGTTCAAGACGGCGCGGGCCGTTGAGCAGGCCGCCATGGCCTCGGGCGAAGGAGGCGGGGGTTTTGCCCAGATGGGTGCCGGGATGGGGGCTGGCGTCGGTATGGGCGCCATGATGGCCGGCATGATGGGTCAGGCCATGCAGGGTGGTGCAGCAGCGGTGGGCGCTGCGGCGGCCACTGTTCCCTGCCCCAGCTGCGGGCAGGCCATGCCTGCCACCGCCAAGTTCTGCAATAACTGCGGGGCCAAGATAGGGCAGGCCATGATCTGTGCCAACTGCAAGGCCGACGTGCCAGCCGGGTCTAAGTTCTGCCCCAACTGCGGGAACCCTGTTGAGTAAGGATCCGAAGGTTCGGGGAAAGCGGGACGTCATGGCGGACCTAGCAAGTCGGCTGCGGACGTTGGCGCGGGAGACCCGCAGGCCTGAAGCTGAGGTGATGACGCAGGCTTTCGAGGTCGGCTTGCGGCAACTGTGGAGGGAGCGGGCTCTGGCTCGCTACTTGCGTGGCGAGATGAGCCGAGAGCAGGCCATCGAAGCAGCGGGGATAGACTGGGTGGAACTGGCCGAACGCCAGCGGAAGGCGGTGGTGGAGGATCTGGCGTGGGCCCTCCAACTGGATTGACGGCCGCCGTCGCAGATGCGGGGCCGCTCATCCACCTGAGCGAGATTGGCTGCCTCCCATTGCTGGACTTGTTCGAGGCCATCCTCGTGCCGGACGCGGTGTGGTCCGAGGCTGTTGGCAGAGGGGCGGTCTCCGGTGCCGATCTCTCAAAGCTCAACAGCGCAAGGCGTGTGACCCTGGACCAGGACAAGGTGGCCAGGTTCGTCGCAGACAGAAAGCTTGAGAGCCTTCACGTCGGCGAGCGCGAGTGTCTGTATGCCTGCCACAGTGAGGATGTCTCGGTTATCCTCACAGATGACCTGGACGTGAGGGACGTGGCCAGAGTCCTCAAACTGACGCCCGTAGGATCTCTGGGGTTGCTGGTCAGAGCGCATGTTTTGGGTCAGGTGTCCCTTGCAGATGCGGAGCGGTGTATTGCGGACCTGCAAGAGGTCAGTTCTCTGTTCGTCACTCGGGCCATTGTTGAGGAAGCCATTGAGCGGCTACGCCGTCGCGCGGCGGAGATGTAGGTAGGCTCGGTCGATCACCCAGGGTATGGTTTGTTACTAGGGACCTATCTCCGATCTTTGCGGCGTCCACTCAGGCGTTCCTGCTAGTATTGTGTGGTCCTAATGGACAGACTGCGGAAGGAGGTTGAGTGATGCCGGTATTGAAGGTCATTGAGCTCGTGGGAACCTCACCCCATAGCTGGGAGGAGGCCGCCAAGAACGCTGTGGACAAGGCGGCAGAGACCCTGCGCGGTATCACCGGTGCTAACGTGGTGGGCCAGAACGTCGTGGTCAAGGGCGGCAAGATCGTCGAGTACAGGGTGGACGTCAAAGTCGCCTTCGTCGTGGAAGGGGATGTAGGGTAGGAGAGGCCGTTCCCTACAATTGATCTCCTATGCACAGGCTGCTCAAAGGGCTGAGAATCCTCTATTGGCGGCTGCGTGAGCAGGGCCTGAGGGTGACAGCCCTTTGGGCGAAGGATCATGCCTTGCGCTTGCTGACGGGCATGTCTCCCCCCGCGACCAGTCGTATCTCGCCCGGTCTCTACGTGGGTGGCCAGCATTACCGCAGAGGGTTGGGACGTCTGTCCTGCCTGGGCATCAGCGCCAGCTTGAGTTTGCGCCGCGAGGCGGATGATGCCGCCGCAGGCGTGGCCCTGGAGAAACATCTCTGGTTGCCTACCACAGACGACGCGCCGCCCAGTCTGGAGCAACTGGGCCAGGCGACCTCCTTCATTGGCGACGCTTTGTCTGAGGGCCTGGGTGTCTACGTCCATTGTTTGAGCGGCGTGGGTCGCGCTGCGACGGCGGCCGCCGCTTACCTGGTCAGTACTGGACTGACGCCTGATGAGGCCTGGGCCGCCATTCGTCGCGTCCGGCCCTTCGTGCGACCCAGCGAGGCTCAGACAGCCGTCCTGGTGGAGTTCTACCGGCGATCTCCCGTGTCGGACGAGAGGGCACAGTAACGACGCCAGAGCTCCCGCCCGCCGCTGTTTGACAGCGGCCCTGGTCTGTGATATAGTTTCTGAAATCCGCGGGATAGTCGCTTTGCGCATTCCTTCACGCCGATGAAGGACTGGGGTCTGCGAGGGACGGGTGCGGGAAGACTATCCCGTTCTGGCTCTGACATCCCCCGCGAATGGCCAGGACCCCGGCCCACATTCTCCTGTGCTGTCTGGTAGTCTTCTGTCGTATCGATCTGAAGGGAGGAACAGACTATGAATGGCAGTCGACGCATCAGGGCCGCTTTGGTGTGCCTGCTTCTGGTATCCGCGATGGTCCTGGCCGGTTGTGGGGAGGCGGCCAGCCGGGTGGTGGAAGGTGGCCCCAGGGCCTGGGTCGGAGGGCCACCGGACGGCAGCGAGGTCTTGGGCCTGGTATCGGTCATGTGCCACGCCTTCGCCAGAGGGGGAGTCAGCCAGATCGAGTTGTATGTGAATGGCGCCTTCGCCAACCGGGCTGCCAATCCGGATCCTGGGAACGAGTACTTCACCGCCAGGCTGACCTTCGAGACCACGGGTCCAGGCAGCTACGTCGTCCATTGCCGCACCTATGGCCAGGAAGGCGCCATGGTCCAGTCGGACCCGGTGACCTTGAGGGTGACTGGCGAGGAACCCACTGCCACGACTGGTGAGGAGGAGATCCCCACGGCCACGCCGACCTCTACCGAGGCGCCCCCGACGCCCACGCCACCGCCTCCGACCGGGACATCCGTGCCCCCTACGGCGACTCGCATTCCGCCGACATCTACGCCCATACCACCGACCTCTACGCCGCGGGCTCCCACCGCGACCCTGCCGCCACTGAGGATCGTCTCCTTCGAGGTCAGCAAGAGCCAGATCTTCCAGGGTGAGTGCGTGCGCTTCGACTGGCAGGTGGAGGGCTCCCCCACTGCCATCTACTTCGACGGGGAGGGTGTGACCAGCCCCGATTCCAGGGACAGGTGCCCCACGGCCACCAGGGAGTTTGAGCTGAGAGCCGAGGGCCACGGAGGCCCGGTCACGAAGAGGCTGACGGTGGTGGTGATCCAACCCAGCCCGACGCCATCCGACTCCACAGGCCCTAGTATTGTATGGAAGAACCAGACGACGAACGGCGGTGCGACCAGCCCGGTCTGGTGCGGCCAATACTGCTCGCCGCCCTGCGGCTACATTGATATAAACGCTATTGTCACCGACCCATCGGGCGTGAGCTCTGTGGACCTGTATTGCACTTATGGTCAGGGACGTGAGGCTTGGTGCGCTGCCTTCACCGAGGGCTACAGGGACCTATGGACAGCGCGCTATACGCCCAACCTGGGGACCGGGACCTATCACTACCGAATAAGAGCGGTTGACGATTCCTCGAACTCAAATGTCTCTTGGTGGGGCAGCGGGCAGTTTGAGGTGATGTCGTGTATCGGCTAGGTCTTGAGCCGCGGAGCGCTGCTGTGTTGGCCCCTGGTGCGCGAGGCGAGGAATAGATGCGCCGTAGGGACACGGTGTCGGATCGGAGGGTTTGCGGCGAGCCTTCTGAACCCCGAGCGTTGGGGACGAGGATGGTCGAACCTGCTAGCCAATTGCCTCGCTGGGCGATGAAGTCCCAGTCTGAAGGAGAGTGAAAGGAGGGTAAAGATGAACAGAGCAAAGATGGCGACCCTGGTTGCCTTGGTCCTGGCCCTGGTCTTGGTGCTTGGGGCGACTGGTTGTTGCTCACTACTGGAGGGGACGCCTGCGGAAGCAGAGGAGGCCGGCCCGATAATACTGATTGATAGCCCCAGCCACGGCGATGAGGTCACCGTGGGCGAGGAGGTGCAGGTCTTCGCCACGGGACAGGATCCCAACAGGATTGCGCGCATGGAACTGTGGGTTGACGGGGGGCTAATCCAGTCCCAGGCCAGTGCCTTACCCGATGGGACCAACCCCTTCCCCCTGATGGCGATGTGGGTGCCCGAGACACCAGGCAATCACACCATAGTGGTCAGAGGGTACAATACGAATGATGTCTCGGGCCAGGCCTCGGTCGCCGTGAACGCGGTGGAGGCGGCGCCTGCCGAGATACCCGAGGGGTGCGAGGGCGTGGATCTCTTCGACCATCAGGTGCAGATCGGTGAGACGCTGGAGGGCATCGCCGCTGGATACGACCTTACGGCAGAGCAGATACTGGCCTGCAATCCGGGGTTGGATCCCGCGGCGCCGCTGACCCCAGGGGATGTGTTGCACATCCCGGCGATTGTCTCGCCCGATGAGGAAGGGCCCCCACCCGACTGGCCGCCACCCGCCGACGCAGAGGAGCCGCTGGAGGTGCCGGAGGACGTGGAGGAGCTGCCGGGCGAGGAATTGCCTCCAGCGGAAGAGGAAGCGCCTCCTGGGGAAGAGGCGCCCCCCGAGGCAGAAGAAGAGCCTGAGATTCCAGAAGAGGTGGAGGAGCCAGAGGTTGAAGAGGAAGTGCCGCCTCCGGTGACCGTGACCTTCGAGGCCCTGGAGCTCGAAGCAGATCAGGCCTATGACAACGTGTACTGCATGGTCTGGCTGGCCGATGCCGACATGGAGCAGGTCCCCGAAACAGGGTCCTTTGCCCCTGTTGTGGACAACTACTGGGACATCCAGGCGGAGTTGGCCGGCATGAACAGTGTTCCGGTGCCGGTGACCGGCGACATCTTCCGGGTCGAGGTGGAATGCTTCGGCTGGATCGGGATCGACGGCTGGTCTCTGGGCCACTTCGTGCGAGAGCACGGCGAGGCGGAGTGGACAGGGGATGAGATAGAGGTCCAGGCCCTGGCCGATGATGGGCGGTGGTTCAGGGTGGTCTACCGCATCTGCCCCGATTTTCCGTGCGAACCCTTGCCCGGCCCTGATGCGCCCGAGAATCTGACCTACTTTGAATGGGAATTGCCCGGCCTATGTGGGTTCTGCCTCATTGACGACATGTTCTGTCTGCCTCCTTGCCCGCCGCCGGTGCGTCTCTTGGGCTGGGATTGGTCCGGGGACGAGACGACCATAGACGGGTTCAGGGTCTACCGCAACGATGGCCTCGTGTATCAGATAGAGAATCCAGCTGCTCAACTGACGGGCCTCACCGCGGCGGACACACAGCCCCCCTGCGGAGAGACCTACAGCTACCATGTCACAGCCTACCAGGGCCTTCCGGGCGTGGGGCCTGAGTCTCCCCCCAGCAACATCGTGGACTTTGTCGGGGAACCCTGTCTGAGCACGGTGGTGATCACCTTCCAGGAGCTACACACCGGTTGTATGCACGCCGACCCTTGTTTCGATATTACCTGCGTTACCTGCGACGTTCCGAACTTCAAGACCTACGCCTGGGCCAATGGGACCGAGGTTGAGGAGAGCCACGTTTGGGATCTGGTGGACATCACGAGCTACTCTGTGATCCCCATGAGCGACATCCTGACCGGGGGCCTTGACACCTTGACCGTGGAGCTGGCTACCGGAGATGATCTGACCATCGGAGTAGAAATCCGCGACTGGGATTGGCTCCACTATGAAGATCTCCTAGAAGGCACCAGGACTATCCTCTCGGATGACGTGGCCACGGGAGACTATCTACTGGCTCTCGACGACCCGCCGGGACCGTATGTGGCCTCTGGAGTTGTGCTGCTGCACCTGGAGGTCACTCCTTAGCGACCCGTTGTAGGGCCGACCCGCCGGGTCGCCCGTACGAGTCTCATGCGGGGAGCCGCCCTATGGACGGCGCCCCGCTTTGGTTATCCACGTCCACTTGGGGTGTGCTACTGCTCGACAGACGCGCTGGTAGGGGCTGTCCCGAAAGTATGTAGCAGGGTAGTGGGGGACAGCCCTTGGAAACTTCGTGTTGGAGTGAGAAGAAAGTAAACTGGTGGTGTCTAGGCCGCCAGTTTTGCCATGTTATGGGCTATACAGAGCAGGCCCCACTCGATGTTGACCTTTTCTAGCCCCCGCAGCATGAATCGCCGGAAGTTCCAGTTGTGTTTGAGCCGGCCGAACACGCTTTCCACGTCAACACCACGCCTGGCCCGCAGCCGTTGGCCTTCCTCTGAAAGCAGATTGCGCCGCGCCTGTTCGCGATAGGCCATCAGCGGCATGCTGACGTCCAGGCGACGATTACCCGCAGCGCGGGTACATTGCGCTTTGACCGGGCACCCAGAGCAGTCTGGACATTCATACCGCCGTCGCCAGCTCAAGTAGCCGTTGGCGGTCTGCACACGATCAGTTTTGCGGTAGTGAAGGCCCCTACCCTGAGGGCAGGTGAATTGATCCCCTTCGGCGTCATAGGGCCAGTTCTCGACACGATAGATTTGCTTCCGCCAACTGCGCTTCTGTTCCCGGTCGAAGAGGGGATACTTGACGAAGTTCTCAACGCCTGCCTTCTCCAGGTAGGCATAGTTCTCTTCACTTCCGTAGCCGCCATCGGCCACCATCCGGGGCGGCAACTCCTGCAACTGCCTCCGCACACTCTCCAAATGCGGGATTAGACACGCGCTGTCCGACGCCTGCTGATGCAGACTGTACCCTAGGACAAACTGGTTCTCCGTCCCCATCTGTACGTTGTAGGCTGGCTTGAGCTGGCCGGTCTGCAACCGATCTTCCTTCATGCGCATGAAGGTCGCGTCTTCGTCGGTCTTGGCATAGCTGTTCCGCCCGGCCAGCGTGGCTTCCTGCACCTCATATCGTTCCAAGCGGGGTAGGTATTCCTTCTCCAACGTCCGTACCGCCTTGGTCAGTGGCTTGTTCTCCGGCTCTTCCTTCAGCCTCTCATTCAACTGGACAATCCTTGATGCCAGCCCAGCGCTGTCCAACTCCGCGCTGCCCTTGCCTCCTAGCTCTTCCAGGTCCTCTTCCCCGTACTCCGCCTGCTCCTGCTCGTTCGCTCGCTCAATCTCGTCCAGCAACGCGTCTATCTTCTCACGCAGCTGCCTCTGATACCGCCGCACACTCTTCCCCCATACCCACCGGTACCGGTTCGCATTGGCTTCGACCTTCGTGCCATCTACAAAGTACGTCTCCATCTTGACGTACCCCTCCTCGATCAGATACCCCAGCACCTCGCGGAAAACCTCGTCGATCACACCCTTCATCGTGCTGCCCCGAAAGCGGTTCAACGTCCGAAAGTCCGGCCGGTTCCCTCCGCTCAACCACATGAAGTTCACGTTCTCCCGCAACGCTTTGGCGATCTGCCGCGAGGAAAAGATGCGCTGCGTGTACGCGTAGATCAGCACCTTCAGCATCATCCGCGGGTGATAGCTACTCGTTCCCCCTCCCTTGTACCGCCGCAGCAGCGGCCCCAGATCCAGCGCATCGATCGCTCGGCTCACTACCCGAACCAAATGCCCCTCCGGGATCAACTCCTCCAGGCTGGTCGGAAGCATCATCTGCGCCTGAGTATACGGCTTGAAGGTGACTTGTTGGTGCCCTTGTCTTTTCATCCCCGCAGCCCGCCTTTCATGCCCCAAGTCTACTCCTAAGCCTCCAAAAAGGAAACGGGCTGTCCTATGCTTTTGGGACAGCCCCTACTGGTGAGGCAGAGGTGATGGGCACAGGCCGGGATCGGCAGGGCTACGCCGAGGATTACAGAAAGAGGGGAAGCTGGGCTTCCGGACGCTCTATCAGGGGTTCCAGGCCGACGATGTGCGTCAGGTCCTGACGATGCAGGTCCTCCCCTGCAGAGAACTCTATCAGGTGATCCAGCTTGATGAACTGCCAGCGGCCATCGGTCAAGGCCATGCGTAGCAGCAACTCCGTCTCCATCCTGAAGCGAAGAAGGTCCAGCCGCCGATCGGGGATAACAATATACCCTTGGGCTTCGTCCTGCCGGCCAGCGATCTGGCTCAGGATGTCGCCGAACCTGGTGGTGTGTTTGACGGCGAAGACGAGGCAGGGGCCTTCTGCGTCCTCCCAGGCCACATCCAGCCCCCTCCGCAAAGCGGCACCATGGGAGTGGAGGCCTGGCCCGCGGTCTTCTCTCGTTACCACCTGATACCCGAGGCGGCGTCCCAGGCTGGAGAGGATCTCCAACGCCTCCTCGTGTTCACGGTCGACGCTGGTGGGGGCATCCTCTGGACGGAGCCGCCAGATGGGCGACGACGGGGTGCGCACCCCGTAGGACTCCACGCACTTCTCCACCAGCCCAGGTCCGGGTGTGAAGGGGCCGGGGAAGTGAGAGTAGATGCGGTCTTCGAGCTGGTCGGGCTCCAGGTCTGGCTCTGAGCTCAGGACCTGGCGCACCGACTCTTCCAGCCTGTCTCCCAGGGGCAGAGCGGGATACCCCTTCCCCGCCAGCCACCAGACTTGGGGCCCTTCTGGATCGTCGGGATCCTCGGGGAGCAGCGCCAGCGCCCCCGCCTCCAGACCCTCCTCCAGCGCCGCTTCCAGTTGTTCGTGCAAGAAGTCGGCGGCCGAGATCTCCTCTTCCAGCAGCAGAGCCTGTCCCAGGAGGCCGTCGCGAGCCCACCTTTCGTAGACTGCGCTGTGGAGCCAGCTGAGGTGCAGGGCTTGGCCGCGCTCTCGGAGCAACTCCACGATGGCCCCGCGGGCCGCTTGCCGGAGGGCGGCGGCCAGGCTCTCAGGAGATGGTTCGCCCGGCTCCCGCGGGGCGCGGTCGTCCCTGCTGAAGGTGAGCCGATAGGCCCCGGAAACGCCTTGCATGGGATGGCGCGGGGGGGTAGTGTCCTGAGGCTGATACAGGATCCTGTCGAGTCTGAAGGCCGCACCCACCGCCGCCAGGATGAGGTTGGCGGCGTGGGTCAGGTCAGCCCCTTCAAGGAGGAAGATCATCCTCCCCTGCGGTCTCAAGGGGCGGTGGAGGGTTCTCAGGGCTGCAGCCATGGTGCGCCGGTACCACGACCAACCCATGATCTTTCTGCTCAACAGAGGCTTCAACAGGGAGGCCCTGTGTCTGCCCCAGAGCCACCCGCTCCACAAATACGACAGCGTCCAGAAAGGCCTGTAGTATGCTTGCGGTGCACCGATAACCAGACTTACGCTGGCTGGGGGCAGCATAGCGGTGACTTTGCGCAGCGGCTCATTGAGCACCAGCGCCTGCGCCTCTTCCCCCACTACCAGGGGTTCGATCCCGGAACTCAGGGTCACCTGAGCGGCTGGCGCCAGGCTGCGAAGGAGACGGTAGGCTTCCTCGAAGGCCTGCCAGACGTTGCGTTCCACGAACCTGCTGGGCGGCTGAAGCCTCAGGGCTGTGGCTCTGGGGCAGGGGGCATCGGCCAGCTTGCTACAGGTGTCGAGGCAGGACAGGAGGATGAGTTCGAGAGCGGTGTGCAGCAGGGAGCCGGCGAAGAGAGCCTCGATTTTCATGGAGAGGTCCGTGAGGGCGTACAGGTTTCGGGGGGTATAAAGCTGGAGGAGCTCCTCGGCCAGGCTGCGCTCTGCTTCGTGAGGCTGGGACAGCCTCTCCATGAGGTACCAGAAATGGACTCCCTGGCTCTCTATGCCGTCGAGTATCTGGAGGTCGGCGTCATCGACGGGTAGATGGCCCTCGTGGGCACAGTGAGGGCAGCGGTACTGCTTCTCGAGGGGTCTGTTTTCCTCGCCATCCCACAGGAAGCGCTCCGCCACGACGGTACGGGAACACCGGCCGCAGGTGGTGGCGTACAGGCCGTTGATGTGGTCTCGCAGTGGCACTCCCCTCTTCAGGCTGTCGGCGAGGCGCATGGTGGCGCCATCTATCTCTTCGGGGGCTGGGAGCGTGAGCAGGCCCTGGACCAGAAGGGTGTTGATGGGATTGAAGTTGCAGGCGATGGCCTTCCTTCCCAGGCGGGCGGCTGCAAAGGGCAGGGTTGGCCTTTGGGCCGTAGGGTCGATGACGAGATCTCCGGGATTCGTGTAGCAGTTCAGGTACTGGCCGAGTACGTCCAGGGGCAGAGCATCCAGGTACCGCTGTAGAGGGATGGGTGGACAGGCCTCTCTGGCAGGTACGAAGTGCTCGATCTCGTACATGGTGGTCCTCTGGCAGGGAGTATACCACAGTTTGCAAAGAGAGACCTGGTGTGGTATAATAGAACATAGGTTCTAAGAGCTTGCCTTTTGTTATGTTTTGTAGTAGACTGTGGTAATAGGGGAAAACCCAGAAGGAGCACGCATGGAGGAGAAAGGCGGTCGAGAGAAGGCCCTGGAGGTAACCCTCTTGCAGCTCAGAAAGCGGTATGGTGACGGGGCTGTCATGAAGCTGGGATCAGCCCCGGGCATGGATGTAGAGGTCATATCGACGGGCGCCATCGGCCTGGACATCGCGCTCGGCGTCGGCGGTATACCGAGAGGACGCGTGGCAGAGATATTTGGCCCAGAGGGGTCAGGGAAGACCACCCTGTGCCAGCACATCATCGCCGAAGCGCAGCGCGATGGGGGCATTGCAGCCTTCATAGACGTGGAGCATGTCCTCGATCCTACCTATGCTGCCAAGTGCGGCGTGGACATCGAAGAGTTGCTCATCTCTCAACCCGACACCGCGGAGCAGGCACTGGAGATCACGGAGGCTCTGGTGCGAAGCGGCGCGGTGGACGTGGTGGTTGTCGATTCGGTGGCGGCCCTGGTGCCTCGCGCCGAGATCGAAGGGGAGATGGGTGACCAACATGTGGCGCTGCAAGCACGACTGATGTCGCAGGCGCTCCGGAAGCTTACGGGGGCCATCAAGCGGTCCAAGACCGCCGTCATCTTCACCAATCAGTTGCGCATGAGGGTAGGTGTGTTGTTTGGAAACCCGGAGACGACTCCGGGGGGACGGGCCCTGAAGTTCTACTCCTCGGTGCGCCTTGATATCCGCCGGGTGCAGTCCATCAAGTCCGGAAACGAGGTTACCGGCAACCGGACCAAGGTCTGGGTGAAGAAGAACAAGGTGGCCCCTCCTTTCAAGACCGCGGAATTCGATATCATGTGGGATGAGGGTATCTCCCGAGCAGGCGACCTCATTGATGTGGCTGTGGACATGGGCCTAGTTGACAAGAAGGGGGCCTATTTCTCATACGGGGATGTGAGGTTGGGGCAGGGCCGAGAGAATGCGAAGGCCTTCCTCCGGGAGAACCCCGAGTTGGCACAAGAGCTCAGTGACAAGGTTCGCGCAGCAGCCGGCCTGGCAGCGGTGCCCTGGCCGGTGAAAGCACCTGCTGAAAGGAGCGGGAACGGAGAAACTCGCTCGGCGGCCGATTTGGCAGAGCCGTCGAGGGAGGCGGTGGAAGACTAGGGCATCGATACAAGGCACAGAGCCACAGGTGCGTACTAGCCAGTTCTCGTGATAGAGGGACGAAAGCTCCTTTCCCTCGGCGATGGATTTTGGACGAGGAAGAAGAGCAGTGGGCGGCGAGTTTCAAGCCCCTGAGATCTTTAGGGTACTGCAAGCGAGTCTACTGCAAGCAGAGGTTCTCTACCTTTCGCCATTGAGGTCGGGACCTGGGAACTCACCGCATCATCGAAGCGTGCGTGGAGAACTGGACCTTAAGGGATAGGCCGTCGGAGGGAAGGAACGGGCCTTGAGGACGTTCCGCCCTTGATCCTCAGATAGGCAGTGTGGATGGGTCTACCCCGGCTGTGGCTGTGCGCCATGGCCGTTTTTTGTATTGGTGGGCGAGAGGTGGCTGGCCAGATCACCGATATCAAGGCGCAGAAGAAGAACCGGGTCGGCATCTACCTTGACGGAGAGTACGGGTTCAGCCTCGGATTCCTGGTGGCAGCGCCACTGAGCCGAGGAGACACCCTCTCGGATCAGGAGGTAGAAGAACTCTTGACCAGGGACTCTGTGGAGACGGCGTACGACCGCACCTTGAAGTATCTGGCCTATCGTCCGCGGAGCGGCGCTGAGGTGGTACGGTACCTGAGCCAGA
>Ga0315288_10008131_pt1 | contig 13244 bp, 12 predicted proteins | sample YL17G11_20_MG_FD_203454 | JGI IMG/M metagenome (GOLD analysis project Ga0315288, IMG submission 203454) | Sediment microbial communities from Yellowstone Lake, YNP, Wyoming, USA - YL17G11_20 | ecosystem: Environmental > Aquatic > Freshwater > Lake > Sediment | place: USA: Wyoming | collected...
TACCACGTTGAGGAAATTGGGCGCCGCTCCCCTACCCCCTTATATAACCACGCCGCTAAAACATGCCGGCGATTATCAGACCGTCTATGCCCGCCAGCCCGGCTCTGTGGCCGCGCCCACCGCAGGCCTGCATTTTACTCCCCGCATGCTTGCCACATTGCGGCATCATGTAGCCGCGGTGTGCTCGCTCACCCTTCATATCGGCCCCGCGACTTTTCGTCCTATCCGCACCGACATCGTCGAGGATCATCCCATGCTCCCCGAGGAATTCACCCTTTCGCCTCGCACCGCCGCCCTCATCAACAGCAAAAAGAAATCCGGGGGGAGAATCGTTGCCGTCGGCACCTCAAGCTGCCGCGTCCTGGAGAGTTGTGTGGATGATGCCGGTTTGCTTCACCCCGACTCCGGCGAAACCTCGCTCTTTATTACTCAGGGCTTTCGCTTTCGCGCCGTGGAGGCCCTGCTGACCAACTTCCATCTACCGAAATCCACCAACCTGCTGCTCGTCGCCGCCTTCGCCGGCAGAGAGCAGACTCTAGCCGCTTACAACGAAGCCATATCACAGCATTATCGCTTCTATTCCTTCGGCGACGCCATGCTGATTATCTGATCTGAATCTGCGTAATCTGCGTAATCTGCGGATTTATGTTCTGGACTTTTACCCGCCATCAGTTTGGCGGGCTGGCCACTGGTTTCCGGTTTCCGGTTTTTACCTTTTACCTTTTACCTTTTACCTTTTACCTGCATACAAGTCTTTCAACCCTATGGTTGAAAGACTTGTATGCGGTTATTTCCCCAATCCAGCACATATATCTTATCATTCGGCCCGATGGCGACGGCAATCGGCTGCGCGAATTCGCCCTGCGCTTTGCCCCATTTCCCGAAAATTGCCAGCAGCTTGCCGGCGGCATCGAATACCTGCACCCGGTGATTGAGCGAATCCACCACATACACCCGGTCTTTGGAATCCACCGCTATCCCGGTCGGCTTATTGAATTCGCCGAGCTGGTCCCCTCTTTTACCCCAGCTAAGCAAATACTTGCCCGTGTCGTCCAGCTTCTCAATCCGGTTGTTCCCCGTATCCGTAACATAGATATTGCCCTGTCCGTCCAGCGCCACCGCCAGCGGCAAATGAAATTGCCCTTCCTGCTTGCCCTCTTTGCCAATTACCAGCAACTGCCTCCCCTTTTTAGAGTCCTTAATGATGCGGGAATTTGCACTGTCCGCAACAAAAATATTCCCCAGTTTATCCACCGCAATCCCCCAGGGATAACTGAAATTATTATCCGCCCCGCCGTATTCTCCCCACTTCGCCAGCGGCTCGCCCTCCGGCGAAAGCTTCTGTATCCGATGGTTCCACGTGTCGCTCACATAAATATTCCCCTTCCCATCCAGCGCCACGCCGTAGGGATAAGCAAATTTATTTATCCCGAGCGGAGTCGAGGGGCCCGCGGCCGCGCCCTTTTCACCAAAGGCCTTCGCCTTATCCTTGCCACCTAGCATAACGATGCGATTATGCCAGGTATCCGCCACCAGCACCTCGCCGTTCTTCCCCACCGCCAATCCATTGGGCGAATTTAACGCGAACTCACCCGCCGGCTGAATGACCTCCACCGCCCTGGGAGAAAATTGCGCCTTGAATCCGCACCCGGCCATCCCCAACACCACCCCGCCGGCAATTAACATGACCGCCAATATCGCGAGCTTTCCCATTTGTGAACCACTCTGTCGCCAGGCCATCGCTCTCTCCCTTATCACAGAATCTAAAACTCTCAACTCTGAACTCTCAACTCTGAACTCTGAACTCTGAACTGCCACCAATGCACAATTCTACCGCCCAGCCCCATTCAAGTCAACGAGAATGCAAAAAATGGGCTATTGCTACGTTGATTGCCAATCGCTATGGTGCTATAATCACCCCAATTGCTGAGTCCCCATTCATTGAGGTTTTGGGGAATGTCTAACTGAACCTTTTCCAGTGTAATTTGAAATTCCAGCTCTTTAATTCACCCAATAGTTTTAAGGGGGATAAGAAAATGTCAGGATTCCGTCCGCTTGAAGGTGGTATTCCGATTGACCCGGAACATTCTCTTGATCAAATCACAAGTCCCTTCCAAAGCATAAGAAATGGCCTGCCTGAACTGATCAAGAATAGCAAAGATCAATATGCGCGCTTGAATATAACTGCAAGGGAAGAACGACAGATCATAGTGATGTTCCTTAGCAACAGACAGCACATTGCAGTGCTCGATTTTGCAGGCGCAACAAGTGAGGAATTTGAGGGGTGGTTTACGTGGTCAAGCCGGGTTGCGGGGCGACGTCATTTGGCCGATGAAATTGAAGCGGGACATGGCAATGGGGGGAAGGCCTTTATGGTCCGTGGAGGACTCGACCAATCTTTCATCTATTCAAGTATCAACGGCAATAGAACTCAAATGGGCTTCGACAATAGCGACGCGAATCTGCGCTATAGACCAGGTCACTTCACGGATGAATCAGACAGAGAAATAAAGAACATTTCTGACATCTCGCCGCTCGAGACGCTGAAGGCTCTTCTAAAGTCATTTGGGACATCATTCGATTCACTCCCATCAAAGGCAAAAGAAACTTTCCTTGACCGCCAAGCATTCACTCTGGTGTTAATCAAGCGAGTTTCCGAACTTGTGACAAGTAATCGGCGACAGGAATTAATTGGGTTGATTGGCCATGATCTCCGTCGACATCCGCAGGCAGCATGGACCATTGATAGTTGTTCAGTTTGGCTTATGGATGGAAGAGACCTTTTGGCAAGACAACCGCTGCAAGTGGAAAGCCTTGATCCGATGTCCGGTTTTGAAAGACCCTATAGATACCCTCTCCCTGAAGTCCTTATTGATCCTGACACAGAAGAAGCGGTCAGATTTCCAGTCTTGGAGGAAAGCGAGCAATTTCTTGAGGTAAAGGTAACTTCTCGACATCTTCGCATGTCAGATACAAAAGCATTAAATGTGATTCGCGTAAGAAATGAACGCAACATAGTCTCTAATTGGAGTATCCCGGATCTAGTGCAAGCCGCCGCATCAGCACATTTATATGGGGTTCTGAGAACGCCAGCTATCACCGCCGAGCTTATGTCAGGTGCAGACAGGAACGCTCTGGCTGATGTGCCAACTGTCAGAGCATTACGTGAATGGACAGCAGAGAAATTGTCCGAGATTTGTTCGGAAATACAGCGTGCCAGGGCTGATAATGAACCTGAATCCTCAAGAAGCAGAGCTAATGATGTCTTAGAACGTCTAAGAGAGCTAATGCGCAATTTTCTTGAGGCAAATATGCCAGGCTATAGCCGTGAAGGCATTTCTAAAGATGGTCCCCGTCCTATTAGAACTAGGGAATTCGGACAGATCATTAATGAAATATGCCTTGAAGATGGGAAAAGCGAAATAATGATGCCTGCAGATGTTACAATTCCCCTGCTATTTACAGCATACGATAAGAGCCATCCCGAAAAACCATTGGCTGTTAGAAGGCCTTCAGTAAAATTGGCTTCGAAAGAAAAGGGTATAGTTGAGATGCCTTCTCCTGGATTATTGAGATCAATTCGACCAGGAAAAACCACAATTTGGATTGAAACGGTTATAGATTCCGTAAAATCAAATATGGTGGAGGTTACAGTTTTTGATATCAAGGATGTTGAGGTTTTTGGCCCAGGAAAAGCAATAAAGCAGGGCGAGAAGACAAAGCTGACCCTTGTGGGAATTACTTCAGAGGAAAAGCATGTGGGTGGACTCTTTTACGAGACTTCTGTGGACGAAGCTGGTATGGGCCATTTTGGTCGTTCTGGGTTCTTCACAGCTGGCGGAATACCTGGTTTGGCAACCGCACGAGTGAAATATAATTCAAAGGCGAGAGGATCCGCTACGTGTTCCATTCAAATCAGTAATGAGAGAATTGAACCGAAAAAGGGTCATTCCGGGGCAGATATCCCCATAATACTCATGTGTGGTTCAGAGGCGCCCGGAAGAGCGGAATATCCAGTTGATCAACGGACACACGAAGGAGGAGACGATTTTCCCACCATTATAGACTTTGAACCGCAATGGCAGGACGTAATTTGGCTAAATCATAAAAGCAAGGAATCATTGAGGGTCCGTCAAAGTCGTGGGCCATCCGGTTTGTTTGGGCTGCATACTACAACCTTTGGCCAATATCTTGCAATCAAGTGCTTTGAGGTACTACGCAGACTATGTGCTCGACAAAGTCTGGAAGATTTGGAATCTTTCACTTACCAGCAACTCCTTGATGCTCTTGCCCAGGCGGAAATAACGGCAGCGGATTTCATAGACGCAGCGTATCAAATAGTTGAGCGCATAAGTGATCAACGCAATTATTAAGAAAGGAACGGTACAGTTGAATGGAATCTCTTAATGCAGCCAAGGAAATTCTGCTAGCCGCTGCTGTTCTATCGGGGGAAGACCGAAAGGAATTTTCAGAGTGGGATTTGACTATCCAGGTATGGCGACTCAATAAGAACCGTTTTGGCTGTCGCGGCTACGAAAAGGAATACCCAGATCACAAACGAGTCATGATGGAGTTGATGGGTAAGAATAAAATGCCAAGAGATAAGGGATGGATAGAGAAGACGCACACAAATCATTATAGGATCACTATGCTTGGACTTGCTGAAGCCGCAAGATTATCCGGCGGAGAGCGCGCTACGCATACGCGTAATCTCAATATCTATGATTCTCTAAGGCAATTTGCATTTCATCCGGTATTCGAAGCCTATCTTCAATCTCCAGAAGAACCCAAAACTTGGCTTGGAGCGGCCGCATTTTTTGCTTTATCGAAAAATTCCGCTAATGAATTGCGTGCTCGCTTGAAACTCATCACTTCAGGAACAGAGGATGCTTTGGAACTAATGAAAGAAACCCATGCAGGGGAATTACGTCGAGGAGATTCTGGAAGATCGATATCAAGAGAAAGACTTGAGAAGCTTAAGGAATTTCTGAAAACCCTTGAGAATCGTTTTAAGGCTCAATACGAAGCCATAATGAAGAGGATTGATTGAGCGCTGCTATTATTTTATGAATTTTGGCGCATCCGGGTTTTTAATGGGCCTATACCATATGTAGTAGATTTGGTATATGAGGGAATATGGGAGAAAAAGCGCTTTTCAGCAAGTTGCTCATTCCTTTGCCTGCTACGATATGCGCAGGTTCGCCGGTTTACGCCCTCAAAATATGTAGGTTTCGGGCGAACCGGCGAAATATAGTTAGCCGGATCTATCTCAGTGGAGATCAAAAGCGAATAGGCTGTAGTGTGCGAGGAAGGCGTGTCCGTCAGGATTGACTTGGACAGGGGTGCTGAGAACTCCCTGACTGCAGGATCGTCGCGATGAGAAGTTGGTCTACAATACTGTGTGAATATTCAAACAGGTGTATTAGCAAAAACATGAATCTAGCCCAACTACTATATATAGTGGGTATCCACTAGAAAGCCGGAAGCGGCTGAATTTTAAACATTAACGCTAAATCTAAGCTTCGCACCTTTCAAGTATTCCTCACGAACTTCCATAGCAAGCCACTTACGACCCAGCTTTTCAGCTTCCTGACCAACAACATTGCTTCCAGCGAATGGGTCGAGCACAATAGCACCAGGCTTCGTGAGAAATTGTATAAAGAACCGAGGAATTTCGTTTGGAAAACGTGCCGGATGGGGCGCGATTCCCTTTTCTCGGCAACCGCGCAAATAGTCATCATTTGAGCATGTATTAGACACTATCAAAATATTCGGTGGTATTGCACCGCCATTATCTCTGCCCCACTTCTCCGAGATAATATGCTCCGAAGGACGCAAGCCTGAATTATAGCCACGCTTTAGCAATGAGCGCATTGCATTCCCATATGGTGTTAGCACCCTTCTGTTGCTTGCGTTGGGCTTGGGAGACTTAGACAACCACCATATAATGTTAACCGCATCCTTCACTCTTATGCGTTCAACTGTAACCCATTGAGCAGGCGTTGGAAGCTTGGCCGGGTTATACCAATAAAATTCCTGTGCAAGATGGAAAGTTTTTTCTTTCATCTCACATATTGCAATCACCAACTTAAAATGATACAAAGAACGTGTAGGGATTCCAGGATTCCATGCCCCTCCAATATCAATAATCAAGCTGCCCTTTGGAGCTAATATCCTATGAAATTCCTTAGCAAAATTCATGAACCATGCCTGGTAGGCATCTGCATCCTTATTGCCATAGGCTTTCTTACGACGTAGAGCGAACGGCGGAGAGGTCAGTATCAAATCTATAGATTGATCTGGTAGACTGCGAAGCAATTCAACGGAATCTCCCAGGTAGGCAGCACCATTTTCAGTTTCAAAATAAGGAGCTTTCAGGGCATGCTTACAGATATCGAATCTTCTATCTGCCGTTCTCTGTCCAGATTTTAGCACCTTACTTGTTTTATCTGACTTGCCATTGATTATTAATCTAGCTTGCATAGTCTTTATTGTATCAGATTATTATTATCATACAATCATGACGGAAAAAAACATTTGGCTTGCAGTCTCCTTAAAGATTTCTACGCAATTAGAATCACCCCTTCAATAATTCCAATCAGAGCACTCCTGCCAGATTCGCAAACATACCTATCCTGCCATCCCCACATCACTCGCTATTGCCATAATCCTGCTCAATCCAAAAATCAAGCAAATCATGGTTCAGACATCTTCCGCTCCCAATCCCTACTTTTGCCCCTTTACCTTTTACCTTTGCCCTCCCTGGGCCTCTTGACAGCCGTGCTATAATATATGTGGAGTCAAACAAATGTATCTATCAAGGAAGTCTTTCAACTACTTGAATACTCAAATCCAGAATCTGGGATTCGAACGATGGACGACAGACTATAGACCACAGACGCTTGAAGCCAAAAGATCACACAATTTCACAAAACCTCACACTTTTTCGTTTTTTTCTCTCAAACAGGAAATGTCAAATGAATAATGTCTTACTCAAAGAGCTGAATAGCATATAACAAAATGTTACAAAATGTTACACTTTATCATTTTTTTCAGTCATCAAAGCATTGCAATTACTGACTTTTCTCAAAAAGGGTGTAAATCCGCTGATACTTGAAAAGGAAATGAATAATTCTGCACTAAAGTAGGCGCATTGTTGCTCAAATTTACGCCCAATCTGTGCAAATCTGTGGCAAAATTGGCCGTTTCTTGCGCGTTGCCCTTCTTGTCCTTCATAGCCTCCCGTCCTTCGTAGCTTTAGCGAGGAAGGATGGCGAAGTAGGATGCGGTTACTGTTTACACGGGGATCAACGTTTACCGGCCCGGAGTCTTCGGCCCCAGGAACGTCGTCTTCATCTGCTGGCAGGCGCATAAGTAGGGCCCGAATTTTCGCCCGAAGCTAAATGATATGGTAGCCACCAGAAGTGTCATGACGACGAAATAGACGAGGGTTTTTCTGAGTCCCACAACCTTGTTGAGCAAGATCAATCCGGGCAGACTTAATCCCGGGCCGGCCAGAAGTATGGCCAGCGCGGGGCCGACGGCGAGGTCATGTTTGAGCAGGCCTTTTACGAAGGCCACCTCGGTAAGCAGCGGGAAATACATCAGTGAGCCGAAGATCGAGGAAACCAGGATTTGCGGGAAGCGGTTGCCATTCGGATGGCCGAAGACAAAGGCATTTGGATTGCCGGCCGTTGGATGCATCCATTGAATGGGAATGTAGTTTATAACCACGGCGATTGCCAGCACCGCGGGAATGAAAATCGGCAGAACCGTTTTCAGCAAAATGCCGGTTTGTTTCGCCCATTCCACGGCTTCTTCTTTGCTATACCAGCGAATGGCAAGCCACACTGCGCCGCCCATCAGCAGCAGCGCGCCGAGCACCCGCAAAACGATCCCCACCGTAAACCAGGCGATGCCGGCCACGGTTTGTGCCGGCAGGATATGTGCCGCGATATTTAGCTTAATCCAGTCTCCCATGCTGTCCCAGGCGCCAAAGAGCAGAACGGAAAGGATGAGAGTTACAATTATCAGCGAGCGTTTGATCGAAGCATCGCCTTGAGAGGTAAGGTTTTGCAGCCCGGATGAAGCCTTCGCGGTTTCTACCTGCTTTTGGCGCTCGATGTCTTCTTTTCTGAAGAGGATGGCCATAGTCATGCCGCCGACGATGGCAATGATGGGAACGGCGACGGTGCGCGCGATGGCCATCTCCGGCCCGATTACCTGCAACACCATTATGATGGTAACGATATTGATGGCGGGCGCGGCATAAACAAAGGCATAGGCCGGCCCGATGCCCGCGCCGCGGCGCAGAATCCCCATAAAGATGGGGACCACATTGCAGGAGCAAACACTCAGCAGTATGCCGGTTACGGAGCCGATGCTGTAGGATTTCCATTTGGAGGTTTGCCGGCCGAGGTAGCGCACCACTGCGCTGTCGGGAACGAAAGTAACGATGGCGCCGGCCGCCAGGAAAGCCGGCAGGACAATTACTATCGCCTTCCAGGTGAGGATACAACAACTGAAGAGATCCACCGCGCCGCCGAGGGTTTCGCCGGCATTCGCCTTCCCCATAATCCCCAAGGCCGCCAGGACCGCAATAATCACGGCTGTTACTACCCAAACGCGCCAATTGACCAGCAGGCCTTTTAATCGCCCGCCAAAAGATACCGGCATCACTTCCACTTCTTCCACTTGTGCACTCCCGGAATAGACTATGGTTATTATGGCCGCTGTCTGTGAAGATTCTGTTACCAGGATGTGAAATATGCGTTCCCTATCTTTGCAGCGCATTATAGAGCAAACGCCGGGAAACGCCCATTGCCGCGGCGATTTCGCGGGCGGCGTCTTTGGCCGAGATGCCCCGCTTCATCATGGCCTTGGCCGAAGAGAGCGCCACCGGTGGTATCTCGCTTCTGCTCGATTGCTTCTCCACCGAAGCCGGTTTCGCCAGGCCCGCCACCACTAGCGTGATTTCGCCCCTGGGAGGATTTGCTTTGAAATGCTCGGTAATTTCACTCAGCTCTCCGCGCACAATCTGCTCGAACTTTTTGGTCAATTCCCGGGCCGCGACGGCGCGCCGATTGCCCAATACCTTGAATAGGTCCTCCAGGGCAGCGACCAGCCGGTGGGGAGCTTCGTAAAAGACGAGAGTGTGCGTCAAGGCGGCCAAATCCCCCAAGGCGCGCTGCCGTTCCTTCTGTCGGCGAGGCAAAAATCCGATAAAGGTGAATTCCGCGGTCGGCAATCCGGAGATGGCCAAGGCCGTAATTGCCGCGCTGGGTCCCGGTATGGGAATTACCTCGATGCCCTCGGCGATGGCGGCCGCGACGAGCTTTTCCCCGGGATCCGATATGGCCGGCATGCCCGCATCCGAAACCAGCGCTATAACTTTGCCGGACTTGAGATTAGCTATCAGCCCGCGCAGTTTTTCGGATGGGCTGTGTTCATGAAATGAAGTAACGGGTGTTGAAATTTCGTAGCGGGAGAGCAGTTTGCGGCAGACGCGGGTATCCTCCGCGGCAATCAAATCGGCTTCTTTGAGGATGCGCACGGCGCGCAGAGTGATATCCTCCAGATTACCGATAGGAGTTCCTACAATATATAGTTGGCCAGGCTTATGTAATTCCGATGCCACCTTTCCCCTCCGAAAACAAACAGAGCGGGATAGTCCCGCTCTGCTGTAATTTGTTCTGCATGGATAACTCGATTATACTACTTTGCTTTGGCCTTCTTAAAGGGGTCGCCGAAACTCCATTTCTCAAAGATTGCCTGGCACTGGGGCTCTTTCAGGAAGGCAATGAACTTCTTGCCGCCTTCGAGATTGGCGGCGCCTTCAACGACCGCCGCCTCGCAATAGAACGGGGTATAAAGCTCCTGCGGGATTATTTGCGCCATGACAACGTTCTTCTTGGGAACGGGTTTGGAGCCGGGAATATGGGTCTCCATCTGGCAGGGAAGATAGGCCACACCGGCCTGGCAGTCGCCTTTTCCAATGGCCTCGCCAACCTGTTGAGGCTCTTCCGGAATCTGCGTCTTGGCGATCATCTGCTGCCAGAGCCCCAGTTTTTCCAGCGCCTGCCTGGTATGGAATCCAAGTGAGCTTACTTCAGGATTGGCGGTAATAAAGGACTTCACGGAAGCATTGGCGACATCCTTTAACTCCTTTACCTTTGCTGGATTATCCTTGGGGACCACCAGCACGAGCGAATTGCGCGCATAAGGAGTCCTGGTGCCGGCAACTATCCGCCCTTTGGATTCCAGGGAAGTGATTTCCTGGTCTCCCATGGACATGAAAACATCGGGCGACTCGCCATCCAAGACCTTCTGAATTATTACGGAGATATTCTGCGCGCTCTCAGTAACCTTAATTCCGGGATTGGCTTTCTCGAAAAGCGTTTTCACTTCAAAATACGGGCCGGTCTGGCCGCAAGGCACGAGAATCTGTATGTCAGTAGTAGGCTTAACGGCATTCCCCGCGGGCTTATTGGCACAGCCCGCGACGATGGCGAGCAAAATTATTACGAGCAAGATCGCAAAGCCGGTTCCTTTGAAAATTGATTTCATCCTTAACCTCCAGGGTTTATTGACGCCCACGCCAAAGCGTGGCGAGACTCGAAAGCAAGTTTGACAGCAATTGATGAACAATCAGTGAAGATAATATGAGAATTCCTGGATTAGGGCAATCCTTCACTCCGTCAAATTGAATTCCATTCCCAATCAGCAAGCAAACAGATTGCCATTTGGATGGATTGGAGTATAATATTACATAACAAATTTGTTTGCTAGAGAGTAATGCGGCGAGAAGCTAAGATATCGCTTGCGAGGATGGGGAAGCATTTTTTAGGAGCAGATGATGAGGAACCTAACGGTTGAACTTCTCAAGGCTGAAGCCAAAGCCTTTGCCAAGGAGGAATCAGGATATAAAGAAAAGTCGCTGTATGGGGTGACTGATGGAAAAGCGGTCGGCACTTATCTGGAGCATAAATTCCAGGAAACGCTACAGAAAAAGTATGAATATATGCGAGGTTCTTCAGCGAAGGGGATAGACTTCCCAAAGCTGGGAGTTGACATCAAAGTAACCAGCTTGCGACAACCACAATCATCCTGTCCTTTCAAGTCGGCACATCAGAAAATCTATGGTCTCGGCTATTCCTTGCTTGTATTCGTATATGAAAAAAAGGATGACCGAAAGACGCGCACTTCGACGCTGAATATCAAACACGTTATCTTTGTTGATAGCAGCCAGACCGGAGATTACCAAACTACGACCGGTATTCAAAAAATTCTCGATAACAACGGCAATGCTGATGATCTTGTTGCATATATGACAGAACGATTTCTACCGGTGGATGATATACAGGCTGGCAAATTAGCAGAAGAGATAATCAAGACAAGACCTTCAATCGGATATTTGACTATTTCAAATGCCCTCCAATGGCGACTTCAATATTCAAGGATAATTGAGAAAGCGGGCAATGTTGAGGGCGTTCAGCGCTTAGTGTAATTATGGCAAAGAGCATTGACGAATTCGGGGATTTTCAGACGCCGCGCGGCCTGGCCGATTCCGTTGTGGCCTTGCTCCGGGATGCGGGCATTTCGCCAGCCATTGTAGTCGAGCCAACATGCGGAACAGGTAGTTTCGCATTGGCGGCAATGGAGGGTTTTCGAGGCGTTCATCAAATATTCGCCTACGATATAAATGCAGATCATGTCGCGACCTTGAAGAAGTCCTTGAGGTGTAGGAACGGTGTTAGATGTAAAGTGGCCCAACAGGATTTCTTCAATTTCGATTGGAGGGAATTTTTTGCGGAGCTGCAAGGTGAAATACTAGTCCTTGGCAATCCTCCGTGGGTAACGAATGCCGCGCTGGGAGCCATTGAAAGCGACAATCTTCCTGAGAAAACAAATTTTCAGAATCATGCGGGTTTTGCGGCAAAGACCGGCAAGGCCAATTTTGATATCTCCGAATGGATACTAATAAAACTACTTGAAGCGCTTGATGATAAATCCGGCTGCGTCGCCATGCTCTGCAAAACTGCCACGGCTAGAAAAGTATTGCGGCATGCCTGGTATAATCATTTCAATATCAGTCGCGCATCCCTTCATTTAATCAACGCGGCCGAGCATTTCGGCGTTTCGGTTGACGCCTGTTTGTTGATCGTTCATACCGGCGTAACAGAGCTAACTCGCACGGCAACAGTTTATTCGGATTTTACCTTTAGCAACAAACTGACAACCTTCGGGCTTATAGGAAAAGCGCTGGTTGCGGAGGTGGATGAATATAATCGCCTAAAAGACCTTGATGGGTTCTCCTACTATACCTGGCGTTCGGGCGTGAAACATGATGCCTCTTCCGTGATGGAATTCAAGGCAGAGGGAACTGAACTGATAAACGGCCTGGGCGAACGCGTGGAACTTGAAGCAACTCACATATATCCACTACTTAAGTCGTCCGACCTTGCTAACGCGAGGCTAACGCCACGGCGCCAGGTCTTGATAACGCAACGAAGGCCCGGCGATGACACGAAGGCGATTTCAGTAAAATCACCCAAGACTTGGGCTTATCTGCTGCGTCATGCAGATATCCTGGATGGGAGAAGAAGTATTATTTATCGGAAGCGCGCGAGATTTTCCATATTCGGCGTGGGAAACTATACCTTCGCGCCGTGGAAAGTCGCTATCTCGGGGCTTTATAAGAATTGCCGGTTCGAGGTTGTTGGCAAACACCGGAACAAGGCTATTATCCTTGACGACACTTGCTATTTCATCCCGTGCAGATCCGAAGAGGAAGCGTCTTTTGTATGCAATCTCCTGAACTCAGACATTACCAAACGATTTCTGCACACTCTGATTTTCTTCGACGCCAAAAGGCCGATTACGATTGATGTGCTTAACCGCGTAGATTTGAATAAAGTTGCGGAAAAGCTTGGTCTGGAAAGCGAGGCCCACAAATATTTTCGAGATGCGGGCCTGATTGAAAAACAACAAAGCCTTTTGGTCTTTGAGAAAGCCCCGAAATATCATGCAAGGTCATCAAGCAAAAAGCGCATTTCACATCGCCTTTAATGACAAAGCCCTGGCCTCGGCCAGGGCTTTGTTTTGTTGCATTACAGCTATCTAGCCCGAATAATTCATCTAATTGCTGTAGAAGTGGTTGGGGGCGGGCTTTGTAAAGCCCGCCGGCGGGGTTCACGAACCCCCCCCCCAAAACACACGGTTGATATTTTGATCTCAACAAGAAT
>Ga0315288_10008132_pt1 | contig 13243 bp, 8 predicted proteins | sample YL17G11_20_MG_FD_203454 | JGI IMG/M metagenome (GOLD analysis project Ga0315288, IMG submission 203454) | Sediment microbial communities from Yellowstone Lake, YNP, Wyoming, USA - YL17G11_20 | ecosystem: Environmental > Aquatic > Freshwater > Lake > Sediment | place: USA: Wyoming | collected...
CCGCGGCCGCGGGGATCGCCCGCATCACCGCCATCGGGAAAATGAGCCTCTATGACCATCCCTGGGACGGCCTTTTCCCCATGGAAAGGTTCGTCCGATGGGTTTCTCTGGAGTGATCAGCTCTCGCCCACTCCGTCGATGTCCGGAACCGGGATGATGAAATCGGGGACCTTAATCGGCGAGAGACGCTCTTTGCAGAAATCCTTGAGACGGGATTCAGGGACGCTCCGTCCTCCCCGGAACACGACAAAGGCCTTGATCAGCTCACCGAAATAATCGTCGGGAATTCCCTTGGTCCAAGCTTCCCGGATGTCGGGATGAGAGGTCAAGATTTCATCGATTTCCGCCGGGTGGATGTTGATCCCGCCGCGGATGATGAGCCGCTTCTTGAGCCCCCGGAACCCGAAGACGCCGTCGCGGTTCCTGACCCCCAGGTCTCCCGTGCAGAAAAATCCGTTCCTGATATGCCGGCCGGTTAATTCTCCATGGATGCCATATCGGGGAAACACGTTGTCGCCTTGAACGGCGATCTCTCCGGTCTCGCCGTCGGGGAGCCCGCTCCCCTTCTCATCAAGGATGACGACTCGGTTGACATCCAGGGGTTTGCCGATGTTTCCCCGTTTCCAGCCCGGAGCGAGGGGATCGTCATAATGCGTGGGCCCCGTCTCGGTCAGACCGTAAAGGTTGGCCACCGGCAGCCCGAAGGCCGCTTCGAAATCCGACTGCAGTCCGAGCGACAGGGGTGCCGAGCCGCATCCCATGAATTTCAGGGACGGCGCCGCCGCAGCGCGGCGGCCGGGAAGGTGAAGCAGGATAAAGAGGACCGTGGGCACGACCTGCGCATAGGTGATTCGGCGGCTTTTGATGATGTTCCAGAAATCATTCCTGACATTCCAAAAACTATCGGCCAGGACCACGGATGCGCCCAAGAAAACGGCCGGCAGCAGGGAATAATTCAGCGCGGCCGTGTGGCCGAGGGGAAGGACGATGAGATGATTGTCGCGTTCGCTGAGCTTGAGCCCGCGCGCCACGGACGGGACGAGCGCCATGATGTTCTCGTGGGAATAGAGCACGCCCCTCGGTTCGACAGCCGGGGCCGACGAATGATAAAGGCAGGCGATGTCGCCGGGGTCCGCATCTTCCTCCGGAAACTCGCCGCGCCGGCCGGCCAAATCCGAAAGGAAAGCGCCCGCCGCTCCTATCCGGACGTAATAAACCGACTGTTCTTTCTCCAGGATCCCGAATTCCGCTTTCCTTTCTTCCTGGACAAAGACGATTTTCGGCTTGAGGATATCCAGGTCGCGCTTGATCTCCGGCGCGATCAGCAAATAAGGATAGGGATTGAAGACGGTGCCGTATCGTAACGAAGCGAAATAGAGAATGCAGAATTCGGAATTGTTGTCCAGGACGGCCGAGATGACATCGCCCTTTTTCAGGCCCAGGCTCAGGAAGAGACGGCAGGCCGCGCCGACCAGACTGTCGAACTCCCGGTAGGTGAAACTCAGCTTTCTCTTGAGTTCAATCAGGAACGGCTTGTCCGGACGTTCCCGACCGTGAAGGCCCAAAAAGGATGACAGCTTCCCGAAATTCCCCTTCATCGTCCGGCGCATCCATCCGCTGATCCGGGGGCGGATCGGGGTGGTTATTTATCTGTCAGAAGTTCTGCCCGAAATCCGCCTCAAAAGCTTTGGCGAGATCCGCATTCCAGTTATCAAGCGCTTGCAGCCTCCCGAAGAAAAAGCGCAAGACTTTCGGCTCTTCCACGAACTTCAGGCCCTTGACCAGATGGCGATGCTTAAACAGCCACGTCAGACGGTCAACGGCGTACTCGATCTGCGACAACGTATACACCCGGCGGGGTACAGCAAGCCGCGCCAACTCCAAATCGGCATAGACCTCATTGCCTTTGGCGTCGCGGTCCATGGAAATCGTGCCTCTTTCCATGCTTCTCACGCCCGAAGTGATGTAGATGGCCGCTGCGAGTGCACCGGCCGGGTATTGACTTTGCGGCAGATGCGGTAAAAAGCGCTTGGCGTCGAGGTGACAGGCCAATCCGCCCGCCGGTGTGACGACCGGCAAGCCGTTGGCAAGCAGGCGGCCGACAAAGTACTGAATGAATTCGGGGGAGATGCCCGCGACGTTGACATCGGTCATTTCCCGCAGGCCGACCGCCATCGCTTCGATCTCCTTGGTGGACATCCCGCCGTAGGTCGAAAATCCTTCGTACACCGGCAGCCAGGCCAGCAATCGGTCATAGTACTCTTTCTTGTTCATGGCGATCATGCCGCCGCGGACCGACGTGCTTTTGCGCGCGGAGAGATAGAGAATATCCACCAGGCTCATCATCTCGTGGATGATTTCACCAATGGATTTGTCCGCATAGCCCTCTTCGCGCGTCTTGATGAAATAGGCGTTTTCCGAGATCAGACTGGCGTCGAACAACAACGGGATGTTATGCGCCGCCGCCATTTCCTTCACTTCACGCAGATTGCGCAGGGAGAACGGCTGGCCGCCTATGAGGTTGGTCGTCGCTTCCATCCGGACAAAAGGAATCTTTTGGGCGCCGTATTTCTTGATCGCGTCCGCGAACTTGCGCAGGTCAAGATTGCCCCGGAAGGGTTTGGTGCTCTGTGTGTTCAAGGCCTCATCGGTGTAGATTTCCAGGACGGTCGCGCCGGCCAGTTCGAAATGGGCCTTGGTGGTCGTAAAGTGGTAGTTCATCACGACCACGTCGCCGGGCTTGACGAACGTCTTCGCCAGCAGATGTTCCGCCGCGCGGCCTTGATGGACCGGCATAGTGTAGTCGAATCCCAAAACCTCCTTGACCGCGTCGGCCAGCTTGTAGAAACTCTCGCTGCCGGCGTAGGCGTCGTCCGCAACCATCATCGCAGCGAGCTGGTTGTCGCTCATCGCGTTGGTGCCGCTGTCGGTGAGCATGTCGAGGAAAACGTCTTTGGTCCGCAGCAGAAAAGTGTTGTAACCCGCTTCCGCCATGGCCTCCAGCCGCCGCTTGACGGGCACCAGATAGGTCTTTTGCACAATTCTGACTTTGTGCATCTCGACCGGAAGCACGCGACCATCAGTAAGTTTAACGTTCATGTTGATTTGACCTCCTTGTTTGCGTCCAACATATTTAAATTCAAAAAGGCTGGCGAGTGCAGCCTAATCCCTTTTCGCCGCTATCAGGATTTTTCCTCCCATGAAAATAGATGATACAATCGGGCATTTCCATCCGAATTTATCCCAAGTGGCGAATCCCTGTCAATAGCTATCTTGCCGCCGACCCTCGAAGCCATTGATAATTTCCCCGTTTTGCGCAAAAATAAGGCCAATGTTCTCCGGTTCATCCTCAATCAAAGAAAAGGACGGCGCAATGAAGAAGAAAATCCTGCTCCTGTTTTTGGGATATATCGTCCTCCTGTCGGCATATCTCCTGGCCATCGAAACGGGCGAGATCCAGGGAAACGTTTCGGATGAAAACGGCGTCGGCCTCCCCGGCGTCGAGATCATCGCCCGGAGCCCCGGCCTTCAAGGGACGCGCACAGTCCTCTCCACGAAGAGCGGTGAGTTCCGCCTCCCGCTCCTCCCGGTCGGGAGCTATGCCTTATCCTTCAAGCTTCAGGGATTTCAGGCTCTGACGGAAAAGGAAGTCATCGTGCGGCTGGGGCGGGTCACCAGTCTGGCCGTGACCATGAGACTGTCCGAGATCAAGGAAGAGGCGGTCGTCACGGCGGAGGCCCCCCTGATCGACAAGACATCCGCCGATACGAGCTACTCCCTGACCAGCACCGACCTGGAGAAGGTCCCGGCGCAGAACAGGACTATCGTCGACATGGTCAAACAGGCGCCCGGTGTGACCGGTGTCCGGTTCAACAGCCGGCGGGGCCGGGCTATCGAAGGCCAGCCGAGCTTCCGCGGTGAGGGCGAAGAGGGCAACAACTGGATCGTGGACGGCCTGTCCATCAGCGGCGTCCGGATGAAGAACTCCGGGGTCGGGATCAACCTGGACTCCATCGACGAGATCCAGGTCATCTCGGATTCCTTCAGTCCCGAGTACGGCTCGGCCTACGGCGGCATCATCAACATGGTCACCAAGAGCGGAAGCAACGATTGGAGCGGAGAAGCGGCCCTGATTTTCATGGACCGCAACCTCCAGGCCGCCCGCCGGCCCCAGCTCTCGATCGTCAGCGAGCCGGACTTTTTTTCCGACTACAACGGCTACTTCAACATCGGCGGCCCCCTCATCAAGGACAAGCTCTGGTTCTTCCTGTCGAACAACCTCTATTACGACCGTCAGGAGACCCATGATGCCAACCTCGCCTACCTCTTCGTTCCCGGAGGCGAAAAAACAACGGTTTCCGACAATATCTTCGCTAAGCTGACTTTCGCCATCAACAGCAACCACAATCTGTCCCTGACGTCGGTTTTCCAAAAATCCCTGACCGATAAGGGCGGCATCGGGTTTCCGGACCTGTTCGAAAAAAAGCCGTTCACCGACATCGTCGCCCGGCTCAACTATAAAGGGATCCTGAACAGCTCGACTTTCATCGAGGCCGGGCTGGGCGTGGTTCGGCGACGTTCGAATACAAGGCCCGCCGACGGCGACCTCGGCCCCGCTCAGTACTTCGTCCAGGACGTGGCCCGCAACCTGCACAACTCCTACGGCGACGTGACCGACAACCAGAACCGGCTGGATTTCAACTTCAAGTTCAACAAGCACCTGGAAACCGAAACGTTCGGCCGCCATGAGTTCAACCTGGGCTTCGAGTATTATTCCTTCTCCTCGGAGTTCAGGGTCGGCTTCAGCGGCCGTAACGAGGACCCCTTTCCCGGAAACGGGTTCGACAACGGCGCCAAATACTATTTCAACACCTGGCAGCCCGGCCGGACGACACCGACCATCCTCTATGAATACGGCAAGCTGGACATGATCAATTCCGCCCGCGGTATTGGCGTTTATTTCCGGGACAAAGCCACCTTCGGCCGGTTCACCTTCATGGCCGGCTTCCGGAGCCAGACCCAGCTCTGCCTGAAGAATAACGGCGAAAAAATGTGGTCCTGGGGGCTGGGGGATTTCTTCTCGCCGCGTCTGACGCTGACCGCAGACCTGACGGGTGACGGCGTCAACGTCCTGAAGCTCGGCTGGGGACGCTTTTCGGACCTGCTCACCACTCTCCCGCTGGGGCTTCTCAGCTCGGGAGCGGGGCTGGCCTTCCGCACCTACAGCTGGAAGGGCGGCGTGAACCCGGCCGACAAAGATCTCCATAATCCGGCCAACTGGGAGTTCAAACAGCAGCAGAAGGACCAACCCTTCGAAATCGCGAAGGGCCTGGAGCCGAATTTCCTGACGCGCATCCTGGTCGAGTTCGACCGCCGGCTGGGCAAAGACTGGGCATTCAAGGCCCGCTTCGTCCATTCGAACGCGGAAAAACTCCTCGAAGTTCTGGCTGTGTTCGACCCCGTCACCCAATACAAATTCCTTTACGACAATTTCGAGTACAAGCGGCGGAACTACCAGGGCCTGGAGTTCGAACTCAACGGCCGGATCGGTCCGGCCCTTTTTCTCAACGCCTCCTACAGCCGCGCCTTCGCCAAGGGGACCAATCCGGGACAGACCGAGACCGGCGTCTGGGACCAGGAAGAGGGGAGCTCCAATTACTTCGGATTTTTCGGGAACCATCTCCTCGTGCCCAACCTGCCCGAGTTCCGTAGCTACAAAGATTACGTGGACCGGGAGATGGGCGGCCTGGGCGGACGGGGCATCGGCGACGAGGGTTGGTACGGCAACCTCCCCTATTCCGTGGACCACGACGTCAAGCTCAACGCCTTCATGGTTATGCCTTATGGGTTCGTCCTCTCAACGGCCTTCGAGTGGCTCTCCGGTTATTACTGGGAGAAACTGGGCTACGTGCCTTTCTTCGGCAGTTACCTTTCTTACCCTGAGGGAAGGGGATCGCGGAAGACTCCGGCTCACGCCTATCTGGACCTGGGGATGGAAAAAGATTTCAGGCTTGCCGCCCGCGCTTCCGGCCGGCCCATGTCCCTGTCCGTGCGGACCGACATCTTCAATCTGCTCAACAGCCAGCAGCCGCTCTCCTTTGTCAAGCAGGACAACCTGATCTTCGGCCAGATCTGGGGACGGCAGCAGCCCCGCCAGGCGCGCCTGATGATCAGGCTCAAGTGGTGAGCTTGACATCCTGATTCTCCTCACTTATAAAAGACCCATCGATGTTTCCCGCCGGAGGAGAAGGATGAAAACCCAACATCGGGTCGTTTCATGGATTTACATCGTCCTGTTTGCGGCTGTATGGCCGTTGGCTGTGGCCGCGCAAAAGATCACACCGAGCATGTACCAGAGCATGCGCTGGCGAATGATCGGACCGTTCCGGGCCGGACGGACCGTGGGAGCCGTCGGCGTGCCCTCCAAACCGAACCTCTTTTACATCGGCGTCAATAACGGCGGGGTCTGGAAGACCGACGACTATGGCCGCACCTGGGTTCCGATCTTCGACGACCAACCCACCGGCTCGATCGGCACTCTGGCCATCGCGCCGTCCAATCCCGACATCATCTACGTCGGCAGCGGCGAAGGGCTGCAGCGACCCGACCTATCCACGGGCGATGGCATCTACAAGTCGATTGACGGCGGCAAGACCTGGGAGCACCTGGGGCTCCTGGACGGCGAGCAAATCGGCTCCATCATCATCGACCCGCGCGATGCGAACCGGCTTTTTGCTGCCGTGCTCGGCCACCCCTACGGTCCAAACGAGGAGCGCGGCGTGTTCCGTTCAACCGACGGAGGCAAGACCTTTGAAAAGGTTCTCTATAAAGACGAAAACACGGGCGCCATCGGCCTGGTCTTCGATCCCAAGAATTTCGACACGATCTACGCCTCGCTCTGGGAATCGCGGCAGGGGCCGTGGGAAAACGCGGCCTGGAACGGGCCGGGAAGCGGACTCTTCAAGTCGACCGACGGCGGCACAAACTGGCGTAAGCTGACCAACGGCCTTCCCACCTTCGAGCAGGGACTGGGCCGGATTGGGATCGGCATCGCGCCCAGCGACCCGAACCGGATTTTCCTTACCATCGAATCCTCCCAGCTCGGCGGCATCTATCGCTCGGATGACGCCGGCGAAAGCTGGCGCCGGACGAGCAGCGATTCGCGGGTCTATGGCCGGGCCAGCGATTTCGCTGAGATCAAGGTTCACCCCAAGAACAAGGACATCGTCTTCTCGGCCAACGTCGTCTCATGGAAATCCATGGACGGCGGGATGACATGGTCCGCTTTCAAGGGAGCGCCCGGCGGCGACGACTATCATGGCATCTGGATCAATCCCGATAACCCGGACATCATCCTCATGGCCGTGGACCAGGGCGCAACCATCACCGTCAACGGAGGCCGGACCTGGAGCTCCTGGTACAACCAGCCGACAGCCCAGCTCTTCCATGTCTCGACCGACAACCAGTGGCCCTACTGGGTTTACGGCGGCCAGCAGGAGAGCGGCTCGGCGGGAGTGGCCAGCCGGAGCAATAACGGCGCCACCTCCTTCCGGGAGTTCATCACTGTCGGGGTCGAGGAGTACGGCTACGTGGCGCCCGACCCGCTGAATCCGAATGTCATTTACGGCGGAAAGGTCACCAAGTACGACCGGACGACGGGCCAGGTGCAGAACGTCGGGCCAGAGGCGCTGCGGAGCGGCAAATACCGGACCGTGCGCACCGCGCCGATTCTGTTCTCTCCCCTGGATCCCCATACGCTTTACTACGCCGCCAACGTCCTGTTCAAAACGACAAACGGCGGCTACAGCTGGGACATTATCAGCCCCGACCTAACCAGAGAGACTTACGAAATCCCCGAGAGCGTCGGCGTTTATCAGACGCCGGACATGGCCAAAATGCCGCGCCGCGGGGTCATCTACACCATCGCCCCTTCTTATATAGACATCAATATCATCTGGGTCGGAACCGACGACGGCCTGATCCACGTCACGACGGACGGCGGCAAGACCTGGGCAAATGTCACCCCGCCCGAGATCACATCCTGGAGCAAAGTATCCATCATCGACGCAGGGCGCTTTAGCGCTGGCACCGCCTATGCGGCCGTCAACCGCATCCGCTGCAACGACCAGAAGCCCTACATCTACAAAACGCACGACGGCGGCAAGACCTGGATGAAGATCGTCAACGGCCTACCCGACAATGCGCCGGTCAACGCCGTGCGGCAGGACCGGGTGCGGCCGGGCTTGCTCTTCAGCGGGACCGAGCGCGCCATCCACGTCTCCTTCAATGACGGTGAAGAGTGGCTCCCGCTGCGGCTCAACATGCCGGCCACCTCGATGCGCGACCTGGTGGTCAAAGACGACGATCTCGTCGTGGGCACGCACGGCCGGTCTTTCTGGATCCTGGATGACATCACTCCCTTGCGCCAGATTAACGAGCAGACGGCGGCGGCGGAAGCGTATCTTTTCAAACCGCAGTTCGCGACGCGCGTTCATTGGAATAACAACACAGACACGCCGCTCCCGCCCGAAGAGCCGGTCGGCAAGAATCCTCCCGACGGCGCCATCATTAATTACTGGCTCAGGACGGCGCCGGCCGGGCCGGTTACGCTGGAAATCTTCGACCAAGAGGGAAAACTGGTGCGGCGTTTCTCCAGCGCGGACAAGCTTGAGCCGATCAACGAAAAAGAATTGAATATTCCTCCTTATTGGGTCAGGCCGCCTCAGCCGGTTTCGGCCGCGGCAGGCATGCAGCGGTTTGTCTGGGACCTCCATTATCCGGCGCCGGGAGGAGCTTCGAAATCCTATCCCATCGCGGCCATCTTCAAGGATACGGCGCCCGAGCCCAAGGGTCCATGGGTCATGCCGGGTGAATACACGCTGAAAATGTCCGTCGGCGGTAAAACCTACGTGCAGCCCCTTAAGGTGAGGATGGACCCCCGGATCGCCACTCCACTTGAAGCGCTGGAACAGCAGTTCGGCCTCTCCATGCAGTGCTATGAGGGTGCCAATCAGGCGCGGCAGGCGCTGGCCGAGATCCGGAACCTACGGGCGCAGATTAATCCTCAGATCGAACGCTTGGGGAAAAACCCTCTGGCCGGATATCTGGCGGATTTCGACAAGAAGCTTACGGCCCTCGAGGGAGCCGGCGGCGCGGCCGGCTTTCGCGGCGGCCCATCCACAGGAGCGCCGACCCTGGGCCGGGTGACGAACGAGCTGAGCTCGCTCCTGGAGTTGCTGCAGGACGCGGACATGACGCCCACGACCCAGGCCGTGGCCGCCTGCGAGCAGACGCTGAAAGCGTTCACCGATCTCATGGCGACCTGGAATGTTCTCAGGACGAAGATTCTGGAGGGGCTGAACGCCGCGCTCCGCAAGGCCGGCCAGCCCGTGCTGACTCTTGTTCCGCAAAAAAAGGATTGACGACCCCATGAAAAAAGCCCTAAATATTGTCCTCGCGATTTTTATCTGCGGCTTGCTCCGAGCGGCCGCGCAGGAAAAAATCTATTGGGGCAACGAAGTCCCCAAAGGTTGGAACGGCAGCTGGCCGTCCAAGTTCCTGACCATTCCGGAAAAAACAAATTACACCAGGACGACTTCCTCCTACGAGATCCAGGAGTTCATCAATGTCCTCAAGTGGAACAGCGGGAACGTCAGCGTGATCAACATGTTCACCAGCGGCCTGCGCAAGGTCGGCTCCGCCGTCGTCATGGCCAACCCGCGGGTGACCACTCCCGAAGAGGCCAGGGCTTCCGGAAAGCCGGTCATCTATCTTCAGGGTAACATCCACCCGCCCGAGGCCGAGGCCAAGGAAGCCTTGCTCATGCTCATGCGAGAAATCCTTTTCGGGAAAAAGAAATACCTGCTCAATGACCTGATCATCATCTGCTGCCCTTGTTTCAATGTGGACGGCAACGACACCTGGAACACCAACGACGGCAACCCGCACCTCCTCGGCACCCGGACCAACGCGCAGAATTTCGACCTCAACCGGGACGCTATCAAGCTGGAAACCGTCGAGGTCAACGGCCTCTACCGCAATATCTTCAACCGCTGGGACCCGTTGCTGATCTACGACGGCCACGCCATGGGCCGCATCCGGCACGGCTACGCCATCGTTTACGCGACCTCGACCGTCCCCGCCGCCCACCCAGAGCCGCGGAACTACGTCTTCAACACCGTCTTCCCGGCGCTCCGCGAGTCGGTGCGCCAAAACTTCGGGCTGGAGATCTTCACCCACTGCGACTTCGACGAGGAGAACTGGCCGCCTACGGTTTGGAGCCACGATAACGCCATCTGGTCGACCGAGGCGAAATTCGTGGCCGCCGCTTACGGCCTGCGGAACCGGATGTCCATCCTGGCCGAGACGCCCGGCTACCCCGATTTCCAGAGAAAGATCTACGCCCATTATGCCCTGATCAGCGAGATCCTGGGCTATTCCGCCAGGCATCACAAGGAAATGGTCAAGATCTGCCAGGACGCGGACAAGGACGTCGTCAACAAGGTCCTCACCCAGGCCGAATCCGGCCGGCTCAAGAACTTCGTCGAGGGCAAATATGAATCGTGGGGCAAAATCGACCTGTTGGCCTACAGAAAGAACGAAGCCCTGTATATCCCCGGAACGAGCGTGCGCTCCGGGACCTCGCCCGAGGCTTTGGGCAAGCCCGAGCTGGTCCACAACGTTGAACACCTGACCAAGTCCGTCGGCACCAAGGAGGCCACGGTCCCCCGCGGCTACCTCATCTCTGCCGATTTGAGCTTCCTGGTGGATAAGCTGCGCACCCAGAACATCAAGGTCGAAGTCCTCGACAAGCCTATCAAAGCGACGGGAGAGGAGTTCGTCATCGATAAGCTGGTGAAAGGGCCGAGGGGAGGCTACCGGATGGTCAGCCTCGATGGAGCGTTCAGCAAGTCGCCGGTCAAAGAATTCCCGGCTGGCACGTTCCGGGTGGACCTGGCGCAGCCGCTGGCCAACTTAGCCTTTTACTGCCTTGAGCCTCAAGCGGCGGATGGGTTTGTCGGCTGGAATCTGCTCACGGATTACCTGATATCGATCGGCGCCGATAAGCGTAGCGTGGTCTACCCGATTTACAAATATTTCAGGATATTAGAATAAACTGACCGCCGCGGAACCGGCAGCCGCAGCGCGACCGGGACTTCATCTCAGCTCTCAAGGAACTCTTCCGGATTCCCTGCGTAAGAGATATATTGAAACCCGGTAATCTGGTATATTTGAAGAGATCACTATGACGAATCAGCATCCCAGCCCCAAGCGGGTCCTCAAAAAAACCCTGTTTATCCGGGGAGCGCTCGTTCCCCTTCTCATGCTCGGCTTCACCCTGCTTGTCGCGGGTCGAATCGATTACTGGCAGGGATGGGTCTACAACATCCTGAACATGATCATTCTTGCTGTAACCATGATCGTTCTGGCCGACAAACCGGACCTGATCGAGGAGCGTTTAAAGCCGGGCCGGGGGATGAAAAAGTGGGACAAGGTCTATTTCGCCGTCACAACGCCGCTGTATCTCGCAGCCGTGATCGTCTCCGCGATTGACGCGGGCCGATACGGATGGCCGCCCCGGGTCCCGACAGCCGTCGTGATTCTCGGAACCGTGCTCTATGTCCTCGGTCAATCCCTGTTCTTGTGGGCCAAGTCCGTCAACCGCTTCTTCTCCGCCGTCGTCCGCATCCAAACAGACCGCGGCCAGACCGTCTGCAAAGACGGTCCATACCGCTGGGTCCGACATCCCGGCTATGTTTGCGGCATGCTTTTCGGATTGAGCATGCCGCTCGTCCTCGGCTCGTACTGGGGGATGATCCCGGCCGCTGTCGGCAACGCCGGCCTTATCATCCGCACCGGGCTCGAAGACCGGTTGCTGCGAAAAGAGCTGCCGGGCTACGAGGAATACACGCGGGAAGTCCGATACAGGCTCATACCCGGAATCTGGTGAACCGGATCGGGATCTTTCCCTATTGCTTTTTGATAATAATCTCAACGCGGCGGTTCTTCTGCCGGCCTGCCGGGTTGTCGGACCCGTCGGGTTTGGTGTTGGGAGCGACAGGCTTCGTCTCGCCGTATCCGGCAGTCGTCAGGATCCTGGCTTCGATCCCGCCGTTCTTCACCAGCCAGGTCATAACCGATTCCGCCCGCCGTTCTGACAGCTTCTGGTTGTAGCTGTCGTCGCCTTTGGAGTCGGTGTGGCCGAGGATTGTGACCCTGGGGCTTTTATAAGCCTGGATCAGGGATGCGACTTTTTTCAGCGGTTCCACGGCGTCGGCCCGGACGTCCCACTTATCGAAATCGAACAGGATGTCACCGGACAGCTCGATCTGAATCTCAGTCCCGGTCTCCTTCGCGCCCAGGTCTTTGAGGGTTTGCATGATTTCGACACGGGAGGCCATGACCGCTTGGGACGCGCCGATGATTTCCACGACGCGGAAGTTGATTTTGAGCGCTCCCCGCTCCGGCCCCAGAGCTTTGAGCGCCCGGATTGCCCTGGCCTGGGCGTCGGCGGGGATCTGCCATTCGTTCACCGTTTGTCCCAGGCCGATTCCGCCGGCCAGGGCATTGGTTGCGATAAAAAGCGCGACGGCCAAAACCGTCCATCGTCTGGAGGCTCTCATGGCCGCAGCATCACTTGGCCAGCTTAACGCTCTCAAACGGCGAGACGGCGGGGATGGAGATGGTGACGGCCGCGGGATTGTCGGCCGGCTGCGGGAATTTGACCCAGAAAGCTTTGCTTTTCCCCTTGTCCACGTCGTACCAGAACCGGCCGCCGTCCGAGTTATCGTACATCGGCCCGGCGATGAAAAGCCCGTCCGAATCCTTGAGCGGGTAGTATTTCTTCTGGTTCGTTTCGTCCATGATGTAACAGCGGCCGAAGTTGAACACCACGCTCTGCTTATCCGTTCCCGTGTTGCGGATCCGGAATTTGGCCGTGACGATGTTGTTCTGGACTTCGATCGAGACGAGATCGACCTCGACGCCCTCGACCGTGTCGTGCGCCTGGGTTTGGAGCGGCTGTTGGCCCCGGGCCAAGACCGCTAGAAAGCAAATCAACGCAGCCACAGAGAAGATCGCCTTGATGAGATTCATGCCTGCCTCCTTCCAACGATATTATTGATTTTAACACAATTATTCGGCAATTTTAAGTTGGAGAGATGGATCAATGAATGCTTCAAGGGGGAAGGCCGGGATGGACGAAGCGACCATAGTGGGACTTCGGGAGCGAGTCCATCCCGGC
>Ga0315288_10008133_pt1 | contig 13243 bp, 9 predicted proteins | sample YL17G11_20_MG_FD_203454 | JGI IMG/M metagenome (GOLD analysis project Ga0315288, IMG submission 203454) | Sediment microbial communities from Yellowstone Lake, YNP, Wyoming, USA - YL17G11_20 | ecosystem: Environmental > Aquatic > Freshwater > Lake > Sediment | place: USA: Wyoming | collected...
CCTTCCGTTCTTTCGCGGACACGAAGGTCTCGCGGGAGGGCCAGCACCCGTAGGCTCCGATCCCCAGCCGGACCATATCGAAGTGCGTCTTCGTGAACAGGATCGTGGCCGCAGTGCAGGCCGTGTGCCTGAGTTTCGGATGGATGCCGTCCGCTTCCAGCCGCCCCACGAGATGCTCGAACCGCTCGAGCTGCTTCATGGCATAGGCATGGTCCGTAGTGTCCTCGATGTTGGCGAAGTGCATGGAGGCTCCCTCCACGACCAGCTCGGGATGCTCATGCAGGTAATCCCCGAATGCCAGAAGGTCCTGCTCCGTGATCCCGTAGCGGTGCGTTCCGGTCTCGAGCTTCAGGTGGACCCGCGCCCTGGTGCCCATCCTCCGGGCCAGGCCGGAAAGCCGCCTCAGGGTCTCGAGGTTGAACACGGTCAGGTGATACCCTTGCTTTACGACCTCGGGCAGATGCTTCAGGGTCACGTAGCCCAGGATGAGGATGGGTTTCCGGATCCCCGCCTCCCTCAGGGTCTCGGCCTCGTCAAGGTTCACGACCCCGAACCAGTCCACCCCGCACCTCTGCGCGACTTTGGCCACGGGAACGATCCCGCTTCCATAGGCCTCGGACTTCACCACCAGGCATAGCTTGGCCTTCCCGACCCGCCTTCGGAACGCCCGCAAGTTGGCCTCCAGGGACTTCCGGTCCACCTCCACCCAGCTCAACTTCTCGGTCCTCATCATTTCCCCTTTTTTTTAAAATGATAGCGGAGACCCAAATTGGTCAAGGCTAGTTTTAAAGTCAATTACCCGCGTTCGCTTTCACGAACAGCGTAGCAGATGAACTCAAGGGTCTCCCTCAGTGCTCGCGGGTCGGCAAGCTGTCGAATCTTGACGCAATGGCGGACCCCTTCGCGTTCCTCCCAGGCCCGTTGGATCAGGCCAGACCATGCCGGCTCCAAGGTCCGCTTGGCCCATTTCATGCCAGCGAGTTTGGATTGGACAGTCCCGGTCTGAAGCGTTTGTAGCATCCGACAACAGCTCAGCACCGTGAAGGATTGACCGAATCGGGAGTTGTAATAGGTCAGCGGCCTATCGATCTCTGCAGCGAAATCATCCGCCACGCGGTGGATCGTCGCTACCACCTCGGCTCGCATGGCGTCAACCGGGATCGGGCCAAGGAGCGACATGCCCGTCGGCCCAACGAGCGCGATTCCCCGTTCCCTCAGCACCCACCGAACGTGCCACTTGTTGTCGTGGACGGAGCGCTCCAACGTCGTACTGCCGTTGTCGAGATACCAAAGCGGCTGCACGCCCACCACCTCAGACTGGTAGAGCAACCCGAGGCTTATATAGGAACCCTCCAGGTGCTGAGCCGGGTAGCAGCCGAGGCCGTGAATGCGGACGTGCATCGCCTGCAACGACCGGACCGCCTCGTCCGTTAGTTCACCTTTTATCACAACCAGGAAATCGACATCACTGTCGAGGTCGAAATCGCCGGTCGCGAGCGAGCCGACAAGATAGGCTCCGACCAGGCTCTCGGCCAGTTCGTTCTCGACGCCTGCGACGAATTCGCTCAAGACCGAAGGCAGTTCGGGATAGAGCACGCTGGGGATATTCTCCAATCGGAGTGGTTCATGGGTCGTTCTGTACGACAAGCGATTCGTCTTTGGGGCCGATATCTTTTCATATTCTTGACGGCTTAATTCGTGTGCCATACTCTCCTGCCGAGCTATGGTTATATGGTTTCTATTGATAGTTTAATTGTCCTACGGGTTCGGATAGACCGGTCTTCACGGCCTCACGAACCCTTTCGATAAATTGATAATAGATCAAGGCTAAATGATCAATGAACAATGAGACTTTCCTTCTCGTCATAGTCTTCATACAAACCATCCAACTCATCCCTCAGGCGTTGGTATTCCATGACCAGGGTCCGGGCCTGTTCGCCATCGGCATAGATTTTGGAGTCCGCGAGCAGACCCTCGACCTCCTTCTTCCTGGCCTCTTTGGCCTCGATCTCCTTCTCCAGCTCCGCGAGCGCCTTTTTGTGCTCGTATCTATCGGCCCGCGCTAAAGCCTCCCGGCGCTTGCGCTCCTTTTCCTCGTCCCGGGTCTTGGGCGCGGCCTCCCGGGAAACTTCCTCCTGGGCCAGACGCTGTTTCCGCCAATGGTAGAGGTCGTAGTTCCCGGGATAGGCGAGAAATTTCCCGTTCTCCATCTCCCAGGTGATCTCCGCGACCCGGTTCATCAGGTACCGGTCGTGGGTCACGATAATGAGGCTCCCCTCGTAGTCCCGCAGGGCCTCCTCCAGGACCTCCTTGCCGGCCAAGTCCAGGTGGTTCGTGGGCTCGTCCATGATCAGGAAGTTCGCGGGCAGGAGCAGGGTCTTGGCCAGGGCCACCCTCGCCTTCTCCCCTCCGGACAGGACCGAGATTTTTTTGAACACGTCGTCGCCGCTGAACAGGAACGAGCCGAGGAGAGTCCTGAGCCTGGGCCTCAGCCCTTCCGGGGAGGCGCTCTGCATCTCCTCCATCACGGTGTTCTCAGGGGTCAGCATGTCCGCAGTATGCTGGGCAAAGTAGGCGATCTCGACTTTTGGATACACGGTCCGCTTGCCCTCGGTGGGCTCATCCGTCCCGGCCAGGAGCCGGAGCAGCGTGGACTTCCCGGCCCCGTTCACCCCCACCATCGCGATCTTCTGTCCCCGCTCCACCACGAGGTTGATTCCGGAGAAGACCTTTTTGTCCCCGTAGGCTTTTCCGGCTTCCACAAGCTCCATCATCTTCCGTCCGGAGTGCGGCGCGGAGGGGAAGCGGAAGCGGATCTTCTTCTCCTCTCCCGGGATCACGACCCGCTCCATTTTGGCGAGCATCTTCTCCTTACTCTTTACCTGCGTGGCCTTGGTGTTCTTGGCCCGGAAGCGCTCGATGAACCGCTCCAGCTGGGCGACCCGCTCCTCCTGCCTCTTGGCCTGACTGACCAAGGCCCCCTTGCGTCGCTCCTTCTCCGCCAGGTACCCGGTGTAATTCGTAGGGTACTCGTCCAGCCTTCCGCCCTGTATCTCGCAGGTCTTCTTCGCCATCCGGTCCAGGAAGTACCGGTCGTGCGAGACCAAAATCACGGCCCCGGGGAATCCATACAGGTAATCCTCCAACCAGGCCATGGATTCGATGTCCAGGTGGTTCGTGGGCTCGTCCAAAAATAGGTGCGTGGGCGAGGCCAGGAGGAGCTTGGCCAGAGCAACCCGCATCTGCCAGCCTCCGGACATCGTGGACACGGGCTTCTCTTGCTCTCCGGGCGCGAACCCCAGGCCGGAGAGGACCTCCCTGGCCAGGTGCTCGTGGTGATACCCGTTTTCCTGCTCGAACCGTTTTTGCAGGCTGCCGTATCTTCCGAGGAGAGCGGGAAGCTCGGGATCGTCCTTGGCCAGGGTTTCCAGCTCATGGCCCAGGGATTCCATCTCCTCCGTGAGCGTCTCCCGGTTGGGGAACGCGGTCAAGGCCTCGCCCAGCACGGTCTTCTGGGACGGGGAGGACTCCTCCTGGGGCAGATACCCGGGCCGGGAGCTCTTGCTCACCAGGCGCTGGCCGGAATCCGGGGCCAGGAGGCCGAGCGCGACCTTAAAGAGCGTGGTCTTCCCGCTGCCGTTGGGTCCGACCAGGGCCACCCGGTCCCCCAGGTCCAGGTGCCAGGTCACCCCCTCGAACAGCACCCGCTCCCCGAACGAGACCTTGATGTCGGATAGCTGAATCATAAATTAAGGCGTTAGGGATTAGGGGTTAGGAATATAAATTTGAAATTTAATATTTTCAATTTACAATTTACAATGAATCTTTTTACAAGTTAAACCAGTAGTTCACCTTCATCATGAACACGTTCTCCCCCTGAGCCCGTATCAGGGTCGAGAGGTCCCGGCGCGGGGAGAAATCTCCGGGGTCCGCGATGCCCTCGTAACGGTTCTGGGACCAGACTAAATACAGCGTGCTCCCCGGCCGGTACTCCCATCGCAGGACCGCGTTCCCACGGAGGGACTTCTCGTTGAAGTCCGGGGAGTAGCCCGGGTCGTAGGGCCCGAACTCGTAGGACTTGGCAAAGAGCAACTCCTTGGTCCGCTCGTAATGGCCCGTGGCCAGATAGGGCTGGACGTAAAGCTGGAAGGAGAGGTTCGGCGTAAACGTGATGTTGGCCCGGGTGGTCAGGTCCAGGGTTCTGCTCCGGAGCTCCCCGAACACGAAGTGGTCGTAGACGCCGTCCCCGTTATCATCCACGTTGGTTACCCATTGGGCGAGGTTCCAGGACCAGGAGTAACCCGGGCCGAAGGTGACGTTGAAATTGGAGGCCGGGTTGAGGACGGTGTAGAGGGAGGCCTGGCCTCCCCGGCTTCCATCCTGAGCACTCCAGACGCTCGCATTGGGGTTCACGCTGAGGACTTTCCGGGTGTCGGAGTTGAGCCACCCGAAGAACCAGGTTGTGGCCGGGGATGCCATCACGGGCCCGCCGCGGGTCACGCGGTCGTCGTAGACCTGGTCGTCCCACCCTCCTCCTCCTCCGAAGTACCAGAAGTTGCGCGTCGAGAGATCGACCTCGAGGCTTTTCTCGCGGAGAAGCTTCTCGCGCTGGAAGTTCTGGGCGTATTGATCAGTGAGACTCAGCTCCGCGCTGCGGAAGGGCCCGAACGGCCGGTCCTCTTTCACGATCTCGAGCGTGCCGTAGCCGATGGTCCAGTCGTTCCTCCGGAGGTACCCGAGGTCGTTGATCCGGAGCTCCGGGGAGAAGGTACGGTAGCCCACATTTCCGCGCAGGTATTTTCCAGAGTCCTTGCTGAGCTTCACGTCAGTCCCCCAGCCGTTCCTGCGGTCCCCGGTCGTTCCTACTCTGCTTCCGGCAAGTTGGCCTGTGAAGCCGTAGGTATTCTTGGCGAACCGCCACCTCCAATCCAGTCCCCCGGCCGCGGCCGGCTCCGAGCCCTTCCGGCTCACCGCGGTCCCAAGGAGCCCGAGGCTCGAGGATCCGAAATCGGCCCTGGTGCGCCCCACGAAATAGTTCGTCAGGGGCTCGACCAGCCTCCGGCGCTCCGTTCCGGAAGAATCTACCGTGGCGTAGGCCTCGCCGGTCACGCCGTTCAGCAGACCCAGCGATACGTTTCCGGCTTTCCCGGTCAGCTTGCCCGCGCCCAGGATCGTGGCGAACTCCGGGAACTTCTTGACCTCGTCCGTGCCGTAGTTCACGTCGTACCGAGTCTCCCCTTCGGTGAGCGCCTTCCCGATCCTCCGGGAGTAGAACAGGGTCATCGGCGTGTTGAAGGTCGTTGCTCCTTCCAGGAAGAAGGGCCGCTTCTCGGGATAGAACGTCTCGTAGGCCGAGAGGTTCAGGACCATGGGGTCGGCCTCCACCTGCCCGAAGTCCGGATACGCCGTGGCGTCCATGGTGAGGTTTGACGCGAGCCCGTACTTCAGGTCCAGCCCGAGACGCTGGGCAAAGCTCGTCCCCTTGGGATTGGTGAGCGGGTCCTTGGGCTTGGAGTCTACCCTGGACAAGGCATAGGGCAGGAGCTCCAGGTGCCTTGACCGGGCGATGTCCGCGAGGCCCGTGAGGTGTCCGGCCTTGGACATCCAGCCGCTCTCGCCATGATAGATCGGCTCCCAAAGGCTTTCCTCTTTTCGGCGCGATACGACCCGGTTGACGTTGAACCCGAAGGTGAGGTCCGGCCCGGGCTTGAAACGCAGGATGGAGAACGGAATCCGGAACTCCGCACTCCAGCCCAGGGAGTCCCGGCTGGGGATCGCCTCCCAGACTCCGTCCCAGGACATGTCCTGTTCCTCGTCGTTGTAATAGGACCAGTCCAGCTTGGTCCCGGCCGGGTTCACGGCGATGGACAGCCCGGTCAGGTGGTCGTGATAGGGGTCGAGGTCGATCTGTATCCAGTCCGAGGACACGCCCGCGTCCCGGCGGGCCAGCCGCCCGACGATTCCCTTGGGGCTTTTGTCAAAGGCCCGGACACCGATGTAGAGGTTGGCGTTGTCGTAGAGCACCCGGAACTCGGTCTTCTCGGTCGAAGCCTTCCGCTCGTCCGGGAAGCGCTGGGTGAAGGAGGTCTCCGGGGGGGAGGCCGCCCAGCAGGGGTCGTCCAGCCTGCCGTCCATCTTCGGGGCCTGCTCGGTCCGCACGGCCCGGTATTCCTTCACCATCCTCTCCTCGGCCGGGACCGTCCCGGCCAAGAGGCCTATCAGGAAGATGGTTAGGACTGCATTTTTAACCAGTTTCATCAATAAATCCTCATTTTTGTTTTTCCCTGCACCCTAAATCCTTTGGAAGCAAAAACTGCCACTCGATCCTCTTTGGGGACCTGTGGCAAAAGAAAACGACAGGAAACAGAAAACGCCACAGGCCTTTTCCCTACTTGCTTGCCTGCGGCTGCGGATGGAGCTAAAGCACTGTCAACGGAAGCCGAGGCAGGCAACGCCGGTCGGAGCGGGCGTCCCGAATGCATCGGGCGTCCCGCCGCGATTCGCGGCAACAATGATCAGTTTCATTTGCCCACCTCCGAAATGCCTCGTTTTTAAGTTTAAGGTTACAGGCTTTCGCCGTTGAATAAAGTGTTTTCTACTAATCCCTATTCCCTAATTCCTAACACCTGTATTATTATAGTGGTTTGGGGGAGAGTTTGTCAAGAGCCCGGCTTTTCTTTCTTTTCCTCCTCCTTTTTTTCGACATCGGATTGCCCCTCGATATTGAACTGTTTTAGGAATCCCTCCAATTCTTCCTTGAAGCTCATCCTCCGATGATGTTCCTCCTGGTTCTTGATGTATTCGCGAACCTTGGGAATTTGAGACTCTCCATAGGAAAGGGCCGTATATCCTTCCTGCCAGGCGAATCGTTCAGCGGTCAGTTTCTGTTCATTGACCCAGTGCGAGGATTCCCCTTTAAGGTAGCGGACCACCTGGGGCAGGCTCTGGGCAGGGTCCAGCCTTGCCAAAGCATGGACGTGGTCCGCCGTTCCATTCAGGGCATCCAGGACGATGCCCTCCTCCCGGGCTTTCTCCTTGAGATGGGCAAAGACATCCGCTCGGATGTCTTTGGGAAGCAGGGGACGGCGGTCCTTGGTGCACCAAATCAGGTGTATCCAAATTTTATGAAAGGTATGGGCCATGGTTTTAACGCTTCGTTTAGATGCTCCCCGATTCATCAGGGTGTGCTTTTAGAGGAGCCATTTATGGCTCCGTGACTTTAATAAATTCTATTCCACTTATGTGGCCCCCCGATTCATCGGGGTGTGCTTTTAGAGGAGCCATTTATGAATCTTCGTCTTCAATAATATCTCTTCCTCTTGTATAGCCCCCCGATTTATCTGGATGTGCATTTTGGGGAGCTATTTATAGCTCCCTTTCTTCAATAGTGTCTATTCCACTTATGTGGCCCCCGATTCATCAGGGTGTGCATTTTGGGGAGCTATTTATAGCTCCTTTTCTTCAATAATGTCTATTCCACTTATGTGGCCCCCCGATTTATCGGGGGGAAAGAAGAGGATCCTCCAAACCCTCTTCCCCTCTCCCGCTGGGAGAGAGGGCAGGGGGTGAGGGTGGAGGGCCGACCCGGCTAAGGGGATGGGGGGAGGTTTATCAAGAGGCAAATAAAAATGATAATATTTACTGTCCACTCTGCCATTTATTTAGAGGCGTTTTCAATCGGTTTATCCTTTGGTCCTTGGAATACGTACCGGACCACGTGCTTCCCTCCTCGGAGCAGGTAGAGGCCTAGGGCGACCAGCACGATGTCTTTGAGGAAATCGGGCCAGATTAGGTTTCCGGTAGTAGGGCCAAACCAAGAGCCCCAAATATCAGCGATCCATTGATAGAGGTGATAAATAAGGCCTGGGACGCCTCCAATGAGACAAAATACGCCCGCTACCCTCAAACTAAGAGTAAAAAGAGGCTTCTCCCAATCTCGGGTGCCTAAGGCGGGGAGAGGGGTGTCATCCTTCACCAATTTTTGTGCAATCCGGTTTCCCCATTTGAATAAGATGTAGACAAGGATGAGGACGAATATAAAAAAGGCCACTGCCATCCCTGCATAGATAAGCGTACTTGGGTCTCTGCCCGATGGGTAAAACAAGACCTCGATGAGAGTAAAGAGGGAGGCGAGGTTGAATACAGCAAAGATGATGTAAACCACCCCTAAGATCTTAAGAGATATCGAAAAGAAGTCTCGTTTGGTCATATTTGATCCTTCCATTTTAAGTCACGTTACTTGGGGCGGCCTTGGCCTTTATCTCTGGGTAAGCGTATGCTACCAGGTAATAGCACAGGACTATCAGGGCGAAACCGATGAGGATCGTTTGAAGTGGTTGATGTAATTCTTTGGTGAACCAGGCCTGTTCGTTTTTTATGAATTTCCAGTGTAAAGTTGCGCCAGCGGCTTCGGTGATGAGTTCGGGTAGACCCCAGAGCAGATACAGGATTCCAAGGAATTTCACGATGGCCTCTAAAGGGTGTTTCTCCCATTGCTTTTCGGCAAGGGGCAGAAGTGCTGCGTCGTGACGAATCAACAATCGGGCCAGGCCGTCTCCCCAACGAATCAGCACTAGCGATAGGATGATTTCCAGAAGGCTGGAGGTGATGTTGATGGCCCAAAAGGCGGAAAAATCCAGACTTAAATCCTGGAAACCAGTGAATTGATGCCATGCCCTGATAGTGTTCAGGAAGTAACAGATTGTTTGAATAAAATAAACGATCCCCGTGAACTTCAGGGCCATGGCTAATAGGTCGCGTTTGGTCATTCGGGTTCTTTCAATTATGATATATTTTCTCAACCTGATAGGCTATCATAAAAACCCGATTTTGTTAATAATATGAATTTCCGGATTCGCAGATGAAGCTTCTCACACATTGTCTCCCCTAAACCTCCGCCTACCTGCCAGCCGAGATGAGGAAGTTCGGGGAGGCTAAGCGTTGGGGCAGGGCGATGGCGGCCCCGATTCCGAAGATGACCAGGAAAACCGCGATATTGGCCCAGAGGACCGCGTCCAGGAAAGATTTCTGGGTCTTGTACTTTTTCGTATAGAAATAAGTGATGACCCGGTCTTCGCACACCACGGAGATCGTGAAACTGATCCCGACGGCCAGGATGCAGTACAGGACCTTCAAGGCCCAATACCCGGTTGCCGGGCCTTCCTGTGCGCTCATGGCCGCGCCAAAAACAAACAACGAAATGAAGAGCAGGGCGAACAGAATAGCCGCGGAGCCGAAGGTGCCGAGACGCCGGAAGGGTTTGTATTCTTTCATGTTATGGGACGGGATGAGCATTATCGGATAAGCCAGAAGGATCAACATCGGCACGGAGAAGGTCATTCCCAACAGGATGCCCGGGATCGTGGAATAAACGTTGGCGAAGATCATATAGCCGATCGCTCGGACGTTCTTGAAATCGCTTTTCCAGTAGAACACCAGGCATTTGATGAAGACCGCGAGGAGCAGTCCGATCCCGGATTTCAGGGCAATGGCCCCGAACAGGGTCGTTCCGGAAAAAAGCATGGCCAGCGGCACGATCGGCTCGCAGGCGAAGCATCCCGTCGGCACAATGGCCAGCAGCAGGACAGCAAAGATAAGACTATTCGTTCTTTTCATGGCTTTCCTGAGGGTTCTTTTTGTTCTTTCCCATTAGCGCTTCCCTTCCATCTCTGCCAGCTTCTCCCTTGCCCTTTTGGCTGGCTCATAGTCCGTGTCCGCCTCGGCCCAGACGTAGAGGGCTTTGTTCAGGTAATCTAAGGCCTTCTTCTCTTTACCGGACTCGGCATAAACCAGAGCAAGATCGTAATTTGCATTGGGCTGGTACGGCAGGACCCTCAGGGTCTTCTGGAGGTGTTCTTCAGCCTTCCGGTAGTTTTTCAACCCACGATAACACTCCCCCATCAAAAGATGGTGATCGGTGTTATTGGGCTCCATTTTAGACGCCCGTTCATAGTTCTGGATGGCATCCTTGAAGTTTCCTCGCGCTTGGTCTATTCTCCCCCGTGCGTAAAAGCCGAAAGCGTTCTGGGGCTGTCCCTGCCGGCATTGCTCATAGTCCTCGAGGGCTTTCTGGGCGCTGTCCGCAGCATCTAGATTGATGTAGATGTAGAATTTCGTGGAGAAAACTGTTTCGCCTTCAATACGGGAATATTGCTTTTCGAAGGTCGGCAACAGCTTTAATGCCTCCTCCTTTCTCCCCGCTTTGATATATTCAGGTAATTGCTTTAACTGATCAAGTTGCGTAAACGCGGGTGGCAACATTTTCCTTCTTATAGCTACACGGGCCTGAAGGTTTTCGTACATCTTGCCCATCTGGCCCCTCTGTTCGTAGTAATTCTTTAAGGCGAAATATACTCCCGAGCTGTCGTGGGCCGAATTGCCGTTTTTAAGGTATTCCTGATAGTGCTCCAGGGCCGTTTTGAAGTTTCCGTTTCTGACCTCAATTATCATCAATCCAAGCTGAAATGGAACGTAATCCGGCTTGAGGATGACTGCTTTTTGGTAAGATGATTTTGCCCGTTTGTAATCTCCTATTTCTAAATAGTAATTCCCAGCGATTCCACAAGTCCTGGGGTCGTCGGGATAAAGCTCCTCCATTTTCTGATAATACTTCATGGCCTCCTTCTGGTTCCCTTTGCCTCCATAAAGGTTAGCGAGTCTTAGGAGGATAACCCACCGATCAGAACTTTCCTCCAGGAGGTGTTTACTTTCCGAGATGGCCTCATCGATCTTCCCCTCATCTCGGTAGGTGTCAATAAGGTAATGAAGGGCTTCTTCACTCGGGAACAGCTCAGCCCAAATCTTTACCGTTTGTTTGGCCTTCTCGGTCTCTTGATTGATGACGTAGTATTCCCATTTAATGGAATACTGGACACCCTCCGGCAATTTATAGAGGTAGCGCATTCCTTTTTGCAGGGCATCTTTCCCCTTCTCATCCTGAAGGAGGCTATTGTATATTCCATATTGGTCGTAGTAAGCCGTGGCGTTGGTCGAATCCGCTTCCAGGGATTTCTGAGAATATCTCAAGGCATTCTCGTAGTCCCGATAGAATATGTCGGCCCTTTTACCGCAGACCTGGTTTTGCAGGGCAGGGATGGAGTTCGTCGCCAATTCCGAGACCGGCAAATCCTTGACCGTTTCGATGTGATGGGACGGGATCTTGAGGTCATGTTTCAACTGCACGGTCAGTTCGTCCACCAATTTGAATACATCCCTGCCTTCAAAAGTCCGCTCCGCGATGGGTTTGCAGTTTCTGGTCTCGTAAAGGGTCGTCTTGAGCTCAAAAAGGCTGTCCTTTTTTGAAAATGAGCCTGAGAAGAAAAGGGGGGCATGCCAGAATATCGCAAGCTCTTGTTTTTGGGTCAGTAACAAACCGGTCCCTTCCACGGGATAGGGTCCCCAATTATTTAAATTCATTACCCATATCTCCCAAGCGTCAAGGTAGGTTGTTAGGAAAGGATCTTGTGAAAGGTCGAGGGTCACTAAGTCTGTTAGGCCTTGTTGCATCCAGTTTAAGGTTGTATCTCCGGTCTGGTTTTCAAAGAAATGGAAGAAGACCCGTTTCCGAAATTCGCCCTTGGGGACGGTTCGCTGGACGGATTCGCCCGCCTCGTTGATTACGCTCACGTTGGCCATCATGGAGCCCAAGTCCTTGTCCCGGAACAAGCCGAACAGGAGGAACCCGGAGAGGGCAAGGTTGAGGGGAATCCCAAGCTTCTTGAACCTCCTGGTCTTCGCCCCGGGCTGGGTCCGGGAATAGCCCACAAGCACGGCCGTGGGGGCAAGGGTCGCCAGGGCGGTGAAGATGAAATCGATGATATGGGGGGACAGAAGATAGCGGTTCACGAACCAGGTGCTGAAATACACGAAAGACCAGCTGCCTATCAGGTAGGAGACGAGGAAGTGGGGAATGCGGCTGCGCTTGAGGCCCTGGACGAAAGGTGCCCTTTTCCCGGCTGCCTGGGCGGACTCCAGTAGCTCGAAGACCTCGAAGGGCTCGCCTACGCCTTTAAGTTCCTTGAATCCCAAGGAGCGAACGGAGTAATTAGTTTTGTTCTGCAGCTGCCTCCAGACGTCCCCGGAGACGGTGATACCCCCCGGAGAGGCGTGGGAGTTCATCCGGGAGGCGATGTTCACCCCGGAACCGAAGACATCCCCCTTTTCTACGACCACATCCCCGATATGGATGCTGATGCGCAGCTTGGGGTCCTCCTCATCCTGAAGTTCCTTCTGGATGCCCAGGGAGCAGGTGGTGGCCTTGATGACGCTGTTGAATAGGGCCAGGAATCCGTTACCCAGTTCCTTGATGATCGTCCCGTTGTGCGACTCCACCAGGGGATAGGCGGCCTCCCGCATCCGGGTGAGGTTTTCCAGGGCCAACTTCTCGTCCCGCTCCATGATGGCCGTGGAGCCCACGATGTTGATAAAAACAATGGCCGCCAAGCGGTGTTTGTCGCTGAGCGGACCTGTTTTCTCATCGGAGATTTGGTTCATGACTTCCTCTCTTTCCTTGTCTCCTCGGCTCGTCTTTGGTTTTTCCTCCCTTACCTTACCACAAACCCCCTCCCCCTGTCAAGGGTCACGGCAAGCTTCCCCTCTCCTGACGCTTTAAGGGAGGGTTGGGGAGGAGGTTGTCAGGGGTAGCGATCCGCCACTCTACCGGTTCTACCGATTCAACCGTTTCCACCGGTCCTCAACCAGACTCTGATTGTTCTCTGTAACACCTGAAAGTCGAATATATTAGGAGACAAGTTTCGTTAAAATCATCTGTCTTACCATTCATCATTGTTCCATGCAAATTCTGTATTTCCAAATACTTCCCACAATTCACCATACGCCATCCACTATTCACTGCCTATAATTAGCGGGGAATTAATGAGAAGTTAGCGTGAAATTAGAGAGAAGTTAGAGGAAAATTAGAGGGAAGTTAGAGAGAAATTAGAGGGAAATTAGACGGAACTTAGTGGGAACTTGGCGGGAAATAGCAGAGAAGCGTTCGTTAGGCCTTCCTCCTCTGCTCCTCATTACCGATCCCCCCTGGCGGCTGGGTCGGCTTAAGACCTTGAAGGGGATGGCCTTGCGGCCATCCCAATCCGGGGAGGGTTTTGGGTTGAGGACGTGTAACCGGACTGGCCCCCGTTAAACTGGACTAAAACAGGGTTGTGAAAGTTTAGGATTGGGTCTTGACAACGGATTCAGATGCTCGATGAATTTTAACGTTTCGACCTGGACCGGCTTGGGGGCC
>Ga0315288_10008134_pt1 | contig 13243 bp, 11 predicted proteins | sample YL17G11_20_MG_FD_203454 | JGI IMG/M metagenome (GOLD analysis project Ga0315288, IMG submission 203454) | Sediment microbial communities from Yellowstone Lake, YNP, Wyoming, USA - YL17G11_20 | ecosystem: Environmental > Aquatic > Freshwater > Lake > Sediment | place: USA: Wyoming | collected...
GGTTGCTGTGAGATTGAGGGTGATGTTGGATGCGTCATTCGCGGGCGGCTCCGCGTTGGTGGAAGAAGCCCCGGCAGTTGGCCGGACCAGTGATCATGCTGAAAACAAGGGGGGGAGTATAGCGAATGAAGCGGTGGCGGCAATGCGAGCGAGGTGGTGCGCGTCGCGGATGGGAGGTGCCGCCGGCTCAGGGCCGGGTGGAGGGGCGAGCTCTGGCTGGGGGTCGCCTGGGCGGGCGGGCAGCGGGCAAGGTGGCGGGTTGCGTGGAGGTTACTGACAGGGTTGTCGGCATGGTGGATACCGCGGGGCGTCTGCGGCGACGTGGCGGGGGGCGTGATGTGGCAGTTGTCGTCGTCGGGCGCTCGATTCGCCGTTTCATCCTTGGCGGCATGTCCTCAGGCAGGCGTATGGGGGCGACGTACATGCCGTGCCGGTGCAGCGCGTCGGCGAGGTCGATCTCGATCACTTTCCGCCAGATCAGTTGGCCCAACAGCTTGTCATCAGCGAAGGCCTTCCCTGAGGCGAAGTAGGTGGGTCCCAGTCGTCTGAGGGGGCCGAGCCACAGGGGTGGCTTGGCGTGTCCAAAGATCTCCGACGGATGGTAGACCGGCCGGCCGCTCAGGAAGGTGGTGATGCGTGGCTCGGGGCCAAGCACCTTGTGACCGGGCGGCACACGGGTCTGGATCATCTGGCTCATCTGATAGACGGGGAGCATCTTGCCGCCACGGTAGACCTCGAGGAAGCTTTTTCGCGACAGGTTTCTGGCGATGCCGTGCTGCTCCATGATGAAGTCGGCGCTGCGGACGACGTTGGGCGCGGTGGCCAGTCCCAGGCCGATCAGCATGACCAGCAGGGGGCCATGTCGCCATCGCCGTGCTCGCAACGACAGCCAGTGGACTGCCAATGCCCACGCGACAAGCGCCAGGGGGAGGATCATGAGATAATAGCGGGGCTTGCTGCCGAGGACGAGGGTCATGGCGATGGTGGTGATGACGAAGAGTCCCCAGATCGGGGCATGGCGGATCATGCGGATGGACCAGACGGCGATGATGGCGGTGAAGAGCGTTCCCAGGTGAAGACCCAATTGGATGCCGAGCACCCCAATGGGGAAGTGTTTCTCGCAGGTCTGATCGAGCTTCTCGGCCCAGCGGGTGGAACCGAGGTCGCGGAGGCGAGACAAGGCCATGGTTTCGTAGCGACCTGAGAGGGGGTCAAAGCCGGTGGTTCGGGGGTCGATCGCCCACCAGGCGAGCACGAGGGCGAGAATGGCGGCCGCGCCGGCGGCGTACCAGAGGCGTCTGTGCGAGTGGATCATGCCGGCGATGGAGACGGCGGCGCAGGGCAGGGCCAGCGCCCAGAAGGTGGGCCGCATGCTGACCGTGAGGACGGCGCCGGCGACGATGAACAGGCCGGCGAGGAGGCGCCGGGAGGGGAGCGTTTCCCGCCAGAGCTTGCCGATGCCCAGGAGCGTAAGGCATGCTCCGAGCATGAAGGGGACATCGGTCATGAGGTCATGGGACTGTTCGATGAAGAGGCGGTTGACGCCCACGCCGGTCGTCACGCAGACGGCGATCCAGAGCGGGTAGTACATCTGGACGAGGTGATAGACCACGACGAGAGTCAAGGCGCCCATGAGAGCGATGATGGTGAGGGACGCAACGGGCCGGAGAGGATCTTCGGGGCCGACGGTCTCTTCCACGGCTGCCAGCAGTCGGGGCAGCCCGGGATAGACGTGTTTTTCGCGTTGGCCGCGGAAGGTGTAACCATGACCTGTGGCCAGGTTGTGCGCGACCGCGCGGTAGAGCGAGCCATCGCGGCCGATGCGCCAGCGGCCATTGAACGCGGCGATCTGCATGATCGCCAGCGTGAGGAAGATCCACCATCGCCAGCGCACGACGAGGCGCAGCAGGGGGTTTTCTGTTGCTGCCGCCTCAAGGGCAGGTTCCGGCCGGGAAGGCCCGGTCAATTCGTCGGTTGGGCTCAAGTCTGCTCGCCTTTCCCATTTTGACATTAGCGGGGGGGCTGCGGACAGTCAACGCGGGTGTAGTTCCGGAGGCGATCTGTTCATCGGCCGCATCGTTTGTCAACCGAGGGGTTCTGGGAGCACCGGAGGTGTTGACGCGCAGCAGGTCAGCGTCCACTCTAGGATCTTCTCAGGCACTTAGCCAGCAATTCCCCGCGGCTGTTCACCTCGAAGTGTCTGTAGAGTGACTTAACGTAGATGTGGACGGTGTGCCGGCTGAGGCCGAGCTTTCCGGCGACCTGTTTTTCGCTGTCGCCGGCGAGGAGGTGCTGGAGGGTCTGGCGCAGTCGTGGGGAGAGGTGGGGATCGTGGCATGCGGAGGGGGTGACGTTGCCGACCTGAGCGCCGAGCATCTTACAGAACTCCGCAATCATGCGGCGTTTCTGCATTGCGGAATCGGGGGGCGAACCCTGAAGCGTCCGCGTCAGCCGGACCATCGCGGGGAAATCCCCCAACTTGGCATCGGAGGTTATGCTCATCGTCATTGCGTGCTATCCCATTTCCCACGAAGCCACGGCTGCCGACGTGCTGATGGGCGGTCTGCCGTTGTTCGCCTGTTTAGGCTAATTGCAGACTGAACTCATAAGGTGAAGTATAGCCGCCAGATATACCAGACTGCAACTGTGCGTATGCCGTCAGCCGCCGGGGGGACGGCTGACGGCAACCGTTTAGTGGCTGACCCCGGCTGCTGACGGCGTGGGGAGGTGTTGTATTGGTCACAAATCCTGCAACTGCGGATAGTTGCACCTTGATGACGTTTTGCCGCGTGCGACGAAGGGTCTGCTCATGACGGTGCGGACCTGGCTCTGCAACGACCTCGGCCGTACACGTGAGTGTCGTGGGCAGACCCTTTCAGAAACCTCCCTCGGCGATTTCGACGGCTTTGAGAAGTGCTCTGGCCTTGCTCATGGTCTCGGCGTATTCATTGGCGGGGACTGAATCGGCGACCACCCCCGCCCCGACCTGCACGTCATAGACGCCGTTGATCCACACGATCGTGCGAAGGGCGATGCACATGTCCATGTTGCCGGCCAGGTCGAGATAGCCGACGGCCCCGCCGTACGGTCCGCGCCGGGTCGGCTCGACCTCGTCGATGATCTGCATGGCACGGATTTTCGGAGCGCCGCTGACGGTTCCGACGGGCAAGCTGACGCGCAGGGCATCGAGCGCGGTCATGCCGGCCTGCAACTCGCCGGTGACGTTGGTGGTGATGTGCATCACGTGGCTGTATCGCTCGACGGTCATGGAATCGCTGACGAGGACCGATCCGATCTTAGCCACGCGCCCGATGTCGTTGCGGTGAAGGTCCACGAGCATGATGTGCTCGGCCCGTTCCTTGGGGTCGGCGAGGAGCTCCTGCTCGAACTTCTTGTCCTCTTCGTCCGTGGTTCCTCGCGGCCGCGTCCCCGCCAGAGGCCGGCTGGTCACCTTACCGTCCATGACGCGGCAGAGAATCTCCGGGCTGGCGCCGATCAAGATGCACTTGGGGCTTTTGAGGTAGAACATGAAGGGGGAGGGATTGATGATGCGCAGCGCCCGGTACACGTCGAAGGGGGGGGCGGTGCTTCGGACGCGGAGCCGCTGGCTGGGCACGAACTGGAAGATGTCGCCGGCGCGGATGTACTCGAGTCCCTTCCTGACGGCGGCCTCGAATTCGTCCTTGGGGAGGTTGCTGGTGAAGGGAAGGGTCAGGGGGCCATGGGTGTCGATCTCGCCGAGTTCCAGGCGAGGTCTTTCCTGGAGTTTGGCGACGAGCTGGTCGATGCGTTGGGCGGCGAGGCGATAGGCCTGTTCGGGGCTGTTGGCTTTGAGATCGGCGTTGACGACCACTTTGATGGTCTTGTCGATGTGGTCGAAGATGACGAGAGACTCGTAGAGTCCCATGAGCAGGTCGGGCAGGCCACGGTCGTCGGCGGGGGCGTTGTGGAGTTTTTCCCGCTCGTAATAGCGGACGGTGTCGTACCCCGCGTACCCGACCAGGCCGCCGGTGAACGCAGGCAGGTTCTTGTCGCGGTGGTAGCGCCGCCCGGCGGTCAGCTTGTTCAGATCGGCCAGGGGATCGCGGGTGTTGAACTCATGGATGGCCTTCTCGCCTTGCTGCGTGTGCGGCGATTGCCGCTCGATGGACGCCCAGCCATCCTTGACTTGGTAGACGAGGGTGGGGCCGGCCGCGATGAAGCTGTATCGCCCGATTTTTTCGTTGCCGACGACGCTTTCGAGGAGGAGGGCGTGCTCGGCCTGTCCGAGCAGTTCGAAGGCGGTGACGGGCGTCAGATGGTCGGCGAGGAGCTGGCGGTAGACGGGGATCAGATCGGCGCTGCTGGCGGCAGCGAGGAATTCCTGAAGGTCGGGGTGATATCGGGGCATTGCGCTGGATTGTACTAGGCGGGCACGGGGGGCGAAAGAAGCGAAAGCTGTGGGCCGCGTGGGTTACGTTCCTGGCGCGAGGGGTTCGGCGGACTGCTGCGGCGGGTCGGCTGCTGACGTCGGCGACGGGGGATCGCGGTGGCGGAGGCCGCTGTATGGGAGATCTTGGGGAGTCGGGCTGTTTATTGGCCGCGACAGGGGGTGAGCGTGCGGCGGTTTTGTGGGGCGAACGATCGGCATCTTGGGGAGGAATGGCCTATTGAGGTTATGTCTGCCTGGTTGCGGTGGACGGGGCATTTTTCGGGCTGTATCGCTGCGTGGCCGGGCGGGAGGCGCCGGGGGATCGTGCGGTAGGGGGCGGCTTCGCATTGACGCTGTGCAGGCGGGGAAATACCATTGTCCTGAGGTTGTTTGCCCAGCGGCGAAAGCTGAATCAATGAAATGCGACAACTGCAACAAGCCAGCGACCGTGCACCTGACGGAGATTCGAAGCGGCAAGAAAATCGAGAAGCACCTTTGCGAGCAGTGCGCCGCTCAGAGCGAGGGCCTGTCTGCGATCAAGGCGCACACGCCGATCAACGAGCTGTTGACGAATTTCGTGATGGCGCACTCCGGAATGCAGAAGGATCTGGGGCTGACGTGCGAGAACTGCGGGATAGCCTGGGCGGAGTTCCGGCAGCACGGGCTATTCGGGTGCGAGCGTGACTACGAGGTGTTCGAGAAGGAGCTCACGCCGCTGCTTCAGCGTGCACATGAAGGGGCGACGCACCATGTGGGCAAGGTTCCGGTCCGCGGCGGTGCCGCGGGCCAGGCCGCGCGGCCCAAACGCCGCACCGTCGACATTGCCAAGCTCCGCAAGGAGCTGGCTCACGCCGTGGAGTTGGAGGATTACGAGCGCGCCGCCAAGCTTCGGGACCAGATCCGCGCTGCGGAGGAAGGATAGGCGCAGTTGCCAGTTACCGGTTGCCGGTTGCCAGCCAGGACACCGGCAACTGAAGAAGGGCAACTGACAACTGACAATCACCACATGAAACTCAGCGACCTGACCAACCACGCGGGCGAATGGCTTCGCGGCTCGGGGCCCATGAGCGAGATCGTGATTTCTTCGCGCATTCGGCTGGCCCGCAACATCGGGGGGTTTCCGTTCCTGGCGCGCGCCAGCCGCCGGCAGCGGCAGACCCTCGAAGCGCGGATGCGGGACACGATCCTGGGCTCGCAGATAGCGACCCAGATGCTCTACGTCGATCTGGATGCCGCCCCCGACATCGACCGGCAGTTGCTGGTGGAGCGGCACCTGATCTCGAAGCCGCACGCGATGGCGGAAGGCGCCCGGGGGGTCGCTGTCGCCGAGGACGAGACCACCGCCATCATGGTGAACGAGGAGGACCACCTGCGCATCCAGGTTCTGCGCAGCGGGCTGCAGTTGGAGGAGGCGTGGGAACAGATCAACGAGATCGATGACAAGCTGGAGGCGAAGCTGGACTTCGCGTACCACAGTCGTTTCGGGTATCTGACGGCGTGCCCGACGAACGTTGGGACGGGGATCCGGGTGTCGGTCATGCTGCACTTGCCGGCGTTGAAGCTGACGGGGGAGATCGAGAAGGTGTTCCGCGCCGCCAAGGAGATGCGGCTGGCCGTGCGCGGGCTGTACGGAGAGGGGACGGAGGCGACGGGCGATTTCTACCAGATCAGCAACCAGACGACGCTGGGCAAGAGCGAAGGGGACATCATTTCCGAGTTCAAGCTGCAGGTGATACCCAAGATCATCGACTACGAGCACCACGCGCGGCGGACGCTGCTGAACGATCGGACGGTGGCGTTGGACGACAAGGTATGCCGGGCGTTGGGGCTGTTGCGCACGGCGCGATTGCTGGCGAGCGACGAGACGCTTTTCCTGCTGAGCCACGTGCGCATGGGCGTGAATCTGGGGCGTGTGAAGGACATTGACGTGCGGACGATCAATGAGCTGTTCCTGCTGACGCAGCCGGCGCATCTGCAGAAGCTTCAGGGGCGGAAGCTGGAAGGGGACCTGAGGCGGGCCGCCCGCGCGGACTACATACGTCAAAGGCTGCACAGCAACTAACAGTTATCTCGCGTCTCCGCTGTTGTCGTGTCGCGTTGGGCGGCAGGATGGAAGATCCGCGTCATTCGCTTGGCCGAGGGGCGGGAAACGAAGGCGGAGGCGAGACCTGGTGATCCCGGCTCCGCCCGCCTCTTTCCCTGTGACCCCGATGGCAGATCACCGGGATCTCACCAGCGTCACGTCAGATCAGGTCGTCAGGGCGCCCATGCTTCTTTCCAGTGTTTATGGCCCGATTGTGGCCCTGGTCCTCGTCGCAATTGTCCTCGATTTCCGTTGCGTCGTCGTCGTTGCCGCCGACGCAGTCATCATTGCCGTCGCCGCCGCGGATCTGGTCTTCACCGAGTCCGCCGTCGAGGTCGTCGTCGTTGGCGCCGCCGAAGACGCGGTCGTCGCCGTCGCCGCCGTTGAGACTGTCGTTGCCCTCGTTGCCCAGGAGCTTGTCGTTGCCGGCTGAGCCTAGGAGAGTGTCGTTGCCGGTGCCCCCGACTAGTTGATCGTTGCCTGCTCCGCCATCGAGGGAGTCGTTGCCGGCGCCGCCGTGGAGTTGATCCTTGCCGGAGCAGCCGATCAGGGTGTCATCGCCGGCGCCGGCGATGAACACCGTTTTCGCGAAGATCTGCCCATTGGTTTGGTCGATCGCGACGCTGTCGTTGCCGGCCCTGGCGTTGACGGAGATTTTCTTGACTCGATTGGCGCTGATGTTATCGACCAGGACGCCGTTGAAGGTGACGTTCAGCTTTTGGGGGTCGTTGGGGTCGTTGGCGTCCAAGCTTATCACGATGGTGTCATCGCCGCGGGTGCCTTTGATCATGAGGTTCCTGCCGTGCAGCGCCACGGGCGCGGCCGACAGCAACTGCCTCGATTCCAGTTTCTCCAGAGTGGGGTACAAGCCACAGTCCAATTTGTCAGCCATAGCAACACCTCCGCGAATATAGCCACGACGCGTCCATATGAGGAGATACGATATGGGCGAGTTGCGGTCAATCGGCTTGTGTGCGATTGGGACGTTTGTCCACCGGGGTTGATGTGGGCGACCTTGGCTGGTCGTTACAGACGGCACAGTTCGCTGGTCAGAGAGGCTTTGGGGGGCTTGGGCTGGGGCCCGGCCCCTTGATTGCCAGCATTCGCTCGAGCGCCACCAAGGCCCACTTGCGCGTGTCCGGATCGACGACGATCTGGTTGACCACGTTTCCGGCGAGGAGGTTTTCCATCACCCAACAGAGGTGCGGCAGGTCGATGCGGAACATGGTGGTGCAGAGGCATTGGCACTCGCTGAGCACGATGATGGTCTGCTCGGGATGCGTGTGGCGCAGGCGGTTGACGAGGTGGACCTCGGTGCCGACGGCCCACTGGCTGCCGGGGGGCGCGGCCTCGATGGTCTTGAGGATGAGGGAAGTGCTGCCGGAGAGGTCGGCCTTCTGAACCACCTCCCACTTGCACTCGGGATGCACGATGACCTTCATCTTCGGGTACTTGGCGCGGACCTGGTCAACGTGTTCGGGGCGGAAGAGGGCGTGGACCGAGCAGTGTCCCTTCCAGAGGATGAAATCCGCCGCCGCGAGCTGCTGCGGCGTGTTACCGCCAAGCTCATGCTGGGGGTCCCAGACGGCCATGCGGTCAAGAGGATAGCCCATGGCGTAGGCCGTGTTGCGGCCGAGGTGCTGATCGGGGAGGAAGAGGATCTTGACCTTCTTGCCGACTCCCTGGTTCAGGGCCCATTGCAGGACGCTGCGGCAGTTGCTGCTGGTACACACGGCGCCGCCGTGCTGGCCGACAAACGCCTTGATGGCGGCTGAGCTGTTCACATACGTGATGGGCACGACCGTCTGGTCGGGGCAGAGCTTCTGGACCTGCTCCCAGCATTCTTCTGTCTGGTCGAGGTTGGCCATGTCGGCCATCGAACACCCGGCGCCGAGGTCCGGCAGGATCACTTTCACGTGCTCGTCGGTCAGGATATCCGCCGACTCAGCCATGAAGTGTACGCCGCAGAACACGACGTACTCGATGTTTTTCTGCTCGGAGGCTCGTCGCGACAGCTCGAAGCTATCTCCGCGGAAATCGGCGAACTCGATGATTGCATCCTGCTGATAGTGATGGCCGAGGATCACGAGGCTGCCTTTGAGCGCAGCCTTGGCCGCGGCGATGCGTTCGCGGAGCTTCTCGTCGGAAAGCTGGGTGTAGAGGTTCGGCAATGGCTGCTGCCAGACGTTCAACATCGGGGTCCTCTTTCGATCTCATCCCCGTCCATACGCAATAGTACCCCGCTCAATCCATGTTGTCCCGCGATCGTGGGCACACGGGTCGCTGTCAACTCGCGCTGTCGGGCATCCGCCGGGCATGAACACGTGCGTGCCAGAGGAGGGCCGGTTGTGCCGGGTGCTGTTGTTCGTGTCGGGAAACGCGTCACGCCCCGCATTGGCGGCGGCCTTCGCTTGTTGTCTAATCAGCGACGGCCTCGAGAACGTGCTCGGCGACGAAGATCGGGACCATCGTGGCGATCCCGAGGGCAATCGCGTCGCTCGGCCGGCTGTCGATTTCCAGCAGGCGGTCGTTCTGCCGGATGTAGATCTTCGCGAAGAAGGTGCTCGTCTGAAGATCGTTGATCTCGATTCTCTCGATGACCCCGCCCATGTCTTCGATGACGTTTGCGAGAAGGTCGTGCGTCAGCGGTCGCGGCGTGGGGCTGCACTTGAGTCGCCGGTCGATGGCCATCGCCTCCGAACTGCCGATCACGATGGTGAACTTCCGCTCGCCATCGACTTCCTTAAGGCCGATCAACTGCTTGTCCTGCATCTCGCTGATGATGATCTTGTGCAGTTCCATCTGAACCGGCATGGGCACAGCTCCCTCGTGGTTCGTCACAAGAGACATTAGATGTTGCTGACAGCAGTGTCAAGACAGGGTCTGGGCGACTTTGCCGCATGCTGCAGCTCTGTCTCGGAGGGCGTTGGTCCTCTTTCGCCCTTCCTGATGGTTCAGTACGATGCGCATTGCTGTTGGGGGCAACTGGGCCGCGTGCGGAGAGAATGGAATGCGCCGACTGCTGATTGCGTTGCTTGTTGCGCCACTGTGCGGTTGTGACAGTGTCTTCGGGCCGAAGGACGAGGGGGGAACCGTCCCCCTGGCGAACGACGCGCGCCCGAACAACGGCCCGGTCATCCGAGAATGGACGATGCGTCCGCTTCCGAGGGATCAGGCCAACTTTCTCATCCTCGGCGACTGGGGGTGCAGCAACAAGGACCAGAGGATGGTCGCCCGAGCGGCGGCCGAGTATGTTGCCGGAACCGGCCTGCAGTTCAACGGGGTGCTCACGACGGGGGACAACATGTACGAGAAGCTGCCGGGCGGCGTGCGGGACAAACTGTTTCAGACCATTTTCGAGGACGCCTATGACGCGGAGCGTCTGAATTTCCCGTTCTACATGACGCTGGGCAACCACGACTACGACTTCGACACGATCAAGCACGTGCTGCAATACCCGCGGGAATATCCGCAGTCGCGATGGAAGCTTCCGGCGAAGTGGTATCGGCTGGATCTTCCCGAGGGCAACCCCCTGGTGACCGCGCTCATGCTGGAGAGCGATCGCAACAAGGTGACGAGGGCCGAGTGGGCCAAGGAGACCGCGTGGCTGGAGGAGGAACTCTCCAGGCCTCGCAAGGCGCCGTGGCTGCTGTGCGTTGCCCATCACAGCCTCTTCAGCAACGGCCCGCATGAAGACAATGCGGTGTTGCAGATCGAGTGGGGCCCGATGGTGAAGGAGGCCGACGTGGACTTCTACATTGGCGCCCATGATCACGATCTCCAGCACCTTCAGATCAACGGGTGGCGGACGACTTTCGTGCTCTCGGGGGGGGGCGGTCGGGAGCAGAAACCCGAACACCGTGACGACCGGGGCCCGTTTTCCCGCGTGTTGTTCGGATTTGCGCACATGCAGTTTTTCGCCGATCGCGTTGTGGCACGGTACATCAGCGCGAAGGATGGGCAGATCGTGCATGAGTTCATCCGCTGGCGCGACGGCCGGGTGGAGGTTGTCTCGACCACGCCCAGCGACAAAGCCAGCAGGAAGCAACTTTACACGGGCGTGTTTGACGAGAGCGAGAAGGGGACTCCGCACCTGCCGAGCGCAAGCCCGGACCCTGCGCCTCACGAGAAGTGATGGCGGCGTCTGGTCAGTAGGTGGGGGAGTGCGATGAGCCAACTCAGGGCGCCGGGTTCGGGGATGTGCACAGGCGGATCGACGTCAGGCGGGCGGGGGGGCTCGGGGCCACCGCCGGGGTTACTGTCGTGGAAACCGTCATCATTGTGCCAGGGCGCCAAGGGACGCACGGCATCGATCTCGCCGTCTTCAGGGCGGAGGTAGCGCCCTGGCGGGACCCAGATGTCGTGTCTGTCCGAGAGAACGACTTCGTTTGGCCCGAATTGCTGAACGATCAGCGGATTATCGGGGATGAATCGCTGCCAGCCGATCGTGTGAAGCTGCGTCAGAATACTGTCGAGATCGTGGTCGATGCCGCCCGGCATGCCCAGTTGGATGGCGAACGGTTCGGCGGGCAAAGTGGCTTCGGTCTCGACGGGCAGGAGGAGGGGGTGCGTCTCTGGGAGCCGGACGGGCCTGATGGGGGCAGGCTCGTACAGCGTGGGCGGCTGGGCGAACATCTGGGCCGAGAAGAAGACCGTCAGCGACAGGACCGACCCCGCGGCGATGAAGCCGGCCTGGCGGATGGAACGGCGGGAGTACCTGCTCATGAGAGCTCTTCCGGCAATGGACGACGGCTGCGTCCGCCGGCCATCGCCTGAGATACAAGGCGCACCAACGGCGGGCGCATCGGGATTATCGGATTTCCGGGCGCGTTCTCATGACGGCCTTGCGAGTGCCGATAATCGCGGGTTTGGCGGCATCGCCTTGCGTATCGATCACCGGTCGATACACTTCTGGCCGGCTTGTCTATCAGGAGGACATTCATGGCCAAGAAGGGATCGCAGTACCGGTTTTCGTTCGGCCCGTGGAACATTCACGAAGGCGCCGATCCGTTCGGCCCGTCTGTGCGTCAGCCTCTGAAGTTTTCGGAGAAGCTGAAGGTATACAAGAAGCTGGGATTTGACGGCGTGCAGTTCCATGATGACGACGCGGTACCGGATCTGAACAAGCAGGCGAGCGCCGTGACTGTGAAGCAGGCGAGCGAGCTGGGCAAGCTGCTGCGGGAAGAGGGCCTGGTGCCGGAGTTCGTGGCGCCTCGGCTGTGGGAGGATCCGCGGACGATCGACGGCGCCTACACGGCGAACGACCCGGCGTGCCGACAGTATGCGATCGATCGGTCGCTGCTGGCGGTCGACATCGCCGCGGCGATGGGGTGCGACCTGATGGTTCTGTGGCTTGCGCGTGAAGGGACGTACATCCGCGAGTCGAAGAATGCCCGGCAGGCGCATGAGTGGCTGATGACGGCGATCAACAAGATGCTGGGGCATAACAAGAAGATCCGGATCGCGATCGAGCCAAAGCCGAACGAGCCGATGGATCATGCATATGTGCCGACGATCGGGCACGCGATATCGACGGCGTATGCGTCGGACGATCCGACGCGTGTCGGCGGCCTGATTGAGACGGCCCATGCGAAGCTGGCGGGTCTTGATCCGTCGGACGAGATGGCGTTTGCGCTCTATCACAAGAAACTGTGGAGCGTGCACCTGAACGACCAGAACGGGCTGAAGTTCGACGAGGACAAGAATTTCGCGGCGGCCAATCTGCGCGAGGCGTTCAACCAGGTCCGCGTGCTGGAGGAGGCTGGCTATCCCGACACCGGCGCGTTCATCGGCCTGGATGTGAAGACGATGCGCACACAGAAGCAGGAGAGGAACACGGCGCACCTGGCCAACAGCAAGCGGTTCTTCGAGCTGCTGCTTGAGAAGGTGCGGACGTTTGACAAGGCGGCCGAGGCCGAGCTGATCAAGAGCCGGGACTATGAAGGGCTGGAGCGGATAGTGATTGAGCATCTGCTGGGCGTGAAGTGATGGTTGTTACAGATTGACAGGGCCCGCAGTGGTGACAGCCTGCACTGCGGGCCGTGCATTCATCGGATCCAAGAGGCTCCCGGCATGTGCTGAAGCCGCCCAGCGCCAGGCTACTCTACGCCCATGAGAGCATCATGATGCGGAGATCCCGCAGTAGACTGACGGCTATAGGCAACAGCGGGGTCAACACCAGGGGATTCTTGGTTGTAGCTCCGAGGTAGGTGAGCGCGCCGATCACCGCTATGACTGCCGCCAGGATCAGAACGATAAGCAACTTGCGGAATCCCCGATCGCCTGCGCCTCGACTGGCAAGATGGGCCTCGGGTGGCACGTCAGCGCCGTCTTTGTCAGGCGCCTGAAGATACCGCGAAGTACGCGTCCCGTAGGTCCCCTTCGGCTGCGATGCTGCGCTCCGTTTGGTTTGGCCGAGGGCCCGTCGCGTACACAGCAGTTCCCCAAGCCACGTCGGAAGGGCGCTAAGAACTCGTTTCGGCAAGCTCCAGATCCCTTGCGCGGCGGCTGCTTGGCGGTCGAACCCAAGCCACCGGATGATTTCGCGGACTGGGCTGGTGGGTTCCGCGGAGTCGGCAATTTCATCCGACCTTACATTGTCATGCCCGGGTGAGGCGACGTGCCTGCCGGCGCCAACTGCGCCCTTGGCAAGGGGGGTGTGCATGTAATTGGGGGCGACGATATCGACGCGGTCCATGTCGGGAGAAGCGACGGTTTTCTGCCAGTCGGTGGAGAAGTTCTGCCAGCCC
>Ga0315288_10008135_pt1 | contig 13242 bp, 6 predicted proteins | sample YL17G11_20_MG_FD_203454 | JGI IMG/M metagenome (GOLD analysis project Ga0315288, IMG submission 203454) | Sediment microbial communities from Yellowstone Lake, YNP, Wyoming, USA - YL17G11_20 | ecosystem: Environmental > Aquatic > Freshwater > Lake > Sediment | place: USA: Wyoming | collected...
GTGACGACCGCCTTTCGTCCAGCACGGCCCTGGTGAGCGAGGCGCCCGACACCGCCAAACGCAGACCAGGGCGCTTCCACGCCGGTTTGGCCTGGCGCAACTCCGCAGGAACTACCTTGGCAATCGCTTTGCCGTGGCGCAGAACCCGGATCGTCTCGCCCTTCTCAACGAGATCCAGAACTTGCGACGCGTTCTTTCGAAACTCAGTGAAAGTGACTGTCTTCATGTAAGGGCGTCCAAAAGAATCTGGCCATATTGTACAACGTTGTATATCAATGTGCAATGGCCGGTGCTTCCACGTGGCCAGGAGCCTGGCCAGCCGTTCGTAGGCTAGCTTGGGCCTGTAGTCGGGGTGCAGAAGCCCGCAATAGGGAATGGCGGCGGGATCGGAAAAACTCCACCACGAAATGGCTTCGATTTGCGGCTTACTGTAGCAGATTGTGTAGAACTGCTCGACCCAGTCGGCCTGGATCTGCTCGGTCCACTCCGTTCCGTGCCAGACGTTGCGGCTGGCCCATGCAATGTGCTCCGTCGGCGGGTTTACGGCGCCTTCCTTGTCCAGCTTGCTGGAGGATGGGACGCCTATTTCCGTGATATGCACAGGCTTGCCAAGAGCAAAGAAGCGTTCGATATGCCGTTCCATCTCCAGCATGTCGCGGCCGGGGTTGTACAACTGCAATCCGACCGCTTCGTACGGAACCCGTGCCTCTCCGATGGCGCGGAAGTAATCCAGCGGCGTCCAGAGCGACCGGGTCGATTGGCCGGAGTAGGTGCGGCGACTGGCCACGTACTCGCCCCAGACGTTGTGTGAATTGACGACGCGGTAGGCAGTTGGATCGGCCAGGCGTGTCATTTCGCCGGCGAAGCGGGTCATCTCGATAAGTTGCTCCTGGGTGAGGTTCAGGTCGTTGGCCCAGTCATGCGCCTCGTTCGCGATCTCCCAGGTATGAATCCGGGAACGGAATCGCAGAACCGCATCCAGGATGTAGTCGCGAAGGCTGCGCCGCATTTCATCCCACGACTTGCCTTTCATGAACTTCGGCAGCGCATAACGATGAAAGAAAGCCAGAGGATGGCCCTTGGGTACGATGTGCGTACCCGACATCTTTTCCAGAATGCGAATGACCCGGGAATAATCGCGCTTGCCTTCGGTTCGCTCTACTTCCATCTGGTAGAAGGGCAGGGTAGCGAAATTCAGCAGGGCGGTGTAATGGCGGGCATAAATTTCCGACCTCGCGAACCCGAAGGCATTCGACCCGAAAAGGAATCCAGGCCTGGGGCCGTCGCGAGCGATGCGATGGCGCGCCCGCTCCAGCGCGGCCATCTCGCCGGCCCACATCGTTTCAGCAAGCGAATCGTTAGAGTGGCCGACGATCTCCCTGGTAGCATGGGCCGACGCGGCACGCGCCAATGCAGCCTCACCGTTCGCCAGGCGTCTTATCGTTTCTGCAGAAAACGAGACGCCCTCCGCCCTGCCCCGCTCGATGTAGCGGCGAACAAATGCGGCGCGGCTGCGCGCGCATTCGAAATTGTAGGTGATTTCGCCGGGGAGCTTGCCTGGGGTGTAGTACTGGCCGGCATTGTCCGCGTAGGCATACAGCCGTCCAAACCCACGCACCGGAAGCACCATCATCATTTCGAAGCTGGTGTCGGGCGGCAATCCGATGGAGGCGACGCCTGGAGCCTGCACTACCGGAAGAAGTTCGAAAGGGCGCGCCTGCCTGTCCACTAGGAGAAGCGAGTTTAGCGATTCTTCGCTCACCGGCGCAGCACTCTGATCGAAGGCGCGGATCACCAGTTTCCCGGGCGAAGCGGGCGCAGCTCTCGCATGCAGGACAGCAGCGCCGCCAAGCGCCGCGCTTGCCTGCTGCAGGAAACGTCGTCGGGTTGAACAAGCAAATGCCATTTCACGCCCCCGTGAATCAGGCTTAGCCGTAACAGCGAACTTCGAACACCCTCGCGAATTCGTCCCCGTTGGTTGCGGTGACGTGAATGCGAATGGATTGCGCCTCTACCGGCCCCACGCGCAGGCGATTGACCCGCTGATAGTTGCCCTGCACGTGAGCCATCGGAATGAGTTCCTTTCGGCCGGGCGCGCGGTGGCTGACGCTGTAATCTCGCACCGTTTCCGGCTGGGCGGCACGCAGCATGCCTTGATTAATCCGGTCGGAAGCGCTCAAGGTGAGCTCCCGATGAAAGCCGCTGTCGAAAGTAATCTGGATGTGGCGGATGGTTTGCGCACGGTCCCAATCCAACTCTATCCATGCGCCTTCGGCTGACATCGGGGCGGCCCACTGGTTGATTTGGAGTTGGCTGGCCGCGCGATTCCCGGCGAGCCGGGCGGGCACATCCTGCTCCGGCACAAATTGCATGTCTACCGGTGGGATATCTCGATTCTGGCCATTAATCACGTTGGCGGCGATTGCCTGGCCATATTCCGCGGAAGCCGTCACGCGAGCTAACCGCGCGAGATCGTTCGGATCCTGGTTTGCGCGGCCCTTGATGGTTTGGTCATCGCGCAGCAGCGTCTGCTGCAACTCCTCCAGCCGTTTCTTCTGTTCGTACAGTTGCCTGGGCGCCAGATCGTAGCGCGCACAGAGAGCGGCGGCCGTTCCCGCGGCTTGGCCGGTCGCGCTTGCCGTACCCATGACGCGCAGAGAGGTGAAAGCGACGTGGCTGGCGCTGATGTTGCGCCCCGCCATCATCAGGTTAACGACGTTCCGGCTGCACAGCGAACGGAGCGGAATGTTGTAAACGTCGCGAGTCACCACCTGCGCACCGGGCGGAACATCAGGACAATCGAAACCACCGGACGGGTGATCGTCCATCGGCCAGCCGCCGATGGCGACCGCATCCTCGAAGTCGCCGGCCAATAGGTCATTTTCGGACAGGATGTAATCGCCGACGATGCGCGGGGCGGCGCGCTTGCCGGGCAGCATCCCCACCCAGGTCAGCGTGTAGTTCGCGCTGTCGGGGAACTCGCCGCTGTTCTTGATGTAATCCCAAACGCCCATGACGATCGAGAGCAATTCAAACCGGATGCGCTCGTTGTCGGCGACGGGATCGAGATGCCCTCCCCACTCGATCCACCAGTAGCCGTATTCCCAGGAGCAAATGGTCCGCATACGCAGTTGCTCCCTGGTGATGTGGCGGGCCCATGCGGGCGCAATAAAACGTATGGGCCGATCGCAGCGCCGAGAAGTGAACAGGATGCTGCTGCCGAGGGTTTCCCGATTGGGCTGTTCGGGCGCGAGCGATTCGTTGAATTCGGCCCGTGCTTCGCGCCCGCATCGCAGCTCCGCCCCCGATTCCAAAGCCAAACGGGAATCACCCGTGCAATCACAATAGATCTTCGCCTTGATGCGATAGAGACGTTCGGTCTTGTCGCATCGTACGAGCACCTGCTGGATGCGGCCCTCGCTTGTCTCGCCGGCGAACAGCACACTATCGAGCACCAGCGTGACATTCGCTTCGGACATTACCTTGTCATAGAGCAGCAAGTCCCACAGTTCCCAACAACGTTCGGGGTTGCGGACAGCGTCGTCCAGACGAAATTCTTCCAGCAGCCCGCCCTCGCGCCAACCGGGCCGGTTGTTATGCCAATTGGCCCCGACGATATGCATGCGGATTTCGCTGGAGGAGTTGCCGCCTAGCCTAGAGCGATCATGAACCAGGACCACCCGGGCACCATTGCGGGCTGCCGCCACAGCGGCGCAAACGCCCGCCATACCGCCGCCGGCTACCAGCACATCGGTTTCCAGATACACCAGGGTCATGCTCGGTTCGTTCGCGGCCATCTGGCGCACGTCCGCCCGAGGCGCGATCGAGCTGAATTTTCGGGCGACCTGGTCGTGCAAAGCGCCACTCGCCGCCGCTGGCGAAACGTGGTTTATGACCGCGATCGAATAAAAACCTCCCTCTTCTCTCATTGCCCCTCTCCTGGTTTGGTCAATTCTCGCTTGGCATTCGCGCAGCGTCGGCGAACCGAGTTCGATAGTATCTCGGGCGGAGGGCGAACTTCGCTCCGGCCTCATGGAGGGATCAGCTGCTGTTGCCCGATCAGACGTCAATGAACACCTTCATGCTGTTCCCCGCCTGCTGTTCAATGAAGCGGTACGCGGAAAGATAGTCGCTCAGCGGAAAATGGTTGGATTCAAGCGGCGGAGTGACAACGTGCCCGGACGCGATCAATTCCACGGCGCGCTGGTAGTCCTCATACTTGTACATCAAGCTCCCGATCACGCTGAGTTCGTGGTCTCCGATCATCGCAACGTCGACACAAGGTTTTTGCGGGAAAACGCCGACGATAACGATGGCACCGCCCTTGCCGATGCAGGCGACGGCTGCCGTGAGGGTGGGCTCCACGCCCACACACTCAAACGCCAGGTCGAAACCGTCTTCCCCGAAAACGCGCTTCGACGCGTTTTCCAGTGATTCTTCCCGGGCGTTGGAGGTGTTCTCCAAACCGCAGCGCCGCGCTATATCAAGCCTGTACTCGTTCAACTCGGTGATCAGCACGTGGGCGCCTGACGCCCGTGCGACCTGCGCCACGAGATTGCCGATCGGACCGGCCCCCAACACGACGGTATTCTTGCCGGCGACGCGCCCGGCTCGCCCCACCGCGTGGGCTGCGACCGCCGTCGGTTCGACGAGCGCTCCTTGCTCGAAACTGAAGGTGTCGGGCAGCGGAACGATCTTTTCAGCCCGGGTAACGAACAAGTCCTGCGCGCAACCGGGTGCCTGGAAGCCCTGCACTCTCAACTTGTCGCAGATGTGATAATCGCCCCGGCGGCACGGCCGGCACTTCCCGCAGACCACTTGCGGCAGCGCCGTCACCTTCGTGCCCAGCTTGATATTGGTGACCTGCTCGCCGGTTGCTTCGACAACGGCCGAAAACTCGTGCCCCTGGATCATCGGGTAGCTCGTGAACGGCTGGCATCCGTAATACACGTGGATGTCCGAGCCGCAGACGCCAATGCGGCGCACGCGAAGCAACACTTCATCTGGTCCGGGTACCGGCTCCGGAACATCGCGGAATTCAATCACTCCTGGTGCAGTCATGACTGCCTGTCGCACGTTTGTCGCTCCCTTCCTGGTATTGCAGTGGGGAGATCATCACGACCCGCCGATGAAAGTCAATGAAGTTTCCGGTGTCGCTGCTAAGGATTTCGATGGCCCCACGTTTCCGCACATCGGGTGGCAAAGCCGCTTTCGACCGGCCAGGCGCGTGGTGACAAACACCGGTCCGCGCTGCTGTTGAAAACTGTAGTCGCAGAGCGCAAAACCTCATTGACGGCGCGGAAGCGACCCTATAGATTCTGACCGGCTGTGACTGGTGGGAATGGCATTGACTGAAATCGACTCGACGGTCCGGTCTCTGGGTGAAGTTCGAGACATCAATCGACTCATCCCAAACTGGCAGCGGTGGGCGTACTGAGGGAATGCTTTGGCGGTTTCCGAGAGAACGGTCGGCTGACCCGATGAAGATTCGGCATCTGAGATGGTACATTGCCGCGCTGCTTTTCGCGTCGACGGTTATCAACTACGTCGATCGCCAGACGCTGTCTATCGTGGCGCCGGTCCTCACCAAAGAACTAAATATCAGCCAGGTTCAATATGCCAACATTCTCCAGGCCTTCCTGATCCCCTACACGGTGATGTACGTGATTTCCGGCATGGTGGTCGACCGTTGGGGAACCAGAATCTCTTTGTCCGTGTTCATGGCCTGGTGGTCGGCGAGCAATGCGCTGCATTTCATGGCGCGCAGCGCGGCGCAACTGGCAGGATTCCGGTTTCTGCTCGGCGTTGGCGAGCCGGGCAATTACATGGCTGCCGCTCGCGCCGTGTCCGAATGGTATCCGGCGAAGGAGCGCGCCTTTGTAAACGGGCTGGTCAACGCTGGGTCAGCGCTCGGTGCGATCATCGCCACGCCGCTGGTTGTATGGATCACCGTGCAGCACGGCTGGCGCGCGGCCTTCGTCGCGACAGGCGCGCTGGGCTTTGTCTGGCTGGTCTTTTGGCTCCTTCTCTACCGATTGCCGGAACGGCACCGCCTCATTACCGGCCAGGAACTCGAGTACATTCAGAGTCCCTCGGAAACGCTTGATCCCGCAGCGCGGCCAGGATGGGCGGAGCTATTGAACCAGCGCGAGATTTGGGGACTGCTGCTGGCGCGTTTCTTTTCCGACCCCGTCTGGTGGTTCTACCTGTTCTGGATGCCGAAGTACCTGGTGGAGCAGCGTGGCTTCACGCTGGCCCAGGTGGGAATGTTTGCATGGTTGCCGTATCTCGCTTCGGATCTGGGATCGCTGGCGGGCGGCTATGTTTCCGGGCGGCTGACCGGCGCCCGCCGCACAGTCCTGCAAGCGCGCTACGCCACCATGCTGCCGTGCGCCCTGTTTATGCCAGCCAGCATTCTCATTGCTTTTACCCAGTCCTCGGCGCTGGCGCTCGGCTTGATTTGCCTGATCCTGTTCTTTCACATGGCCTGGAAGACAAACCTCATGACTCTGACCAACGATATCTATGCTGCCGAATCGGTCGGGTTTGTTTCCGGTTTCACTTCGTTTGGCAGCGGCGCCGGCGGAGTGCTGTTCACAAATGTGACGGGCAGGATCGTTCAGGCGTTCTCATACAACCTGGTTTTCATCACCATGGGCGTGTTGCATCCGGCCGCGTTTCTTGTTTGCCGCTTGCTCGTATCCAAGGCTCCTCGCCAGACGGCTTCGTCGAACATAGGGCATCATTCCACTGCTCCTGCCATTGGCCGATACGGCGGCCGACAGGCAGAAATAAGCATGAGTGCGACAGCAGATCACAAGGAGGCTGGCAATGTCTGTAAGGAACCTGGCATCTACTAGGTGCTTGCGACTGGTCCTGACTGGACTTCTCATCGTGGCGGCGCTCCATGCGCAGCAAGGGAACGGCATTATTTCCGGCACCGTGACCGACTCCCAGGGCGCCGTTGTTGCGGGCGCGAAGGTGGAAGTGCGGAATGTCGGGACTAACACGGTGGTTCGCACAGCCACGAACGAAGTGGGCTTCTTCAGAACGCCGCCGGTGGCAGTCGGAGCCTACCAGGTGACTGCCGAACAAGATGGCTTCAAGAGAGTGGTTCGCAGCGGCGTCACCTTACAGGTGGATCAGACGGCCGTGGTCAACATCACGCTGGAGGTTGGCGGGGTGGCCGAAACGGTGGAAGTAGTGGGCGAGGCGCCCCTGGTGGACACCACCTCCGCCACCGTGGGCACGGTTGTTGAGAACCGGCGTATCCAGGAATTACCTTTGAACGGCCGAAACGCACTGGCTCTCGTCATGCTGACGCCTGGGGTCCGATCGCCCATGGGGCCCGCTTATAGCGGGTTTGCCGACCGTGGCACGAACATGGCCGTCATCAGCATCAACAACGGCCCAACCGCGATGAATGACCAGCTCCTGGATGGCAACCATAACGTTCTGAGCTGGATGAGCGATGTCAGCATACCTCCTGCGGTTGACGCGGTCGAAGAGTTCAAGGTGCAGAGCGGTTCGATGTCGGCGGAATTCGGTTATACGGCAGGCGGGGTGATAAACTTGGTAACAAAGTCGGGCACCAATGCTTTCCGCGGCACGGTCTACGAATTCTTGCGGAACGACAAGTTCGACGCCCGGAACACCTTTGCCGATCGCAAACCGAAACTTCGTTATAATCAGTTTGGCGGCTCCCTGGGCGGGCCGGTCCGCAGAGACAAAACGTTTTTCTTTTCCAATCTGGAAGAATACCGTCTCCGCCAAGGATCACCCGCTATCACCACGGTCCCGACGGCGAGAGAGCGGACAGGGGATTTTTCGAAGACACAGAGCGCCAACGGCGACCTGATCCCGATCTACGACCCGGCGACCACGCGGGCCAATCCCAGCGGCAGCGGCGTCGTCCGGGATCTGTTCGTCGGCAACCGCATTCCGACGGCCCGTTTGGACCCCGTCTCGCAGAACATGCTGGTGCTGTACCCCCTTCCCAACCGGACGCCGACCAGCGTATACACGAACGCGCAAAACTATCAACGCATTGTCGTTAAGCCAACGGACAGTTGGCAATGGCACGCCAAGATCGATCACCGCTTCGGCGATAGGAACGCGATGTTCGCGCGTGTCTCCTGGGTTAGCCACAAGACGGTTCTGACATCGACGCTGCCCGGCGACATGCTTGGCCGGAACGACGAAATGGGGAACAAGAACATCGTTCTCTCGGACACGCATACATTTTCGCCGACGCTGATCAATGAGTTCCGCGTGGGCGTGACCCGCCAGTCCTTCATTTTCGCGGATGCCAGCTACGGACAGGGCTGGCCGCAGAAACTGGGCTTGCCGAACAATGTTCCGTCCGACGTAATGCCGATCCTGAGCGTTAGTGGGATCGCGGGGATTGGGAACGGAGTCGTCGGTAATCGAGGTACGTTGAACTGGAATTTCCAGGATGCTCTGACCAAAATTCGCGGCCATCACACCATTAAGTTTGGCCTCGAGCACCGCTTATTTCGCGCTAACAACACACAGACGTCGTACCCGTCCGGTTCCTACAGCTTCAGTGCCACGCTGACCGGCAATCCGCAAAGGCAAGCGGGAACCGGGTACGCGGTCGCTACGATGGTTCTCGGATCAGTGTCAGGCGCCAACGTCGACAAGGTCCAGGGCGTGTCGTTCCAGGGATATGCAAGCAGCTTCTATGTTCAGGACGATTGGAACGCCACGCGGCGTCTGACGGTAAACTTAGGCCTTCGCCACGATTTTCAGCAGCAGCCTGTCGAGCGCTACGACCGCCTCACGAATTTCGATATGGCTGGCATGTCTAAATCAGGGCTACGCGGCCGGTCGGTCTACGCCGGCGTCGACGGTCAGCCACGACAGTGGCGCAACGAGGATCACAACGATTTCGCTCCGCGGGTCGGACTTGCCTGGGATCTCTTCGGTAAGGGCAAGTCGGTTTTGCGGGCAGGATACGGACTCTATTACCCATTGATATTCTTTATCGGGAGTTTCGAGAACCAGGGCCGCGGGTTCACCCAACTGGCGACCAGCTACATGCCGCCTGGCAGGGACTCCAATTACCCCGCCTTCCAGTTCAAGGACGGTCTCCCGTATGCTCCTCTCCCGCCCCTGGGTGTCCGCGGCGGGGATGATGCTTTCCTTGGCCAGTACGTGGATGTCACCGAGTCAAATGGAGGCACACCGCAGTCCCACCAGTGGGATCTGTCATTTCAGCAACAGCTTCCAGGGCGATGGTTGGTCGACGCTACCTATAGCGGGCACCGAGGCACGCACGTTATTGCCAAGCTATACGACATCAACCAGATGGATTTCCAGTACCTGGCGCTCGGTCAGGCGCTTTTCGACAAAGTGCCGAATCCGTACGCTGGCATCGTTCCGGCCGAGCTCGCGCTTGGTGCGACAACGATCACCCGGCAGCAGTCGCTGCTCCCCTATCCGTACTACACGGCCGTGAGGAATTTGTATCCCCACATCGGAAGCTACATCTCCCACCTGCTCATGCTTCGTGCCGAAAAGAGGATGCGGACCGGCTTGACGCTGCTGTTTTCGTACACGACCGGCAAGTTGATCAGCGACTCCGTGCGCGTCCCCATGGAGTACGGCGACAACGCCGAGGATATGTACGTTTTCCAAAACGGCAAGTACAACCGGCGGGCAGAGAGGTCGGTCGATCCGCAGGATGTGTCACAGCGCGCGGTCGTCAGCGGTCTTTATGAATTGCCGTTCGGCTCCCGGAGGCGTTGGAAGCCGTCGAACGCCGTTGCGAACAAGCTGGTGAGCGGCTGGCAGATCGGCACGATCGGCACCATGCAAACCGGTCTTCCTATCACGGTTCGCGGCGCCAACAACTACGCGGCTGACCGCCCCAATTCCACTGGCATCAGCGCCAAGCTCGATAATCCAACTAGGAACCGATGGTTCGATAGGACGCAGTTCGTCAACCCGCCGAATTTTACGTTTGGCAACGTAGGCAGAGCGATTCCCGATGTGCGTGGGCCGGGCACGGTCAACTGGGACATTTCGCTGATGAAGAAGACCGATATAACCGAACGATACACGCTCCAGTTTCGAGCCGAAGCATTCAACTTTCTCAACCACGTGAATCTGGGGCAGCCAAACGACTCGTTTGTGGCCGGAGCGGATGGAAAGAACAGCAGCAGTTCGTTCGGCGTTATTACCAGCGCGCGCGACGCTCGTGTGATCCAGTTCGGCCTGAAACTGGTCTTCTAAACAGTTGAGGACCAGCATGAAAACGTCAACCGATCGGGGGTTCTTAGCGAACCGCAGAGAATTTGTGCTTGCGGCGGTCGGCTTCGCATTCGCGCGTGCGATTCCCCGCGCCGACTCACAACCGGTGCCGGTCCTGTTGTTTTCGGCCGCTGAACTGAAGCGTGTGAAAAAGGCACTACGGGCGCCTGGGGGCCTGGAAACGCACGCCAAACAGATGCGCGCAAACGCGGAAAAGGCGCTCAGCGACGGCCCCTGGAGCGTCACGTATCAACGGCCCAAGTCCGTGGATGCCAGCCCCAACGATTACTACAGCGAAGCGAGCTACTGGTGGCCCGATCCGCAAAACCCGGATGGACCCTACATCTTGCGCGACGGCGAGAAAAACCCACATCGGTTTCTGGCCAACTACAACGCTATGGTCGCCATGAGCGACGCCGTGCTGGCGCTAGGACAAGCGGCATTCTTCCTCGACGATGCAGGCTGCGCCCAGCGGGCTGCCACGGTGCTCGACGTCTGGTTCCTCGATGCGAAGACGCGCATGAATCCGAACCTGGAGTACGGCCAAGGCGTGCCGCGGAGATCGACAGGGCGCGCCACCGGTATCATTGACACCACCGCGCTCACCCATTGCGTACTCGGCATATCGCTCGCCGAAGCCTCGGGCAGGCTCGACCGGTCGCTGGCCGCGGGCGTGCGCAGATGGTACGCCGACTTTCTTAAATGGTTGACCACTTCCAGCAAGGGGCTGGAGGAAAAGGAGGCGAGCAACAATCATTCAACGTGGTGGACGGCACAGGTGGCGGCCTATGCGAGTTTCACAAATGACGTGGCGAATCAAAAGATGGCATGGAACCACTATCGCCACCGCCTCCTGCCCAGCCAAGTGCAGCCGGATGGGGGTTGCCCGAACGAGGAGCGCCGCACCCGCTCCTTAAGTTACTCGGCGATGAATCTGGACGGTTTCTCGGTGCTCTGCCGCCTGGGGGAAATGAATGGCGAAGACTTATGGCGCTATCGCACGCCGGCGGGCATCGGCATCGAGAAGGCCTTTTCTTACCTGATGCCCTTCGTATTGGAACCGAACTCCTGGCGCAAGCAGCAAATCACCGGGTTTGACCAGGATCGAATCGTGTATCTCGGTTTGGCGGGCCTGGCGCTGCGCGTGCCCGAGATGCTTTCCGCCTACCGCAAGCTGCCGCGGAGCCCTTCACCATGGGTTCAGCTTGTCGACCTGCTCGTTCGTAGCGCCGCTTCAGGAAGTGAAAACCCGGCATAGCGAGAAGTGTCGCCGGGATCGGAAGAGTCAAGCGGCAGCGGCTCGGCTGTCCTTTGGCCGTGCTCGTTGCGATACCGGGCGAGGGTCCAACCGGTGCGTTGTTTGAAGACGGTGCTCATGTATTCGGGATGCTTGAATCCGGCCCGCTCGGCGATGTCCTGCACCGAGAGCGTGGTTTGCGCGAGCAATTCCCGCACCCGGCTGATCCGCGCCTCCACGATAACGTCGTGCATTGATGAACGCAATGCGGTACGGAAGTGATGCTGCAGGGCGGTGCGCGAGACCGAAACATGCTCCAGTACGTCTTCGACGTTGATACCATCGCACGCGTGCTCCCGAATGAAACTCATCGCCTTTGCAACCAATGGGTCGGCAATAGCCGTGATGTCCGTGGATTGGCGCGTTACGACGCCAAGCGGCGGAATGCGCAACTCCGGGACGGCAGCCGCCTCCCCCCGCATGAGCCGGTCCAACAGCGCCGCCGCTTCGTAACCCATACGCCATGCGTTCAGAATCACGCTGGAGAGGGGCGGATTGGCCAACTCGCAGGAGACGTCGTCCCCGCCCACGCCGATCACCGCCGTCTGCTCCGGCACGGCGACGCCGGCCAGCCGGCATGCTGCCAGCAACTGCAGGCCGCGAAAATCGTCGGATGCCATGATGCCCGCCGGCTTGGGCAGCCCACCAATCCAACTGGCTATGCGGTCCATTTCCATTTCCCACGATCCCTGCCGTAAAGAGCGGAGATCCTCGGCCTTGCCCGGATATTCTTCGCAGGTGTATCCGAGGTCACGCACCGTCCGCGCAAACTCCTGGCATCGCCGGTCGGACCAGGGGTAACCTGCGTGCCCGACATATCCGAATCGCGTAAACCTGCGTTTCAGCAGATGCTCCGCCGCCAGGCGTCCAATCGCCGCGTGATCGTTGGTGATCAGCGGTATACCGAGACCTCCAAGCTGTTCGTTCAGATCCACGACGGGAACACCGGTGTTCGCGACCACCTGGCGGATTTCCGGAATAGCCGCACGCGTGATAATGCCGTCTCCGGTCCACTTCTTCAGCCAGGAAGGAACGGGATCGTAGACCGAGCGTTCGCCGAAATACACGGACCACGGAGCGTTCTCGCGGATGTAGGCAGCGATGCCGCATAACAGCCGCCGGCCAAACGACGTCGAAGTTTCTATGATCAGCGCCACCCGCGGCGGCCCCGAGCGGCGTGCACCAATGCGTTCCGCGCCTCCGCTTGCTTTCCGCCGCCGCATCGGACCTTCGGGCTTCGGCGCCCGCGTCTGCCTGTTGGTTCTCACATTCCACCTGTTCGACCGCGAACTCTTCCGTTACACTACCACGTGTCGCGTAGCGCCGGCTATGGAGCGCCCGCCTCTCGTCGGCTCCCGGTGCTTCACTTGTGTTGTGGCCCGGGGCTCGCTGGACGCCGGGGCGCTACAAACACCGGAAATCGTAGGAACAAAGCCTAAAACCTCATTGACGCTTCTCTGGGCACTTAGTAAATTGGCCGCCTTACGGCCACGGCTCTGGCCGTCGCAGTTAACCTGCAGTCGAAGGAGGAGGGTCGTGCCTACGCAAGCAAGCACAATGGAATGGATTCGGGAAGCAGAAAGAAAAATACCGGTGCGTGAAGTAGCAGACGTGCTTGTCGTCGGTGCGGGCCCTGCCGGCATTACGGCAGGGCTCGCGGCGGCCGGAGA
>Ga0315288_10008136_pt1 | contig 13242 bp, 10 predicted proteins | sample YL17G11_20_MG_FD_203454 | JGI IMG/M metagenome (GOLD analysis project Ga0315288, IMG submission 203454) | Sediment microbial communities from Yellowstone Lake, YNP, Wyoming, USA - YL17G11_20 | ecosystem: Environmental > Aquatic > Freshwater > Lake > Sediment | place: USA: Wyoming | collected...
AGGGGAACACGGACGTAGAGCTAAAGTAACTAATGCTGTGGCGAATGAAATTCGTTCTAGGTTTACTGCTGGTGAACGCCAAACCTCTATTATGAAGGAGTTCAATTTGGACAAGTCTACTGTAGGTAGAATTGTCCGTAACGAAACTTACTGTTGAGGTATCTATGACAGAGAGACACACCCTATTGTTGACCCCGTGGATGCAACCCCACAGAATCGTTGGCTGGCAAGACGCAATCTGCGCTCTCATCGACAACAAGATCGAAGTCTTGGAGTCGTATGAAGAGACCGTTTCATCTCCCAGCGTGACGTTCCGAATTCCGTGTGTAGCTCGGATCAAGTCGGCGGTACCTGCCAACAAGAAGGGCGTGAAGTTCTCTCGGATCAACGTGTTGACCCGTGATGGATTTCAGTGCCAATACTGTGGTAACAGGTTTCCACGTAGAGAGTTGAACTACGATCACGTTGTTCCACGGAAGCAGGGTGGTAAGACTGTTTGGCAGAACATCGTGGCCTCGTGCTACCCATGTAATGGGCGTAAGGCTGGACGGACTCCGGAACAGGCTGGTATGAGGCTTCTCAAGCAGCCCATTCGTCCGAAGTCTCTACCTCTGACCATGCCTGCGGTTCCGATCGCCAAGGCTCCTGAGTCTTGGATGTTTTACCTCAGTGGTCATCCAAATCTGGGTCTAGCGTTCGGTTGAAAAGATGGCGGGCCACCGGCCACAACAGGTGGCCACTCCTCCGAATTCCTATTCCTTTTTACGCGCGTTCGGCCATAAATAAATCCCTATTCCTTTACTTCTTTGCACTAGGGTATGGCGTGGCATATTGCGTTGGTCATAGGGCTGAAACGGGCATTGGAAGAGGGGGACGAGGAAAAAGCTCCTAGTGTCTCCCATATGCGAGACGCCGACCGCTTGATTTCTGGACGGGCCTACAGGGTCTTGTTCAAGGAGTTCAAGTCCCGTTTGATGCCATTCTTTGACCTCTACGGGTGGCTGCATGAGCACTCTGAGGGTAAGATCCCTGCGCCACCGGAAGGGTTCTCAGAGGCGTTTAGAGGGCACTCTCGTCTAGTCTTCACGGGGCTCCAGAACCCGGACACCAAGACCGAGTTCAGTGCTTTGGCCTCAAAGCTTCGCCCGCTCTTGAATCGAGTGGATGAGGGGCATGCTGACCATTCCCTGTATGTTCGTATCGGGCAGATATACGCTCAGATCATTCAAACTGTTACTCAGGATCGTGGGATCTATCTCACGCTGAAGTCTTCGGGTCGTTGGGCCTTACTTCGCATGATGGGGGAGAAGGAACAGCAGATTGAGAAGCTGAAACGTGAAGATCCTGAGTTATATGACACGCTCATGAAGTCCAAGGAACTTTCTAAGACCCTGGACACTGAGATAGACAAGACCATTGTTGAGTATGACCTGACCCCCTCACGTAAGTGGATCATGGGTAAGCCAGCACATGTTGGCACGGACCCTGTGACGAAAGAGGAGATGGTCTTCACTGAGGATGGTGGTGTTGTTCCAATCAATGACTACGTAGCTAAACGCAAGCAAGGGTTACGTAGTCAACGAATACATGAACGGGTCTTCCCACACGATTTGGACCAATTACGCAGAGTTTCTGATGCGGTGATTGCTGCTCAAAATTCTAGTAAGCCCGTCAATTATGTGGCTCTTACGGATGACGCGGCTAAGTCGAGTGCAGTTACTCGGATCTATCCGGTACGAACCATTGACGGTAAAGAAGTTGTGGTTGAGGGGCGGTTCAAGGGGTTCTTGGTTCCTGACCTCGTTAATGCTGCTGGACGTTTGATTGAAGGTGTAGCTTACGATTTTGATCCTAAGCTTGGACGCCCGACTCCTCTTGAGACCAAGAACCCTGATGGCTCTGTAAACGTAAAGGTACTGCACAGAGAGCCTTACGTTACGGTGAGTCAAGGGAAGCTGTTGCTTCGGATTCCGTCCGTAGGTGCCTACACAGAGCACCGTAACAAGGTAGCGGCGTTGGCGAAGGTCAACCCTTCGATACAGTACATCGCGGATTCGCGTAAGAGTTTGTACACGTTTGAACCCAAAGACTTCTCAGTTCTCAGGGAAATCCTTGGTGGTCTTTCTCTTTCGACTGCGGCTATGAAGCTGATCAAGGCGTATTTCACAACCTTAGCCAAGCATGAACTAGCTACCAAGACTGAGAACTTGAAGAACTTTGATGCTGCTGCTATTGGCGGCTTTCGCCCTGATACTAAGCTTCTCACCAAGCAGAAAGAGGCTGTGGCTTGGATGGAGTCTCGTGGTAACTCGGGTGTTATTGCTTTGGATACTGGGGTCGGGAAGACTTTGACGGCTATTGCTGCCATGCAGAAAATGAGGCAAGGCGGTGCCTCAGGTCGATTTCTCTACGTGTGCCCGCCAACTCTACGTGGAAATTTGTTCAAAGAGGCTGATCGTTTCTTGGAAGACGCTAAGGAGTTTTCCAAGCAAGTAGACGTGTTGTCTTACCGGCAGTTCACGGCTGAGTTTCAGAAGAACCCGGATATGGGTAACGCCTACGAAGCGATATTCTTTGATGAGGCTCAAGAGCTGAAGAACCCTGGAAGTGATCAGACGAAGGCTGCCATGTCTATGAAGCATCCAAGGAAGGTGCTTCTGACGGCTTCCCCCATGGAACGCAGTCCCATGGAAGTCTTCACGTTAGCGGCGATTGCCAACAACATCGACCTCAATACCAAAGAGGGTCGCGTTGCTGTTAGAGCGTTCCGTAAGCGGTATGCTGAAGAAGTTGGTGGTCGTATCGTTGGAATCAAGGATGACCCAGCGACCATCAAGGACATGCGTGTTTGGGTTCGTCAAAGCTTGTTCTTTGCTGACAAGCGCAACATTGAAGAATTCGTGTTGCCCAAGCTTACTAAGACCACTGAGACGATCACCATGGATCCGGAAGTGGAGGCTAAGTATCGTGAGGTCTCGGCTGGCGTAGCTGATATTTTCCGTGGGCTCACTTTGAAGTACAGGGATCGTGAAGTCTCTGAGGAAACTCAGAATAAGGCTTTGGAGACAGCTAGAATCAAGTTGGCGAAGCTTTTCGCGGATCTCACGACTCTCTCAAACATGCCTGAGAAGTTTATCCCAGGGGCTCGCAATCACAAACTAGATCGTTTGGTTCAAATCTTGGATCAAAAGGCTGGTTCATTGAGCCGCGTGGTGGTGTTCACGGATTCTCCAGAGTTGGCACAAGCAGCGGTGGATAAGCTTGTGGAGCGCTGTCCGTGGTCTTCTCATGCTGTGGCTCTCTCGGGTAAGATTGAGGTCATCCAGCCCGGTGGGTCTCGTGTTACCTACACAAAGCGTGAGTACACGGATGCAGAAGGCAACAAGGTTCCAGCGAAAGACTGGCAAGTCTACATCATGAAGAAGATGGTGGCTGGGAACCGCTCTGTGGGCTCTGTCACGCTGACGAGTGCTTATGCTGTAGGTCAAAACTTACAAGAGTTTGATACCGTGGTTAACTTGGATCGTGACACCTGGAATTCTGAGACTCTCAAGCAACGGACAGCTCGTTTGTGGCGTCAAGGTCAAGATAAGCCGGTTGATGAGTATACGTTGGACACGGTTTACCAGAGCCCTCTAAGTGAGGTAGACTCTACGTTGGACCAGATCCGAAAGTATGTTCAGGAGCTAGAATCAGACCTCTTTGATTCTGTGGTTATCGAGAGCCAGACTGAGGCTTTGGGTGCTGAATTCTTCAAGATGAAGCGCATGAACGCCTCGTTCTTCAAGCTCAATCGTCGCATGATGGACATGGCTCTTTCCCCGTATATCTCGAATCTGAAGGGGATCCAGCAATGAACCCCGTAACCATTCCTGAGTGGGCTAAGTACATCGATACTCTGATCGGAAATGACCTCCGGTCAAAGGCGATGGCTGCTAACTCGTTGGCTTTCATGCGAGGCCTGGAGAGCGAGGGGATTGCTCCGCTACAGGTGATGGAGATCCTGAAGCTCTTTGCCCGTAGGTTCGCTGCTACTGGTCAAGAGCTGCCGTCTAGGTATGCGGGTGCCCTTGTAGACCTTGGGAACCTTTTGGAGCCGATTCCATCGTTACCTCCGGGCTTTGATTCACGGGATGTAGTGTCTAAATTTCTGGGGTGACTATATGGATCGTTGGAAAGTAGCAGCTCCTATTTTCACGGGTAGACCTCAACATGGGCCTGACTCATCTAAAACTATCGCTGAGATTAAACAGGACGTGACGGAAATACGCGGACGCCTTGAAGCTCTGCGTGCTGACTACTCAGATAAGCGAGTCATCAACGGAGCCATCAAACAGTGTCTTGAGTTCTTGGACGCTTTGAACAAATTGGATTAGCAAAAGCCGCCCCTAGTTTCCCAGGGACGGCCTCGTTACTCCTTCCACACATGGTGGGCGAGCTGTTCTTCTTCTAGCTCACTCTAGGCCGCTAAGCAACCTATCTGAGCGTTCTGGGTCTTCACGCTGGACACGAGCATTATTAGATCTTGACCTCAATCTCAGTAAGCTCTGCTTTACATTCAATTTTGGCCCCATCTACTTCGAGGGTCATGACGTTTTCATCCAAACTTTGGAATTCGCTAAACCAGGTCTGGCCTACTATCAAGCTAAAGGTGGTTTGAGCGATCTGGTAGATGAGCTTCCTAGCCTTCGTCTTTGCAGCTTTGGTTTGACCGTCAAGCCAGGCATCAAGCACCTGGTTCTTGCTCTCTGGCTTGACGTTTGCCAGGGTTAGCAGGAAAGTCTCCACGGCGTCAACGGTAGGCTTCATGAGCGTTCCGCCTGCGTTGAGCTTACCCTTGGCAATCTGCTCCTTGACTTCCTTGAGGCTGGGAAGCTTGGAGAGTCCCTTGAGGTTGACCTTCAACTCCTTGCCAAGGTAGAAGTCTGTGGCTGCCGCTTGGACAGTCTTCGGGCCAAAGCCTGAGTAGTCCGTGAAGCCCAAGTCTTTGAGCCACACAGCCGCTTCATCGCCGTACTGCTGAGCGAAGCCCTCCGACTTCTTAGCGGGCAGCAACTCTTTGGAGTAAGCCGCATAGACCTTGGCTTCGGCTTGAGCCACTGACAAGGCGTATTGGGTTTCAAAGAAGGTCTTGGCACTCACGTCCTTGACCATCTTGCGGTTGACAACGGGCAGAGATCGCAGATCCAATTCGATCTCGAACTTGCTCTCGGGTAAGTTCTGGCCAAGCTCTATTGTGGGGTGGAACTGGCCAAGTTCGGTCACTAGCTTGTCGTAAGTATCACGAGTTACGCGGACCGGCAGCTTGTCGATGTTGACCAGGCCATCCTTGACTACAGCGTAGTTGCGGTAGATGAAGGTGGGGAACTTGATCTCAAATGGGCGATGGCCGACCACGACCGGCACTGTGCTCGGGTCCTGCATTCGCGAGCTGAGGTCCACGGTTCCCGACTTGCGGACCAGGAACGAGACGTTGGGACGGTCTTCGTTGAACGTGAGCGACGAAATAGGGTAGCCGTTTGGAGCTTCATCGGCTTCAAACTTGAGTGCTGGCAGCTTGCTTGCTGTGACCGCAGCGATCTGAACGTTGATCTCTTTGATCTTGGCAGCACTCTTTTCAGAAGCCAGCTTCAGAGTGAGCTTCTGGATTTCTTCTTGCTCGGCTTCTGTGAGCTGATCACTAGCGTCTACCTGCCCGCGACCGATGCGGCTGTACTTAAAGGCTGGGTGATCCAGCAGAATGCGGTTGTTCTCATCGCTAGCGAGCAGGTTCAGAACATCAAGAACCGTGAAGGCATCCTCACGAGGCACCTTGTTTGGGTCGTAACCCTTTTCGAGACGCCCGGTGCCGAAAGCCGCCTTCTGCGCAATGTCTTGGAACTCACTGTATTTCTGCTTACCAAAACAATTAGTGAAGCGCTCAATTAGGTTTACGTCCCCCAACGCCTTGAGCATAGGGTAGACGACGTTCGGCTTCATACGAACTGCGAATAGACTAGTGGTGGCGTAAGCAGCCGCTATTACAGCTTCCGAATTCACAGCTTTCTGGGTGTTCGCATCCAAGTGCTCAACTTTGGCAATGGCCGCCAGACTCTCTCCGTGTGAGCCTACTTGAGCTGGGGAGAGACACCAGAAAGCCTTCAGATCCTTCGGTATCGTGGCCTTGCCGCCTTCAACCGCATAGGTGATCAGGTCGCCATCCGACAAAGCGTAGACGAAGCCTCCGATAGGGTCGCCCGACACCGCCACTTCAACACGAGGGGCCCCGGATTGCTTCTTCTGCATGACCGCTTCAAAGGCAGGGGCGTACTTATCGAAGTCTTCAGCGAAGATGAGCGACCCACCTGCTTTTTCGGCCATGGAGGTCAAGAGAGGGCGGTCGGCATAGTAGCCGTACTCAACGAAGGTGGATGAGGCGAAACCCCCTGCCGCCTTCTCAGTGGCCTTCAGAATCTCGGCTCTGGGCCATTGATTGTCACACCCGTCGCTTAGGAACAGGAGGCTTGCAACGCTTCCAGGGAGCTTCTTAGCTACACGTTCTACAACCTTAGCGGCTTCCTCGATAGGTTCTTTGAACCCAGTGAGCCCTTGTGGGCGAAGCCAACGGTCGATGGCTGTGTTAACTTGGTTGAGATCCGTGAGGGTGGCTACCGGCTCGGCTTCTAAGAGGGTGCCAAACTGACCCCTCCCGCTGAACCAGATGATGGTGATTGTGTCCTTTTCCTTGAGAAGCTTAGGCAGCTTCTTCTTGAGTTGTTCTCGGATCTTAGGGAGGTCCGAAGACATGCTTCCGCTACAGTCGATCACCGCAAAATGGTTCGTTGGGACCTCTACGACAACCTTGGGCGGTTCTGATGTTTGGTCTAAAGAGTGGTTGACCAGATACAGGGACTCAGCAACTTGGTGCGATACAATAGTAGGCATACGCCTCCCTTTCGCACCCCTCTACACCAAGTTGATCTTTATGACTTTGCGGTGTAATATCTGAATCTTGTCATGGATCAAGTTACCGATACCAGGGCTTTACGAGCACGGCAAAAAGCCGAACGTAAGAAGTCTAAAGCGGAAGCGGAGCAGAAGGTCAAAGAGGCTGAGGCTGCAATCCATGCGGCTTTAACCAAGCCAGCTCTTAAGCCGCATGAGCTGGCCGGGCATCTTTTCGCCAGCGTCCACTATAAAGATCAGGATGGTTTTCGAGATTTCTTTGTAGCGATCATTGAAGTGTACCCCCGGTTTTTGACATCAGATTGGCGGGGGCCTCTAACCGCTCTCTATACAGCGGCTGTCTTGACGGGAGCCAACTTGAGCTTGAAGGATTGGAAGCCCAAGGCGAAGGGGACTCGTTCAGTCTTTCAACATTTAGCCCGTCATCTGTTGGAGAAGTACCATCAACCGCCCATTTTGTGGACGGCTTTGGATGAGGACCCAAATATTAGTTTGACCCTTGCTCCTGTGGTTGCTGAAGTAGCTCAGGGTGGGAGTCTGTTCAAAACGATCCCTGGCTTGTTCCCTGTGGCTCTGTCTCGTAAGCAGTGCCATGAGCTTTTGCAGTCTTCTGCGAGCATGGGCTTTTTGTTGGCTGTCCGGTTTCAACAGGCAAAGGCTCATGGTGGGGATCTGCGTTTGGCTAAAGCTTGGAAGGCTTCAAATAGGGGCGCTTCTTTGGGTTCAGTCAATGAGGAAGCCTTCTGGGAGACGGTGCTCGCGTTCTTTGCCAAAAACCCCATGCTGGACTTGAACCAGATCGGGCCGGTCATTGACTACGTGAACTACCGTAGGAACCAGGACTTCAATTTTTCGATGAAGGGCCGTACTCCGATGGCTCTCTTGAAAGACATGGAGGAATGGCATCAGACGTTGCATCGTGTGAAGGTAGCCGGGGCCAATTCCTTCATGCCCAGTGGCTTCTCCCCTTACCAAGTGGACCGTTCAAGTCGGGACGCGAGCGGTAACTTCACGCAAGAGGTTTGGACTGTCAGCGAAATCCTGTCAGGCAAGGAGTTGGCCGATGAGGGTCGCAAGCAGTCTCACTGCGTTGCTTCGTACTCTTGGTCTATTGAGCGCAAGACGGTTTCGATTTGGTCTATGCGGGTGGTGCGGGATCTTGGTGAGGAACGTGCTCTGACTATCGAAGTCCAGAACAAAGATCGTCGGGTGGTGCAGGCCCGTGGGTATTCTAATCGTCGCAGCACCCCGGCTGAGTTCAGGGTTTTGAATGCTTGGGCGCAGCAAAACCACCTTTCGTTGGCGAACTATTTGTAAGAGGGGACCTTTTCTAGAAACATTGGTGCTTGACTCACTTGTGCCTGGTGTATAGGGTAACAACGTGAGGTCGCGCCCTCTGGGTTTGGACCTCTCGTAAGAGGGGTAGATTGCTCGCTAAGGCGAGACGGACCTCTCGTACTGCCAATCGCACCCGTAAGGGTTTGGAGCGGCAGCGGACGTTCTGCACAGATACCCGAATTCTCGGGGTTTGTATCAGCTCAGCAACTTGTGATTTGGGACCTGTCCAGGTTCGCGTCATAGGAAGCGCTTGAGCCAGACGGCTACGGGAGGAACCAAAGCCATGAAAATCGATGCTCGTCTCACGTTTGAGAAAATTCGTTTTGATCAAGAAACCAACGCGCACCTGGTCCTGTCCATAACAGCACCCGCACTGGAAGGGTCTAAGCGCCCTTCGTTGTGCATTGTGCCTGTTATTGACGTGTCTCCTTCAATGGAGATGCCACCAACGAAATTGGCTTACGCAAAGAAGTCTTTGCTCAAGCTGATCGATCATTTGGGGCCCAACGACTACTGCGGTCTAGTTAGTTTCTCTAGTCTTGCTCAGGTTGTAGCCAAGCCTGTGAAGATGACGGCTGAGGCTAAGGAAGATCTCAAGCGTAAAGTGGGAGGTCTTCACACTTCAGGGGGCACCAACATCGCAGACGCTCTCTTGACCGGATTGTCTGTGGCGAACAACATGGACCTTTCGGCAGAGGTCATCACTCGCGTGGTGCTCTTTACGGACGGTGCTGCAAACACGGGTGTCGCAACCACCCCGGAAGCTATTTTGTCGCTTGTGAGCCCCAACAAGGGCATCGCTAGCGTCAGTGCCTTCGGGTATGGCACGGACGCTCAGCAAACGTTGTTGGGCGATATGGCTAAGTCCGGTAACGGTAACTATGCTTTCGTGCAGAACCCGGATGATGCTCTTTCGGCGTTTGGTAAAGAGCTGGGTGGTCTTTTGAGCACCTACGCCACGAATCTCACGCTTGAGCTGTCTGCCTTGGCAGGCCATGAGATTGAGCAGGTAGTTTCGGATGTGGAGGCAGAAGAAGACCTAGGGTCTCTAATGATCAAGATTCCGGACATCCTTGCAGATGAGGTTCGTAACATCGTAGTGGCGGTCAAGTTCAAAGAACAGAAGAACGCCTTTCCCAGAGAAGTCAATGTTTTTGACGTGAAACTCGGGTACGACATTCTAGACCCCAATCTTCACAAGGCTCATAAGGACCTGGAGTGCAAGGCCAAGGTTCAGTTCGTCAAGCCTGGGGAGGAGCAAACGAAAGTTGATCCGGAGTTGGATAACATCGTGGCTCTTGCTCAGATCGTTAGAGCCCAGGTAGAAGCGGAAGAGTTCGCTAAGCAGGGGAACTACGCTCAAGCCGGTAGTGTGTTGACTAGCGTGTCTCACTCTATTGGAACCCGTGGTTTGGCCATTCTTAGTGGGGTGGCTCAGAACCTTGGGGATAAGTACGCTACTTTCACGTCTTACAATGATAGCTCATCGTATTTGAACAGCTTCTCTCGCGGGGCTACCCGTGGGATGAGTGTGTCCTCTTACGATAGTGCAGCGGCAGCGGATCTCACTTCGGCGGGTGTCCTGCTTTCCAACGCTTCTCAGGCTAGCGTGGCGGCTTCGTTCTCTGCTCCTACCGTCCCTCCAGCGGTGGTGGACTTGGGTGGTGTGGCGAACGGGTCTATTCTAGGTGGTTCGGTTACTACAAGCGCTGGGCACTTGAATATCGCTGGGGGTTCTACTGGAGGCGGCAACTCTCCAATTCTGAGTTGGGCTGGTACGCCAATTCAAGCAGACCCCAAGGCAGTGGTTTTGAAAAAGCCTGAAAAGGCAAGTAAGCGTAAGATCAAGCAGAAATCTGTTCGCTGGTAACTTTTCGTTCGGTGTAGTAGGGTAGGACTCAGTCCGAGTCATCTACCCTACTATGTCAACCATCGAAAAAATCAAAGAAGTTCGTTCTCGTTCCGGCGTTGGAATGGATGCCTGTCGTAAGGCACTTGAAGAAGCCGGGGATGATGTCGAGAAGGCCCTGTTCATCCTTCAACAGAAGGGTGCCATCAAAGCCGCTGATCGTGCTGGGCGTCTTGCTACTGAAGGTGGGGTATTCACCTATGTCCATGGCGGCGGGAAGATCGTGGCTGTAGTTGAGATCAACTGCGAGACTGATTTCGCAGCCAAGTCAGACGACTTCAAGCAGTTTGCTGATTTGGTCTTGATGCAGATTACGGCTGCGTCTCCGTTAGCCCTGAGGGAACAGCAAGTTCCTTTGGATCGGTGGGAAGAGCAGCGGTTAGTGTTCTTGGCTCAGATCCCTGTGGATGCTCCTCAAGACCGTAAGGATAAGATTCTTGCTGGCAAATACGTAAAGTGGTGCTCTGAGATTTGTTTGCTGGAGCAAGAGGCTGTGGTGACTCCCGGTAAAACAATCGATCAACTCCGTACTGAGCTGGTTGCTAAGTTAGGTGAGAATGTTACTATCCGTCGTTTCATCCGTTGGGAAATGGGTGAGGGTTTAGGGAAGTGAGTGTGTGTTGTGTCTATCTCTGAAATTCAAGGTAAGGTTGTTCCTGTAAAGTTGTGGGCTCAGGTTCACGAGGTTGAGAGTAGCGCTCTTGATCAGCTAAAGAACATTGCTGCCTTGCCGTGGGTTTTTCATCATGTCGCCGTTATGCCAGATGTTCATTTCGGGAAAGGCGCTACTGTAGGTTCCGTAATTGCTATGAAGGGTGCGATCTCTCCAGCCGCTGTTGGCGTGGACATCGGCTGCGGCATGGCTGCTGTGAAGACTAACTTGAAGGCTTCAGACCTTCCGGATTCTTTGCAGCTTCTTCGTCATCGCATTGAGAAAGAAATCCCAGTAGGTTTCGAGTCTCACGAGTACGTAACCAAGTACGCTGAGAAGCATCGGTTGTGGAAGGAATTCCACAACCTTACAGACAAGGCTCAGGATCTGTTGGGCAAGGCTCGTAAGCAAATGGGTACGCTGGGTGGCGGCAACCATTTCTGGGAGCTGTGTCTGGATACGGATCAGAACGTCTGGATCATGCTTCACTCAGGTTCCCGTAATATTGGTAAGACCTTAGCTGAGGTACACATGAGCAAGGCTATGAAGCTGGCTCACAACGCTACGTTGCCTGACAAGGACTTGGCGGTGTTCTTGGCAGGTACGCCTGAGATGGATCGCTATCGGCATGATTTGATGTGGGCTCAGCAATACGCGAAGGCCAATCGTGAAGTCATGCTCAAGATATCTCAGGATGTGCTGACCAAGTTGATCCCCAAGGTTCGTTACGAAGAGCCCATCACTTGCCATCACAACTACGTTTCCGAAGAGAACCACTTCGGAGAAAACGTGTTGGTGACTCGTAAGGGTGCGATCTCAGCTCGCTCCGGCGAGATGGGAATCATTCCTGGTTCGATGGGCACGAAATCCTACATTGTTCGTGGCAAAGGCAACGAAGAGTCCTTTCATTCGGCTTCTCATGGTGCGGGGCGCAGGATGTCTCGTGGTGCTGCGAAGCGTCACTTCACGGTAGAAGACCTTGAAAAGCAAACTGAGGGTGTGGAGTGTCGTAAGGACTTCACGGTTTTGGACGAGATCCCTGGGGCGTACAAGGCAATCGAACAGGTGATGGCAAATCAGCAAGAGTTGGTTGAAGTCGTTGCTGAGCTGAAGCAAGTTCTGTGCGTTAAGGGGTGAGTCTGTGTTCACTCCCGAGGAAGCGTCTACTTGGACCACTAAAGACGTTTTGGTTCAGATCAAAGCGTACTTGCCTTCCGGGTGGGGTTTTGAGTATACGCACGACCTCCCCAGTGGGTGGTACAGTGCTTATCTACGGGACGGGGAGCCTGATAGCCCGAAACCTTGGTCAGGAGAGCATCTAGACCCCAAGATTCTTTTCTTGGACGCTCTGGGGTGGTTGGCGGTCAGGGGCCAAAAGGTGAAACATCCGGTTTGGTCCCGTAAAGGCGAAGTTCCTTTGTATCATCCGACGCCTATTCCGGTGGTCTCGACTGCGCCTGACCCAGCGGACCTAGATCCGGATGAGGTAGAGGCGGTGTACAAGACTTCCCGCTAAGGAGTCTTTGATTGACTTCCTTGGTGCGTTGCTCGCCTACGGAAGAACAGATGTCAATCAAATACGGATTAGATGCTCGTCAGAGGCTACTCGCTGGTATCAACAAGTTGGCGGATGCAGTGGTAGTTACGTTGGGGCCTAAGGGTCGCAACGTGTGCCTAGAGAAACCGTTCGGGAGTCCGTTCATCACGAAGGACGGTGTCTCTGTAGCCAAAGAGATAGAGCTTGAGGACCCTTACGAGAACCTAGGGTGTCGGCTCATTCGGGAAGTAGCGTCTAAGACCAGCGAGGATGCTGGGGACGGCACCACTACTTCTACGCTTCTAGCCCGCTACATGGTCGTGCAGGGTATGAAGCGTATTGAAGCGGACTTCTCTCCTGTGCGGTTCAAACGGGGCATGGACAAGGCTTCAAGGCTCTTGGTGGAGAACATCTTAGAGATGGCTCTGCCAGTGAAAACTCAAGATGACATTGAGAGCGTTGCCGCTATCAGTGCCAATGGAGATCGGGCCATCGCCAAGGTGATTGCTGACGCTGTAGCTAAGGTCGGTAAGGATGGCGTGGTTAACATTGAAGAGGGTAAGGGCATGGAGACCGTGGTCGAGACCACGGACGGTATGAAGTTGGATCGGGGTTGGGTCAATTCCTCTTTCTGTTTGGACGAGGGTGCTCAAGAGAGTGTGTTGAGTGACGCATTCGTTCTTGTCACAGACCACGTTGTGGTGTCGGCACGTCCTTTTTTGCCGCTTCTAGAAGAACTCGTCAAAGACGGTGCTTCTCTCTTGATTGTAGCTCCCGATTTTCAAGGGGATGCGGTGGCTACGTTCCACCACAACTTGAAGCAGCTCAAATCTCAGTTGATCAAAACTCCTGGGTTTGGCG
>Ga0315288_10008137_pt1 | contig 13241 bp, 12 predicted proteins | sample YL17G11_20_MG_FD_203454 | JGI IMG/M metagenome (GOLD analysis project Ga0315288, IMG submission 203454) | Sediment microbial communities from Yellowstone Lake, YNP, Wyoming, USA - YL17G11_20 | ecosystem: Environmental > Aquatic > Freshwater > Lake > Sediment | place: USA: Wyoming | collected...
GCGCAACTGTTGGCAGCGTTGCATCATCCTAACCTGCCGGGCGTCAGCGATTTTTTCGGGGAAGGGAACAAACAATACCTCGTGATGGATTTCGTCGAGGGGCGTACGCTGGAGAAAGCGCTGGAAGACAATCGCGCGCCGTTTACCGAAGCGCAAGTCGTTTCGATAGGAATACAACTGTGCGATGTGCTGGATTACTTGCACACGCGTCCCGTGCCAGTCATTTTTCGCGATTTAAAGCCGGCGAACGTAATGCTCGACGCCGTGAATCAAGTGAAGTTGATTGATTTTGGAATCGCGCGGCATTACAAGCCCGGACGCGTCTCCGACACCCATCAATACGGATCGGCTGGCTATGCGCCGCCGGAACAGTACGGGCAAAATCAAACCGACGCGCGCAGTGACATCTATGCCCTCTGCGTTACGCTCTATCACTTGCTCACGCGTTACGATCCTGCGCTCAATCCGTTCAACCTGCCGCCCCTGCCGACGTTGAATCCAGCCGTATCGCCCAAGTTGGTCGAGATCATCGGCAAGGGTATGGCAACCGATCCGAACAAACGCTGGCAGACCGCGCGCGAGTTAGGCGCGTCGCTGCGGCAGCATCAACCGGTTGGCGGCGGACAGCCGGGCGGCTCATCGCGCATTACAACGCGCTTGATTCTCAAAGCCGCCGAGTTGCCGCCCGCGCAGTTGGCGGTGGCGATTGCGGTGATCCTGCTGGTGATCGTTGCAGGCGCCTGGGTTCTCACGCCGATCCTCATCCAGATTTCGCTCTTTTGGTACAACGTGGATTTCGTCGCGATCGTCGCGCCGCTGGTTTATGCGGCGGCGCGCAAACGCTACGTGACCGGGCTCGCGCACGCGCTCGTTACAATTGCGGGCAGCCTTGCCATCTGGGCGGCGCTTTATTGGCGCGCGCCGATTGAGATGATTTTATTCGGCTCGGTGTTGACTGCTGTCTTTGTCGAAGTGTGGCTCGCGCTGTTGGGACGCATGCGCGGGCAGGGCGCGGATCCGTGGTTGCGCGAAGTGGGATGGCTTGCCATGATGGCGGTCATCGTCACCGCAACCTTGCGAATGTTGACAAGTACGGTGAGTTTCGGGCTGAATCCGGTCTTGTGGATCATCTCCGCGCTGCTGGGCGCGCTCGGTTGGTTCCTGGGAGATCTCGTTCAGCAGTACCTGTTTTTACGCCAACGGGGATTTCGCCGCGTGGGATATTTTTGATCAACCAGAAAGGAGGAGCATGTGGCAAAACTGATTCGGGTCGGCGCGGCAGGCGATCCCAGCGAGTTCAGCGCGCTGAGTTGCCTGGAAAAAGAATTGCCCGCGCAGTACCTGGTGCTCGCCAAATGTCAGGTGCCGGACAAGGGCGGGCTGATCGAAGTGGACACGCTGGTGATCGGCGCGCCGGGCATTTTCGCGCTCGAGATCAAACATTGGCAAGGTGAAATTGTTGGGACCGAGGTGGGCAATTGGACCAACGATGGCACCGAAGTCAAGAATCCAGTGCATTAAGCCAAAAACGCAAGTCAGATCGTCAAAGGTTTTATCATCAACAAGGAGCACGCAAAAAAGATCTTTGTACCCGCCCCCCGCGTGGCTAGCAGTATTCGCGTTTGGGCGGCGGTCGTTTTCTGGGGCGCGCGCGTGAATCTCACCAAGGTCAAACTGGACAACCCACCGATGTGGTTGTTGGGGTGTATGCCGATGGCTGAATTGATTCGGAAGATTCAGCATCAGCATGATCAAACGCTGCATCGCTTGAAACCGGAGGAGGTTCGCAAGATCGGCGAAGTGCTAGGCGCATCGAAAAAGGAATTGGACGAGTGGTTTGCCCAACAGATGGGACCAGGGGTTCCAGTTTCCGTCGAGGCTCCACCGCCGGAGGTGATACAACCGTATGTGCCGCCGCCAGTGCCGCAATCGCTCAAGTGTCTGCAGTGCGGCGTGGAAAATCGTTCAAACGCCAAGTTCTGTAGCAAATGCGGGCACAAGTTCTAGCCTGCCGGTAGGGACGAGGTCACCTCGCCCCTACGTGGGGTTGCAAAATGTCGCTCTATCCAAATCAGATTTTGCGCCAACGCTATCAAATTCATTCCTTGCTCGGTCAAGGCGGCTTTGGCGCGGTCTATCGCGCCCAAGATTTGAACCTGAATCGCTGGTGCGCGGTGAAAGAGAACCTGGATTCTTCCCTGGCGGCACAACAACAGTTCCAACGCGAAGCGATGATGCTCTCGCGTTTGCATCATACGAATCTGCCACAGGTTCAGGACTATTTCATCGAGCCAAGTGGTCAGCAGTACCTCGTGATGGAATTCATCGAGGGGATTGATGTGTGGACTCTCGTCCAACAACGCGGCGCGTTGCCCGAAACGCAAGTGCTGGACTGGGCGCGACAGATTCTCGATGCGTTGGAATACTTGCACGGGCAACAACCGCCGATCATTCATCGCGATATCAAACCACAGAACATTATCATCACACCACACGCTCGCGCGATGGTAGTGGATTTTGGAATTGCCAAGACCTACGTGAGTGAGCAAATCACGACGACCGGCGCGCGCGGAGTCACGCCGGGCTTTTCGCCCCCCGAACAGTACGGTGGCGGCACAGACCCGCGCAGTGATTTGTACGCGCTTGGTGCGACGCTCTATTTGGCGTTGACGCGTGCCATGCCGCCCGAATCGCCGACGTTGATGGTAGGGCAGGCGGTGCTCATCTCACCGCGCCAATTAGCGCCAACAATCTCAGCGAACACTGAAGCGGTGGTTGTATGCGCGATGCAACCACAACCGGCGCAACGTTTTCAATCCGCGCGCGAAATGCGGATGGCGCTCACGACAATGGCGTACTCGATGCCGCGCCCAACCGTGCCGGTGCCGTACGTCGCCGCGCCGGCGAGGCAAACGCCCTGGATATTTGCGGCAATCGGCGGATCTGTCGCGTCGCTGTTGTTGGTGGGCGTGCTTGTTTTCGCGCTGTTTGCGTCCGGCTTTCCGTTCGCCACACCGACACCCATAGTGACTGTGCGCAGTGCATCCGGCTTGCCAACCTCAATCGCGAACATCCCAGTCGTTGTGACGAGCACGAACATTCCGCACACCGCAACGTGGACGCCAACGGTAATGCCAACTGAGTTGCCACCGACAGGCATGGCAACGCCAACAGCGGCGCCGACATTTACCGCAACGCCAACGCCGATGTCACGCGAAGTATTTCTGGACGATTTTGATGGTGGCGCGATAGATTCGTCCAAGTGGAACGTCAATTCGCGCGCGGGCAGAGTTGGGCTCGGTCAGAGTGTTCTCACCTTAGCGAGTTCCGGAGCCAGCTACCCCTTTATTACCACACGCGTTGATCCGTTTCCAGGAAACGGGAACTATCGGATGACGACGCGCTTTCGTTATTCGCATGTGGATGTGTGCGGCGTTGGAATGATGACGACGAGTTACGCATTGTCTGCGGGAATGAGTCAAGATGATGCAGGAGCATATCAACACGCGAACGAAAACTCTGGGATGGCGGCAGGCGTATGGCAAGACATCAAACAAGGTTTGCAAATCTGGTTTCGCTCGCGCGGTGATCGTAAGGATGTTCTTTATTCTGGACCAGACACTGATTGGCACGTCATCGCGGTTGAGTACGTCGGTGATCGGTATACTCTTTTTCTCGATGACCGGCTGTCGTATGTGTCTCAGCCCACGCCCTATCGCGCGCGATTCATGTGGATAGGCAATCCGGTCGAACTGGGCGCCGGGTTCAACTGTCCGTGGGACACACTCGACGTGGATCATGTGCGCGTAGAAAGTTTGCCGTAAACTCGGGAGCAATAATGTCACTCTATCCAAACCAGATTTTACATCAACGCTATCAGATTCAATCCTTGCTCGGTCAAGGCGGCTTTGGCGCGGTCTATAGAGCGGTTGATTTGAGTCTGAATCGCTGATGCGCGGTGAAAGAGAATTTGGATTCATCCGTGCCCGCGCAACAACAATTCCAGCGCGAGGCGCAAATGCTGACGCGTGTACGCCATCCGAGTCTGCCGCAAATCTGGGATTACTTTATCGAACCGAGCGGACAGCAATACCTCGTGATGGAGTTTGTCGAGGGAGCAGACTTGCGAACGCTAGTCCAGCAACGCGGCGCGCTTGCCGAAATGCAAGCGTTGGATTGGGCGAATCAGATTCTCGACGCGCTGGAGTATTTGCACACACAAAACCCGCCCATTATCCACCGCGATATCAAGCCGCAAAACATCATCATCACGCCGCAGAATCGCGCGATGCTTGTGGATTTTGGAATCGCCAAAATGTTTTACGCGGGGCAAGCCACGACGATGGGAGCGCGCGCGGTGTCGTCCGGCTATTCGCCGCCGGAGCAGTATGGGCAAGGCACGACGGATGCGCGCTCGGACATTTACGCGATGGGCGCGACAGTGTACTTTGTCCTGACGGGCGGCGAGCCGCCGGAATCGGTGGGGCGTTATGCCGGCGACACGCTCGTCGCGCCGCGAGTGCGTAATCCCAGCGTTTCGCTGCCGGTCGAGGGCACCGTCTTGCGTGCGCTGCAATTGAGCGCGGTGAATCGCCCGCAAACGGCGCAACAGATGCGTGCGGAATTACGTGCGCCGTCGGCGCAATCCTACGCGCCCTATTCGCCGGCAACCACAAGCGGGGTATCGAACCGTGCCTTGCCTCCCGTATCACCGTCGCCTCTAATGGCGCCAGCGCAAACCGCATTGTCGTCCATCGGTGCGACCACGCCGCGTGCGTCACGGACCTATCTGATCGCGCCAATAGTCGTTGGCAACATCCTGGGCATCGTCGCGCTCGTCGTCATGATCGTTATCGCATTGTTTGTTGGCGTGCTGGGTACTGCGACGTCAACCGACCCAACGTACTTATCGGTTGCGATAGCGGCGCTAGGTAGTATGCTGTTGCTCGTCTGCGGAATGTTTCTCGCGGTTCCATTTCTCGTTGCGATGTTCACCGCGCGCGGTCATCGTCGCGCCAATCGAGGCGGGCAGACCTTTGGCGAGGCGTTGGGGGATGGCGTGATTGCCGGCGTACTTTGTCTGACCTGGTATTGGTTGTGCGCGTGCGCGAGTGTCGTGCTTACGCCTTTGACCTCGGGGTCAACAACGAGTGCCCTGACTTCGCTGGTCTATCTGATTGTTTTGCCAATTGTCGCGGCGATAGCCGGCGCAGTCGGCGGGTTTATTTATCGCGCGTTCACCGGCGCGTAGTACTACCATGGCAAAAACCTGCGGGGTCGCAGACCTCAGGTCTCCGAGACATGAAGTCTGAAGCCCCCCACCCCCGCAAGACTGAATTGTCGGAGTACTAGTTGGGGCGGGGTCACCCCGTCCCTACACGAGGAAGTGGAATGTCGCTGAATCAAAATCAAATCTTGCGCCAACGCTATAAAATTCAGTCCTTGGTCAGTCAGGGCGGGGCCGGCGCGGTCTATCGCGCCTGGGATTTGAATTTGAATTGCTGGTGCGTGGTCAAAGAGAATTTTCTCGACGCGGCGCTGACGCCAGCGCAGCAGCAAGCCCAGCAACAACAGTTTCAGCGCGAGAGTGCCTTTCTGGCAAGGTTCACTTAGTTATGTACCGCGATTACTGGATGCTTTCATCGAACCTAACGGAAACGCCTATGTAGTCATGGACTTGGTCGAAGGCAAAAGCTTGCAAGACCTTGTGAGTGTCAGCGGTATCCCCCTTGATGAAAGGATTGCGATCCTGTGGGTGAAGCAAGTTCTACGTGCATTGGATTATCTGCACCACCGAATTCCACCAGTAGTGCATCTAGAAGTTTTCCCGTACAATATGCTCGTCACACAACAAGGTCACTGTGTCTTAATCAATTTTTCTCTTGCGCGAGAGTTGAGTCCGGGCCCCACCGCAGGAGATAGAGGCGGCGTTCGCGGCATAGTCCCTGGTTATTCGCCACCTGAACAGTATGGTACCTTCGTTGATCAACGGAGCGACATCTACTCTATCGGTGCAACTTTGTATTATATCTTGACAGGTATTGTTCCATTAGAATCTATCGAACGACTAACTGGTAAACAAATGACGCTACCCCGCGCAATTACAGATAGAATCTCTCTGCAAACAGAGCGAGTGATTCTGCGCGCGATGGCATTAGCAAGGAATGACAGGTTCCAGTCTGCACAAGAAATGATTGATGCACTACAGGACTAGATTTTGTTTTTCGACCGGAGGACAACATGTCCCGTTCTTGGCGCATCTACTACAACATCGTGTTCGGCGGAGTCGGCGGTCTGCTGGCGTACCTGTTTGTCGGCACATTGCCTAATCTGATTGAGAATAATTTGTTCTGGGAATTGCTCATCGGCGCGGTCGCGGGCACGAGCATCGGCGCGTGGCTCGGCGCGGTAGATGGCGCGGTCGGCAAACGCATCGGCAATTTGCTGATTGGAATGGTGCGCGGCGGCGCGCTCGGCTTCTTTGGCGGCATCCTCGGACTCGCGATCGGCGAACTGCTGTTTTGGGTTACACAAGGCGGTTTCATCGGTCGCGCGATTGGTTGGGGCTTGGTGGGCGCAGTCGTCGGTACGACGGAAGGAATCGCCAGCCGCGCGCCGCGCAAAATCAGTTACGGCGTGCTAGGTGGTACGCTTGGTGGACTGATCGGCGGCGGGATGTTCGAAGGGCTGACGCAAGCCGCCATCGCGTTCGTCGCCGGCGCGGATCAGCAATTGGTCGCACAGATGCAGAGCATCGCCGCCGCGCTCGGACTCACGTTCGTCGGAATGTCCATCGGCTCGCTGATCGCGCTCGTCGAGCAAGTGTTGGTTGGCGCGTGGGTCAAAGTCGTGCGCGGCAAACAAGAGGGCAAAGACTTTAACATCGTCAAAGGTGTGATGACAATCGGCGGCGATGATGGCAACGATATTCCGGTCTACGACGCGTCGGTCGGCAGACGCTTTGTCGTCCTGCGACAGCGCGGCAAGCAAATCGTACTGCAAAACGCGAACGGCAGAGCGTCGCTCATTCGCGCGCGTGACCGCGAGCCGATTCCGGTTACAACGGATCAACCCTTGAACGACGGCGACAAAATCCTAGTCGGCAACACGGTCCTGCTATTTCGCAAACGAGGCAAATGAACGGGCAGTGAACGTTCGCCGTAGCGTTCAACTGATCAGCGATGGAGGCAGATTCGGAATGGTGTGCGAGTATTGTGGCGCGGAATTGCGCCGTGAGGCAAAATTTCGTTCGAGATGCGGCAAGCCCCAAAACCTTTCACCCGCGAGCAGATTGGCGGGCATCTGGATGGGGTACGGCTATGATTGTGTTTTAGACGAGGAACCTCCCGAACGAATCAGAATCCAAGTTGACGGAGGCACCATCACGGCAATCAAGATTACCGGCGATGATTGCATTCGGGCGGGCGAGGTTACATGGACGGGCACATTCAGCAAGGGAAAGTTCCCCGTTAGGATTCAAGTCAGCGATGTGTTCACCAGGCGGAGTAGACGGTTCATTGATGGAGTAGCTCACATTGTAAATGACGATCACATCAAGGTCACTGACAACTCTCGCAGGACATTGACTTTTCGCCGTGTGCGCGAGTAACGCATGTCAACCAAAACGTCCGTTGGAATTAACGTGGGGTGCGTAATGAAAATTCGCATAATCGTTCTCGCATTACTGCTCGGCGTTCTGTTCGCTACGCCCATCGCGGCACAGTCGGCTACGGTGAAATTGTTCGGCTTCGACGCCGGCAAATTCCCAACGGTGCGCGCGTTTGTGAGCGTCACTGATTCCTCCGGCAGAGCCGTGACGTTGTTGAAGCCAGAGTCGTTCAAGGTGGTGGAAGATGGGCGCGACGCGCAGGTGCTGGCGATCAACGTAAGCAGTGAGCCGATCTACGTGGGACTGGTGATTGATCACAGCGGCAGCATGAACGATCAGAACAAACTGCGCGATGCGCTGGTGGCGGCGCGTGCGTTCGCGGACGAGATGCGCGCGCAGGATGAAGCGTTCGTCACGATGTTCAACGATACGACCACACCCTTGCAAGATTTCACCAGTGATCGCGACGCGCTCAAGAGTGCGATTGGACGCATCAGCAGTACTGGCGGGACCGCGTTCTATGACGCGACGTATGTGAGCGCGGAAAAGTTCCAGGCGCGTCAAGATAAACTGAAAAAGGCGTTGATTTTGCTGACCGACGGTTTGGACAATCGCGAAGCGGCAGGCGGGTTCTTCGGTCTGTTCGGCGGCGCGGGCAGTAAGCACACGCTTGACGAAGCGATTGCGCGCGCCAAAGAATTTCAAGGCGTGGTCTACACAATTGGATTGGGGAGCAACGCCGATCAAGCGCGGCTCAGCCGCTTGGCGGAACAAACGGGCGGCAAATTTTTCTTTGCGCCCAGCGGCGATGATTTGAAACGGCTCTATTTGCTGATCGCCGAGCAACTGCAAAAGGACTACGCGGTGGATTTTGCGACGCCGCGCGCGCTCGCGGACGGCACACGGCGGAATGTGCGTATCACCGTCACTCTGCCGGACGGCGGCGCGCAAACCGTCGAAGGAGTTTACGTGGCGGGGTTTTTGTTCAACCGCATTCGCGCGAATTGGATCGTCGGCGCGTTAATCGGCTTGCTACTCTTGACGATGGGAGTGGCGCCGTCCGCTGCGCGGTTCGCGTGGCGCGCGGTGAGTGTGCCTGCGCCGCAACCGCAGCCGCCTGCCGCGCCGGCACCCTTGCCGCCCGTCGCGCCGAGCGCAACGTGCCCGCGCTGTCATCAGTCCGTGCGCGGGGGTGCGCGATTTTGTCCGTATTGCCAACAGCCCCTTATCGCCGCGCCGCTGTCCGCGCCAGCCGCGCCAGCGTTGCTTTGTCCCCATTGCGGTCAGACGGTGCGCGCGGGGGCAAAATTCTGCGGCAATTGCCGGCACAAGTTGAGTTGATGAGGTGGATTATGCTTGCTCCAAATACGATTCTAAATTCGCGCTACCAAATCATTCGCCAGATCGGCGCGGGGGGCTTTGGCGCGGTTTATCTCGCGCTGGATACGCGGCTGGGCAATCATCAGGTCGTCGTCAAGGAAAACCAATCTGGCGATGCGCGGCAATTCGAATTCGAGGCGACGACGCTTGCCACGCTTGTCCACCCTAACCTGCCGCGCGTGAGCGATTATTTTCTCAGCGCGGGCGGCGCGCAGTACTTGGTGATGGATTTTGTCGGGGGCGAAAATCTCGAAACGCAGCTTCACCGCGGCGCCGTGCCGGAGAGCCAGGCGCTGCTGTGGATGCGCCAAATCTTGAACGCGGTCCACTATTTGCACCAGAATCGGATCATTCATCGCGACATCAAGCCCCAGAATGTCATCATCACGCCGCAGGGCAAAGCGCTGCTGGTGGATTTTGGAATTGCCAAGCGGATGAGAACGGGAATGATGACGACGACCGGCGCGCGCGCCGCGTCGGCGGGCTATGCCGCGCCGGAACAATATCGTGGTGGCACGGATCAACGCAGTGACGTGTATTCGCTGGGCGCATTATTGTATTCGATGTTGACCGCGGGCGCGCCGCCGGATGCGCGCGTGTTGGAGCAAGGCACTGCGACGATCACTCCACCGCGGCGCGTCAATCCGGCGGTGAGTCAGAACACCGAGAATGTGATCATACGCGCGATGAATGTAGATCCGGCACTGCGCTTCGATTCCGTCGGGACGATGCTTCAAGAATTGCGGATTCCGGCAACGCAGACCGTCACGTCCGCTCCGAGGACGACCATGCCACCCGCGTCCGCGCCGCGTCCACCCACGTTTGTCACTCCTCCAACGCCGAGTGTTCACCCGGCAGTATCACCGACAACAACGCGTGCGAGTAGTGGCAAGCAATGGACGATGATCGGCATCATCGGTGTGTTGGCAATGGCCGTGGTATGTGTGTCTTCTGTTGTGGCTCTGATGATCCTGAATACATTTTCGGTGGGTAGTGGCGGACCTGTTGCAACGATGGCTACACCGACGCGGATGGTTACACTGACGTGGATGGCTACGCCAACGCGGGCGCCACTTGTGATTCTTACACCAACCCTGGTTGGAGATGGAGTTGTGCCAAGTATTGACCCCGCCGCAATTGCCACTCCAACGCCGGGCGCGGCGAGTTGTGCACTGGGAGCGCAAACGACGGTCACGGATGCGCCTGATGACATTCCGGGCAAGAAACTGCAAATGTGCGCGAACGTCGTTTCAACGGTGGATAACAAGACGAAGGTGCGCGATGTGTACGCGCTTGAACTCACGGCAGGGCAAGAGGTACGCTTTGCCGTGACGACTAGTCAATACCTGTATGTGGCGCTGATGAACCCGGATTCCAAAGCCATCGAGACGCGGCGATATTCTGAAGCGTTCAATACGAGCGTGTCGCGCAACTGGAATGGTGATTTCACGCCTGCTGTCTCGGGTACGTACTTTTTTGTGGTGACCGCGCAAGCGTCAGCGCAACAGTATAACTTGACGATTGTGCCAACGGGCATCACGGTTCCCGGCAACAAGGTGGCACGCGATATTCCCGGCACCAAACTGGAATTAGGTACGAGTGTATCGTCTGTCGTTGACAAGAACACGAAAAAGCGTGATGTGTATGCGCTGGAACTGACGGCGGGTCAGGAAGTACAATTTGCCGCGACCGCGAAAGGATATTTGTACTTTGCCTTACTCAATCCTGAATCCAAAGCAATTGAAACGAACCGCATCTCCGAGTCGTTCAACACGAATGGTAGAGATCGGTGGAGCCAGACATTTACACCCGCGGTGTCTGGCACGTACTTTTTTGTTGTCACAGCACAAGAATCGGGGCAACGCTATACATTCAGCGCCACCGCGACCGGCAACAATGTGCCCGGCAATCAAGTCGCAAGCGATATTCCGGGTACGAAACTCGCCGTTGGCAACACCTCTGCGTCCGTCGTTGATGCGAATACGAAAAAGCGCGATGTGTATGCGATTGATTTGACGGCGGGGCAGGAGGTGCGCTTTGCGGTTTCGACTTCCGGCTACGTATACGTTGGACTGGCTAACCCAGGATCGAAATCGTTCGAGACGCGTAGCACGTCGGAAACGTTCAGCGACAGCGCGTCAAGCAAGTGGGTGCGCGATTTCACGCCCGCGGTGTCCGGCATGTACTACTTTGCCGTCTCATCCAATCAGTCCGGTCAACGCTACACGTTGAGTGTGACCGTGACTGGCAACATGGTGCCGGGTAATCAAATCGCCAGCGAAATTCCCGGCACCAAGTTCTCGGTGGGCAATACGCTCTCGTCGGTTGTGGATCAGAACACCAAAAAGCGCGATGTGCATGCGCTCGATTTGACTGCGAATCAAGAGGTCCGGTTTACGATCACGTCGAGCGGGAATATGTATTTTGTTTTGCTCAAGCCGGGCGCGCGTTCCGTCGAATCGGGGCAGGGGTCGGCGGTGTTCAGCGAATATGGTCGCGACAAATGGGTCTACGACTTTACGCCGACCGCGACGGGCACGTACTATCTGGTAGTTTCGGGAACTGGTTCGGGCTTGACCTACACCCTTTCAGTGGTTCGCCGGTGAGATGGAGAGGGAATGGGAGTGCTGCCGAGGTCAATGACTTGTCCGCGTTGTCACACGAGCAATCGCGATAGAGCGCGTTTTTGCAGCGTTTGCGGATTTCCGTTCAAATTGCAGGCGCAGATGGCGCTTGGCGCGGTGCTGCAAAATCGCTTCCGCTTGACACGCGTGTTGGGTGAAGGCGGAATGGGCGCGGTCTATCTGGCGGAGCATCTCAATCTCGGTCAGCACTTTGCAATCAAGGAAATGCTCGATCAGTTTCTCGATCCCGTCGAACGCGCGCAGGCGTTAGGGCAGTTCCAAGCCGAAGCGCGGATGCTCGTGCGGCTGAGTCATCCCAATCTGCCGCGTGTCCATGATCTATTTGACGAGAGCGGGCGGCACTATTTGGTGATGGACTTTATTGACGGCGCAACACTGCAACAACGCCTGGATCGCACGACGGATTATTGCGCCGAAGCGGATGTGCTGAACTGGGCGGGGCAGATTTGCGATGTGTTGGATTATTTACATTCACAGAACCCCGCCATCGTCTTTCGCGATCTCAAACCGGCAAACATAATGCTGGATCAGGGCGGCGCGATCAAGTTGATTGATTTCGGAATCGCGCGCGTGTTCAATCCAGTCAAAGGCACCGATACGTTGAAGATGGGCAGTGTGGGGTATGCGCCGCCGGAGCAGTACGGCGGCAAAGGGCAGACGACGCCGCAATCCGATATTTACGCGCTCGGCGCGACCTTGCACCATTTGTTGACGCGCCGCGATCCAAGCGGTCAGCCGTTCGTCTTTCCATCTCTGCGCGCGGTCAACCCGGCAGTCTTAGCAAACACCGAGGCGGCGGTATTCAAGGCGTTGGATTACGATCCTGCCAAGCGTTTTCCTAGCGCGGGCGAAATGAAGGCGGCGCTGTTCGGTCAGCAATCCCAGATGGTCACTTGTCCGCGGTGCGGGCAAAAAGATCTGACGAGCGAAATTTACTGCCAAAATTGTTCTGCCCAACTCGCGGCGCACCGCGCGTGTCCGCACTGCCAGCGTCCTACGCCGAGCAATGCCGCGTACTGTACCGTTTGCGGGCGCAAGTTGTAGACCTCACAGGTTTTGAGAAACCTGTGAGGTCTCAAAGGAGCGATTCCCTTGAAATGCCTCAATGCGCGTTGTAACAAAGTGGTTCCCAATAATATTGCGTATTGTCCCTATTGCGGCACGACTCTGCCGTGGCGTTATCTGCCAGTTGCGGCAACGGTTGCCGTGGTTGTGTTGCTGATGCTGGGTTGCGTTGTGTTGTGGGCATTGGGAGGAGAAGGCGTTGGTCCTTTGACGGCTCTGCGGATAACCTCCACGCCTACGCGGACACCCACACCAACAAACACCAGTACGCCGACACCGACCTTTACGCCAACGATTACGTCGATGCCGACACCAACACGGACACCCAACCCAACAGCCACGCTAACGCGAGTGATACTTTCTCCGACTCCTAGCTTCAATACGAGGGAGTACGATGTTACTCTGCGATATAGTGGAGATTCTATTTCGGCCGGGCTTGGATTTGGCAAAGTCAAAACGAAACTTGAATCGCTGGGGTATGTGGTCAGACTCGATCCTATAGCTAATTGGAGTGGGGTCATTGTTGGAAAAGCGGATCGGAG
>Ga0315288_10008139_pt1 | contig 13239 bp, 25 predicted proteins | sample YL17G11_20_MG_FD_203454 | JGI IMG/M metagenome (GOLD analysis project Ga0315288, IMG submission 203454) | Sediment microbial communities from Yellowstone Lake, YNP, Wyoming, USA - YL17G11_20 | ecosystem: Environmental > Aquatic > Freshwater > Lake > Sediment | place: USA: Wyoming | collected...
AGCTCGGACAGCATGGGTCGTGGGCTCATCGTCTACTGGCGGACGATCGAGATGGAAGAAGTCGGGGTCGTGGACGACGAGGACTCGGAAGAGGCCGCCGTCTGATGTACCTCGACGAGTACTTCGGCCTTCACGGCCGTGAGATGGAGGCCCATTCGCGGGTGTACGTCACCGGACTCACCTCCAATTTGGGGTACGGCCGACACATCCGAGGTGGGGTTCTGGCCTTCACGCCGGAGACGGCTGACCGGTGGGCCGGACCTTTCGAGGGCGGCTACGCGGCCTTCCGGCTCACCGATCATCGGGAGTCCCGGTGGCCCTATGACCGCCGACCGAAGGCACGGAAGCGGACGGGGAACGAGCCGTTGCCCAAGCTTATCACTCAGGTGGGTGATGCGAGCCTGGCTCGGCATCCGGGACAGCAGGACATGGTTTCGACCGCGAAGCCGTTCGAGCTGCGGGTCTACGGGAACGATGACACCTCGTACACGAAGTTCTACCGGACTGAGGAAGAAGCTCTTCAGGAGCTTGCCCTCTTCGAGGGCGGCGGGCCGCTCGATTTCCACGAGTTCGTGGACGGCTTCGGGTTCACGTTCACGAATTGATCGACCCCAAGACGAGCCTAGTACCCTCATGGAACCCCATCGCTACGGCTGCCGCATTTGCGACGCCGCACACATCGGCACCTTCACCGTGTACCCGGAGACGATCCGGGTTGTCCGGAAGATCACCCGGGACAAGGCCGGGAATGTGAAGGCGATCGAGTCGGAGTACGAGTGCGTGTCGCACCCGGAGGCTCCGTGACCCGATCGGATTTGCTTGTGGCCCACTACGACCTTCAAAGCCTCCGGCAGGCCATCGGGAAGCTCGGGTACATGCTGCGGCGGACGAAGCCTGGCAGTGCCCGGCACCAGGACTACTGGCGTCGGCTCACGAACTTGGAGAACGAGGCGACTCGGCTCTCCGAAGAGATCGCGGCCTTCATTCGAGGCGGCCCGTGAAGACCATCGACTACTGGGAGAAGCTCCTCGAACGAGCCCAGGTCGAGATGCGGAACCTGAAGTTCCCGGAGGTGACCCGTCACCCCTTGCTTCGAGGGCGGGCTCGTGGACGCAGAACTCAACTCTGGCTCCGGTACATTCAGAGACGTGCCTGGTACCAGACCAACGTTCGCCATGAGCGGAAGCTCCGAGAACGCATCGCCTTCTACGAGTTCAGGATCGCGGCTCTACGTGCCAGGACGGCCTTCGATCGGCTCCGACAGGGTGAGCCCCGTCTTTGACCCGACGGGCAGGGTTGGGCGTCCCACGTCACAAGATCTGCCCGTTATCGCGTCATTAGAATCTCGGAACGCCCTCAGCAACTGCGCCTCGGCTTATTTTCGTTCCGGCCCGTGACCCCTATCTCTTACACCAGATTTGATCTTCTTGTCGAGCCTCCTAGGAGCAGCATGACCTCCAACGAGAAGCTCCAGGCTGAACTCACTGTCCTTCGTTGCGTGGTTGCCGCGCATCGGATGCTCATCGACCGAGCGGTCGATGCTCTCGACTCGGCCATCGAGTCGGCTTGTATCCCGGTCAAGAACGGGTTCTACGTGATCGACCTCAAGCGTGAGGGTTGGCGGTACCCGTCGATTCAGGCGGCCCAGGCGAACCTGGAAGCCCTCCGGGATGACTCGGGCTTCTACTGGACGGAGAGCCGGATCTCGGATTTGGAGCGGCTCTTGGGCCTCGGGTTCACGCGGCAACTGCCGTTCGCGTTCTCGACGATGGCGGTTCCGGCTCACCCCGCCGTGGCGGAGTTCGTCCGGGAGGCGGCGTGATCCCGGGGCAAATCTATCTCCTTCGAGGTGGGGTTGTTCTGAGGCTCGTGGTGGTCGGGCCGACCCTTGGGTTCCGTGGCGTCCGTGAATCTGGGGATGCCCGGGTCTGGATAAGCCCCTCGGATGTGATCCGCAAGTTCACGGTCGAGGATCGTCTGTGGGTCGAGTCGCGACGGGACCAGGCTCGGTCCCGGAAACTGGAAGAAGAAGCCCTGGACATGGACTTCGTGCTTGGGGAGCTTCGGCCCGGTGTATAGGGAGAGAGGACGCCACCCGTGAACACTCGGGCTGCCTGCGGGCAGCTACGAAGAAACCGGTGGCGTCCTTTGATTTCACGGAGACGTTCACGTCATGAACGAAGACCCTGCTGAAGACCCGATCTCAGCCGAAGACCCCTTCGAGGGTGACCGGGCTGCGCTCTTCCCCAAGCCCGACCTCGTCTTGCCCCGGATGCCGGACGACGAGCTTCGGAAGTTCATCCAGGACATGCTGGCGAATCAGATCTTCCTCTCGGACCAGATTCGGCGTCCGGAGGATACCGGCATGGTCTTCATGCCGCTCTTGATGGGGGCGCTTGGGGACTACGACCCCAAGTCGTTCGATGTCATCGGGGTCTTCTACGAGTACCACTCGAAGAGCCTGCCTCGGTCGATCAACGGCTACCCGTGCTTCGCGAGTGTCCGGATGCTGCACCGGCTGGACTGGCTTCGGGCCAAGAAGGCCATCATCGCGGAGCAGGAGCGGCTGAAGGACATCCCGCTCCCGCCGGACGAGTTAGCCCGCGAGTTCAGGGTCGTCCTCGTCGAGGAGACGGTCGTACGCCGACCGTCGAACGACCGGTGGCTCTGGGATCTGCGGCCGACACAGCTCGAAGCCGGTCAGGGGGACCCGCGTGAACGACTGGTAGTCAGGCGGGCCGACCACGTCTCCCTCCAGGGGTGGGGCCGGGAAGCCCAACGAAGTCAGCCTGGGGGTCACAAACGTGAGGGTCTCGAAATCGATCACGTAGCCTTCGGGGAGCCTCTCGTGGGCGAAGGTCACACTCTGCTGCTCCGACGGTACCCTCATGAGCCCGACCGGAGCGCCCCCGATCGAAATGCTCTCGTGCTCGATGACTCCCAAAAAGATATCGAGTTCCTCGATGTGAAAGAGGTCACCGATCTGGAACCGCCTGAAGCCCTGCGTGATGATGTGCCGACTCTGGTGAGGCATCACGCTGAAACTGACCTGGCGTCGGGGTATCCGTTCAACGTTGTCCGACCCTACGAAATAGGCGTCAAACGTATCCGGCCCCCCTCTGTCGATCTGAACGAAGGCTGCTGGAGACTCGTAGCCCCCATCGTTCCGCCAAGCAACCCCATAGCCCCCGACGTACACACCTCGCTCCGGCTCGTTGGCGGGCCTGAAGGTCGTGAGGAACATCGCGACTGGGTACAGGTGGTCCCCGGAGATAGCCAGGAGCGGGACGGTAGCCTCGACGGCGACCGTGAGGTCACCGGGTGCCGCTCCACGACGGGTGCTGACCTCGATGACGGTCCAGAGAGACCCGTCCTCGATGCGTCGGAGGAGCGTACCGGGGAACACCCAGTCAGGTAGGCCGTGGGGGAGTGGCATCAGTCGAAGTCCGTGTTTGCGATCAGGCGGTCGAAGGCGGAGCGTCGTACCACCTTTTCCCAGCGGCCGTGAACCACATCCGCAAGACGTACGCTCCGCATCGTACCATCGGATTCTTCGATGCCGACGATCCCAAGAATCCGATCCACCTTCAGAATCTTCACCATCTGTCCGTGGACTCCGCCTGGCTGGGTGTCCCACTCCTCACCCGGGTTGATGTCGATGTCAAAGTCCACCTGTTTGGGCCGAGCCTCGACCATCCGGTGGTACTGGTAGAAGTCCTCCAGGGTCATCGCCACGGAGGAATGCTCGGTGGTGCCTCGGAAGTGGACGGAGGTGGGGCTCACTCGGGTGACTGTGACCAACGACCCCGTTTGGGCCATCACCCACTGGCTATTCAGAAGAGGGGGAACCAGCAGGGGTGTGGCTCGCTGCTCGAACACCGGAACCCCCGGTGCTCCCAGGGGTACCGGCAGACCCCGGGTGTGAATCAGGAAGGATCCCCATTCGGGGATTTCTGCTGACCGATCGAATCGGATGTTTTGGAACGTCACCACCGACTCAGGGTTGAGCCCCGCGTACCCGTTGTTATGTGTCTGGATTTGATTGTAGACCCGCATCCCCACCACGAGCTGGAAATTGGGAGGGCGTCGATCCCGATCCGCGACATCGTTGGTGATGACCCCCAAGACGGTCCCGATGTTTCGGTCTGCGGCGCACTCGAAGTACGTCATCCGGGTATTGCAGCCCTCGCAGTGGTACTCGGTGGAGATGCGGACCCCCGGAATAGCCTGCTCGACGAGACGGTCCCGCTGACACAAGGGGCACACGAGGGGTACGGCGTCCTCGGTCATCAGGTGGTCTTCGAGCAGGGGTGCCTCCGGGTCATCTCGGAGGAGCCAGGCCGCCCTCCCTACCGGAAGGTGCCATGGGCACCGGTACGACAACCCTGTTTGGACGGGTTGCATCTCGAAGACGGCTCGTTCGTAGCAGGCATGGGTTCCGCAGTTGTGCCGGGTGCGGGGTCGGGGGTTTCGGTACTGCCAGCCGCCAAGCCGGTCTGGGCTGACGCGGATCCGATTGCCGGTCATGCTGACGAGCGTGATGACGTTCCCGACTTCACCGATGACGGCACTCACTTCGCGGCCATCGAGACCCGTGTTGGTCCAAAGCTCTCCGACCGTAGGTTGACCTTGGGGCATGGGGACGGCTACTGATTCTCCTATCGGAACTGTACACCAGAGGACTCATGGATCAGATGACAGCCGTACGCCTGTTGGCCAGGCTCGGGGTCGGGCCTGGCGACCTCCACCGGGTTCAGCAGACTCCGTACCCGCAGTCCGTCGTCCTCATGGATGACCTGAAAGCTCGGGTCAAGGCGTCGTTCAAGAAGCTGGCGTTCGAGCTTCACCCCGACCGGACGGGGAACGACCCGGCAAAGACCGAGGAGTTCAAGGGTCTGGCCCAGGTCGCTTCCGACTTCGAGAAGTTCACGGTCCAGCCCGTGCGTCGGCCTCCGCCGCCTCCGCCCCAGCAGACCGTGTCGTTCGTTTTTGTCCGCCAGCAGGTTCCGGCCTACAACCCCTCGCCGTTTCGGACGCCGTCCCAGACGATCAACCACTGGCATTTTGTTCACATGAAGCCTTAGAACCCGTTCCCGGTTCGGAGCCGGTCCCAGAGGGTTTTCCGTTCTCGCACCTTGCGGGCAGGCTTCTCGTAGGTTTGGTGTTTGGTGATGCTGATACCACGGACGCCTCGGAGGTACTCCGTGACGTACCGTTCGTGCCCGCTGAGGGCTGCCGCCCAGGTTGGGTAGCGGGTCATGCGGTCCCCTCCGTTGCCGTACTGGCAGAGGGTCTCGAAGAGCTGGGGGTTCAGTGACCCGGCGTCGAGACCCAAAAAGACGGTCGAGATGGTGGTGTCATCCGAGAAGGATGTCTGGCCTACCCGTCGTTTTTCGATGTCGTCGAGGATCAACGCCCACTTGTTCAGGTCTTCTTCCAGTACGGGGTTACCCTCGTCGTCGAGCGTGTAGTGATCGATGGGGGGCATCATCTGGTGTATACACCTAAGATGGACGACGACGAGACGAAGAAGGGCTGCCAGGTGATGGGCGACGAACTGATGGCGGGCCCGGAGCTTCCTGGGGGTGCTCGTCCCTACATCCGGCACACCGCAGACCACAAGATCACCTCGGGGATCATGCGGCCCGTCAAGGAGGGCGAGATGCTCTACGACGGGGCATTCCAGTTGGAGCACAAGGAGGGGCCGATCTTCAAGGTCTCCGACGTGTTCGACTCGAAGAGCACCGCCCCCGTGAGCAAGGGGCCGGCCAAGGTGGCCACCCCGGCGTACCGGTCGAACTACGACAACATCTTCGGCAAGAAGACTGCTACAGGTCAGGCATGACCGCAGCGGAACTGCTGGAGAAGCTCTTGGTGCTTCGCATCAAGCACGGGACGAAGCTCGACACGATGCACGTCCTGGTTGCGACAGGGCACTCGCAGGATCCCTGGTACGAGAACCAGATCGAGGTCGCTGACGTTCGCAACATCGCGGGCGAAGAGGTCTTCTACGTTGGCCGCAACCACGACTGAAGCTCTGGAGAAGATCCGGACACAGGGCGCACCCCCTGTCCTCCTGGACTTCGTACGGTGGGCAGGCCCGAGGCTCGAACATATCGAGGTGCCGGAGGCTTTCTTCATCATGTTCCAGCTATGCCTCTCCGAGTTGGCCGAAGGCCGTTCCGCGACCGGCTCCCGTTTGACCGGCTCCCTCGTCCGACAACCCCTCAGAGTCTACGCAGGTCTGGCCACCGTGGCCGGATTCGTAGCAGGGGCATACCGAGGGCCGGAGTTCGCCGAGGCTGTCACACGCGCCCATATAGAGCTGCGTGACAGTTCTACGTAGTACCTACGTAGTTCAAAGAAACCGCTGAATTCAGCGGGTTTTGTTGGTCTGCACTGAGTGGGTTGAGGGTTATAGCCAGCACTAACGAGCTGCACCCTCCCGGCCACGCACCAAATCTGCTGAATTTCGCAGGATTCTGACATGGTGTCAGCACCCCATAATGAAATTTCTACGTGACAATATGCTACAAAATAACCGAAGTATCTAGGATTACAGGGATTTCATGGCAAGGCTGACCCGACTTGAAACAGACCGTGCAAGAACGACCCCCGTATTCATGCGGGTTTCTCTATGCCGGAGGCCGTGTGCTAAGCGAGTACTAGTGTTTTTAGCGAACTACTATCCTGGATAGACCTTGTGCTCTCGGCAGGGACTTGAACCCGCACCAGCGGGGTGAGCCGCTGCCTCGACCGCTTCGGCTTCGAGAGCATGATGGGGAAGTGAACGATAGTTTTTGATCACGGCTGGGTCGGGTCTAGTAGGGACATGAGCAACCTCTATGTCGGACAGGCAGTCAGCTTCGGTCGCCCCAATGGGGAGAAGACCCTGGGCGTCATCACCAAGGTGAACGGCAAGTCCGTCAAGGTACGGCAGACGGAGGTCCGTGGGGGCCGTCCGGTCGGGACGCTCTGGACGGTGGCCCAGAGCTTCTGCACCCCGGTGGGTGCGGCTCCCCAGGTCATGGCTCCCGAGGTTCAGGCTCGCCTCAAGGCGAACCAGGATCGGGACTTCGACTTCCTCCGTGGAGGTGCGGCCAAGCCCGCACGCTCCGAGGCCGAGATCCGTCGCGACATCCGCAACATCTACTCGGGCCTGAGCCCCGAGAACCTCACCTGTGACGGTGAGCTTTCACGGGCTCAAGTGTCGCAACGAGCGGCTGCCCTGAACGCTCGCCTTCGGGCCTGCTTCAAGGAGCTTGGCCGGGAGATGTCGGAGGGTGAGGCGTACGGGATGGTGGGCTGAGCCCTCTCGGGGGTCAGGTAAGGTTCAACCTTTATGCGCCTCCGACGGGAGTCGAACCCGCGACACGGGGATTTAGAATCCCCAGCTCTAACCACTGAGCTACGGAGGCAGAGCCTGACCACTAGGCTAACGACGCAGGGTGGCGATGGCTGACTCCGCGAGGACGAAGTTGGCCATCACCTTGGGTGCCCACCCCTGCTTGAGGGCAATCTGAACCAGCCGGATGACGCTCTTCGGGCCGACTGGATCCAGTCCTGGATTCTTGAAACGGTTGAAGATCGCCGTGAGGATGTGGCCTGGGCTATCGACTGCCTCGACCAGAACCTTGAGGTTCTCTCGTACCGGGTTCAGGTCATTCTGGTCGAAGACCTGCCGACCCTCCTCGCGGACCATGAACCGGTAGGAGACTCCGTTCACGTCAACGAGGCGGCTTCCCTTCTTGGGCATGGTCATGCAGCATTCATACACCGAAGTGCGACAGGGAGATGGGAGAGAATCTTCCGACAGTCGGGACCGAAGGCCACGGCGGTCAGTTCGTCGTCTCGGTCGGGCTCCGTGAAGACCGCGAAAGGCAACCCCAGACGGGCGGCCTTTGCACAGAGAGCTTCGAGGGCGGGCTCGTCTTTGGCCGCCAGGAAGGCCAGCGTGTTGGAGGTCCGATACCAGTGAAGGTCGATCTCCGGGTGGTGTGCAACGAACTCCCGCAGGGAGTGGGCCGCTTGCACGGCTTGATCCCCTGCGGGTAGATCGGCTCGCGTGACGAGGAAGAGCTTGATCACAGGAGCCACCACTCGAACCAGAGCTTGAGCCGCTCCCAGAGGGTGAGAGGGGGTCCAGACATCACGCGGCCTCTTCCTGGAGGGACTCTTCGACGCGGATGAAGGCGTCCATCTCTTTGAAGAGGGCGTGGGTCTGGCAGCCCTCCTTGTGGTTGGGCTCCACACCCTTGCACGTCGGGCACTGCGACGAGGAGCCCTCGGAGCAGTGGCATCCTCGGCCGCAGTAGTGATCGACCACAATCCACTCGTGCTCCTCGGCGACACGCAGGAGATCCCGCATGATGTCGAGGGTCGTTCGGGGTTCGGCGTGGAAGTCGGTGTCGGACATCACGCCACCTTCCGCCCCTCGTGCCGAGCCCGAGCCACTCCCGGCGTGAGCTTCACCCGGACGGGCACCGGGATGGCCCCAGCGGGGTCTGCCAGCCACGCCTTGATGGCCGGGTGGGGCTCCGTCAGCCACGAACGAGCCTCGTTGAAGGGGGCGAACCCGGGGATCGCCTTCGCGAGGATGTGCGTGAGGTTGCTGGCATCGGGCAGGTTGTGCTCGTAGAACACTCCAGCCTCCGTGTGGACGTACGGGGGCTCTTTCGCGTACTTCAGGGTCTCGGCTCCTGACACGACCCCTGCCGACGGAGGGAGCAGCTCCATCCGGTGGGACCGCTCGATCCGGCGGTACGGGAATCCCCGTACGAACCCCCACGCGAGGTTGCCGTAGCGATCCCCCGTCTGGGAACGGATCGCCTTGAAAATCGCCTTCACCGACGCCTTCTCGGCGTCCGTCATCTCTTTGTAGTTCTCGAACATGGCTGAAATCTCCTTGTGTCTCTGACTGTTTTTCCGGGTGGGTTGGGAAAGACAGGAGACCAGGAGGGCCACGGGCGAGGTGCAGCTAGAGGTGGTGTGTCACAGTGATCCCTGTATACACCAGTTTCAGGCAGGTCAACGACTTTTCTTTTCGTAGCCCTCGAAGGGCATGTACAGCTACGACCGCAGGGCCAGCACCGAACCCGTAGCGTCCGGGGAAGAGGATGCGAAGAAAATCCTTGCCCTGTTCAAGAAGAACTTCAAGTACGTCTCGGTGGAAGGGAACGGTCAAAGTCGTGACGTTGCCTTCACGTTTGTCATCGAGGATGGGCTCTTCCAAGCCGGGGCCATCACGGACTTCGCCAAAGCTCTGGGGGTAGACCCTAAGAAGGTCACGCTCCCGTGATTTCGACCGTGAGCGTTCCGTCGAACTTCTGATTCGGTTCGCCGGGGCAGTTGGCGGCATAGCCAAACGGGTTGCAGACGACCCGGGTTCCGCCCGCCCGGTAATCACAGGATGAGTGGGTGTGCCCGTGGATCCAGAGGGCGGCCTCGTACGCCTCGACGATGGGGCTCACGTCGTGGAGGAAGAACTGGTTGAGCACGGAGCGAGCGTACTTCGGGTGGATGCTCCCTGGGTGCGGGAGGTGGTGGGTGACCACGACATCGCCAGCTTGGACGTTCTGGTCCAGAAAGGCACGGGACGCCTTGGCCGTATCGGTGATGAATTCGTAGATGTCCCGGATGTAGTGAAAGTCCCCGAGGCCCGAATCGTACGGCTCGGGGCAGGGGGAGTGCGGGAACCAGAGGGTACAGCCCACGAACCGCTGCCCCAGGATGACTTCGACCTGCTGCTCCAGAACGTGCAGGTTGCTCCAGGTGGCTTCGGCACGACGAGCGTTCTGAAGAGCCCCCTTCCAGGTGCCCCCGTACGCCTCGTGGTTGCCCAGCACGTAGACGACCGGCTTGTTCCCGGCTGCCTCGCAGATGACCCCCAGAGCCCCGTACATGCCCTTGAACGAGGCCACGTCCCCAGCGACCACGAGCACGTCGTAGTCCGGGTCCGCCGTCAACTCTGCGGCCATGCTCCGACCTCCATCTCGCATGAACTCGAAATGGAGGTCGGACGCGATACGGAGCTTCATCGGCTGAACCGTTCTGCGACCTTCGCGGCCGTGAAGCCCTCGGGGCCAACCTCGAACTCGTGGGTCACTCTCGGCACCTTGTGAACCTTGAACTCGGCTCCGAGGCTCTCCAGGTGTTTCTCGAACGGCTCGACGTGCTCTGGCCGGTCATCCCACATCTCGACGAGATTCAAGTCCTTCGTCTGATCGACGAGCCGGGTGAGGACGGAGAGCTTGGAGCCCAGCGTCCCGCCCGCTCCGGCCCCAGCGAAGTGGTACTCGTCGAAGCGGAGCCCGTTGCCATGGAGGAGGTCTTTGATCCGAGGCCCAAGCTTGGTGGGGCGACCCGTCAGGAGGACCGTGTACGTCTCGGCATCTCCGATGGCCGACTTGGCATCACTGACGACCGAGGAGGACCACCAGTCGGAGCCCGGGTTCTCCGGGACGAAGGGTGGGCTCAGGGTTTCGGGCCGACCCCAGAAGCCCTGGAGCGGCCACCAGTCGGGGCGCTCAGGGCTCTTGAACAGGGTGCCGTCAAAATCAAAAATGGCTATCCGCATGACGTGTCCGTACTACGCCGATTGAGCGAAGGATCAAACAGCCTTCTCGGCTTCCCGTTGCTTTCGCCGGGCCGCCTCGGCGTCCAGCTCAGCCCGGTGGGATGCCTCCGTGTGCCACACGGCGGGCTTGATCGCTCCGAGCTGACGCATGAGCAGGAAGAGGGTCGTGTAGAGGTCTTCGTCGGTCTGGATCTCTGCCGAGAACTGCTGCCGATCCGCACGGGTCGAACGCCGGGCGATGAAGTACCCGAAGATGAGATTCTCGGGGAAGCCCTCGAAGTACACGGGGTGCAGCGAGTCGCCTGTGTACTTGGGGTCGATGGGCGGGCTCGTGTGGAAGAGCCCGGAGAAGTCGGCTCCGATGGGCCGCGTGCTGATCACGGAGAGCTTCCAGTTGTAGAAGTTGTTTCGGAGGACGAGCGTGAGCCCGAGGTCGGGTCGTTCGAGCTGGTAGACGGGCAGGATGATGGACTTCGACCGGTGGGTCGAGATGACCCAGGCGATGTTCTTGCGATCCTCGTAGTCGAGTCCGGCCCCGACGAGCGATACGATGGTGTCACGGACGAACTGCATCTGACGGCCCCACGACCCTTTCCAGAGCATCTCGTCAGGGACCAGTTGGGCCGAAATCCAGGCTTGAAGGGGTTCTCGCATCACACATCTCCTCGACGGCCAACGAAGACCGGGAATCTTGGGCTCATGTCTTTGGTCAACTCCTGGAACTTGTACGTGATGACCGTACCGACCGGGAGCGGGGTGTTCCGGTCCCGGTCCGAGAGGCCCGTACCAGCGTTGAAGCGGCGTCCAGCCGGGATGCTCAGGGGTCGGCCCCGGAACCGCACCGTCTGGGCCTGAGTCTCGCAGATGTAGGCTCCGAGGCGGCCAGCGTGCCGTCCCTTGCCCGGGGAGTGTCCGACGACCCGAGCTTCGGCGTCGTAGAAGTTCTTGACCTTCAGAAGGGTCGAGGAGCGTCCGTGGACGTAGCGAGACTGGGGGTCACGGAGCATCACGCCCTCGCCGCCACGAGCCTCGACCGTGTCGAGGAACCGCATCAGGTGCTCCTTGGACTGACACGCCTCGTGGCCGACGATGTTGAGCCACTGGTTGTTGATCCGAGGCCGCGCCTCCTGAAGGTGGTGGTACCGCTCCCAGAACGTCCCTGGAACGTCGGGGGCGTCGAAGACCATGAACGAAACCTGATCCCAGTCGTCAGGCATGTCCTGCCGACGAACGATCGAGACCGTCTCCTGGAACCAGCCCTGCCGGATCCAAAGCTCACCGTCGAGCGGCATCTTCGGGAGGTTGCGGGTGAACCATTCGGGGGCGTGGAACTTGTTGCCCAGACGGGAGATGAAGTCCTCGCCGTCCCAGTAGGCCCGGACGCCGTCGAGCTTCTCGCTCATCATCCAGTTGTACGGGTTCGCCACGCCGTCCCACGTCTCGGCCAACAGCACCTTGAACTCCGGCTCGTCTCCCGCAGGCTCCGAGGCTGCGACCACAGGTGCCGGGGGGGCCGCGAGGATCACGCTCGGGGGCTTGACCGGCGGGGCCTCGTCGAACACGTCGTCGTCCCCAGCGAGCTTGTCCCACATCGAAACGGGAGCAGGCTTCGCCGCTGCTGGGAGCCGTACCGTAGTCGAGGGCTGGTAGTTGAGAACCCGTCCGCCCGGCAGGCCCGAGATCCGAAGCTCCTCGACGGCAGTTCCCCGCTCAGCCTTCAAGTGCTTGCAGGTTCGGCGGTCGATCGCAGCCGACTGGTTCCGCCAAGCCGGGCAGGAGCAGGAATAGACCCCGCCGTTGTTGTACAGCTCGTACGTCCGTCCCGAGGAGGACGTAACCAGCTTTCGAGTCCCAAGAGCGAGGTCGGGCATGATGTTCTTTCTGTACACCGATTAGACCCAACGAGGGTCGTCCATCTTGGGGGTCTCTGCTGCCGGGTGACGAAGGACGCTGACCCCTCGGAAGCGGATCGGCCAACCATGGGCTGCGTCCTGGAGCTTCTTCTCCAGACCCTTGCCACATGCCTCGACGAGCTTCTCGACGGAGCCCTCGAACCCTGCGGCCGAAAGCGGGGCGTCGAAGTCATCGACGCCGATTCGGTGGGCCAACACGAACCGTCGGAGTTCGTACCCGCTGGCCTTCATCCCGCTCCGCGTCTTCACGAGGACGGGGACCGAGTAATCGAGTCGAAGGGATACGGAGGGGGTCCAGGTCGAGAGGTCTTTGGGGTCGGACATGTCCCTCCTAGACCTTGGGGGTCACGGATCAAAAACTTTGATCTGGGGGTCGGGCCGCCTAGGAACCGGATGGCAAGACAGAACGACGGGTTCTTCAGGGAGATCCTGGAGACCGCAGTATCGCAGGGCTGGAAGGCACTGCGAACCACGAAGGGGCACTGGCAGTTCGTGCCCCCCACCAAGGACTACCCGATGGTGGTCACCGGCAACACGTCTGGGGATCAGCGGTCGGTCCGGCATTTCCTTTCCCAGATGCGTAAATCTGGGTATCAGGGCTAACCCTCGGTGTATGAGGATCCAGATGCCCGGCAAACTACCGAAAGCCAAGTGGCTCAAAGATCACCCTTCGATTCAAGGCGTCTTCGTCGGAGGATGCGTCGGGCGAGGGGTGGGGTATCGGACCCGATCCACGGCTCACGCCCACAT
>Ga0315288_10008140_pt1 | contig 13239 bp, 16 predicted proteins | sample YL17G11_20_MG_FD_203454 | JGI IMG/M metagenome (GOLD analysis project Ga0315288, IMG submission 203454) | Sediment microbial communities from Yellowstone Lake, YNP, Wyoming, USA - YL17G11_20 | ecosystem: Environmental > Aquatic > Freshwater > Lake > Sediment | place: USA: Wyoming | collected...
AGATCGCCAGTGCCTTCCTTGAAAAATACGGCGGCGACAGCATAGAAGAAATTGCCAATCGATATAACGCGTGATATAATTGCGCGGTTCACCAAAAGTCAACAGGAGGTAGGATAATTGTCAGTTAAAATCAGGCTTGCAAGGGTCGGGGCAAAAGGGCAGCCCTCTTACAGGGTCGTTGTCGCGGATGAAAGGGCGGCAAGGGGGGGAAGCATCATCGAAGTTATCGGGCATTATAACCCGCTCGTGGAACCTTCTTTATTCAAGATAGACAAAGAAAAGACGCAGGAATGGCTTAAAAAAGGCGCCGTTCCAACTCTCATAGTCCGCAAGATGCTGGGCAAGGCGGGAGTAATGAAGCCCATCGATTTCTCCACTTTCAAGAAGCGCGCCCCGAAACAGAAAGGCGCCAAGGAAGAGGCTCCGGCGGCAAATGCCCCGGAAGCCAAACCTGCAGCAAAAGCAAAGCCGGCCGCGGAAGCCAAGCCGGAAGAGAAGAAATAGGGGATCATTATGAATGAATTAGTGGAATATCTGGTCAAGGCACTAGTGGACAAGCCGGAGGAAGTAAAGATCTCCCAGACCGAAGGAGAATCGGTCACCATACTTGAGATAAGGGTCGCGTCGGATGACGCGGGAAAAGTTATAGGCAAGGACGGAAGGATAGCCAACGCGATAAGGACTATAGTTAAAGCGGCTGGGGCAAAGAACAAGAAAAGAATAACAGTGGAGATAATGACACAGGAGAGGATGTGATCTTATGGCAGAAAAATCGATAGAGTTAAAAAGGGTGGTAATGGTAAAGGCGATCGTGACGGAGGCATTCAAGGATAACCTGATAAAGGAGCTCGAAAGGGCGATAAAGAACCTTGACGCGCAGTCACAGCAGATGGATTTCCAGGCAAAATCATATATGGAGGACCTTAAGAAAAAAGGCATGATGTCCCAAATGACAGCGTTCAAGCACCAGCTTGACGAGGAGAAGGGCCGTCAGACAGCAGCAAAGGCAGATCTTCAAATGAAGATCGAAGAGGCAAAGAAACTTGTGTTGAACACCGAGTTCATCCAGGGACCGCTGGAAGGCCCCGTCAACGTCAAGACCGGGGACAACCTTTACAAAAAGATCGGCGCAGCCGAGATCCTTGTGAAGGACGGCGTGGTCCAAGAATTAAGGAACACAGAATAAAAGCTTCCAAAAGCTTGAAGTCCGGTTTCAAATGAGAATAGACATATTAACGCTCTTCCCCTCGATGTTCTCTCCGCTTGAGGAAAGCATAATCGGCAAAGCAAAAGACAAGGGCATCCTTGATATTGCTGTAACAGACATCAGGAGCTTTGCAAAAGATAAGCATAAGACAGCGGACGATACCCCATATGGGGGAGGCGCAGGCATGATAATGAAGCCGGAGCTGATATTTGATGCTCTCGGATCGATAAAGAAAACCGGAAAAAGAACAAGAACTATACTTTTATCGCCGTCGGGCAGGATATTTGACCAGGAAGTTGCCAAAGAACTGGCTAGATGCGAACATTTGATATTCATCTGCGGGCATTATGAAGGTGTGGATGAAAGGGTCAAGGACGCGATCGATGAGGAAATATCCGTCGGCGATTATGTCCTTACCGGAGGCGAGCTTGCGGCGATGGCGGTGATAGACGCGCTTTCAAGGTTCATACCCGGTGTGCTCGGGGACAGCGCATCGTCCGAAGAAGATTCGTTCTCCGGAGGATTGCTTGAATACCCGCAATATACCAAACCGGGAAATTATCAGGATAAGAAAGTACCTGATGTATTGATGAGCGGGAACCACAAGAAAATAGCAGGATGGAGAAGGGAAAAGGCGGTAATGAACACGTTCTTCAAAAGGCCGGACCTTCTGCCGAAGGCTGAACTGACATCAAGCGATATGGCGGCATTGGAGAAGATATTCACGGAGGATTAGTGTGAACGTATACGTTGCGCTGCTTCACTTTCCGGTATATAATAAGAATAAGGAAGTTGTCACGACCTGCGTGACCGGCTTTGATCTTTCAGATATCGCCAGAAGCTGCAGCACTTACGGGATAAAGAAGTATTTCGTGGTAAATCCCATAAGCGGGCAGCGGCAATTCGCGGAAAGGATCCTTAACCACTGGAAGAAGGAAGAAAGCCTGGACTTTAATTCCACGAGGGTGGAAGCCCTTAATTTGATATCGGTAAAAAAGGAATTAAGCGAAGTTATCGATGAGATAAGCAAGAAGGGCAGCCCGGTGGTGGTAGCTACCAGCGCAAGGCAGAAGGGGAGCTACTCCTACGGGAAACTGCGGGAAGAGATCAAGGCATCAAAGAGACCCTATCTTATACTTTTAGGGACAGGATGGGGGCTCTGTGAAGAGGTAATAGACGGGGCGGATATAGTGCTCTCGCCGATAGTCGGAGAAACGGATTACAATCACCTGTCGGTAAGGAGCGCTGCAGCCGTAATATTGGACCGGCTTTTCAGCAAGAAGGAGTGAATGAGATGAGCATTGTTCAGGACGTTGAGAATAGTTTTTTAAAGAAGGAGATCCCCAGCTTTAACGTGGGGGATACGGTGAGGGTGTTCTCTAAGATAATCGAAGGCGACAAAGAGCGACTTCAGGCTTTCGAGGGCACAGTGATTAAGAAGCGCGGAAAAGGAATAGGAGAGGTCGTAACGGTAAGGAAAATGGTCCAGGGGATAGGCGTGGAAAAGACTTTCCCGCTTCATTCACCCAGGGTTGAGAAGATAAAAGTTCTGAAATCCGGCCGACCAAGGAGAGCAAAGCTTTATTATTTAAGGGGACGCATCGGCTCAAGAGCTCTCAGGATAGAAGAAGCTGGAACGGAACAAGCGGCGCCTAGCGCAGCCGGCAAGCCGGCTGTCTCTCCGGCTAAATGAGCCAGCCAAGATTCGACCCGAAAAAATTCTCGGCCTATAAATTCAAGGCAAAAGAGGCCCTTCTTAACGTCTTGAAACCCCAGAGAACAAAGGAAACAATTGCAAAGAAAAAACATTCCTGGCTGTTCGACACTCTCAAAGTCATAATTGCCGCATTCATCATAGCATTGGCAATAAGGACATTCCTTTTTCAGGTCTTCTATATACCGACAAATTCAATGGAGCCGGCCCTGAGCGCGGGGGACAGGATAATAGTCAACAAACTGATGTACGGGATAACTAATCCGTTCTGGGGCGCGGATGAGGCGGAAAACCTGCTTTTCGTTTTCCCGAACCCTTTCTATAAAAAGCACATGCCCATATCATATATAAGGTATATTGCAAGGTTCTCAAAGAAACCGAAAAGGGGAGATATAGTTGTTTTCAAGATCCCGACCGCATCAGGCGGGATAACAAAAAGAGTGATCGGCCTGCCTGGGGATCAGGTCAAGATGGTGAAGGGCATTGTTTATGTGAACGGGAAGATCTTAAAAGAAAGATATCGGGTATTAAAGGACACATCTAATTTCGGCCCGATCAAGATCCCGGCAGGCTCATATTTCATGCTGGGGGACAACAGGTCCGCATCAAGCGACAGCAGGCACTGGGGAGCGATCTCTGGGGATAATATATTCGGCATAATTGCCGCTAGGATATGGCCTCTTAATAAAATGCGGAATTTCAAATAAAGATCTAGGAGATGCTGCATTGATAGCAGTATCGATGAGGCACGAGTTAAAATTAAAAAGGCAGGGCGCGGTCCTCATTGCGGGCGTCGATGAAGTCGGCATAGGCCCTCTTGCAGGACCTGTAGTCGCAGCCGCCGTCATACTCCGCGAAGACCGAAAGATCAAGAAACTTGATGATTCAAAAAAGCTCACATCACAGAACAGGGAAAAGCTGTTCAGTATCATCATTGATTCTTCTGTTTCTATCGGGATCGGAATAGTCGATAGCCAAATAATAGACAGGATAAATATCCTGCAGGCATCGCTGAAAGCAATGGAAGCCGCAGTAAATGCCCTCTCTATAAAACCGGACCATATACTTGTTGACGGCATAAGGAAAATTCCGGGAATATCAATACCGCAGACAAGCATCAAATACGGGGACAGCATATCATCCGCAATTGCAATGGCTTCTATAATTGCAAAGGTCACCCGCGACAGGCTCATGGAAAATTACCACCGCATCTACCCGCATTACGAATTTTCTAACCACAAAGGATACGGGACAAAAAGGCATATCAAGCTCCTAAAGAAATACGGGCCGATATCCATACACAGGCATTCATACCAGCCGGTGATCGAGTGTTTGATAGCCAAGGGCCTCATATTTGCCTGACTGCTTTGACTTCCCCGATGATGATTTCCTAAAACCCATAAATCGCTTGACATTCGGGGGATGCGTAAGCTATAATTCCCGTAGATGTTAGATTTCCTCGTACCTCTGTATATCTTTTAAAAGAAGGAGGTGATATGAGTGAATAAACAGGAATTGATCGCTCAAGTGGCCGCGAAGACGCAACAATCCAAATCCATGTGCACCAACATCATCGAAACAACCTTTACCCTTATGGGAAGCGCGCTGAAAAGAGGCGAAAAGGTCCAGATGGTGAATTTCGGCAGCTGGAGAAGGTTAAGAAGGAAAGCGCGAGTCGGAAGGAATCCGAAAACAGGTCAGCAGTTAAGCATTCCGGCAAGGAATGTCGTGAAATTCTCGGCAGGCCAGGAACTATTGAGCTCGATAAACTAGGTTATTAAATATGAGATCAGAGACAAACCCTCTATGTTCAGAAGGTGAAGAGCATAGAGGGTTTTGTATTGATGTAGGCATTTAAGTCGATTGTTGCCGCTTTTGACACCCTCCTTCGACTCAGCCTTCGGCCTCGCTCAGGACAAGCTTTTTAACAAGCGACCTATTTCATTCCCTATTTGGCAGGATAATTGCTCTTACTTTGATATGGGCAAGGAGAGCACGGTCCTGGGAAAAGAAGGGGAAACAATAGCTGTTGACCACCTGATAGAGAAAGGCTATGAGATACTTGAGCGCAATTTCCGTTCTCAGCAGGGCGAGATAGATATAATAGCCAAGGAAAATGGATTCCTGGTGTTCGTTGAGGTAAAGATGTATTCAATAGGAAGTTATGGAACGCCTCTCGGAGCGATCAGAAAGCCGAAAAAAGAAAGCATTATCCATGCCGCGCGGACGTATCTATTGAAAAATAATATAAAGGACGTTAACTGCAGGTTCGATGTTCTCGCTATCTACAGAAGCTGGAAGGGGCTTTCAAGCTTTGACCTGATAAAGGATGCGTTCCATGTTGGTTAAGGTGAACAGCGCGGCGATATCCGGACTCGATGGTTTTATTGTAGAGGTGGAAGTTGATTCCATAAGGGGGCTGCCGGGCCAATCAATTGTCGGGCTTCCCGATGCCGCGGTCAAGGAAAGCCGGGACAGGGTAAAATTCGCGATCACTAATTCCGGATTCGAATTCCCTCCCGGCTATTTTACTATAAACCTGGCGCCCGCGGACATAAAGAAAGAAGGCCCAATGTATGACCTTCCTATCGCGATCGGGATGCTGGCGTCATCCGAGCAGATAAGCATCGAAAAACTTCACGAAACGGTGATACTCGGCGAACTTTCCCTGGACGGAGGGCTGCGTCCCGTTAACGGGGTGCTCCCGATGTGCATGTCAATTAAAGGCAACGGGATAAAAAGGGTGATAGTGCCGAAGGAAAACGCCGACGAGGCAGCGCTTGTATCGGAAGTAGAGGTCATATCCTGCGAAAACCTGCTTGAGGCGGCCGACTTTCTTAACGGGAAGAAGCCGATCAAGCCGCATATCATCGATATCAAAGCTCTTTTTTCCTCGGGAGCTTCATACGACATAGATTTCTCCGACGTAAAAGGGCAGGGGCATGCCAAGAGGGCGCTGGAAGTCGCGGCGGCCGGGGGCCATAACATACTTATGGTTGGCAGCCCCGGCTCAGGTAAGACAATGCTCGCAAGGCGGCTCCCGACCATACTGCCGCCTCTTTCGATCAACGAAGCGCTTGATGTTACGAAGCTTTACAGCATAACCGGGCTTTTAAGCTCGAAGAAATCGCTCATAACCGAGAGACCTTTCAGGTCGCCGCACCACACGACATCCGATATCGGGATAATAGGCGGAGGAAGGATCCCGCGACCGGGGGAGGTTAGCCTTGCCCACATGGGGATCCTCTTTCTTGACGAGTTCTCTGAATTTGAAAGAGATGTCTTGGAAGTGCTACGGCAGCCGCTTGAGGACGGGGTCGTCACCATCGCGAGGGCGATGAGCTCTGTGACATTTCCCGCCGAATTCATGCTTGTTGCCGCGATGAATCCATGCCCGTGCGGAAACTACATGGACCCGACAAAGACATGCACGTGCCCATCTTTCAAGGTACAGCGCTATTGGGGAAAACTGTCAGGTCCCCTGCTGGACAGGATAGACCTGCATGTGGAAGTGCCGCGGCTTAAGAAGGAGGAACTATCAGCAAGGCCAAGCGGCGAAACATCACTGATTATCCGCGGACGTGTGTCAAAGGCGAGGAATATCCAGCTTGAAAGGTTCAAGGCTACAAAGATCAACTGCAATGCCAGGATGCTGCCCAAGCAGGTGCGCGAATTCTGCAAGCTTGAGCCTGATGCCGAGAGCTTGCTTAAATCCGCGATACTGCATCTTAAGATGAGCGGAAGAAGTTATGACCGCATATTGAAAGTATCCAGAACTATCGCGGACCTCGAGGGATCGGAGAATATCAAATCGAATCACATTGCCGAAGCAATTCAATATAGATCGATGGATAGGGAGAAATAATTAAAACTCGAATGGTGGCAGCGATGCTCGTCTGGATGCTGGAAGTAGGAGGCTGGAATTGGAAAATAGCCAAAGAAAACCAATAAGAAGCTTTATTGACCTAGAAGTATATCAGAATACTTATAAAGCATCTTTGATGGTAATGTTGAAGGTCATTCCAAAACTTCCGAAGGAAGAGAGGTATGATCTTACCGATCAACTGCGCAGGTCGTCAAAGGCGGTGCCCAGATTGATAGCCGAGGGTTATTCAAAAAAACATCAAGTTAAGAACTTTAATAAAATATCTTGATGACGCGATTGGCGAGAGCAATGAAACGATAGTATCACTCAGCCATGTCCGCGATCTTTATGGGCGATATGTTGACACTAAGCTATGTGACGATCTTATCGAGATATACGATAAATCTAGTAGGCAGATGTTCAATTTAGCGGTAACCTGGAAAGATTTTGGTTATCGGAAAAATATCCAGCCTCAAGATTCGATTTACAGTATCGAGGCCAGCCTCGATGCCCAGCCTCGAGCATCGATTACATGAAATTAAGCTGATGCTGGAATAGAGGCAGCGATGCTCGTCTGGATGCTGGATGCAAGAATTGAAAAGTATAATTTAAAGCTCTGTAAATCCAGATTCGAGTTTCTACTTCGAGCATCGAGACCAGCCTCGACGCCCAGCCTTGAGCATCGATCACATGAAAGTGTCCCCCGATAGCGATCGCCTCTAATCTTGCTTAATATTTAAGCGGGCGTATACTTCTCCCATAAGGCGGTGATTTTATGGGTAAAGGCGATAACAGAGACAAAAAAGACACAAAAAAAGTGCCAAAGAAAACGCTTAAAGAAAAGAGAGCCGAAAAAAGGGCTAAGAAACAGGGCAATCAATAAATGTGGCGTCTCAGCTTCTATTTATTACCACCCGTTGCAATGCTCCGTTTGATACCTGGATAATCTGCCTCATAAAGTAATTACTTCGCCGGCAGTTCTATCGGCATAACGAAGAACGGAATGCCTTCCTTGTAAAGCTTTTCGTGGACAGAGAACAAAGTATAATTGTGCAAAAGGCGGGACATAAATGTCTTCTTCGGGAAAACTATCTGGCCGCCGAAGAACGTGGCATTGGGATATTTATCGAGAATATTAAGAGCGGCCTTGGAAACTTCCTCAACAGTGTCAATGCCGAAAGTTGCGACCGCTTCTGCATTGTATCCGTGCTGCTTCATCAGCTCGACATACCGACCAAGCTGAACCCTGACCTTTTCCTTTACCGCCTCAAGCTCATCATGGCTCCTGAATGCACCTGCATCGATCAATCCGAACTGGAGGAAGACGAAATTCTTGTAAACAGAACCGAATGATCTGAAAATACTAAAAAGGGTCTTTAGCCCCACCCCTGTATAGTCCTTCACGAGTATAACGGCTGTCTTGTCTTTGGGATCGAATTTCCCCGCCCCGCCTTTCCTCACGGGGATCCCGTGGACAGGATGCGATGAGTCGACTTCCGTGACTATACGATCAAGCTTTTTTAGTTGTTGATCGGTTGATTTATAGTTTATTTTTATGATATAGGCAAATGCCACAAGCGAACCGGTTATCAGCAGGGTTATCCAACCGCCCTCATGGAATTTTATGATAGTGACGGAAATAAGGATGAACGAGGTCAATACAAGACCAATGCCGTTCACGGATATCTTCGGGACCCAGTCCCGTATGGCGTGCCTTGACCCCCACCAATGCCTTACCATCCCGAGCTGGGACAGGCAGAAAGTGATGAAAACGTTGATGCTGTATAGGACGACAAGATATCCGACAGAACCGTTCGTCGCTACCATCAGGATGATCGAACTCAAGCCCATTATCAATATACCGTTTATCGTGACCAATCTGTCTGAAAGGAGAGAAAAGCGCTTCGGCAGCCACCTATCGGACGCCATATTTGCAAGAACGCGCGGGCCGTCAATAAATCCGGCCTGGGAAGCTACAAATAAAATAGCTGCTTCGGATATCAGTGTCACCAGAACAAGTATATATCCCCACATTCCCCATCCGCCGGCGACTTTATTAAAAAGGATCGCATTGTATGTCTTGCCTATCTCGGGTTGGACTCTATACAGCGTGTAAGCGAACATCAAACCAAGGACAACCAATGCGAGAGATATCATCATATATTTCATCGTTTGTTTTGCTGTTTTAACCTTTGGTTCCCTCAGTATGGGAAGCCCGTTGCTTACGGCTTCTATTCCCGTGTATGTTCCGGCGCCCATGCTGTAAGCGCGCATGATAAGAAAAAACATGCCGAGCAATCCAAGCTCTGAAGCGGAAGATCTGATGTCAGCCGCCGTCGACTGAATGACCGCAGAAAAACCAAAAACATGCGTAGCCAGCGCATATATAATAATGAAGGCGTGAGTTATCACGAACAACAGGAATATCGGCGTTAAGATCGTCACGGATTCTTTTACGCCCCTCAGGTTAAGGATTATCAGGATCAGCAGGATTATTGCCGCAAACAAGAGTTTATATTGAAGCAATGTGACGGGAAGGAAGCTGAAGACCGCGTCAGCGCCGCTGGCAATCGATATGGTTATGGTCAAGACATAGTCGACAAGCAAGGCACAACCGGATATCATACCTATGTTCGGCGACAAGAGCTTGCTCGCGACAATGTATCCGCCGCCGCCAGTAGGAAAAAGCTCGATGATCTGCGAATAGCTTTCGCTGATTATGAATATAGTGAAAACCGACGCAAGCCCTACGAGCAATCCAAGAAAGTAATGATTACCAAGAGTTACAAATGCTTCTTGAGGTCCGTAACAGGAAGATGATAATCCGTCGGCGCCCAGGCCTACCCAGGCAAAGAATGCCACAAGTGAAATATTATGCATCACCGACTGGTCAAGAGGATTCCTCGCACCGCCTATCAGGAGGTTTTTAATTCGAAATATCAGACCTTTATCAGTTCCTAAATTATTCTGCATAATATTTGGGCAGTGAGAAAATCAAGGAAGTATAGATGAACTGAAGTTATATATCAAGCTCCATCGCCGGGTCTTTTTCGCGGGTCCTTTTCTCAGTAAATCGATGCGCCCTGAACTCATTTATCCATTTTATCATCGAATCGATGACTATTATCATGACCAGTATCAGCATCACGATAGAAAGGAATGCATTCAGGTTGCCGTTGAACGATCTTTGCGGGAGATAATTAGAGAAAATATTCTCCAGCCCGGCTGTCACGGTCGTCGCCAGCATAAAAAGCATCGGCAAGAACGTGATGAGAGCATACTGTTTTTTCCTGCTGTTCCTCAGTATCACGGAAGTCCCTATAATAAGCGCGACCGTTGCAAGCAATTGATTGGCGACGCCGAACATCGGCCATATCGTCGATATATCGCCGTTATAAACGAGATATCCCCATGAAAACACTACCATGGCGCTTGTAATTATCACTCCCGGCTTCCATTTTGTATCACCGAATGGTTTTACTACCTTGCCAATTATCTCCTGAGTTATATATCTTGCCACCCTTGTTCCTGCATCGATGGTGGTCAATATGAAAAGCGCCTCGAACATTATTGCGAAATGGTACCAGTAGCCCATGAGCGACTTCATTCCGGGTATGCCCGAGAATATCTGCGCCATCCCGACAGCAAGTGATACTGCGCCGCCCGGGCGCCCGATTATATCTTCCTGTACCATTTTTGAAAGAGGACCTATGTTCACGACGCTCATCTTCAGTTTTGCGAATACAGCCGGCGCGGTATTTATCGCGAAGTAATCGCCCGGGAAAAGAACTGTCGCAGCGATCAGAGCCATTATCGCCACGAAACCCTCTATTAGCATCGCGCCGTATCCTATCATCCGGATATCCTTCTCGTTCTTTACCATCTTCGGCGTGGTGCCGGAGGATATCAGCGCGTGAAACCCCGATATCGCGCCGCAGGCGATTGTTATGCAGACGAATGGCCACACCTTTCCGGGTATTATCGGCCCTCCTCCGTGGATGAACGGTGTTATCGCCGGCATCCTCAGGTGCGGATGGACGCAGAAAATGCCTATTGCCAGTAGCGCAACGGTACCGATCTTAAGATATGAGCTTATATAATCGCGGGGAGCGAGTAAAAGCCATACAGGTAGGACGGAAGCGAAGAACCCGTATATTACTAATAGTATCACCAACTGCTGCCTTGTGAACGTGAAAAGGAACGCAAAAGGCGAATGCTGGACGTTGAATCCGAATATCACGGCCGCGAGAAGCATCAAAGTGCCCAATATCGATGCTTCGAGTATGGCATCCTTCCTGAACATGTTCATGTAAACGCCTACGATCATCGCCGCCGGAATGCTCACGGCTATCGCAAAAGTTCCCCAAGGGCTCTGGGCGAGGGCATTGACCACGACTATCGACAACCCCGCAAGCGCGGTGACGATGATGAACAGCACAGCTATCGCCGTGGCAATGCCTGTTAATCTTCCGATATAATCCCTGGCGATCTTATGGAGCGACAGGCCGTTATGCCTTACGGAAGCGAAAAGTATCACATAATCGTGCACCGCTCCGGCAAGTACAGCGCCGATTATTATCCAGATAGCCCCCGGCAGGAATCCGAACTGGGCCGCAAGGACAGGGCCGATCAAAGGGCCTGCCCCCGCTATCGCCGCGAAATGGTGCCCGAAGAGGACCCACTTGTTCGTCGGATGGTAATCGTGTCCGTCATTCAATGTGTATGCGGGCGTCTTTTTTGCGGGATCAAGAATAAGGACCTTCGCCGATAAAAATGCAGAGTAATACCGATAAGCAAGAACAAAAACACATAAGGCGATTATTAAAAGTGTTAAAGCGTTCACAGGAACTTTTTCCTTCCGATCAAAATATCGTCTATCCGCTTGTCATTATATAACGAAAGCCAAAGATTTGAATGTTTATGGAGTTTCTGCTTTAAAGCGGGAATATCTTTCTTGCATGGATTGAACCTATGGATATCCATCACATTCGTCAACTTCATATTCGCTCCGCCCTTCATCCCAATGCCGCCAGTGAAGCCAGCTCTTTTTGCCCGGGCCATCAATTTTTTATCAACGCTTCCCCAGGGCCAGCAGATATGGTCAACTTTCTTGTTAAGCTTGATCTCGATCAATCCCTTTATAAGCGTCAGCTCATGCATTATCCTGCTTTCGGAATCCGCTTCCGTCTCGAACCTGCCGTTCAACCTGCCGTGCTTTTTAACGATATCCTTAAGCTCGGTGATCGCCCCGGGTTTAAGCATAAAATCCCCTCCGCCGTGCTTTTCAACATAACCGGCGAGCTTGTCCCTCAGCTCCTTATCATCAAAGTATCTCCTGGCGCACAGTGACGGGCCTGACGGATATATCGGGATGCCCGGTCTTGTGTCGCCGTCAGTCGCCCATCCGATCTTTGTGTTCATCCCCCCGTCGTAAAAAGAGAGGATCCTGTTATCTTCGAAGTATGCCGCATGCGTGTGGGAGTGCGCCTGAATATCGATAAGCCCGCTTTTCTCCATCTCTTTCATTTCTTCCCATGTTAGGAAGTCGTCAAGCCCGCCTTTTGTGACGGGAGTTCTCATAAGGAGTTCAAAGTTCGGCATAAGGCTTGAACGTTTAGCGATCTTATCTTTTATGAAAGCGGTTATGGGGAAGATGGTCGCTTTCATGTTGTATTTCTTAAGTATCGGGTAAGCAAACAAGTAATTATCGGCGTACCCGTCGTCAAAAGTAATAAGGACAAGCTTTTCCGGAATATTCCAACTCTTGAGATAACTGAAGAATTCGGGAAGATGAAGAGACCTGTAGCCGGCTTCAGCCAGGTATTTTATCTGAGTTTCAAAATTCTCAGGGCTTATCGATATTGAATCTTCCGGCTCACGATTAACATGATGGTACATCATAGCGGGGATGCAGGTAAAAATGCTCATCTTAAGCCTTCAGGAAGCTACTAAACTCCGCGTATTCCTGTCTGGGCAGGGGATGCTTGCTGTTCCATTCATTGACCTGACCGCAGATCTCTTCAACTTCGCTCGCTTTCATAGAAGGGAAAAGAGGGAGAGATACGGCAAACTTTTCAAAGTGCTCGCTCTTCGGGAGTTTTTTGTAATATTGCCTGAAAGCGGGCTGCTTGTGGACCGGCTTGAAGTGCATACTGCACTCGATGCCGTTGCCTTCCATCGATCTTACGAAATCGTCCCTTTTATCGACGATCGTCTGGAATATATGGTCGGACTTGATCGAAGTACCCAATAATTGATTATAGAGATCCAAAAGTATTTTTCTTTTCGCCGCTTCATTATCTATCCTTTTTAGGTAATCGATTCCTAAAGCTGCTTGCACATCGGTCATGTTCATCTTCCAGCCGGCAAATTCGATCACGTAATCCCAGTTTTTGCCTACCCTTGCATGCCATCTTGCCTTTTTCAACCATTCGGCATATTCCTTATTATTAG
>Ga0315288_10008141_pt1 | contig 13238 bp, 18 predicted proteins | sample YL17G11_20_MG_FD_203454 | JGI IMG/M metagenome (GOLD analysis project Ga0315288, IMG submission 203454) | Sediment microbial communities from Yellowstone Lake, YNP, Wyoming, USA - YL17G11_20 | ecosystem: Environmental > Aquatic > Freshwater > Lake > Sediment | place: USA: Wyoming | collected...
GAAAACGATCAGTTGACAGAACCCCGGGAGAAAACCCCCCTCTCGGGGACCTCAAAACCTAGATCCGTGAGCACTTCGTTTATATAGCTCCCCGCTTTTCACCCTCATAGTGCATTGGCGCGCGCCCTAATTCCTCCTTTCGTCATCCCTGGGTGAAAGGTCAAGGCCATCGGACGCGCCCATGCACTTTTTAATCAGAACGTCCATGTCCCTCGCGGTGATCATTTGGCACTCCGAGAGAGAGCGAAACAGTTGGGCGCGAAGTACAAAGTTAACCCCTTCCCGATTTCGCAGGTAATGGACGAGATGTATAACCAGGACGTCGCTGCGGACGCGATTGATTGGGAAGTGATCATACAGGATGTGAAGGATTCAGGCGTCACTATAGACAACCTTTGGAAGAAGATATCTGAATATTATGAGATCTCGCGCCCCATCGAGGAAATAAGCAAGCTCGAGCTGCAGGCGATCGAGCAGCGCGCGGCCGAGTATCAACGCTCCGAGGTCCAGCAAATGCTCGAGGACGCGATCGCGCGGATCGTCGAGGCCGAGCGCGCAACGATCAACGCCGACATTTACAACCAGCTCCGGGAGCTGGTCGATGAGGTCCCCGCCGCCAGCTCGAAGCGCGCCCAGGCATTGCTCACGGCCGCGATCAAGACCTTCGAGGAAACGATCACCAGGCGCGACGCCGAGCTGCAGGAGAAGATCACCACGACCGCCAAGGAGCTGAAAGAGGCGGCCGAGTTCACCCTGCGGGCGGAGATCGGATGCTTGCGCGCAAAGCTGCAGGAAGGCCTCGCAGCGCCAAGATCTCGCCCGGCGCTCCGAAAGGCGCAGGAACGCCTCAAGGCCCCGCCATTGCCTGAAGAATTGGTCCCCGAGGGATTCCAAAGGGAGCGCGCGATCTCAACGTCCGGGCTCGAGGTCGACCCCTTGCACCCGGATAAAACGATCGAGGTCGTGCGCTGTCTCGAGATCCCGGCCGAGCTGTCGATCTTCCGGTCCCCTGATGGACGTCTGTACCGTGTACGAGGTGCAAAGCTCACCGAGGTAACGAGGAACGACATAATCAAGCTGATAACGCCCGGATTGCGGAAACCCTTAGCAATTCATCCCGTCACCCGAGAGATACCGCTAGGGGTTCCTATTTTTCAGCCGGGTATCAAGCCACTAGATCTAGGCGAGACATTCAGGAAGATCGACGTTATCAAGGCTCGAGATCCTGAATTTTACGCTCGAGCGCAGGCCGAAGGCCAAACGCTGCAGGAGATCGTCGATGAATACGAGAGGACCAGGGGAGAGATCGCTTGATCGTGAGCATTTCCAACCGCTGCACGTGCTCGAGCCCCGAGGTTAGATATTGGATGTGCGGCGGGTTCCGGTGCGCCTTGTGTAATAAGTTCCGCCCGGGCGCTCCACCGCCAAGACCTCGAGGCGGACGTCCCGGGGGAGCTGCTTAACCTCGTCTGTCTGTCTATCAATCTGTCTATCTGTCTAACCCATAGCACCCCTTCGATTCTCGGCCGTTAAGTCTGACGGGAATAAAAAACGACCTCGCGCCATTCAGGTCCTGACTTGAACTTCATTTGTAAATATTTGAAAAACAATGGGGCGCCCTGCATCCCCAGGGGCGCCCTGCCTATCCTCTCTCTTTTCATCGTCCAGCTTGAACTCGCTGTACCCGCAGCCATCCCGGACACCGGGCCTTGGATCCTGGCAGTCCTTCACGTCGGAGCACCAGGCCCAAGCCTTCCGGCACCACGTCCGATATCTCGGTTTTCCCATGTCTACCGTCCTTTGTACATCTCGATCAAGGCTTTAATTTGTGCGTTCGAGATAATAACCCAATCCCGATAGCATATAGCATAAGCAAAAAAAGCGCCCCATATCAAGAGAAACAGAATAACGGGAGCAAGCCAATCGATCAACGCGACCACCTGATTCCATGACGTCCGGGATGAGCGTAAGCGTATGGTAGACCACCATAGAACAAAGGTGAAAGCTGTTGACGAGCCCGGACCTTGATCGCTCTTTGGTGCAGGTCCTCGAGTATTGCCATGTCTTTGAGCCAGGCTTCTTTCTCTCGTCCGAGGCGCTGCTTTTTGATATAATTCCGCGTGAACTCGCTGACGTCGTCGCGCTTGTGGGCATTGGTGTTCTCATGGCGCAGGATCCTGCGGTCCTTCGGCCACCGGCCACCGTGGCCTCTTATTCGCTTGCCGTGGCACGTGCAGCGGTTCCTCATTGGACCACCGCCCCGCAGCTGCAGCACTTGAAACCGCCCTTTGCCTTCCTCGAGGTTAAGGTCCCTTCGCATTTGCTCTTTGGATCTCGCGCTTTATGTTTCATAGTTTCACCCGATCAGCTTGATCTCCACAAACTTCTTTCTTATCTCGGCCTCGATTTCTATAACCTTCATTCTCATATAATTCTGCAGGATCTCGCAGCTATGAGAACGGCCGAACGCCTGCGCTGCGACCTCCATATCACTCGCTTCTATTACGCACGTAAACCCACACTTACAACTAAATTTAAATTTCGGCATTTAATGCACCCTCGGTAAGTCCTCTCTATGGCTCATTGGCCAGCCCCCAGTAATTGAATAAGCATCCGCGTAGATTATTATCTGACCTACGCCGTCCTTCTCCATTTCCTTGCGCAGTAGCTCGATCAATCTCTCCCCCTCCTTTCTAAGTCCATACCTTTTATGGCCCATGTCAATGCGCCCCCAGGTCCTCCGTCGGTTTCACCGGTGGCGGGGGTATCGTCGTGGGACGAGGAGAAGATCGAGCACACCCACGACAATACCGGTTGATCTTCCAGCATGCCAGGTATAGGCAGGCCCCGCACTCATCGCAGTGTCTATGTCCCTCGAAACCGAGCACCGGTTTACTGCAGCTCGAGCAGAACAACTATATCACGCCTCCAACGATGTATATTTACAGCTCTTACAGAACCATCCGATCGGGATGAATCGCCCGGACCGTCCCTTTTCACGACGATACAAACGCTCGAGGTGTCCATGGTCTGAATGCCGCGGACAGCGGTAAGCGTACTGTCTTTGGCCTGCTTCTCGAGCGTGGATCTGAGCTTTGATTTTGTCGGCCATGAAGATCGGGATCCCTCGTATACGCGATTGCTATAAGAACCCGTCGTATACGAAGATGACCGCCTTGAAAAATCAAGAAAAATCGATGCTATAATCTGAATGACGTATAATGTAGTGTATACGCGATTATATTATCCGACGCTCAAGAAATACAGGCGCCGGATCGGTCCGGGCAGGCGGAAGCATGGCCCGCAGATCAATCCGGCGAGGCCCACCTGTGGCCCTTGTCCCGAAGTGCACTCAGAAGCGGGACCGGTGGACCTGCATCAAGATAATAGAGTAGAGGGATATAACCCTTTCCCCCGTATACAGTAATGACAGCTCGCAGCGCCCGGGCGATCGGCAGCAGGATCCTGAGCTGCAGGTCCGCGCGCTATGTCAAAGATGTGTTTTAATTCTCGGTCCGGGGACCTTGTGCCACTCACCGTATACAGTCCCGACCGGAACGAGCTTGCACCGGGTGCACGTGAGAGCTGAAACCCGTTGACCATGGCGAAGGAAAACGGCGTAGATCAAGGGACCGCCGCATTTCGGGCACGTTTCCCCGGGGTCGAGGGCTTCTTTTCGCCTTCCTAGCGGCACTTTATCCCCTGTTTTCGTATAATTTGTCCTGAATGGCCCGGAGCATGAGGGCATGATTTCTCTCGTCCCGGAGGATCTTCTGCAGCTCTCCCTTGATCGCGTTGCGCAAGGGCTCGAGCTGCACGGAATCCGCGGCCTCGAGGACCTTTTCATATTCGAGTATCCCCTGCACCTCGTCCTTGATCATTCGCGCGATCAGGTCCTCGAAATAAACGGGCTTGGCTTCGTACGAGATCCGCGCGGCCGAGGGCACATTATTTCTCTTACCTAGTGGCATGGCATCACCTAGAAAACGTCAATCGTATTATACCAGAGGTTGCACCCTTCGTACTCAGCATCACCGTCGAAGATGATGCGGACCTTCTGAGCTATCGGCTTGGCGTAGAGCTTATAGAAAAAGAAATATCCCTCATTGCCTGGTCCTCTTATCCTCGTCGTCTGCGTGTCGATCGTTACCCAGGAGGTCGAGCCTTGAAACATCAGCTGCAGCTTGATCGTTTTCCCGTTCACTCCGACGTTAGAATCGTCCTGTAGGTACCCGTCCCAATAATAACGGATTCCTGCCGATCCTTCATCTATCCACGTTCCGACAAGGCTCGAGATGTGGGTTTTCTTCTTTCCTCCCGGGGGCGTCGTCTTTGCAGCGGCCGCGAGGCCGAGCAAGGCAGCGAGGACGGCAGCGATTCCGATCACGGCAACGATCGCGCCGCCTCCGCCTTCTTCCTTCTTGTCGGTGGGTGTTTTCTTTTGTCCGAAGGGCATCAGATCACCAGCCCAATGAGCCAATCTTCCGGTTTGTCCTTAGATGGCCCCGAGGCCTTGAGGTCCCCGGACGGTGGGTCTGGCTGCTCCTGCGGGGCTATTTCCGAGGGGCTGTGCTCCGCGCTCGAGCTTTCGCTTTGCGTCGTCGTTCCCGGGTTCTTCTTGGCCTGCTTGCGGTCCTTGTATCTTTGCGTCCCCATAGTAGTAAGAAAGGCAAAGAAAGCGAATAGGATCGAGGAATATATCACCCCGGGCGCTGGCGGGAATCCGTGCGCCTGGTAATCGACGACTAGGGCGCTGACTACCGACAGCAGAAACAACACGATCATGTTCTCCGTTGACTTCCTTAAAATGGTTTTCATTTTCCTAGACCCCCCTTCGTTTCCGGTGGAGATTGAGGCGGTGGAGCTGGAGGCGGCGCCTTCTCCTTCTTTCGTGTGAGGGCCCACGCACCGACGGCGATAACACCGACGATGACCGCAAGGCCTATCCCGATCTCGATCAGACCTATGCCGGCGTTCGGTGGCTTCGCTCCGGGAGTGGTTACGCCTGTGCAGCTATCGTATGTATACGTGCCGCAGTCGTTAGCTCGGTAGTGGACCCGTTCCCCTGGGGATCCATCGGTACACGTGATGGCGACCCTCGAGATGATCATGAAGGAGCACACACCGACGAGAGGACCGACGATATCCTGCCACAACCAATTTATGAGCGCGCCGAATAGGAACGAGAGGACGAGGCGCTGCACCCATTTGTTATGAATGAACCGGCGCAGGGCTTCCTTAATGTTGTCCCACCTCGAGGGGTCCGCGTTCTGGTCCTTGTCATCTTCTTCTTCTGTCCCGAGGTTATACGGGTAGGTTACTCGAGTGTCCGGAGGGTGATAGATGTGCGGACGGTTGATCTGATAGTCGTCGGTGATGATGTAAACATAGGAGAGGCCTAGCTGCATCGTGTTCGGTAGCCGGCCGTCCATGACGGCCCAGGTGGCTTTCTTTTCGTTCTGCAGATACCAGGCGGGCACGACGTGGAACAGTCGGATCCGGCGCGTCCCGGCCGTGTCCTCGTAATTCATCTCCCCGGGCACGTCGATGAGGTACGCCTGAGACTGCGCTCCGGTCGGGTCCTTGGTTACGTACACGTCGTAGACCATCGCGATCGGGTTGACCATCAGCGCCGGAGTTGGTACCGGTGGCGTTTCATGCGTCGGTATGCAGCGCGCGATATTGTTCAGATCCGAGGTAAAGAGCGCCATCAGACCCACCCCTGCACGACGAGAGAAACCCCCTTCACCGGATCGATCAAGTCCTCGTTCTTCGTGTCCTCGAAGGCCTGGATCAGAATATCGCTCAGGACCTCGTCAACGTCGATACGGTTCTGCGGCCTTCCCCCGCCCGCGGGCATCTTCCCGATCAGGAAAGAACCGATCGGACCGCTGCCCGGGACGCCGTGGAAAGCCCGGAGGCGATGCGGGTTAACCTCGATGTCCGTGGGGGACTTGAGGTATAGAACGTAGAAGTGATAGCCGGGTGCTCCGGATCTCGACTTCCAGTTGACTGTACCCTGGACGTACCCGATCTGCGTATCGAGGCCAAAGAGCGCGGCAATCGAAACGCTCACGGCGTAGGGTACCGTCGTTGGCAGGATCGTAAAGGCCTTGATCTGCGAGGTATGGGACGCGCCGAAGTGCGCGATATAGAGCGCTCTATCCGTGAAGCGGTGCGCTGAATTGATCGGGCATACGTAGGTCGCCATTTCTCTCTACCTCTTGGTTAAATTGAGATCTCCGCGGTCCCTTCGCTCCCGGACGCAATGCCGGGAGAACCAGGGACCTGATCGGAGATCTCGAGGTCGTTCTTCAGCTCGAGGGTTCTTTCTTCTTCTTGGCGGACTTCTTGGCCTGGTCCTCGATCTCGAGCTTGTCAACGATCTGTTGAAGGAACGCATGCCAGTCGTTCACGTCCTCATGCTCGACGGGATCGCGCTCGGCGGTGATCACGGCTTTCTTGAAGCCTTCGTGCTTGATCACCGTGGTCCCGCGCTTGAAGCTGTGAGCGAGGCCCATACCGTCGATGGCCGGTCCACCGACAGCTAGGATGTGGTTGCATCCTTCCGTCGAACAGTAGAGGATACCGATCGGGTTAGCCTTGTTGGTCATGCTCACACCCCCGGCGTCTTGTAGCAAGCATAGGTAACTAGCGGGGGACTGATCGCCCCGGTGGTTCCTCCGGGCTTTACCTGTGTGGACATGAGGTCTCCCTTTGCGAAGGCTACGGGGTGGCTCTCGTCGTTCACAGACCCCGTTACTCCTGCGCCAATGGAGACCAGTTGCGTTGTGTCTGCGCTGTTGGGTGTCCCTTTCCGTAGGACCACGACGGTTGCACCGTTGAGGGTGTTCCTAAACGTACGGGTGAACATGCTCTTGTAGGTCATATCGAAGGGCGTTATCCATACCGGATAATCTGGTGCTGCCATTTTTCATCACATCCTTGTTTCCATCACCTTAACCTGGACTCGTCCAGAAGTAGCCGTCGTGAAGGAGGATAACGTTTTGGTTGGGTACGAGGTCTGGCTGTGGTTCGTTCGCTCCCTGCTGATCAGTACCCCCGAAGGTCTGCATGAAGTAGTCATTGAACGCTGGCGGTCCCATCGGTCCCCACGAGGGGAATAGGTCTGCGTCGACGGTGAGGACCTGGCCCGGCGTCCCGATGTGCAGCTTCTTCCACTTGCCGCGGTGCTTGTACAGAAGATCGCCGTGCTTGCCTAGCTTGAACTGCACGTCGCGGGCGTACAGAACGCCATCGACGCGCAGATCTCCCTTGTGGTCTGTCATTCAGATCACAATGCCTAGAACTGCTTCTGGACGTCGTCCAGGATCTTGGAGATCAGGGTGCAGGGCGGCGTCGGTGGGTGCAGCGGCTCGGTGCAGTAGAGCTTCATCCTGCACTCGGGCTTGTAGAGCACGTACCCGTTCAGGATGATGTCGGCCTTAAGCAAGGACTTGCCATCGACGACGAACTGCGAGAGGTCCCGGACCTTGACGCCGTTCTCGTCGGCCTGCTCGAGGATGAACACCTCGACGGTGTACTCTCTGCATTCGCCCTCGGTCGCTGGATCTGCGGCTTCGTCGTCTGTCGCGAGTTCCGTCTGCGCGGCCTCGGCGTCGTCCTGGGGCGTCGGCCTGATCCAGATCGGCAGCGTGTCCTCCTTGTAGGGCTTGCCTATCTCGTAGATGTTCGGGCAGGCCACACGGTTGCCGTCCTCGTCGAGCGCCATGGCGTTGTCGAGGATCTTCACGTCGCAGCGCGCGAGCATGGCATGGTCCACCGGGATCTTGTCGGGCCCGCACTCGAAGGGCTGGTATTCTCCGGACTCTCCGTCGCAGTCGTCCGGGTCGATCTCCGAGATGAACGCGGCGTTCTTCTCGACTACGATCATGCCCCCGAAGCACGTGGCCGGGAACTCCATGATCGTCGCGTGGGCCTTCAGGTATCCCTCGACGCCACCGCTGGGCGCGGTGTACCGGAACGCCTTGACCGGGACCTGCATCGCGAACTGGATGGGTATGAAGTGCTCGATCCCCATTGCGGCGGCGATCGCGTCGATCTTCTCCCCGTATTTGTCGAGGCGCGCCGAGAAGTACGGCGCGAGGATGTGATTTTCGATTGCCATTATTATCCACTCCTTTTTATGGTTCTCCTATGGGTCGTTGTCCTTCGGGTTCCTTAGAACCCGCACCGTGTCCCGCCCGGGCGTGGGGGAGCTGCTGGCTGTCGCGCTGGCGGTGCGCCTGCCGGCTGGATCTGTCCGCCGGTGTCGTACGGCGGGTCAACGATCGGGTTCGTCAGCACGTCGGCCGCGTTCCCGATGCAGCCGACCAGGTACCCAGGTCCGCCGATGCTGCGCCATGCGCACTTCGTGTTGTACTGGATGTCAGGCTTCGGCGCGTACATCGGGACGCCTGCCTTCTTCCTGCCGTCGAGGGCGGTCGCCAGGTTGTCGATCGCTCCGACCGTCATCCCTACGCCACCGACGAGGAGGCCCGCCTGTATGCTCTCGCCCTCGGCCATCTTCTCGAACTGCTTGTCAGCCAGGAGGCCGACTCCAAGGAGGATCGGGCCCATGATTCCCGGGAGCATGATCCCGGGTCTCATGTACAGCGGGTAGGACTCGGGGTCCTTACCTGTCCCCTTCTTCACCCAGTCGATCGCGAGCTGGGCGTCCACGCGCTCCAAGACCGGGGGAATCCCGGCCCCGATACCCGCACCTATCACGAGACTCGCTTTTTCAGCTATAGCAAGTGCCATTATGATCACCTTTGTTCATGACTAAAGGATCTAGGTTCTCAGGGTTCTGTCTATGCCGTGATCATGGCCGGCGCTGCGACCATGGGGCTGTAGGCCTGCAAAGCCTGCCAGGCGCTCTGGTAGTTCGCGATGATCTCACCGGTCTCGGCTTCGACCATCATCTTTGCGGCCTTCGTCGGGATCAGGAGGACCGCGCCGGCGTTCCTGCCACCAGGCAGAACGCGGACCAGGGACTCGCCCTTTTCGCGGTGCTCCTTGGAGAGCTTGATCGCCTTCTCGAGCCCCGCACCAACGGCGGAGTTCATCGCCTTGACGGCGTCGAGCCCGCGGACGCCCTTCCAGGGCACCGAGGCACCGACGTAGTAGGTACGCATACCCGCGATCCCGTGGGGAGTATACCCTATGCGGACTCCCGGCATTCGGGAGATGTTCACCATATCCATGACTGTCGTAACCGGTGCTCCAATTTTCATGTGATCACTGAAAGAGAAAAGGAGCCCGGAGTATATGAGATTATGGCGCATGCTATGTATACGTTCCACCAAAACAAGTAAACCGCGGGAGAGGAACACCAAGGCACACGATCGAATATATTAGAGGGTTGCCTTGCGTCGCTCAAGGTCCGAGCACGTGCGCAGGATCAGAATCAAAAGATAACCTTTAAGTGAATGCTCCGCATGCAGGCGCTCCCATGAAAGAAAGGACCTCGATTCGTGTGGATCCTGAAACCCTCGCCTTGGTGAAACAGGCGAGACTCTGGAACGAGCGAGGCCTTGGAGAGACAATAAAACGCCTAGCTCGGGTTTCGCTCTGTAAACAATGTGCTATAGTTCCGTGCGAAAAGCATAGAGGGAACGCGAAAATATGAAAACACTCTCTAGTTTCATTTTGCGGGTTTCTCCCCTCATTGACCCTGTCAATGAGCCTCCCCTCATCCACCGTATAGCAGGGGTAAAGCGTGGTAAATCAATATACGTTTACCCATGCCTTACAAGGGTTATTTCGCGAGTAAATGTATATATTATATATACGATTAAGCCTCATTCGTATATACATTTAATCTTAAGGTTGTCTAGAAGAACGAACACGACCCACGGACCCAATAATATGAAACTAGACAATCATTTTTCTAGTGATTTGCTTATAGCATCCTCTAGAAAGGGATATACATTTATTTATAGCAATGTATATACGAATGCGGGCTAATGGTATATATATTATATACATTATCCTGGTGCCAGGTGCACTATGTCGAATGACAAGCTAATCAAGGATATGGATCTAGAGGTATGGCGCCAGTTTATAATATGGTGCCAGGAGCAGGGGATTCCGACCGCAGGACGCAACGCTAGGACCGGAAGTATGGTTTCTGAGATCATCCGGCAGCACATTACCAAGGACGGAGAGGATACCAAAACAAAATTATCGAAACTAAGGGAAATCCTCGACCGGAATATGATTCCGAAGAAAGCCTACTATGCCCCTCAGAAATATATCGAGGCGATAGTAGCACGAACGATGATGATCTCGAGCCCGAACCTGATCAGAAATTATGCACAGCTATGCGGTTACGAATATGACCGCAGGCGTAAGGTGTACAAGGTCCCGGAGCGAGCGACGCCGGCCGCTCAGTCTCACCTCGACGACAAGGAGCGAATCGATCCCAAGGCCGAGAAGATCCTGATCGCGACGATGAAACACGCCGAGAAGTCCATCAAGGAACGAGAACGCGCGGGTGATGTAAGCAGCACGACGCCCACCCGGGACGCCGGTCCTGGTTCGAGCCCAGGCCCGCGCACCTCGAGGTCGCAGCCCTCCGGGAGCAAGGCAGCCGGCCGCAAGGGCGGGAAGGACCGCGCAGCCAATCATCGCATGGCGACGTGCCCCGGGTGCGAGGACCCGATCCACTCCGGCCAGCCGACGATGACCTACAAGGGGAGCACCTGGCATAAGGTCTGCGCCGTTGACGACGCATACCCCGAGCCGAAGGCCAAGGAATCCCCGCTTTTGTCGAGGTAAAGGACCCTCTACCGTTCACCCCCCAAAAGGTCTTAATAATCACCCCTCAATACGGGCGCTCATGCCATCGAAAAAGAAAGATCAACAGACCATTCAGGGAGAAGAAACAACGCCGGACTGGACGCCGCCGACCGACGAAGAACTGACGGGCGGAGCGCCGCCACCCTCTGATCCAAAACCCGCGGACCCGCTCAAGCAGGTTCTAGACGAGTATGGATACAAGGACGTGGACCAGCTGCGCGGCACGATCAACAAGACGCGCGACCTGCAGAACAAGGTTGAAACGCTCGAGCGCCGAGCAAAGGAGGACGCTGAGATACACGACAAAATCGACGATATGAAAAAGCAGGTAGACCAGCAAAAGCTAGAGGTCATGTACGCGGAGCAAGCCAAAACTCTCAAATCTCTTACCGGTGGCAGCTCCCCCGCGGAGCTGGCTTTTCTCCTCGAGGCTATCAAGGGAAAAGGCGACGACGGGACCAAAGGAGAGCTCGCCGCGATCCGGCAGCAGCTCGTAGTGGTTGAGAAAGAGCGCGCGCAGGCCGACATGAAGCACTCCCAGGAGATCGCGGACATGAAGCACTCCCAGGAGCGCGCCGAGGACAAGCGCGCCCAGGAGATCGCGGAGATGAAGCGCGTTCATGATCAAGAGGTCGCGGAGATGAAACACGCCCAGGAGCGCGCCGAGGACAAGCGCGCCCAGGAACTCGCGGAGCAGCGCCACGCCCAGGAACTCGCCACCCTGCAGGGAGGCCTCATGCAACAGATCTCCGCCATGCAGGCGCGCGTCGACGCGGCAGGCTCGAGGCTTCCGGGCGCGCTCGGAGCGATCGGAGAGATCAAGGCGCTCATCACCGACGCGAATAACCTAAAGGTCGCGCTCAAGGATCTAGGCCTCACCGGGGCAGAAGGCGGAAAAGATTCACTCGCCGGCGCGGTCGTCGATAAACTCCTAGGCAGCGTCATGAAACTAGCCAAGAGCGCAGGCGTTGAGGACTGGCTGCAAGGAGCAACGGGCCAGGGACAGCAGGCAGCCGGACCACCGCCAGCGCCCGAGGACCGACCACCGACGCAGGACGAATTTGATCAGGCCTCGGTCGAATGGTTCCGGCTCCACGGCTCGACGGTGAAACCCGGGCAGATCAAGATGACCGACGACGGGTTTTTGATCGGGAACGGTCCCGAGATCCAGACCTACATCAATAGTAACCCGAGGACCACAGGGGTACAGCCCTGCATCTCAAAGGAAGGGCTCTATATGGTCCCTCCGACGATGTCAAAGGCCTATCTCGATTGGGTGCGCAACGTTACAGCTCAGGCTCAAGGCGGCGCCGGCGCGCCACCGACGAAGAAAGGCGATTCAAATGTCCGCACCGGGTTCTGATCCATATCGCGCGATGTGGAACGCCGAGATCGTGCGATACCTCGATCATTCACGAAAGCAAGGCCTCACTCCCGCCCAGGCAATGAACCGCTACCTCAAGGCTCATAATCAGGATTCGCTAGTTCCGAAATTCGCTAAGCCCTTCGTCAAGGAATATATGAAGGATATACGCGCGCTATTCTATTATTTGTCATCACCGGCTGGCGCGCGCTGGCTCCGTGAAGGCATGAACCTCGAGAACCTTTTTACCTACATGAACGATTTAATGCAATAGGTGAGAACATGAACATAGACAAAGCTTATCGATTTGGGGGGAGAACAATAAAAAGGATTGTCGAAACGAAGTTGACTGAGGATTTCAAAGATGGTCATTTGGCACATAGAAAAACCGAGAAAAAAGAATATGTTCCAGAAAGATGATGATTACCCAATTCCCCCTTTTTTTTTGACCGTATACAGGCAGCAGCTCGCCAGGCAGCGGTCCTTAAACTGTATACAGCCACTTCCGGGAGCACGTGCGCGGGGTCCGCGCGATCGTTTTTTAAGATGCACCATTTTGTACAATGTTTGTACAATCGCATAGCTTAACAAGTCATTGTACAAAACCGTGTTAATCCTGTGTGAAAACCGTGTGAATGATCATTTGGCGATCGGCAGCATGATCCAAGGCTCGAGCCCGGGCCCTGACTGTATACAGCCGAGCAAACCCTTTTATCTTCCTCCCGTATACAGTCCTCCATGCCACTCGGTAAGAAGAAAGCCAAAGAGTTCGAGCCCCGGCCCACGTGCCCCACGTGCCCGGGCGCGCCGGCCATGAAAACGCTGTACGAGAGGGTTGGCGCCTCTGGTCAGTTCGTCGCCACCGGGATCTTCATGTGCCCGAGCTGTCGATCGTTCTCCCGTCGAAGATGAAAAAGATAAATCTCGAGCTCGGGATTGAACACGGAAAACGATCAGTTGACAGAACCCCGGGAGAAAACCCCCCTCTCGGGGACCTCAAAACCTAGATCCGTGAGCACTTCGTTTATATAGCTCCCCGCTTTTCACCCTCATAGTGCATTGGCGCGCGCCC
>Ga0315288_10008142_pt1 | contig 13238 bp, 8 predicted proteins | sample YL17G11_20_MG_FD_203454 | JGI IMG/M metagenome (GOLD analysis project Ga0315288, IMG submission 203454) | Sediment microbial communities from Yellowstone Lake, YNP, Wyoming, USA - YL17G11_20 | ecosystem: Environmental > Aquatic > Freshwater > Lake > Sediment | place: USA: Wyoming | collected...
ACCCCCCACCCCCGCGTCCCACTCCACCTAAACCTCGGTGCAGGCCCCAGTCGTAGCAGCGGCGGCGCTGGTCAGTCCTGCAACGACGACGAAATCATCACAACCGTCGATCCGCTTGATCCCCTTCCTTCCTTCCGACGCAGCCTCAGCCTCCTCCTCCGCTGCTGCCGCTCCGGCCGTGGCCGCCGCGGCCGCGGCGCTCCGCGCGGCGCTCTCTTTGTCCGACGCCGACTTCTGGGCCTGGGTCTCGTCCGAGAGCGGCGCCGAGGTGGCCCTCTGCCTCGACTCCTACCTCCAGTTCGCGAGGAGGCCCCACGACGGCGCCGGCGACGGCGACGGCAACGGCCGCTGCGCCGAGGCGAAAGGAGAGGAGAGCAGAGGAGGGCCGCCGCCGAGGGAGGGGGAGCAGCCCGCGGCGGCGCTGCACCGCGCGGTCCTCCTCCTGCTCCTCCGCCTCGCGGAGGGGGACTTCCCTCCGAACCCGTCGCCCTCGACGACCCCCTCTCTTCCTCTCGAGACCGCGGCGGGGCTCCTGACGCTGCCCCGAATCCTCGACGCCTGCGCGCTGTATTTGCCGTCGACCCCTCATCTCGCGCGGCGGCTTGCTCGCCGCGCGTGGAGGCGGTGCCACGCAACGCTGCCGCCGGCGCTGGACGGGGCCCTCCCTGCGGTGGCCGCCGACCTCGACGGGGTCAGGGAGGCGCTGGAAGGGAGGCTGGCGGCGAGGAGGAGGAGGAAGGGGAGGACGACGCGGGGAGGCGAAGGAGGGGGACCGTCGTTGTCGTCGTCGGCGGCGGCGGCGGCACGCTCGAAGAAAGGCGGCGAAGAAGAAGGAGAAGAAGAAGGAGAAGGAGAGGAAGGAGAAGCGGGAGAGGTCCTCGCAGGGCTTCGCCTCTGGAGGGACTCGTGCTTCAGCCTCGCGGCGCTCGCCGCCTCGCACAGGGGCGCGGCCGGGGCCATGCTCGAGTCCTGCGGTGGGGGGCTGGTGGCCTCGCTGGCGGAGGCGCACGACGAGCTGCTCCCGGCGGTCGAGGCTGCGTTCTCTCGTCGGGGCGCTGCTGCTGCTCCTTGCTCTCCTTCCTCGGAGTCGACGACGGCGGCGGCGGAAAAGGTACGAGATAATATTTTTCCGTTCCAGTCGTTCTTCGGCATCCAGCCCAGCCAGACACCGCACTCGATTATCCGAGCCACCGGGCCCCGTTTCTTACCTCAAAAAGATAAAAAGCGACAAATGGCCATGAGCGGTCTTTTTCGACGTGCGAGAGCAGAGACTCGCGGTTAGATATCCGAGCAAGCCGACCGAAACAAACTTCCTTCTTCATCGAGGGACTCTTAACCTGGTTTTATCCGGCTGCTCGGCATGATCCCCGCGCCACACTCATTTCTTTTCACATCCTGATTGCGATACTGTTTCGTCGAAACAGAAAGGAGGAGAATACAAGTACCGCTCACCGAAAGAAATCACAACAAACAAAAACAAACAAAAACAAAACAAAGCAAAAGGCCGTCCTCTCCTCTGCGGCGGCCCTGCGAGTCGACATCCAGGACTGCCTCGGAACCATCGTCCGCGCCTCCATTTCCGGGAAGCGCGAGGACGAAACCGATGGAGATGAGAGCGACGACAACGACGTCGGGGAGGCGATCGGGGACAGCCCCGCGGCCGTCGGAGAGGCCCTTGTGGCCGCGCTCTCGGCCGCCGCCTCGGCGTCGCCTCCGGCGCCCTGCGCCTCGGCGTCCTCTTCCGCCGCTGCCTCCCCGCCGCCGCAGCGCCTCCTCCCGGCGTTCGCCGCCCGCTGCGGCGTCCTCGGCGCCCTCGAGGCCGCCGAGAGGAGAGGAAGGGTCGCCCTCGACGACGTGCAGAAGCAGTACCTGCTGGCGCTGCTCTCGAAGACGGAAGGAGCGGAAGAGGCGACGGGAGCGGCGACGGGGGCGGCAGGAGCGGCCCCGCTTGCGCCCCCGCCGCCGAAGGAGGAGCTCGCGTCGCTCGTCGCCGCCGTCTCCGACGTCTTCCCCAACTTCGGCGACGGCTTCATCGCCGCTGCTCTGGCGGGCCTGGCCTACGACCCGGAGCGCCTCGTCGCGGCGCTGCTGGAAGGCGCGGAAGGAGGAGCGGCAGCATCAGCAGCGCTGCCGGGGACGGTAACGGGGATCGACGAGGGCGCCGGGATGGACGACGAGCGCGTCGCGGCGGTGCTCCGCCCTCGGACTCTGCCTTCTCGACCTCGGATCGCTGCTTTTCCTCCTCCTTTTCCTCCCCCGCGTGCCCCCTCTTCCCGCCCGCTCCTCCCGCGCTCGTCTGCGGCGATCCTCGGCTCCGCGGGGGCCGACGACCGCGCCGCGACGGCGGCGGTCGCCCAGGCGCAGCAGTTCTCCGACGACGAAGAGGCCGAGCAGCTCGAGAGGAACTACAACGACGACTTCGACTCGGAGGAGGAGGAGGGCGCGGGCAGCGGGCCCCCGCAGCAGAGCAAGAGGAAGACATGGGTCAAGGACGGGCGCGTGTACAACTACGCCGCGCCGGGAGCGACGCTCGTGGCCGGCGGTGCCAGCGCGGCGGCCGCGGCAATTAGGACGAGCAAAGGAGAGATCCTGGGTTTGGGAGCCGGGGGCAACAGGGCTGGAGCCCCTCTTCCTCCTCCCCGCCAGCAGCAGCAGGATGGTGGCGGTGGCGACAATGACAACGGAGGCGAAGGGCCCTCTTCGTCTACTTCCTCTTCTTTGCCGTTCGGCGGCGGCAGCCGCGCCGGTCGCGGAGGAAGGGTCCGAGGTGGTGGCGGAGGCCGCGGCAGAGGAGGAGGAGGAGGAGGAGGGGGAGGAGGCGGAGGGCACCACCAGCGCGACCGAGCCGCGAGGAAGGCCGCGTCGGGCTTTTTGTAGAGAAAGAGAAAGAAGAGTGTAAAAAAAAAAACCAGTAAATTTGAAATTGACAAAAAAAAACATTTCATTTTTATTGCACCAAGTCGCTTATTGGCGCCCTGTACATCTTCGCCGCGGCCCTCCTCGCGTCCCTCCTGATCCCCGGGGGCAAGGCGCGACACCCTCCTGCCTGCCGCAGCAGGTCCACCGTCCTCTGCATCAGCCTCGCGACGTCGCCGGCGTCGAGCCCGGCCGCGTCGCCGGCAGCCTGCTTCCACTCGGCGCCCGAGGCCCACGCCTCGACGACGCCGGCGAGCCTCAGGTCGAGGGCCAGGGGCGAGTCGACGCCGGCGGCGGCCTGCGCCCTCGCCAGCCTGGCCCTGGCGGGCTCGGTGGCGGCCACGGCGGAGAGCACAGCCCTCGAAGGGGGGTAGGGGGCCGAGGCCCCGGGGCGGAGCGTGGACTCGCCCGCCGCGACGGCGGAGAGCGCCGCGGCGAGCTCCGGGGGGGTCAGGGCTTGGACTGCCTCGTGAGTCAGGACGGTCGCGAGCCAGAGCTCGTTCTCTCCGGCGAGGCCCCGGGCGACCTCCCCCAGGGCGGAGAGGGTGAGTTCGGGGGCGGGAGAAGAAAAGGAAGAAGAAGAGGAGGAGGAGGAGGGGGAAGGGGCTCCGTCGTCGCCGTCGCCGCCGTCGAGAGGGGGAGAGGGGGGCTGCTGTCTTTTCTCTTGTCCTCCTCGCCGCTGTTTCTGCCGGTCGCCGCCGTCGCCGCTTTCTCCCCCTGCTTCCGCTGCTCTTTCCACGGCGCCGACCGACTCCAGGACCGCCACGACGGCCTCGAAGCTCCTCCACGTCGCGCTCATGTCCTCGTCCAGGGCCGCGCGCATCGCCGCGGCCGTGCGAGAGGCCGCCGCGGCCTCCGCCCAGGCCGCGGCGGCCGCGGCCGAGAGCCGCGACTGCTGCTGCCGCTGCTTGAGTGCCGCGGCCTCCCTTGCCCGCTTCTGCTTCTTGACGCTCGTCCCGGCGCGCTGCGCCTCGCGCCGCTCTTTCCGGGCCGCGGCCCGGGCCTCTCGCACGGCGGAGCGGGCCGCGCGCATCTCGAGCTCGTTGGCGGCAGAGGGCAGGAAAAGGGAGATGATTGTCGTCGTGGAAGGAGGGGAGCGGGAGCGGGAGGAGGGAAAAAGGCCGACGACGCCACCGTCGCCGTCGCCGTCGGCGGAGGATGCTTCTGCTTCTTCTTCTTCTTCTCTCGCGACTCCGCCAGCGAGCGCCACGGCGGCCTCAGCGGTCACCGCGGTCCCCGAGACGGCGAGCGCCCCCCCAGGTATGCCCTTCCACGCCCCCTCGGCGGAGGCCTCGGCGGCCGCAGAGAGGACCGTTTCGGCGAGGAGAAACGGAGGAGGACAGGGAGCGGCAGCAGCTGCTGCGGCCTCGGCCTCCTCTTCTTCGGCTCCGCCGGATGCTTCGACGGCTTCCTCCGCGACGCCGGCGACATGCGCAAACTGCACCCTCGCGATCCTATTGTCCGCCAGGAGGCACAGGAGCTCGCCGCGGGGCTCTCCCGGCGCGCGGGTGCGGGGCAGGGCGACCAAGGCGGAGCTGGGAGAGGAGGAGGAGGAGGAGGAGGAGGAAGAAGAGGAAGAGGAGGCGAGCTTCCCAAAGTCGTCGTCGTCGTCGTCGTCGGCGTCGGCGTCGTCGCTCCCGCTCCCGTCGCTTCCGGTCGCCCCCTCCTTGGGCTCCCAGTCGATCCCCAACGCTAGGGCAGGAACGGCCTCGTCCCCGTTGGCGTCGGAGGCCGAGAGGTCGACGGCCAGGCGCCAGGGCGCGGCGAAGGGCTCGAAAGGAGCGGCGGAGGCGCCGCCGTCGCCCGCGGGGGCGGCGGCGGCGGCGACGAGCCGCCGCCCCCGCGCCTCCCCGGCGGCCCTGGCCGCGCGGAGGGCCACTGCCCTCCTGATCGCGGCGCGCAGGGCCCTCTTGGCGGCCTTCTTGGAGTCTGCGGCGTCGGTGAGGGTGAGCGTCGAGGAGGGCGGGTCTGCTGCGGGGGACGCGCCGTCGAACGACGGAGAGGAAGAGGACGACGGAGGAGCCGAAAGCGGCGCCCCCGACCCCGCGGCCTCCTCCGCCGCCCTCCTCTGCAGCTCCCTCGCGGCCCCCGTCGCCTCCGCCGCGGCCCGCTCGGCCGCGGCCAGCCTCAGCTCCCTCCCCCTGGCCCCCTCCCCTCGGAGCCAGCTCCCGAAAGACCGCTCGACGAACTGCCGCGCCTCGGCCAGCGGGCGCGTCGCGAGCAGCGAGAGCGCCATCGAGTACGACGGCCGGAACCTCGACGCGAGGCGCTCGGGGCCGCGGGCGAGCAGCGCGGCCGCCGCCCCCGGGGAGGAGGCGGCGGCGGCGCCCGCTCCCCACCCGCCGCCGCCGCCGCCGCTGCCGGCGAAAGGGCCGCCGCTGCCGTCGTGCAGCAGCACGCAGGCCCCCTCGGAGTCGAAGCCGCGCCTGCCCGCGCGCCCCGCCATCTGCAGCAGCTCGTTGTGCGTCAGCGGCTCGACGCCCCGCGGGCCGCGCCGGCGCTGCAGCGACGAGATGACCGTCGTCCTCGCGGGCATGTTGATCCCGGCCGCCAAGGTCTCCGTCGCGACCACGACGTCGAGGCAGCCGCGCTGGAACAGGCCCTCGACGAGCTGCTTCCAGCCCGGGAGGCACCCCGCGTGGTGCGACGCGACGCCCGCACGCAGGGCGGGGACCATGTCGGGGCGCAGGGCCTCGGGCTGGTCTCGGCCGAGGGCGGCGAGGGCCGCGTCGATCTCGGCGAGCTTCTCGGGCGAGGGCGGGCCGGTGCCGATGGGGCCCTCGCCTCCGCCTCTGCCTTCGCCTTCGCCTTCGCCGCCGTCCAAGCCGATGACGGTCGCGGCGCGCGGCGTGCCGCCCCGCGCCTTCCCTCCTCCCTTCCCCCTTTTCCCTCCGTTGTTCTCGTCGCCGCCCGCGCCGCGGGACTTGCCGATCGCCGTCGCCGTCGCGTCGCACCCTGCCCTCGAGAAGACGAACCAGATCGCTGGCAGCAGCCCCCGCCGCTCGAGCTCGCACGCCAGCGGCACCGGCGCGGGCTGCGCCCTGGGCTCCTCGGCGCCGCCGGAGTACCTCGGGCGCAGCGCCGCCGAGAGGCGGAGGCGGGCCGGCCGCTGGGAAGAGAAAGCGGGAGAGGACGAGGCGGCGCCGCTGCCGCTGCCGCCGGGACCGACGACCCCCGGAGGGAGCGGCGCGAGGAGGTCGGCGATGCGGACCGAAGACTTTCGGGGCTCTTCCTTCGCTCCTCCTTCCTCCTCCTCCCCGAGTTCGCCGCCTCGTTCCCGCTCGTAGCCCTGCTGCTGCTGCCGCAGCCACGGCGGGGTCGACCACGCGTACATCCACGTCAGCGGCACGGGCCTCGAAGAGGTCACGATGGTCTCGGCGGTCGCCGGCGCTCCTCCCGAGCTCGCGCCGCCGCCGCCGCCGCCGGAGACGGCGCCGCCTCGTCTCCCGTGCACGGCCCCGATCCACGCGCCCAGGTCCCCCGGGTTCCTCACCGTCGCGCTCATCGCCAGGAGCGAGGCCCCGGCGGGGCAGCTCATGATGACTTCCTCCCACGTTGTCCCGCGCGTCGGGTCCCCCAAGTAGTGGACCTCGTCGAGGACGATGAGGCCGACGTCGGCAGTCGGGGCGGCGGGCGAGCGGGCGGGAGGCCGGGGCGGAGAGGAGGAAGCTCGAGCCGGTTCGGCCTCCTCGGCGTCGGAGGAGGAGGAGACGACCGCGGCGGCGTCGACCTCGGCGGCGAGCGCGGCGGCGGCGGCTCTCCTCCCGAGCTCCTCCTCCTCCTTGCCCGACGCCACGCGCAGCAGGATGTTCCGCAGCACCTCGGTCGTCATCACCACGACGGGCGCGCCCGGGTTGATCGTCGCGTCGCCCGTCTGCAGGCCCACCTTGGTCTCTCCGAAGAGCGCGCGCAGCTCGGCGAGCTTCTGGTTCGACAGCGCCTTGAGCGGCGTGGTGTAGACGACGCGGCGCCCCGAGGCCAGCACTCCGAGAGCGGCCGCGGCGGCGATGGCCGTCTTTCCCGCGCCCGTGGGAGCGCAGACGACGACGTCGCGGCCGGCGAGCGCGGCGCGGAGCGCGCGGCGCTGGAAGCGGTCGAGCGGGTGGGGGAACATCGCCGCGGCATCCTTGGGGCGCGTGGGCCCCCCCGCGGCGATGACGGCGTCGATGTAGGCGCGCTGGTCGCCTCCCTCCGCTGGGGAAGGGGGGAGGAGGGAAGTCGAGGGAAGGGAAGAGGCCGGCCCGTCCTCGTCGTCGTCGTCTTCCTCTTCCGGGATCCCGTAGAGGAGGTCCATCCCTTCGTTCGCCAGGAGCAGGGCTTCTTCGTCGTCGTGTTCGTCTTCTTCCTCTTCCTCCCCTTCTTCTTCTCCCTCGTCGTCGTCGTCGTCGTCGTCGTCGTCGTCAAAGGAGGAAGAGGCACGGCGAGTAGAGGCGACGGGCGCCGGAAACTCGCTCCCCTCCTCTTCTTCTTCGACGCCGTCGTATCTCAGGGCTCGCATGCTGCTGAGGCAGCAGCGCGAGGAGGAGGAGGAGGAGGAGGAGGAGGAGGAGGAGAGGCAGAAGGGCGGCTGCGCCGCCGGCCTCCGAGGAAGGAGGACGGCGGTCGGAAGTGGGCCGGGACGGCGACACGGAAGAGGTCGTCTAAAGAGGCGGCGACGCATGCTTTCTCCAGGCATCATCAAGCCGCTTCCGGCGCCTCCTGCAGTCATTCTTGTCGCCATACTAGCACTCTCTCAGCTCCTCAGTTATCTCTACTTGTCGAGCTTGTTCCCCTGGATGCGGGACCGCGCGTCCGCGGCCCTCCTGCGGCACTCGAGCCACTGGATGCGCAGCGCCGAGCACTCGGCCTCGGCTTGCCCTCCCCCGAGGCAGTCGGAGACGCTCCTGCCCTGTGACTTTACGCACTCGGACTGTCGCACGCAGCGTACGAGGGATTCAAGGATGCCGTGGCAAGCAGGAGTTGGCGTCGTCGAGGAGGAGGAGGAGGCGTCCTCTTTTGTCATTGAGTTGATTTACGATATCAACGGCTTGAGTGAAAATTGTGGGCTCTCTCAAAACACACCTCCTCTTTTCCCCCCTCCTCTCTTTCGACTCCTCCGCCGCAATTGCTATGTTGCGCCCGCGGGCGACACTCCGAGAGATGGTGTCGTTCACGCTGCCGTCATGCCGCCGGCCAGCAGCAGCGAGGGCGGGAGCAGCAGCAGCAGCAGCGCCTTTGGCGATGCCGGCCGCTGCGACGACGGCGACGAGGACGGGACGATCGAGACCGCCGCTGTCTTCTGCGCCCTCGGAGGGAGGCCTTTTGGCATCTCGTGCCTCTTCTGACCGTGCCTCTGAGTTTAATGCGACCTTCTCCGTGCTGGAGCCATTGAGTTGCTCCCAGGAGATGGGCGGAAGCGCGGGCTTCCGGGTCGGAGAAGGTGGGTCGATGGCGACGACGACTTCTCAGAAAAAGGACAACGAAACCGATTCGATGAAGAGCAGAGTCGCTCGCTTCGCGGCGCGCTTCGTGTGCCTTGCGCTGGTGGTGGTCATGGTGAGTCTGCTGTTTTTTTCGCTGATGGGACGAAAGGGGGGACGAGAAGCGCACAGAGTGGGGCGGGCGGAGAGGGCAGGTCGATTCATTGAACAAGAACGCCCGCTTCCGCTCATGTTCCTCTTTGTCCTCTTCTTCTTTCCCTTTCTCCCCCTCTTTCCAACAGGCCCTTGCCGCCGCGGCCCCCTCAGCGCTCGCGGCCCGCTCCGGAGGTCGCATGGGCGGGAGCGCCTTTGGAGGCGGGGGAGGCATGGCTTCCTCTCACTCCTTCTCCTCTTCTTACGCTTCTTCCTCCCACCGAGGGGGGTTGAGCAGCAGCAGCCGCTTTGGAGGAGGGAGCGTCCTCAGGACCGCCGCGCCCCGGTCGCGCGGCCCCCTCTCTTCCCCCGCCCCGTCCCGCCTCAACTCCCTCACCCTGGGCTGGGGGCTCGTCCCCTTTGGCGGGTTCGGCTACGGATATCCCGCGGCTTACGGCGTCGGCGGCGGCGGCGGCATCTCCGACTTCCTCTTCTTCGGCCTCTTCGCGCTCATCGCCGTCTCGGCCATCTCGTCCTTCGCCAGGGCCAGAGCGGACGGTGAGGACGACGCGGACGAGAGCGACGGGCAGTCCTCCGACGAAGGCGTCACCGTCGCCAAGCTCCAGGTGGGGCTGCTCTCCTCGGCGCGCGGCCTCAAGAAGGACCTCGAGCGCATCGCCGCCAAGGCCGACACCTCGACGCCCGCGGGGCTGCACTACGTCCTGCAGGAGACGGTCCTCTCACTGCTGCGCAACCCCGAGTACGCCGTCTACGGCGCCGCCTCGACCCTGAGGGGGCGGTCGCTGGCCAAGGCGGAGAGGAAGTTCAACGAGATGAGCCTCGCCGAGCGCGGCAAGGTGCGGGAGGAGACGCTGGTCAACGTCTCCGGCATCCGCAGGGAGGGCGGCTTCAAGGGGAAGGGGAAAGGCGACGAAGCGACCGCGGCAGCGGGAGACGAGGAGCTGATCGTCGTGACCGTGCTCGTGGCGTCCAAGGGCAGGTTCAAGCTGCCCGCCGTGCGCAGCGGCGCGGAGCTGCGGGCCGCGCTGTCGGCGCTCGGGGCCGTGCCCGCCGACGGCGTCCTGGGCGTCGAGGTCTTGTGGACGCCACAGGACCCCCTGGACAGCTACAGCAAGGGGGAGCTGATGGTCGACTTCCCGGACCTGAACAACTTGTAAAAGAGGGAGAAGAAGCAGGACAGAGAGAAAAGAGAGCGAGGGGGGTGATGGTGATGGAGAGAAAAAGAGAACGTTTATTATTATTATTATTATTATTATCTCTCTATTCCACACTTTTTTTGTTCTCTCTCTCTCTCTCTCTCTCTCTCTCTCTCTCTCTCTCTCTCTCTCTCTCTCTTGGTGGTGTGGGGGATTTCTCCCTGTTCACTTCAAGGCCTGTTGGAGCACGTCACGACGCTCCCGTTGAGCGGCAGCAGCGGCGCCGCAGGGTCGCCCAGCTTCGCCGGGGGATAGCCCGCCGTCATCGAGGCCGGCCGCGCGCCGCCGCTCCCGGCGGCGACGGCCTCCTCTAGCTCCCTGACCGTGGCTCCCTTTGCGAATCGCGCCGTCGCCCGGGACCCGTCGGCGAGGCGCAGCACGATCGAGATGGACCCTTCTTCTCCCTCCTTGAAGTCCTTGTGGTCGAAGGAGGAAGAGGAAGAGGAAGAGGGCACCGCGGCGGCCGCCGCCGGGGCGCCGCCCGCCAGTGTCCTCCCCGCTCCTCCGAACGACGCCGGCGGGGCGTGCTCCCGCAGCAGCGCCTCCACCGCCCCCATGTCCGCGCCCGTCACGCTGCCGACCGCTTTACCATCTTTGAGAACCTGGAACGTCGGCATCGCCGCGACGCCGAACGCGCCCGCGAGCGAGTTCAGCTTGTCGACGTCGACCTTCAAAAACCGAACGGTCGGGTACGACGCCGCGAGCCGCTCGAAGACGGGAGCGACGGCCTTGCAGGGCCCGCACCATTCGGCATGGAAGTCGACGCAGGAGACGCCGCGGGAGGCCAGGGAGCGGAACTCGGCCTCGGAGGAGACCTCGTGGGGCTTGGAGAAGCCCGGCCCCGACGGGCCTCCTCCGCCGCCGCCGGGCGGGCCTCCGCCGGGCGCAGCAGAGAAGAGCGAGGTAAAGAAAGAAGCCATTGTCTTTTGAAACGAGTGCGAGTGCCTCTCGCAGCAGCGCCCTCTGGGCGATGAGAGGAGCGCTGGAGGGCTTGCGGCGAGAGGAGAGAGGCACGGAGAAAAGCGATGCGCTGTCTTTTTTTTTTCCTCAAAAAGTTATGCATTCAATCGATCGAAAATCAAAAAAAACATTTTTTTCTTTCCTTCGATTCTTCAACCTCGCGAGGAAAAAAACAAACCATGCTCGCTTCCGCGCGCCCGCGAGCGCCGCGCGCTCACGCTGCTGCTGCTCGCAGCAGCAGCAGCAGCCGAGGACGCGGACGCAGCACCGTCCGCGCCGCCGCTGCTACGCCCACGCCTCCTCCCTCGCCGAAGAAGAAAGAGGAGAAAGAGTCGGCTTCCGCTGCCGCTGCTGCTCTAATCTCGTCGGCTTCGCTCGCAGCCTTCGTCACCCCGCTCGCTTCGCACGCCGCTGCCACTGCTGCTGCCCCTGAGGCGGCCGTTGACGGCGCTGTCAACAGCGTGGTCGAGGTCGTCAAGGTAAGAGTTTAGAGAAAGAGAAAGAGAAAGAGAGAGCAGGAGAAGAAGAATCGAGCTTCAATTGGATAGAAACAAGGATAAGCCTTTTGCTTTCTTCTTGTCTTTCTTCTCAACCCCTCCTCTTCCTCCTTCCCCTCTCCCTCTCTCTTCTCGCTCGCTCTGTCTCTCTTCTCGCTCTCTCTGTCTCTCTTCACAACTAGGCGACCGGCTCCGGCATCAAGACGGCCATCTCCGCTGCCACCTCGGCCTTCTCCGCGGCGCAGTCCGCTTACAAAGCGGCGGAACCGACCCTCCAGGCAGCCGCGGACGCAGCGGGCCCTGCCCTGAAAGCGGGGGCGAACCTCGCGGGAGAGATCGCCTCCCCTCTCGTCAGGGGCGCCGCACCCCTGGTGAAAGCCGCCGGCGGCGCCGCGGACGACTTCCTGGCGTCGCAGGGCGTGAGCGCCGCGGCCGCGACCGCCGCGGCCCGCCAGGCGGCCTCTTCCGCCGACGCCGCCCTCAATGGCGCCGCGCCCGTCGCCGCGAGTGCGGCCTCCGCGCTCGCCGCCGCGGGGCCCGTGGGAGTCGCCCAGGGCCTCGCCGCGGTCGGCCTCGCCGCCCTTGTGGCCCCCTCGCTCCTCCGCGCCCTCCTGACCGCCGCGCGAGGCTATGCCGGCGACGTCTCTGCCGCGGCGGCGCTCGACGCCACAGCTGGCCGCGGCGGCAAGTCGGTTCTGGTCGACATCAGGACGCAGAGAGAAAAGGAGGCGCAGGGCGTGCCCGACCTCCCGGGAGGCGCGCGCCTGATCGAGGTCGAGCTCGCGGCCGTGGGCGACCGCAAGCTCCGCGGGGCCTTGCGCGACGCGACGGCCGCGGAGAGGCAGCTGACCGCGCTGCAGATCTCGTCGCTGCGACGCGTCTCAAAGGGCACGCCGCTGCTGCTGCTGGACTCGCGCGGCGGCGGCGACGCCAAGGCCGTGGCCCGGGAGCTCCGGTCGCGCGGCTTCGGGAGGGCGTTCGTCGTCTCCGGAGGGTTCGGGGCCTGGCAGGCGGCGAGGCTCAAGACGAGGCCCGCCGCGACAGTGTCGAGGGTCGAGGTGCTGCCGGCGTTTGCTGCTCCCTCCCTGAGGCAGCTCAGGGGCTCCTCTTCCTCGGGGTCCCAGATTATGCTTCCGGGAGGCAGGGAAGAAGGAAACGGGACGACGACGGCGAGGAGGGGGACCAAGTCGCTGCCCTCGGGGCGCAAGGGCCTTCCGAGCGGGAGGTAGAGAGTTAGGAGAGAGTTTTTTTTTCGATTTTCGTGCTCTCTGCAAAAAAAAAAAGGGAAGAAAGAAGATTTTGATGGGGAAGAAAAAGGGAAAAAACACTCTTCGAGGAGCGACAGACCGCCATGGCGTCCTCTCCCGGAGGCGAGGGGCCCTCTCTCAGAAGAGATCTGCCCCTTCCCGGCCAAGTGGTGCATTATGACTATCGAGAGGGCTCGCAATCGAGCTCAAGGGACAGGCCAGATCGAGGAGCGAAGAAGCCCGGAAACGAAGGAGCAACTGATTCTTCGACCTCGTCGCATCCTCCCCGACCCCTCCGCCTCGTTTCCTTCAACGTCGAGCGCGGCTACGAGCTCGCCCGCGTCGTCTCTCTTCTGAAACATCTGGATCCGGACATCGTCGCGCTCCAGGAGTGCGACTGGGGCTGCAAGCGCTCGCGGTCCGCGGACGTTGGGCGGGAAATAGCCAAGGCTCTGAAGTTTGCCGGCGCGTTTGCCGCCGAGTTTGAGGAGGTGGACTCTCCGGCGAGGTCCGAGAGGGACGCCGGCGGAGGCGTGCACGGCAACGCCGTGCTGTGCAGGTGGGGATTTGCAGCAGGACCCGGGAAGGAAGGGGCTTTCTCGGTGCCGCACGCCCTCGCCTACGATTGGGAGCACGAAACGGAGAGAGCTTTTCCTGCCGCCGCCGCCGCCGCCGGCGCCGGCCCCGGACGCCCCTCTCTCCGCTTCCTCTTCGGCCCGAAGAGGAGGAGGGGCGGCACCCCCGCGTCCCGCGAGCCCCGTCGAGGGGGCCGCGTCGCCCTCGGAGCCGCCTGCCGCGTGCCCGTCGAAATGCTCGGGCTGCTGAACGAGGAGACGAAGGAGGAGGAGT
>Ga0315288_10008145_pt1 | contig 13237 bp, 8 predicted proteins | sample YL17G11_20_MG_FD_203454 | JGI IMG/M metagenome (GOLD analysis project Ga0315288, IMG submission 203454) | Sediment microbial communities from Yellowstone Lake, YNP, Wyoming, USA - YL17G11_20 | ecosystem: Environmental > Aquatic > Freshwater > Lake > Sediment | place: USA: Wyoming | collected...
CCGCCAGCTAGCTTAGCCAATCTCTCCTGCAATTTCTCTTTATCATAGTCGGAGGTGGTATCGTCTATTTGCCTCTTGATCTGATTCACCCTTCCCTTGATGTCCTCTGTTTTTCCTCCTCCTTCTACGATGGTGGTATTGTCCTTGTCTATGGTCACTCTTTTGGCTTTGCCCAAATCAGAAATGACAGTATTTTCTAGTTTGAACCCCAGCTCTTCGGAGATCGGCTTCCCGCCGGTTAGAACTGCAATATCCTCCAGCATGGCTTTTCTTCTTTCACCAAATCCCGGAGCCTTGACAGCACAAACCTTGAGAGTCCCTCGTAGTTTATTCACCACCAAGGTAGCTAATGCTTCACCCTCCACCTCCTCTGCGAGGATTAAGAGCGGTCTGCCCAGTTGAGCGACTTTTTCTAAAAGGGGCAGAAGATCCTTCATCACCGATATCTTTTTGTCATGGATCAGAATCAAGGGCTCATCCAGGACGGTCTCCATGGTATCCGGATTAGTGACGAAATAAGGAGAGATATATCCTCGATCGAACTGCATTCCTTCTACCACCTCTAATTCGGTCTTGGTGGTTTTGGCTTCTTCCACCGTTATCACTCCGTCCTTACCCACTTTCTCCATGGCATCCGCGATCAAATCTCCGATAGATTTATCATTGTTCGCTGAAATGGTTCCCACCTGAGAGATCTCGGTTTTGCTGGTTACGTCTTTTTTCATTTTTTTAAGCTCATCCACTACTATCGCCACCGCTTTCTCAATTCCTCTCTTCAGTGCCATGGGATTAGCGCCAGCGGTTACGTTCTTCAAACCCTCGCGGTAGATAGCTTGTGCCAAAACGGTAGCGGTGGTAGTGCCGTCTCCAGCCACGTCCGACGTCTTGGAAGCAACCTCCTTAACCATCTGCGCTCCCATATTCTCGAAAGGATCCTCCAGCTCAATTTCTTTAGCAACCGTGACGCCATCTTTGGTCACTGTCGGAGAACCCCATTTCTTATCCAAAGCTACGTTTCTTCCCTTTGGACCTAAGGTAACTTTTACTACGTCGGCTAATTTATCAATCCCCTTTTTAAGTTTTTCTCGTGCTTGAGCATCGAATTCTATGATCTTGGGCATAATTTTATTAACCTCCTTATTTATCCGATATCCATTGAACGCAGTTCATCGCTAAAAGCATACAAGCGGCGGACTGCGGACGGCGGACGACGGACGATTTTATCCTATTATCGCAAAAATATCACTTTCCCGCATTATCAGATACTCTATATTGTCAACTGTGACCTCGGTCCCGGAATATTTTCCGTAGAGGACCTTGTCTCCCTTTTTCACCTCCATAGGAATTTTGTCTCCTTCTTCACTGACTCTTCCCGGACCGATTTCGACCACTTCTCCTTGTTGGGGCTTCTCTTTAGCGGTATCCGGAATGATAATGCCTCCCCTCTGCATCTCTTCCGCCTCCAACGTCTTAATTAAGACTCTGTCTGCCAACGGCTTAACCTTCATAATACAAACCTCCTTTTTAAGTTAGTTACGTTTTTATTGGTTTGCTAAATACCTCAATTAGCACTCTACGCCAAAGAGTGCTAAAGAGTTTGCAAAAAATATTTACTCATTCATAAATCCATTTCCCCGATATCTATTCAAGACATCGTTTAGGTAGGCGAAGATTATATGCAATTCTCTCTCACTTGTCAACTGTTTTTTTTATTATTTTTGATCCGCAGAAAAATCCTTCGCAATCCATCGAGGGTCAAGGTAGGATCGACTTTCTGAATGGTGTTTGATTCTTTAGCGATTAGCTCTGCCAGTCCACCAGTAGCAATTACTCTGGCTTCTTTTGAGATTTTCTGTTCTCTTTTTAGCTCTTCTTTTATTCGGTTTACTATGCCATCTATTTGTCCCACGCTTCCGAAGATGATTCCGGACCTCAAGCTATCTTCGGTGTTTTTCCCAATGACTTTTGGGGGTCGTTTCAGGCTCACTTTGAAAAGCTGGGCGGCTCTTTGGAACAGATTCATGGATGAGGTTTCAATTCCGGGAGCGATAGCTCCTCCCAGATATTCGCCTTTTTCTGAGATCACGTCAAAAGTGGTTGCCGTTCCCAGATCCACAATGATAACGGGTCCGCCATAGATTTGATAACCAGCCACCGCATTGGCTATTCGGTCCGCTCCAACTTTGGACGGATCGTCATATAAGATTTTTATTCCCAAAGGAAGGCTTGAATGCACCAAAAGAGGATCCACCTTTAAGAGCTTTTTGCTCATCTCCTGATAAATGGGGGTAAGCGGAGGAACCACCGAACCGATGACCGCATCCTTGATCTTGCTGTAATCCGGGAAAAGCTGTTTTATCAAAATCCCGCATTCGTCCACGGTAAAAGAGTGATTGGATGCTACCCGAAAATATTCCTTTAGCTTATCTTTGGAATAAATCCCTAATACCGTGTGGGTATTTCCGATGTCAATCGCCAAGAGCATGGTGTTTTCCTTTCTTAAGTAGATTATAATGAGTCCTCTGAAAAACTACTTGCAGAAGGAATTTGGAGTGTTCACCTTATGGTCATCAACCAAATAAATTAACAAACCAAAGAGTGTTACGGTCAGGAAAGAAGTTCGTAGGGGAGTCCCTTGTGGACTCCCGTTTCAGAACGATAACGGGAGGGGACAAGCCCCTCCCCTACAGACACCTTTCCGGTTGTAGCGATATCTAGTTGATTACCTTTAGGTGAACCATATAAGGCTTTTTACATTACGATGAATCTTGGTCCTCGCTGTAGCGAGACACTCCATGAAGTTTGTCTCCTGTGACTTTTCAGAGCTTTCTTATCCACATCATTTTTCTTACGACTTTTCTATAGGTTCAGTTTCAAATCTCGATTCAGGTGAGAGAAAGTAAGCCCCCAAAAACCCCGCAGCGAAAATCGAAAGAATGGGAATTAATGGATAGTGATATCGATCGACTCCGTAAAAGATGAAATGAATTCCCATCCAGTAAATGATAATCCCCAACAGCAGAGAAAACTCCCGCTTTGCCTGCCATTTACCTTTCAGGAACAAGAATACACCGCCGGCTGAAAAAATTAAAACCAGAAGATAATAAATATGCCCGATGACGTTGAAAATGACGAATGGATCAATCCGGTAAGATTGTGCTGCCGAATCCAGCTCTTTGGTAATGGAAGAACAATCGGTAGCAAAAAGATATATCTCCTTTTTGATTCCTCGAGTGATGAATCCCAATGGGTGATTGAGGATGTATTTTATCGCCAATTGGTAGCCCAGTTTGTTATTCTTCACTTCATTAGGTGCGGAAAGGTCTAAAAAAGGATTCTCCTTTTGCCACACCCATCCTCCGCTGGAGATGGGACCGTTTCCGATATACAGATTTATCCCGCCGCTGGTGGCGACGGTGAAGGAGCCTAAGACCAGCTTGTTTCTGAGCATCCAAGGAAACAACGTCAAGAATGCCATCACCATCGTTAATCCTGCATTTCTAAAATTCAATCCGGGTCTTTGGTTTGATTTAAAATAAAAAAACACGATTATAAACGGGAGAAGTAGAGCCACCGCTCTTATCAGAATTAAAAGCCCCAATAGAACACCTATAATCAATGAAATATAGATCGAGAGTTGAAATCTTTGTTTCAAACACAAATAAATAAGCAAAAGAAGTAAGGCGGTAAAGTGAATTTCGGAAGCCAAAACGTTATTGAAAAATATCTGGCTGGGGAACAAGATGATAATTATCAAAGTCAAACGGGAGGAGAGGGGATCGATCAATCTCTTGGCTATCAAGTAGGTAAAAAGACAGATACTCAAGCTTAGCAGGACGTTAATGAATTCAACCGCAAAGTAGCTATGTCCAATGATCCAATAGATTATGGCTAAAAAGAGAGGGTATCCGATGGGCCAATAAGCTGTGGGAAATCCGTTATCCTCATACCTCCACACCTGGGATAAATGATAAGCCATCTGATCATACCATTTCCAGTCTGCATATAGCTGGGTGGGAACCAGGATGATCCATAGCATCCTGATAACGAACGCCAGACCCAAAAATAAAATAAGAAAATTCACTTCTTTTACGTTTTCCAATCGTTCAGAAGCTTTGGTTAAGATTCCTCTCCCCCAAAAAAGGAAAAACAGAAGACAGATTCCCACCAGGACAAAAGACAAAAAAGAGGTTTTCAAAACTAATACCGTAAAAGGGAAAAAAGAACGGTCGGGACTTAGGTGCAAAAAGAGCTTTACCGCTTGGTTGAAGTTAAAAAACAAGGGAAAGCCGAACAATATGAGAAATGACGCTAGGATGACAAACGTGATAGAGATCTTACTAAATGGATTATTTTTATATGACATAATAATTAGGATCTTTGGAAAAACCCCATTTGCAGGTCTAAATACCCTACCAGGGTTTGGAAAATCAAACCACCGTCACCTCACCTGCGGTTACCGTCCTTTTTTCTTTTCCAGTTATTATCACTAAAGAGCCATTATCATCGACGTCCTCGGCTATGCCTTCGATATTTTCTTTTCCGAATTTCACTATCACTTTGGTACCGAGAAGAGAGGAAAGCTTTTTTATCAACTGGCGCTGGGGAGCAAGTCCGTTTTTTTTGAAATCCAGATAAATGGCTTCGAACCTCTCCAGAAAGGAGGAGAGAAGCTTAATCCGAGGAATTTCCTTTCCCCACTCTATTCTGACGGAAGTGGCGATAGTGGCGAGGTTCTTGGGGAAATCGGTGAGTTGGTGATTCACGTCCACTCCAATTCCCGCAACAATGAAATTCGTTCGATCCAGCTCTGCGGAAAGCTCCAACAGCACTCCTCCCACCTTTCGGCCATTTAATAGACAATCGTTAGGCCATTTTATCTTGGCATCCAATCCGGTAAGCTCACCTATCGCCTGGGCTAAAGCCAAACCTGCGCAAATAGATAGACCGGGAGCTTTGAAGGGGGGTATGTCCGGACGGAGAATCAAGCTCATCCACAAACCCAATCTTGGGGGGGAATACCATTCTCTTCCCATTCTCCCTCTGCCTTTGGTCTGTTCATCTGCTACGATCAAAGTCCCTTCCTCCACCCCGCTTTCCGCTAGACGAAATGCCAGGTTGTTAGTGGATCCCACGGTGCGATAACAAAGCACATCTTTTCCTAAAATTTTCGTTTTTAAATTCTTCTTTATTTTACTTGGTAAAAGAAAATCTGGAGCTTCCAATAACCTATATCCTTTCTCTTTCTCAAATAAAATCTTAAAGCCCCACCTTCTCAATTCTTTGATGGATTGATCGATCACATACGGATGAATCCCTAATTGCTGAGCGATTTCCTTGGTGCCGGTGTAAATGAGTCTATTTTGCTGGAGAAATGCGATCAATTCCTCTTCAGCTATTTGCAGGCTTTTCTTCATGTGTTATAACAATTACAGACTATTTGGGAAAAGAAAGTTTGGAGTGTTCACCTTAAGGTCATCCACTATTTAACCTGACAAATTTAATAAGAAAGACATGTTATTTTTTGGAAGGTGTTTATTGTAGCGTCCGAGCTTGTCTCGGACGAAACAGCGTCGTACACGGAGTTGTGACGCTACAATAATTAGTTGATGACCATTAGGCGAACCTGCTCAAACCTTTCATAATAAAGATTTCAGGTCCAGTTGAAGTCGCAATACAACCGTAGGTGGGGCTTGACACTCCATCAACCCCCTTATGACTCGACTAAAATCAAGCTCAAATCCAATGCTGGTGCGGAATGAGTCAAAGCTCCCACGGAGATAAAGTCCACTTTAGTCAATGCTATCTTTCGCACATTTCCCAAATTAACTCCACCAGATGCTTCGATCTTAATATGTGAGTTGGTGGAGCGGATTATCCTCACCGCTTTTTTCATATCTTCAATCTTCATATTATCCAACATTATCCAATCCGGCTTTGACTCAATTGCCTCCTTCACTTCATTTAAATTTCTGACCTCCACCTCAATCGTTTTCTTTCCGTATTTTGATTTGGCTATCTTTATAGCTTCAGAGATTCCTCCCGCCGCTTTGATGTGATTATCTTTTATTAAAATCATATCAAAAAGCCCCATCCGATGATTTTCACCTCCTCCGGTTTTCACTGCATATTTCTCTAAAATCCTCAAGCCCGGCGTGGTTTTTCTCGTGTCCAATATTTTCACCTTAGTCCCTTTTACTTTCTCCACATATTTCGATGTTAAAGTAGCAATCCCGGAAAGCCTCTGCAAAAAATTCAATACGGTTCTTTCTGCCGAAAGAATGCTTTTCACCTTCCCCTGAATTAAGGCAACCTTATCTCCCTTCTTAATCTTTTCTCCATCTTCGATCAGCGAGCTGAAAATGATTTTTGGATTCACCATTTGAAAAACCGTTTTCGCAACTTCTAACCCAGCCAGAATTCCAACATCTTTGGCAACGATAACGGCTTTGCCGGTAAGAATATCTTCCACTAAAGCGTCTGAGGTTATATCACCTCGACCTATGTCTTCTGATAGCGCCAATTGTATCAGACATTTTATATTGGAATCTAAGATCTTCATAAGACGATTTCTCCAATTATATCAAATTAGCATTAAATATAAACTTGTCAACTGAAAATGAGAAGAAATTTACTTTGTGTTGTCGACTTTTCTCACAATAAAAAAAACCGCCGAATCAGTTTCCTAATTCGACGGTTTTAAACACGCGTTGCCAAATTCTATGGGCAGTAACAACAGGGAGGCCGTCCACCTTTGTAAAGAAAAGAGATTAAGTAAACGATGTCACCCAGATCTGGCGTACTACCGCTACAATTAACATCAAGAATCCATAACGGATCTGGGCAATGTCCTCCCTTATACAGACAGGTTATCATACATACCACATCACCAAGTTCAATCTGTCCTGATCCATTGCAATCACCTCTGTAAGGACACGACCCAACACCAAGTGCACCTATCAGACCACAATCTCCAGGTGACCAAGGAGGTGCACAAGGTGAACTTGGACAAAGGGTGTAGTTTCCTTTTGTGGTAGGCGCAGTATTTGATGTATCTGGGCAACAGAACCACGGGTCAGAGTAGATATTCGGACGGTCACCAGAACAGACAACAACGTAATTACTAAAGCCGTCAAGGCCACTTGAGTCCAAACAGAGACAGCAGGTGCGGAAACCACCCCCATCTCCATACCACTCATGTCCTACTGCTGCGCTATCGCCCCAAACAATAGTCCTCTCGAACTCTGGCAGGTTGGGGCTTCCATATATACCACCGCCTGTATCGGCCACGTTGCCACTGATTGTGCAACTTATGATTGACGGGTTGGAGGAGCTTGGGCAGTAGATCCCACCTCCGTTGCCATTAGCCCAATTCCCAGTAAACACACAACCAGTAATTATTGGTGAGGCATTAACGCAGCACATTCCACCTCCGTTGCCGTCGGTCCCATTCCCAGAAATCGTACAGTCTATGATTATTGGGGAAGCACTGTCGCAACAGATCCCACCGCCAGCATCGTTGGCCCAGTTTTCGATAATCTTGCAGTTAATGATAGTCGGAGATGATCCGACGCACAAGATTCCGGCACCGCGAGCATCGATTGGTCCGAAAAGTATCCCGTTCATGATAGTTACGCCCTCGAGTCTTGAACCTTGCCCTTCCCCGCGGTGGAAGTAAAACCCGCCATGTGGACTGATTTTGCTACCCGAACAGTCTACTGTGCAAGCCTCTGCACCGTTCTGTGACCGTACGGTGATCGCCTTGTTTATGTAGTCTATGTCCCGGTTCTTTGTTCCATGGAATCTGCCATTGGTAAGTTCGATAGTGTCTCCATCACAAGCCGCGTTGATCGCGTCCTGAATCGTGGGAAAGTTACCCGTTCCATCAGGTTTTACTACATAGGTAGTGCCTAAAGCACATACAATCGTTTCAGGTGGCGTGGGAGAGGTGACAGTAGGAGACCAATCCCAGTTGTATAATAGCAGGGGTATCCATTGCGTCATTCCGGGGAACCAGCCTTCGGCTGGATTCCACTCATTGGAACTAGGTCCACCCATGTCTGGCAGGCATGTCCCCCCCAAGTAATCGCACCCCACGGAGAGAAGATCCTTCCCTCCTATACCCCAACTGTTAGTCTCTCCGGTAACCTGAAGGTTGTGCTGAGGATCCGACTGCTCGATAACTGAGTTGCCAATCTCGTAACTATTACCTCCAAATGTCCTTGTCCACAGGTGAGTCCCGCCCGCTGTCCATTTGGCAAGGAGAACATTACCAGACCCGCCAGAATAACCTCCGGCTACGACCATGCCGCCATCAAAGGTCTCGATCACAGAATGTCCTTCGGAAGCGCCTGTAAAGAATTTCCGGCTCCAGAATGGATTAACTTCTTGATCGCGTCTAAGGACGAAAAGATCTCCAACGGTCGATCCAGTAAGAACAAAACCACAGTTAGAAGTACGGATAAGAGAATATGCTGCGTCAGGATTGCTAACTCCTTCTTCTCCTATCCAATATCCCCATGCGAAACTCCCATTAGAGTTAAATCCCGCAAGAAGAATATTTCCTCCTATGTCAGGACCACTAACCCCGCCAGCGACAAGATAATCACCACTGCACCTTTGAACCACAGAGTAGCCATAGTGGTCCCGGTTTGGGTAGACGGGGTTATAGGCACTCCTAATCAAGAGAGTATCACCATTGGAATCGTACTTGACAAACAGAAGAGAGAATCTTTGTAAATCATCGCGCCACATAGTGCCCGTCACGATAAGGTTGTGGTCCGAATCTTCGATCACGGAATAGCCTTTGAAATCAAGGCTTCCGTCAGTGCGAGTTAGAACCTTAGTCCAAAGGCGAGTCCCAGCTGAATTAAATTTAGCGAGGAGAAGGTGATCCCCCGTTCCCCCGAAACTGTTGGTGTATCCTGTTACTACAATTCCCCCGTCATGAGTCTCAATTACAGAGCGTCCTTCTTCGTCACCGCTCCCTCCGAGTGTCTTACTCCAAAGACGATTCCCTGCTGAACCAAACTTAGTCAGCAGAACATCCATCCCCCCTGCACCGTAACTTTTTGTGTATCCTGTCACCACAAAACCACCGTCGGAAGTCTTGATTACAGAGTTACCTACGGTATTGTTGCTTCCTCCAAGAGCTTTGACGAACAGACAATGTCCGTAAGCCTTCGCAACAAAGACCGAGAGGGCCAAGACGAGAAGAAATATTATTATTTTTCTCATCCCTATTACCTCCTTTTTAAAAAGTTTGAAGAAACATTCCAATTGTTCTCAAATCACTTCTTACTAAGTATAAAAATGATGCTAGATGCAGTTACAAAAGTAGAATTGAGTTACAAGACCACTTAATTCAAGCACTTAATAATCAGAAAAGCAAGTATAGATACTGTCACTTAATGAAGCATAGATCCGATTTTTACATACCTGTGGTTACAACAGCCATATTTTGTTACTGGCTATAATTAAATACTTTTCTTAAATTTGTCAAGAGGTTTTTTGAAAGATTTTTGCAATTATTTATAGGAAGGTTTTGGAGGGGTGGCAATAGGCAGAACACATATAGAAATTCTTTGCCTTGTATGGAGTTAACGGGGATGGTATGAGTGTTTATCAAAATAAATACCATTTAAAGCTAGCTTTTAGGAAGCTTTATTAGAGTTTTTTAAATTCATCTCCACATTATATTTGAAATAATAAAGGTATAATCCAAATCATCCATTTCTAACATCCTGATTTATTAACGCAAATGATTTTCTTTAAGCTTTTCACCAAATCATACGAGGCAATCACGACTTTACATCCTAATTCCCTTTCTAAATCCTGGGGGGTTAAATCATCCAAAAACAATCCGTCTTGATTTATGCAATTCGGTGGAAGAAGAATTATCTCACTTGAGTTTTTCTCTTTCTTTAAAGCATTCATAATATCGGCACCGGTCAATAAACCGGTCACTGTCACAGTGTGTCCAAAGAAATCGTTTTTCACCACCAGTGGTCGAATCGTGAGTCCGGATATGGAATTCAGTTTTTGTTCGATTATCTGTCTAATCAGCCTAAAGGCTGATACTCCGGTCACCAGAGTAATATTAAGGTTCTTCTTTAAACTTCTGGGCAAAAGCTTATGCTGTGATTCAAATTTATCTAAGAAATCTCGCATCATCCCCACCCCATTTTCGATTTGGTAAAATTCATCATAATAACCCTGGTCTGGGAAGTCAAACGCTGCTTTGGTGAAGAACTCGTCCGCCGCATAGACGAAACCTGTTCCCCATTTCTTTCTATAGAGTCTCTGCCACCCATCCACTGACTTAACGATCTTCAAGGAATATGCTTTGTTTACTGGTTCAATCTTGGGCAGCTTCTCTCTGAACTTGGTTAACCCCACCGGAACTACTGCTAAAGATTTTACATAGGGATAAAAAGCGGACAAATCCGTTACGGTTTTTTCTAAATATTCCCCATCATTAATTCCGGGACAGAGAACGATCTGCGTATGCATTTCTATTCTTCCGCCGGCTAATTTTTGGATCAGGGGCATAATCTCAGGGATCTTTGGATTTGCCAGAATCCTTTCCCGCAATTTTTCGTCAGTAGCATGCACAGAAATATAGATGGGACTAAGCCGTTGACTTATAATACGGTTGATGTCTTCATTTGAAGTGTTAGTTAATGTTATAAAACTGCCGTGTAGAAAAGATAGACGAAAGTCCTCGTCTTTGAAATACAATGCTTTCCTTAAACCTTTGGGGAGTTGATGGACGAAACAGAATATGCAATTGTTCTTACAGCTTTTATATTTTATCGGATAGAACTCCAGTCCCACATCTTCATCTGGCTCTTTCTTTATCTTGATCCATTTTATTTTTCCGTCATTTCCCTTAAACTTTAGATTCAATAGATTATCAGCAGAAAAGAATTTGTAGTCGATAATATCATTTACCGGATGCCCATTTATCTCTAACAGTTCATCTCCTGCAAGAATATTGAATAAAGACGTTATGCTTTTTATTGTTATTGATTTAATTTTCATTGGAAGATTTTTCCCTCCCTTTGAGCAGAGCTAAATTCTCTAAAGACCTTTCCCCTATCCCTCCCTCTCCATTTTGAGGGTGTGTCACAATTATGTTTTGAATTTGTAGCCGTCCACGTAGACATAAATCGTTGGAATTCAACAGGTGGTTTTCCTCCATTTGGATGGCTACAAAAACCGAATGATGACACAGCCTCATATTGGAGAAGAGAACAAAGGGGGTAAGGATACGCATGGAGAAAGGACTTTTATTGGTCCGTAGTCTCCAGTCGATACTGAGCCATAAACATCCTGAAGTACTGGATAATGCAGTTAATAACCGATACAGTTGCCAGAATTAGAGACCACGTCTCAAACTGGTGAATCCGGAATATATAAATAACCACCGTGAGAACCCAAATCCATGAGTTCAATTTCCCCCAAATAGTGGACATAAGAATAAATCCTTTCCTCCTCATCATCAATAGAGCTGCAATCAATGTCAAAAGCTCTTTCAGGAACAAAAAGAATGCCAGCCAGAGGGGAAAACCACGATGGATAATGATGAAAATAACGAAAATCCCCAAACCCATCTTGTCTGCCACCGGATCTAAAATCGTTCCTAAATCCGTAACCTGATTCAATCTTCTTGCCACATAGCCGTCCATAACATCTGAAACTACCGCGAGCACTATTAGAAGAATGGCTATGAAAAGTTCTGGGCGATTATCTTGAGCTAAAAAGAAAAAGATAAAAGGCAGAAGTAGAATTCGAAAAATCGCCAGAATATTGGGAAGCAGGAAGAAATCTCTTTTATTTACTATCATCTTGCCATCACGATTAGTATCTTCTCCGGAAGCATGCTTGTCAACCAGCCCTGCTGTATGAACTAAACAGTTCATACCTTCGGGCATAGTTGATCCACAAAACTAAATCCATTGAGCCAACTCAATCCGTTGGTCATTATTCTGTTGTTTGGATCATCTCCCTGGCTTGCTTCAAGGTTACTTCACTCACGTTTTCCCCTGAGATCATTCGTGCAATCTCCTTAACTCTCTCCTCTTTATCCAATCTTTTTATTCTAGTCACCGTTCGACCTTTTAGACTTTCTTTGAATACCCTAAAATGCTGATCCGCCTGTGAGGCGATCTGTTGCAGATGGGTGATCACGATCACCTGATGGGAAGAAGCCAAATTCTTCAAACTTCTCCCCACTGCGGATGCCACTTCTCCACCAATACCCACATCTATCTCGTCGAAAATCATTGACTCCACCCGATCAGCTCTAGCCAAAATAGATTTCAAAGCCAGCATTATTCGAGAAATCTCTCCACCGGAGGCGATCTTGGTTAAAGGTTTAAGCTCTTCCCCGGGATTGGGAGAAACAAAAAACTCCACCTGATCCATTCCTTTCTCGGTTGCAAAATATCTTTTGCCATCCATTTCCACCATTCCGTTTTCATCTTCCCTCTGGGTAATTTTAATCTCAAATTTAGTCTTCTCCATGCCCAGATTGGATAAAGCCTTTTGAATCGCCCTCGACAGCTCAGAGGTTTTGTATCTTCTTTTTTGGGAAAGCAAAATGCATTCCTTTTGCAAGCTCTTAGAAAGTAAATTAGTATCCTTTTCTAATCCCCTAATAATCTCATCTTTGTTCTCTATCCGCTCCCGCTCTTTCTTAATTTGGTCTTGGTATATCAGAATCTCTTCTACGTTTTTGGCATATTTTCTCTTTAAGGTGGTAATCAGATTCAGCCTCTCCCTTATCGTCTCCAGCCTTTGCGGATCGAATTCCAAACGACCTTTGTAATCTTCTATGAATCTTGATATTTCCTGAAGCTTGATAACGCAGGATTCTAAGATTTCATCTGCTTCTTTTAATCTGGAATCAATCAGTCCGCCTCTTTTCAGCTCTTTTGAAAGGAAAGTGACTCTTTCCAAAAGCGAAGCTTCGCTCTCATAAAGCTGATGATAGAGATTGGACGATAGCTCAAAAAGAAGCTCAACATTTTCCAACACTTTTCTTTCTTGATTTAACTTTTCCTCCTCATCGGGAATCAAGTTAGCTTTTTCGATCTCCTGAATCTGGAATTCGTAAAGCTTTCTTCTTTCATCATCCAGGCTTTTGCTATTTCGAAAATCCTTCAATTCCTTTTGCTTACTTCTGAGCAAGTGATAAGTTTCACTCATCTGGGATACAACTTCGTCCAGATCG
>Ga0315288_10008146_pt1 | contig 13237 bp, 21 predicted proteins | sample YL17G11_20_MG_FD_203454 | JGI IMG/M metagenome (GOLD analysis project Ga0315288, IMG submission 203454) | Sediment microbial communities from Yellowstone Lake, YNP, Wyoming, USA - YL17G11_20 | ecosystem: Environmental > Aquatic > Freshwater > Lake > Sediment | place: USA: Wyoming | collected...
CTGGAAAATCAGCACAGACGCTCATCTTTCTCCCTCATCGAACCCCATCACCATCGACATCTTCAGACCCCACGTATGTCCTAATTCAGCCCTTTCCGGAATTACGCTATTACCGACCCCAACACCAAATCTACAGTCGCTGACCCGCCAATTGCATCCGAGCTAAGTCTCCAATACCTCGCTGCGCTATTTACTGTTTTGCTCACTCCAAATGCCATTATTATAATTTCATGTTGATACCAAGTGGCATTATCGTAACTATATTCGACTGTTACTGTATGGGCAGTAGTGCAGTGAAACTCGTAATGTGCTCTGCTATATCCGCGCTTGTCCATCGTTATAGATTGCGCTGCAGTTCCTAGCGCTGCGTAGAGTTCTTCTTTGATTTCGAGAGCATCTTGGATATCAATTGGTGTTTTTATATCAGCTTTAGCGATATCAATCATTAGCTCTTTGGTTCCGGGGCATTGTGGAATTGTCCATCTTGTCGGTCCACCTTCTTCTGGCATTTAATTACACCTCTCTGTAATATCATTTACTATTACTTTTATTATCAAATAAGCCATTAAAATAGCTATTGGAAATGCAATCAATGCTATAAATGGTTTTGAGCCCAATACTGACTTTAAATTATCATCCATAATTTCACATCCATTTACGCGGCCACTTCATATTCCCATTCACCTATAACATAACCTGTGGTAAGAATCTTTGCTGTTGCACTTCGATTCACTAGTGATACATTGAGAGTAAAAAGCCCTCCCAAATCTTCATAAATCGTATCGGTCATGCCGGAATCGTAGTAGTATTGAAACGCTCCTGCAATTTGCTCACCCTGTGCCAAGTCAAATGTTGTTCTACCACACCACGAGTCAAGGTCAAGGTCTGTATCATCTGTTCCGACAGTTTTCCAATAATAGAATTGCCAATCGAGATTTTGTATTGATTGGAGCTTCACTCTTTTTATTCGTATCTTATTTGAAGCAAGTCCAGACAAAACAGCATCTATCTTGGCATTTTGAACTAAAGCTGCTGTAAAATTTGTTCCTTTTGCCGACCTAATTGTATAAAAAATTGTTTCGCGTTTTATGGCATCCTGTGCAGCGTCATAAGCTGCTGGGAACTGTTCACTCATCTTCCATACATTTGCGAGCTGGTCCCAACATAAATCGATTGAATCTCTTACAAAACTCAATTGAGGAATTGATTCTTTACCCATTTCAAACACCTGCCTTTTCTACTATTTCGATTCTAAGTTGGCCCTCTGCCATTTCCTCTTTCTCTATTTCTTTAAAGTCATAATCTACAATTCCAAAACCTGTTTTACCCCATGACCCTGCCTTAGTGCAACACTTCTCCGAGCACAAATAAACAGGCTCCTTTGGCCTATTTGCTTTTCTGTTGTCCATCATATTTACTAATTTATCAAACTGATGTACTCTAAACACCATTTCTCTACCACATCTAGCGCAGCTCAATTTCGGCTCGGGCATTTGTCCGGTCTCAACTGCATCAAAATAAATACGGAAGTCACCTTCACACATATCAAAGACAAGTCCCTGTCTATCCAAACCATAATGTCTCGCAGGGGCCTTGCAACCGGGAACGTCGCATTTTCCATTCATATTACGCCCCCGTTATTTCAGGAACGCCAGTGATTATCTCGGATACAAACCTCACCTGTGGCTTTCCTCTGCTATGATTCAAACGAATGTACGATGCTACTGTTGCACTTCCATACAAACTCACCTGCAATGTCAGAACTTCGCCCTGAGCTATCGCTGCATAATCGAGGTCTTGTAGTAAGAACTCAACACATCTGCTCGCTGCACCCAATAGATTGAGTGTCACAGACTTTTCTGCCGACAATGCTGTTTGAACGCCGGTGGCGATGACTGTACGATATGCCCGACATCTTACTTTCGTCCAAGTCGCACTTGCACCAATCTCTCCACATATCGTTACCTTAGCGTGCCTACGCACTCTACGGATATCATCATGTGGAACATAGAAAAACAAGGCTATCCTTACTGCGTCACCACTTATCGGGATTAATGCAGTTGTGCCATCGAGGTCTTGAGCTGGGTCATTATCCGCTGAGACACCCAACGGGTCTCTCATTAAAAGATAATAACACGGCACTGAATTTATCACCATTGGGTCGAAATAAACCTTTTGTCCGTAAAACTCGCCCATGCCAGCTTGCATGACTTCCGAATAGGATTTTACTTCTTTCGCTTTATATATACCCAACTCAAGAATTGCTATGCCTGCTCCTCCAACAATAGTTATTGTCGAAGCCTTCTTAGCTGGGAAATTACCACTGTCCCAGCCGCATGGATTAACAACTGTGGTAAATACTGTCGTGGTATTATCAATCCAAGTTACTGTTACTGTGTCGCCACCGGGTAGATTTCCAAGTATGCTAAGACTGGAAATCAATAATGGCGCATTTAATGACACTAACAATGTGCCACCCGCTACTGATGTTGTGCCTGTGGTTCTGTCTTTATCTAAAATATTTGTCAACGCACCGACCCAAACTCCTACTGTCGCTGTTATCGTTGCTTCTTCGTTTCCAACTTGTCCCTGTTCCTGTGTGAACAATGGGTCGCCGGGTGTATTTTCCCAATCAATGGATATATCACCTTTTACTTCAAAAACTTTCCATATACTCACTTCACTAAGGACTGCGCCTGCTCCCTGAACTATTGTTACTGATACAGCAGTTTGTGGAATGAGATTCCCACTGTCCCAGCCTGTTACGCTAGCTGGTGGCACGTAGACCGTTGTAGTGCCATCTGGATGTGTCACTGTGACCGAACCTGCTGCTATGATTGTTCCTGATAGAACTATTCTACCTATTAGTGCAGTGCTGTTGAAGGCCATAAGAATAGTTCCACCTGCTACTGTTGATATTGATGTTGCCATACTCCTATCGAGTAATCGGGTGAAGGAAGCGGCTGGAACCCATACACCAACAGGGGCCGTTATTGTGCATTCTTCATTACAAATCTGCTGTTGGTCCTGCACAAAAAGAGGCGCGTCGGGCGTGTCATCAACTGTAACTGCAACGGCAACAGCCGCTTGATATTCTACACCATCTTTGATTATTTCTTCGGCCATTTTAAATCACCTCAACACCAACAAATACATCTAAAACTGTAGCAGTAGAACCCGCGGGTGGACCATTCAATATAGTAACTCTCATATCTGAATAATAGGGCAGAATTATAGGAGGATTAAACCCAATATACAAGTCTCGGAATCCAAGTAATGCTGCATTTAAACCGCCACCAACGGCTTGAAATATTATAGTATCAAGTATTGGTGTAGCAGCCGGTGGACCTGCTGGGTTATATTCTACTCTTGTAGCGACTATATTGCCGCCACCCACTGCCGGAGAACCGTAGATTCCTTTGACGGTTCTAGTTGCATCAGTCCAACCAGAAAAGGCAATATAATTTAATTTCTTCCAACGTGCGTAGCCTGTATTTACAGTTAATACAGTATTACCAACTACTAAGAGGTCTGCCTGTAACCTTCTTATTTCAGTTACACCACCGCCACTTGAATTTGATTTAGGTGCATAGACTCGTCCTTTTTTGAAAAGACGTTCTCCGAGAAGGATTCGAGCTTGGTCGCCAAGGTCGGTAGTTTTTAATTCAGCAGGAAGGTCAGGAAAGTCAGTTACATCTTCCCACTGGACGCCAGAATAGTGTTTGATAATATCAAGTTCATCAGCGGCATTTTCAACGATATAAACATTTCCGCTGCCAGCAACTTTACCGGAAAGCCATTTATAAATATACTCGATGTACTTCTGCAATATGCTCACCATCCATCCAGTCATAGCGGATGCGAAGGATTCGTTGCCTTTGCTCTACCGCGAATCGTTAAATAATAGAGGCACATTAAACTATTTAAATTAAAGATATATATTAGCGTGGTGATTGCTATATTAATATTAACTATGGTTATAAGTCAACAGAGAAGTTGTAAAAATACAGAGAAGTTGTAGAAATACAAAATTTTCAAAATTAGAAGCAGAGCTATCGCTGATAAGAAACACAAAAAAAGAAAGAAGGGGATAAACCCCTTCATCTCAAAACTGTTGGTGCCACGAGAGTTCCGCCGCCCTTAATGAGAGATACCGTGTATCCCTCTTGGACGAAATTTGCGGTTTGATTGAACAGCACCACGTCACCTGCGTTCAGATGGCCGGGAAGACTATTGTCCCGAAGCGAGTAGTACGGAGAGATTGCAGTCAGCGAGCCGCCAACTACAACACTTCCTGTGGACGGGTTTGTTACCTGCACCACAATACCGCTCAATGCCGTTTCACCCTGAACGATTCTCATCGTCCAGTTACCCTCGTCAGTCCGCTCCAAACGCACCCCAATGGTTTCTGGCTTTACACCAGAATCCACGTTGATGGTCTGGAGGTAGACCACGAGCACCCCGGCAAGAACCACCGTTATCGCGACCATTAAAATCGTCGCGATGACGGGTGATACCGCCGACTCGTTCTTTCTGTATCTATCCATAGTTTGGTCACTCCGCAGGACAAAAGCCTGCGTGACATATTCTGTCATGGGTAGTATTTATACCCGTCGGTACTTTATAGAAATATATTAATACCGACTGTGCTGCTGAGGAATCCAAGGGTCTTTACATTCATCAAGTTCCTAAACGAAAGAGTGGCACCTTTCTCGTTTCATTAACCAAGCTCGCCACCTCCAAGAGATGGTGTTGGCTTAGTCTCCACGAGCCTTTTATTGAGTTCGGTCCAGCCCGGGCCTACTCTCTTCAGGATGTTAAGTGCTGCGTTCCAATCGCGGTCTATTTCAAAACCACAATCTTGGCAGACATGCAGTCGTTGATTTAACGCTTTTGGAACTGTAGCACCGCATCGAGCGCAAAGTATTGAAGTACCATGAGGGTCTACTAATATCACTGACTTACCAGCTTCTACCGCTTTGTAAGCCGTGTATTGGATTAGTTTTCCCCATGATGCGTCTGCAATACTCTTTGATAGGCAATGATTCTTCATCATATTTGGTATTTGTAAGTCCTCGAATGCTATTAAATCTGCTTTATTTACTAAATCTCTGGATAACTTATGTAGAAAGTCGTTTCTCTGGTCTGTTATTTTACGATGTGCTCTTGCTAACTTAATTATTGCTTTCTCTCTACGTTTGCTATTCTTCTCTTTATGACTTAATTTACGAGATAGAACTTTAATATTCTTTTCCGAATGCCTTAAGAATTTAGGCGGTTCTACTTCTTCTCCTGTTGATAATTTAACCAACTTGTTAAGTCCAACATCAATTCCGATAGCAGTCTTGATTTCTTTAAGTGGAACGTCTGATAATTCTACTGAAAATATAGCCCACCAATCCTTAACTGCATCTTGCTTAATAGTTAATGTTTTAATTTCTCCTTCTATTGGTCTATGATAAACTAATTGTATTTCTCCTATCTTAGCAAGTTTAAGTTTATCATTATCTATACTAAATCCATTCTGTGGATACGTAATTGACCTAAATCTATTTCGTCCTTTGAATCTCGGGAATCCAACCTTTTCTTTTTTCTCTTTGCATCGTCTGAAAAAGTTCTTATATGCTCCATCAACTCGATGAAGAACATCTTGTAAAACTTGGGAAAATAGTTCTTTATATTCTGGCAATTCTTTCTTAAGTTCTGGCAACTCCTTACTCTGCATTATAAAATTAAGTTTAGCTCCATTTTTATACCAAGTAATTCGTTCTTCAAGTGCAGCATTGTAAAGTTTCCGACAAAGATATAACTGGTTATCGAGAATCTTAACCTGCTCTACCGTCGGATAAAGCCGATACTTAAATGCCTTCCGCATGTCTGCCACTTTAGATAACCACTTATTCCTATTTATACTTTCGGCTTCTTTTGTTTAGGAACAGCTTCGCGAAGTCGTCTGCAAATAAATTTAGACCGAGGCACGTCGCCTCGGGCTGCCTCTATATCATCATAGAGAGATTTCTCGATGGTTATGGTAATGCGCTCCATCTCACTGACCATCTCCATCAGTTTCTTTGTCCTCCTTTTCTTTTGGCTTGGAGAACCACGCCTTCGGTTTAATTAAAGCTCTTGGTTTAGTTGTCTTGATGAACGAGATGGCGTCCTCTCCACCACTTTCAAACTTGTTTATGAAGTCAAGAAGCTTCTCATTCCATCCAGCCAGTAGTACGACATGTCGTTCACTATCAGGGAACTGTGCGGTTCCATAGCCTGCTAAGTCTACGCTGTATAGATAACAGCCCGGATTTACGTTTTTTCTGTAAGTCTCGAACTGCTCTGCAAGGCTCTGTCCTCTGGTTCCATATCCCGGCATTCCGTATGGTCCACCACTTGTGGTGTAACATTGCATATCAGAGAAGATTATAATTCTGTCTACTTTCTTCTTCTCATCGTTCAGCCATTTTATAGTTAGATATGCGTTTGTGCTGTGTCCTACGCCAGTATTACGGAACTTCATCATATTCGTAATGCAACCGTCTGCCTTTGGTGCATGAACTACTTTGAATATTTCTCCGAATACGCTAGTTATGGCCTTATCGCATATCTTTCCGGTCATTGCCTGAAGTAGATTTGCGACCTGATACATTTTCACGGTGCTCTTCTGGCTGATTGGCGAGTCCATAGACCCTGAATTATCGGCTGATACAAACGAGGTTCCATTTATGTTCGAGACGTTATCCACCGATAGCTCGAGAGCAGTCTGCATTGCATCCATAACCGCATGGGAGGCTTCGTGGTCTATCTTATGACTGCGTCTGCTCTTAGATACATAGCTTCCTGCGTCCTCGCCTACTGCGTCGGCTATGGCTACGTAAGCAGACCAGAACCGGAATGGAAACTGCTTGGATTTCTTAATCTGCTCTGGGTCCGTTAGCTTCTCCAATACCGGAGTTACGTCTACTCCTTTGTCTATAAAATTACGTAAGTTACGTAAAAGTGCCATAAAATTCATTTTAGGCAATATTCTCTCCCACGATTCTTTGCTCGACCCTTTTGTAGATAACTCAACTTCCCAAGTCTCAGGTGCAGGTAATGTTCTCTCTTTCAACATACCCCACATCTTATGCTGCTCTTCGTCCTGCCACTTTGGATGGCAGATTCTTAGAACATCTCTGAGTTTAACTGGGCCGTTTCTATCGTACTTAGCAAGCTGGTAGGCGTCAAACTGGTGGAATGCGTCTGCAATTCCTCGTTTTAATGGATTTGATAACATTCCATGTTTGTCTGCGTTACCGATGTTGCCGTTCTTGTTACGATAGTAGGCTACTACTTCGGCAAGCTCATCTGCTCTGCGAATAACCGATGGTGTGTATCGGCGTACAAACTGCTTAGTCTCAGGGTACGCGCAAGCTTCTACGAGTAATACCTGCGGTACTGTACGTAGATTCATATCGTTTCTTGCATATGCCGCCAACTGGAGGACGAACTCTGGATTAGTCTTTGATAACGATTTGACTAACTCCTGTATTGCGTTCTTTTCCTCTGCGCCGCTGTCTTCGTAGTATTTCGGCTCTCCCCATAAGCTGCACAAAACACGAGAGTATAATTCGGATTCTGCGTTCATCTTGAACGCGAGTCCACCCTCTTTGTTTGTGGTCGCATCTGGATGCTCTCTCAGTTTGCTGTCTTCTGCCTTTGCTGATTTATTTAGTTTTGTCATTTGTCTCACCTATGGGAGAGGATTGTCGCGAGGCCTTAGACAAGTCCTTTCGGACTTGTTTGTGGATTTATACAATTTTCAACATACATAACTTAGAATTTCTAGTCTTAACTCGCACACTACTCCCGCTTTGTGTTTGGGAGTGCCCGGGTTTGAACCGGGCAGGTGGGAGAGGATAAGTAATGACGGTACAAAAGCGCCGCTCTGCCGGGTTGAGCTACAAGCCCGAAGGCTTGATGGGATTTGAACCCACAACCGTCGCTCCCAAGAAGTAACCGTCATAACACTACTCCCACTTTGTTATTTGGAGTTGCTGGATTTGAACCAGCGCGGACTCTTCCTTATTTTGTACTTCCCGTGTTGCGATTGCAAACGAATCGTATACTCAGGTTTCTCGTCTTCTCGGATTAGTTTATGGCTATGCTTGTGTTTATGCTTCTTTTTTCTATTTGGGTTTAGTTTCGACATTCTACATTGTAGCCTCCTGCTTTGGTAGCGGGTTGGGTAGCCCAGTCATTGTCAATGCCTTCCGTTCTCCATCGGGCTTTCGCCTCGTTTCCAGCATAGACAACGCCGCGGACTTGAACTTTCACCTTGCGAGTCGAGGACTCGGCCTCAACTTCACGGAGACTGACGGGAAGACCAGTCAGTTCAGCTAATTGCTCAATCCAGCTCCCATTGTATCCATACATACTCCACAGCGGCTGAGCTTGCGGGCTGGCGTGGTTGCCTTCACTCAGTGGGCTCATCATAAACCGCCTCGCGCTGTTTCTCACGTAGCAATACTTCCCGCTGCCTGTATTTTTATTATAGCATACATTACTTTCTTTCTTCGATATACTCAGGTGGGCATCACACCCACCCAGAAACAAACGTTCACCTGCTAGACTTGTGTCTAGCGGAGCTAGATGGCCGAACCAATCTAGCTCAGTTACGCGCTTGCTTCTTTCTCTACTATTCATTTTCGTTTTCTCCTGTATCTCCTGCGGGCCTAACACCGTATCGGCGTCCTCCCGATTTGGGTGAGGATGGTCGAAGAGTTGAGGTGCCCCTTTCGGGGCGATATCGTGTCAAGCGATGAACAACGTCTTCTACACTACACCCGCTTTGTTCGAGGGTGATACCGGATTTGAACCGGAAAGGTGGGCGAGGATTAGTAGGCAGGGCACAACACCAGAGAAGTAGCCCATACCAACACTACGCCCGTAGGTACAAGGCGTTATGGGTATTTAAACACTGTCATACTTGTAAGCTTGCTCATACCGCCTTCGGTTTTTTCTCCGGTGGTCTATGAACATTCACAACCTCCACCGTTATTATAGTTCCTTTCTCGATTTGATGAAGTAATAACGTAGCCTGTGGAATAGTTATTCGTCCATCACTTCCAACGATACCATCAAAGCGGATTTTATTAGATTCATGCATTCTCGTCATGTAATCATTATGCATCATTCTTTCGGCTATCGTCTCTGCTGCTCCCATGAAATCTTTCTCGTCTTTCTTCTGGGTATGTATTAATTCCGCAATCCGTTTAATAACGTTCTCGTTAATCGGATTTTCAGCCGCTTCAGCCAACATTTTTTTCGCCAACTCTGCCTTCTTTTTATCTGCCATTTTGCCCCACCTAACCCCAATTAACGGGGCAGGTATATATACTTTATTATAGCTCTATTTCTCTACAATCACGACTTCAAATGGCGGTTTTACGTTATAAATATCGTCTTTCAACTTTCTAAGCTCTTTATTTAAAACTACAAGTGCTTCTTCTCTATATTTTTCTCTATTATGATATGTGCTTTCTATGTAAATCTGCTTTGCTCTATTTTCAATTTTAATTTTATTAATTCGTGGGTCACATGAATAGTATTCGTGTTTTTCGCCATTGCGATAAACGCCCATATCACACCAAGGACATAAATCTACGCCGCCCATTGATGCATTTTCTACGGGTAATCCGCATACTCGACATGGAGCTATCTCACTATATTCAACTTTAACGCCTCCATAATTTACGAATTTCATCTCTCCACCTCTACATTATTAAAATTCTACGAATTTTTGGTGCAGTTGGCAAATACATTCTACAAACATCACCATTACAACTCTTTGCAGCCATAAAATCCATCTTTATCAATTCTTTCATATGACAACATTCAGGACAATACTTCAAAGCTACTTCTGCCGATTTTCTAATTTGTTCTAATTCAATCTCAGCATCTACTCTACTCATTATCTCAGTCATTTAGTCACCTGTCTAACCTGCCGGATTCAATAGCTACAACCTCAATATTTTTACATTTAGCACATTGATTTATTACAAGATTCCAAAGGGCAGCTTTAGAATCCATTTCCTTCTTGCAATTACACTTTGGGCACTTCATATTTTCACTTCCTCACTCTCAAATGTCTCTATGTTCGGTATATCAGCCATATATCGCTTTCTAATAACTGATTCGTACTCTGAATTAATCTCAAATCCCATTCCAACTCTATTTGTCTTTCGACATGCAATAAGAGTGGTCCCTGACCCGAGGAATGGGTCAAGAATAATATCAGTTGGTTTAGAGAAGTTCTCTAATATCCATGCAAATAAAGAAACTGGCTTCTGTGTAGGATGAACTCGTTCTTCTTTCTTTAACATATTATCTTGTAACATACCATACCATAGATATCTGAATACTCGTGTAGGTTTATCAAACGAAGTCCATGCCATCTCTCCATCTGCAAAATCGTTGCTATTCTTTTCGCAACATCTTTTATCCCATAAAATCCAGCATCTTGTAGGAGCGAGGATGTCAGTATAATGTTCTCCGCCAAATATAATCTGGTTTTTAGATATTCGTAACATTTCATTTATCATTTCTACACTAATTCGTTTGCTATCCCAATTCGTGCCTCTATAATCATTTCTATACGCTCCACCAACTTTAATCGGACCAGACGTAACAAACCCCATCTTATCTATTTGTATTCCGTAAGGAGGGTCAGTAAGAATTAAATCTACACTTTTATCTGGAATCTTCTTCATTGCTTCTAAGCAATCAGTTATTGCATAAGGCTGCTGGTCGCCCCATTCTTTAATCCACCAATCTGGCAATTTCATTTAGATTCCTTCTTTATTAGTTACGCCCTTTATTGGTTGCACTTGTCCACATCTGCAACAAATCATTACGTCCTTAAGTATTACAGCCTTACACTTACTACACCGTTCCACTATGGAATCCTCCGGTGTTTCGGGGGCGAGTGTTTCATGGGCAGAAGAACACGGCGTAGGTGTAAAAGCCATAGAATCTCTCTGTGCATCATGCTCACTCCCTTTCCCGTCATCGGAGGACTTGCAATTCCTGATATGGTCGAGTAATCTCCTGCCTATTAACATATCAGCTTCTTTATCCGCTTGAGATAATTTATCCCACGGAACTAACCAAGATGCTTTAGGCTTTGGTTGATTCTTAGCCCATTCAATCCATGCATCTCTAACTATCTCACCAAGCTCTTCAGAGGTATGTGACTTACAAGACTTACCAGTATTAATTACCTGATTAAGTTCTTCTGAAGTAAAATTATGTGAAACTCTTTCCAATCTTTTAACGAATTTATCCTTTTCGTGCTTCGTCGTATTGGTGCCAGATGAATTAACTTTCTTGCTCTTCTTAGCAGCTTCTAAACTTATACAGAACGGATATTTACCCGGTGAACAGAAGCCCATACCACTTTTACCTTCTACGCTATCACATCTATCGAAGTTACGATAATGAGAGCAATGAAGTTTACGAATATCTTCATCCTCCCAGCTCTTATATATTGCAGCAAGCTGACCTTCGCAAGTGGAACATAACTCTTCTTTAGAATTTAAATGCTCGTTCATACAAGCTACTAGACCTTTTAGAATTTCTATTGTTCCTTCTGCTTCATTTTGCAGACGAGAACAACAATCGTTCTTCGGCTTACTACAGTTTTTACAAGTTTCCCACTTCATTTGACCACCAACGCAATCTCTTTAGCCCACGGATGAATTTCTATTATTCTCTCTACAGTCATATCCTTCTCTTTGAGACAGCACTCGCATATACCACCGTAGTCCATTATTGTATAATAATATTTAAATTCCTTGTTCATGCATACCACTTTCCTTGTTCTTCAAATATCTTAACGCCTTCATCATATCCAAGTTCCTTAAGCAATTCGCACATCAAATTGTCCATCATTTTATGAGTTGCTTCTTGGTCACCATTTTTTTCATATTCTTTTTTAAGCATCTTCATTTTTTCTGCAAATTCTTTTGGTATCATATAAATTCCTCCAAATTCGGTGTTTTCGTCATTGCCCTCTTTATTATTAAGTCCTCGTACCTTTTATCACATTCAAAGCCAAGCCCAATTCTATCGGTTTGACGACATGCTAATAACGTAGTGCCGCTTCCTAAGAATGGGTCTAGAACTATTGCGCCTTTATGTGAATATAGTTTAACACATCGTTCTACAAGCTCTACTGGATAAGGACAAGGATGGCCTTCTCGCGTAGCACAGTTCATAGTCCAGATATTCATAGTGTTTCGCATAAACTCTTCTGCTGTTATATCGTTTTCACCCGGTCCTATCTTCCAATCTCCTTTATGATATACCAATATTATTTCAGCTATGTGACGCTGATGAGGAGCAGATGCAGAACGCCATGAGCCCCATGCAGTATCGTTTGAACAATTAACTTTATTCCATACTATGCTATCACGATATTGAAGTCCAGCATGACTAAATGCGTTCTGCCAAATCTGAACCAATGGTATTGGTACATTCTTTCGTTCTTTAGTTTCCGTATCGAATGCGACATTCAAACAAACCCGATGTTTCAATACACGCGCCATTTCAACAGCCCATTTCTTAGCTAACTCTGCGTACTCTTCGATTGGTAATTCCTTTTCGTATTCCTGTGCTGAATTATATGGGGGCGAAGTCACGATTAAATCAACAGAGTTCTCTGGCATTTTCTTCATGCCTTCTAAGCAATCTGCGATTGCATAAGGCTTAGAGCCCCATTGCTGAGTCCACCAAGACGGTAATTCCATAATTCACAATCCAGTGTATTGATTGCATCCATCGCAAATATAAAACCCAAATACATCTCGGCTCACGGTATTAGGGTCGTCCGGGTCATATTCTTTATCACAATGAGGACATTTCCATTTCTCGTGCTTCATTGAGTGAGCAATAAGAGCTTCCATATCATTCGGAAATACTTCATCACAAACCTTACAATGAATTTGCCTCATTTATCTCGACCTCTTTAATCTCTGCGCCATTCGATTGAAGAAATTTCTTTCGGCTGCAATATTGCTGACTTTGGCTTTCTTTTCTACTCGTCTAATTTCCTCATCTAATTTAATCGTACCCCACCCGCAAGTGCAGAACGATGTCGAAAGAGCACGACCGCCCAACAATTCTATTTTTCACTGACCAGAAGTCTTTTCCTGTTTTCCTATCCCATTACAACGATAGCACGGCCAAATATACAATCGCCACA
>Ga0315288_10008147_pt1 | contig 13235 bp, 9 predicted proteins | sample YL17G11_20_MG_FD_203454 | JGI IMG/M metagenome (GOLD analysis project Ga0315288, IMG submission 203454) | Sediment microbial communities from Yellowstone Lake, YNP, Wyoming, USA - YL17G11_20 | ecosystem: Environmental > Aquatic > Freshwater > Lake > Sediment | place: USA: Wyoming | collected...
CTTTCTATAATCCCAGTTTGCCACACCCAGGCCGGCTACCACTCCCATCGCCGTTGCATTCAGTGCAATCACTTTCTGCTTTCGCGACCAATTACTCATGGAGATCCATGAACTCGCCCCAGGGGACTCGTTTTTAGCGGATCGAACAGAATCATCGACACCCAAAACAGACGCTATTGGATCAGGTTGGTTATAGTTGCCTGGTACAGGCCTTGCGTCAGCTAATACATTGGTGTTGTGTGAAGCATTTGTACTTAAATAATCCCATAAATAATCTGCACCTGCGTCCTTGCGGCCATTTACGTATGGCCAACCGCCAAAAGCAACTGAGAATTCACCTGGTTCGTTCCGGACATTCCCCAAGAGGACACTGGACATTCCATCATCCACAATCGTCGCCACGGCATCACGTGTTATAGGCAGCAGGGACGATGCTAACGCAAAAAACAAACAGTATATAAAATGATTATTCATCCTGTTGTGATTACTCCAGAGTAAATACCATCGAGTCTCTGTGCCCAATTCTGCCATTGATACACAGTTTAATTTGTTTTTTCAGGTCATCCGGCAGATTATCAAAGCTTTGCTTCATTGTTATGAAATACGAGTTTTTCGGGCACTGAAGAAGCTCATCCGGAGATTTGATAAAGATGGGCGTGATCGGTTTGTCATAATTTACCACAAATTTGATGTCTTCGGTGTCAGGACCTATCTGGTAGAACACTATATCCCCGGGCCGCTCCTTTTCCAGCAGTTTAACTTTTTCCACAAATGGCCTGGTACTCTCCAGAATCTCGTTAACAGGCTGGGCTACACCTATATTTATTATAATAAACGCTGAGACTCCAATAGCTGCGGTGACAAAATCCCAGTTGTAATGGCCTCTTAATCTCTTATCTAAAATCCTGGTTATTATAATCAAACTTACCAATAATGCCAGAGCGAATAAAAAGTGAGCGTTGAAGGAAAGGCCGAAATATTTACCGAATAAAAGAATACCCACAGTTGCAACAGCCCCTGCCAAAGGCAGAGAAGAACAAATAAACATACAGATATTCTTCGCCTCGAATAGAATTCTTTTTTGTGTCGTATCGATCAACAGATATGAGGCGACCAGGGAAAGTGCCGGAACAATAGGCAGAATATACCGCGCCTTCTTGACTGACGGAATCGACATGCCTACGAGCACAATTAATATCCAGCAGACCAGGCAGCCAAGCAAAATGTCATCGTCATTTTTCCTGCCCAGGAGATCCTTAAAACGAGAAATGACGACAATAATTGCCAAAGGATAAGCCGGGGCATACGAGGTAAAACCTCTGAGCCAATAATAGGCATAACCAGGACCTCTGTCATGCATACGATTGGTCACCTGATCGCTTAGCACTCTTTGCACCAAGGATTCTCCGCCCTGGAGTTTTGCGGCGAGAAATAGACAGGCAAAGCTAAGGGCCAGCACAACAGCAGCGACCATCCCAGCGAGAATGAATCGTTTATACTTTGCCAACCATAAATAACAGCTGCACACAACGGCGGCAGGGATGACCAGGCCTATAGGGCCGCGAAAGGCAAAACTGAGGAACCATATCGCCGGAAGCAAGACCAGTCGTTTATCTCGACCGTAGAACGTGGCTGAATAAACGAGATAGAAAGACAGGACCGTTGCCAGGCTCGTATATTGATCCAGAGCAATGCTGCGGGACTCATTGAAGAAATTGACAGTGAACAGGGCCAACAAAACAGCAGCGAGTCCCCACCGGCGGGATCGAATCGCCCCGATTCGATATGTGAGAACCAAAATCAGCGCCGATGTTACGGCCGTAGGCAGAATTGCTGTGAACGGCGTAACTTGCCCGACCAGCTTGGACACAAGGTAGATCAGAAAAGTTGAGGTGCCCGGATAGTCGGGATATGGGCTTTGGTATGTCGTAGGAAAACAACTGGGCCCGAAGCGGAACATCTCTTGGGCGAACAATCCGAAACGGGATTGGAAACCTATGAATTCAGGATTCAGGCCAACCGTAAACAACAGAAGGGCCCCTGCGAATATCAGCAGCGAATCTCTTGTTCGTCTCATGGATTCATCGGTGAGATATGCAGGTGTCACTTGTGCCGGGATCATCCATTTCCCTCATGATACAATTTCGAGGTCATCTGCCATGCGACCCATCCTTCACGCCCAGAGATGGTGTCCCGGACAACGCGAGATGATCCCATCTCATGGCAATCGTCGAGCAACTCTCCCAGGGGAACGAATGAAATCCCTTGTGCTTTGGCCATCTTCAGGAACTTATCGAACATATCGAAGCACGCGATGCCTTCGGCTTCGGCATGGATGGTCAAGACATTGAGCCTGTCCGATGCGCACAAAGCAAGCAGGCGTTCATTGTAGTTACTTTCCGTCACGCCATCCCGCCCGATCATTTCATCGTAAGTGGGAAGCGTAACAGGGATCTGTGGCTGGGCCAATTGCTCGTCATTGACCAGGGGGTGAAATATGCTGTCTCCCCTGCAATCGCTGTTATAGCGGAAAGGAAAGCGGCTTTTCTCTTTCAATACGAGATCGTTGCACTTCCAGCCGGGGACGGCCGAACATACCGGCGACGAGCCGAGGATTTTCGTGAGCAGATCTACGCCCCGGCTGAGTGACCGGCTAACGGCCCGGGCGTCCATCGTATCGATATGCGCCTGCCATGCGTGATGATCCCATGCGTGCAGTCCGACCTCATGACCGGCCTCGGCGGCCGAACTTATCACACCACCGAGTTTTTTTCCAATCACCGGCCCGGGCCATAAAGTGCCCTTGAAAAGAATATCCCATCCATAAAGTTTCGAGGCCTTCGTCCTTAGCATCTTGAACAGGAACTTCGGGCGAAGGAGCCGCCAGAGATGGCGGCCCATGTTGTCGGGACCCACGGAAAAAAAGAACGAAGCGTTTATCCCATAATCGGCAAAAAGTCTGCACAGATTAGGGACACCAAGTTTCGTTCCCCTAAAAGTATCGACATCAACTCTCAGGCCTACTTTCATGTGACATTCTGCTTTTTTACCTTTTTGCCGCCGGTGGAAGGCACCGAGACTATTGGCGTAACTTTGGCTCCCGCAGGCTGTTTCGGCTTGAGTGTTTCTGTCGCACCTGCGCCAGTAACATCACCTTTAATCTCTATTACACCGTGCAGGATAGCTTCCCGAAGGAAGAAATCCAGAGTCTGCTCAACGGATTCTTCTAATTCTATTGTAGGCTTCCAGTTCAGAAGCTTGCCGGCGTTTTTTATGCTCGGTCTTCTGTGCTGGACATCCTGATAACCGGTTCCGTAATAGGATCGACTTTCAATCTCACGGAAACCCGCGAAGGGTGGAAACTTGGACCGAAGGGGATGCCGATCGAACTTATCCAGGAGCATTTCCGCCAGGTCCCGGATGCTGGCCTCGTTATCCGGATTGCCGATATTGATAATCCGGCCGTTGCACACGCCATTCTTGTTTTCGATTATTCTGTAAAGACACTCGATGCCGTCCGAGACATCGGTGAAACAGCGTTTTTGTCTGCCGCCATCGATTAGCAGAATCGGCGTACCTTCGACAAGATTGAGAATTAACTGGGTAATGGCGCGCGAGCTGCCGATTCTCGCAGAAGTCAGGCTGTCGAGCTTGGGCCCTATCCAGTTGAACGGCCTGAACAGAGTGAATTCGAGTCCATCTTTCTGCCCGTAGGCCCAGATAACCCTGTCGAGCAATTGCTTGCAGCATGAATATATCCATCGTTGCTTGCAGATCGGCCCCAGAATCAGCCTGGATTTGTCTTCGTCAAATTCTTCCTCGTCACACATGCCGTACACTTCTGAGGTTGATGGGAAAATAATCCGCTTTCCATATTTGACGCAATAACGAACCACCCTCAGATTCTCTTCGAAATCCAGCTCAAATACGCCTATCGGATTGCGTGTATATTCTATCGGCGTTGCAATAGCCACCAGGGGAATCACGGTATCGCATTTTTTGACGTGGTATTCGGTCCATTCGCGATGTATGGAAATATCACCTTCTTCATAATGGAACGCGGGCCTGTCAATAAGGTGCTGGATGTAATTCGATCTAATGTCCATTCCGTGGACTTCATATTTGTCGCTCCGAAGCAGTCTTTCACTTAAAGCGTTGCCGATAAAGCCGTTAACCCCGAGGATCAGAACGTGCTCTTTCCTCATGGTCTCGATTCGGCGGTCTGCACTCGGACCGAATCTCATACCCTCGAACAAGTTAAACTCACGAGCGAGCTGAGTGCCGGTCATGTAGAGACCATTATCCGCCTGGCCGTAATCCACGCGCACCGCACCTTTGCCACATACGACAACGAGAGGATCTGTGGACACGATGGTGCCGGGACTCAATTCTTCTGGGGAGTAAGGCTCTTCGGAAACCGCCCAAAACACACATTTCTGGTTCACTATATAGCTGAAAGCGCCTGGGTAAGGTTGGGTTACGGCACGGACCAGATTCCTTACCTGCCTGGCGCCGACTGTCCAGTCAATCTCGCCGTCTTCCGGCCGGCGTCCCCCGTAGTATGTCGCAATGGAATGGTCCTGAGGTTCGCGGGGCGCGGTACCAGCCTTTATTTGCGGCAATACCTCGTCGAGCATAGTTGACGCCGCCCGAACTGCTTTTTCGTGCAGCGACCTGGCGGTATCGTCGTCTGTGATTGCGATTTTCTTCCGGCATACAATGTCGCCGTCATCGGGTTTGGGTGTCATGTAATGCAGCGTAACTCCCGTCTCCCTCTCGCCGTTGACAAGCACCCAGTTAATGGGGCATCGCCCTCGATACATGGGAAGAAGCGAGCCGTGCAGATTAAGACATCCCCGCGGCGGAATATCCAGGATAGGCTGTTTGATTATATTTCTATAGTAGAATGAGAAAATAATGTCCGGTTTAGATTCCTCGATCTTCCTGACCCATAGCGGATGATTGATGCTCTCGGGGGCAAAGACCGGGATGTTTTTCGACGCGGCCAACTCTGCTACGGAATTGAACCAGACATTTTCGTTCTGGTCGTCCTTATGCGTAAAAACGGCGGCAATCTCAAAGCCGTTTCGCAGCAGGGCATTGATGCCTTCACAGCCGATGTTGTGATAAGCCAGGACTACTACTTTCATAATGCTACCTCTGAAGTTTCGATAAAATTTACAATTTATTCTTTTTCTGTTTTTCGCCCGACAACCCTGTGAACAAAGTACCGGGGTCTTGCCCTGACATCATCATAGATACGACCGATGTATTCTCCAAGCAATCCCATGCCGATAAACTGGGCGCCAATAAAGATAAAAAGAACGGCAAATAACGTAAAGACACCCTCTGCCGCCCAATCGGGTCCGTGGACCAATCTCATAATTAGCAAAAAGATGCCGAAACCCACTCCAGCAGCCGATATCACGCCGCCCAGCACGCTCAAAACACGCAATGGAAACGTTGTCATGCTGGTCAGCAGATCAAACTGAAGATTGATCAGCTTCCATAGCCCGTACTTCGAATCTCCCTCGGTTCGCTCGGCATGGCTGACCTCTATTTCCGTCGCTTTACGGGCAAAGCTGTTGGCCAGGATGGGAATAAAGGTGCTTCGTTCATGGCACTGGAGCATTGCATCAACAACATGCCGCCTGTAAGCCCGCAACATACAGCCGTAATCATGCATTTTCACGCCGGTGGCCTTCTGTGCTACTTTGTTGACGATGCTGGAAGCCACCCGTCGAAACAGCGTATCTTGTCTCGGGACCCGCATTGTTCCGACAACGTCGAAACCGTTCTCCATAGTACGAACTAATTTTAAAACTTCTTCAGGCGGATTCTGCAAGTCCGCGTCGAGGGTAACAACCATATCCCCTCTGGACTCGGCAAATCCGGCCATTACGGCTGCATGCTGGCCATAGTTTCGGTTTAGCAGAACTCCCAGAACCTTGCCTTCGTTCTGATCGACGGCATCATTAATGACTTTCGATGAACTATCGGAACTGCCGTCATCCACAAGAATGATTTCAAAAGTTTTTCCCATTTCATTGCAGGTTTTCAGACAACGACTAATGAGTTCTTTAAGGTTCTTCTCCTCATTAAAGACCGGAATAACAAGTGAAACCGACAGAATAGCTTGTGCCTTGTCTGATACGCCGCTCTCCGGAGCCGGTTCGTGAACATCTTTCTTCTGTGCAACCATTTCAACATATTCAACCGAGTCTTTGCCGGACCGAGACGGTTTAGAAGACGTCCTGGGATGAACCAGACCTACTTCCGCTCGTTTTAGATTATCCATGCTTCGTATTTTTTCTTCTTTTCCCACGGATAAATTTTCTCCTTTAAAGTCGGCTGCTCAGGCACCCACCCCGGAAAGGCAGCCAGCAATTCCTTCTTATAATCTCCATGCGATATGAATAATTTTGTTTTAGCCTCAGAATTCAAGAAATCATTCAACTGTTCAGTACTTTTAATCATAAGAGCCGGTTCGGGCATATCCATATAAAATAGAATTTAACCTGCATATTTGCGAAAAAAAGCGATATTAACAGGCGCAAGGTCTCTAATTTCAGCTTTTAGCTCCATACTGAAAGGTTTCATGGAACGGTATTTATCAATAATCTTGTCCTGCCAGTCCAGATAACCGCCCATGATTATAACAGACATGACGAGTAAAGGCGCCAATTTTATCTCTGAACCGGTAACGCGGCTTGGCAAGCCGGGGCGGAGGCGCTGCAGAACCAGGGGCACCAGGGCCATAAGACCCAGAAATACAGTGGCAAATATTAGCTCCTTAGGCACCTCAAACTCAGTACGGGCTTTAACCGCCGGCCAAATTGCCGGGCTTAGAATCTCTGCCGCGGCGACAATTACGAGCAGCACAGTCTGAATCCCCAGCACCTGTCGATGGCATTTCTCCTCTTTCTCCCAGTCAAAATAGAGCGAAACCATAAGGGCACAAAAAGGAAGTATGGGAAGAATATAATACGACCTCCGCGAACCGGACATGGTAAAGAACAGAAAAATAAGTGTCGCCGAGATTGTGAGCCATTTGCTTGGCCAGTCGAGTTTTTTAAAATGGGCATAGGCTGCCAAAAAGGCCGCTATGAGTAATGGAATCCAGGGGAAGAACAACTGAGGCAGATAGCGGAAATAAACATAGAATGGCTCCTTGTGATCGAAAGGCCGAAAGTATCGTACAATATTTTCTCTAAAAGCCTGTCCCAGACCGCTTGATCGATATCCCGATTTTGTTACTTCCGAATACATAAGAGGGCCTAAATACAACAAAACGCCAGCAACCAAAGCCAGAAAATGAGAGACAGAAAGGTAAGATTTCCAACGTTTTTCCCTCATCAAATCCGGCAATACGACAAGGATAGGCACTGCTATCGCGGCCATTCCTTTCGCTTGAGTCACGATAAAACAGATCGCATAAAAGACGAAGTAACTTAAAAAGCCGGGCTTTCCCCGCCGGGCCCAATACCAGGCAACCGCCAGAATAATAACGGTCATGTTCTCCATGTCGGCCTCGCCGGTTCTCGACCATAATATAAAGCCGTATGTACTAAGAAGAATCCAGCCGGCGGTTCTTGCACGCTTGGCCGACCAGAGCCTTCGGCCCAGGTTCATTGTAGCCCACAGAGCCAAAAAGCCCGCAATCGCACTCGGCAATCTCACTGTCCACTCATCAAGGCGGCCGGTAACCGCGGCCACTAAAGCAATTAACCAGTAACTCAGCAGGGGCTTATCGAAGTAAGGACTGCCATTAATATTAGGATGAAAATAGTCTCCCGTTAGGCGCATTTCCCTTACAACCTCGGCCCACCTGTCCTCCGGACCATAAAGCCCTCTTGCGCCAATGTACCAGAGTAGAATAAAAGCTGCTACAATCCAGAAAATAATAGCTGGAATATTGTCACGAATACTTTCATAATCATATTGTTTCCTCATGATACGATTTTGTGGCCGCTTTCAACGCGATACATCTTCCAACTGACTGGTTCATATGGCGATTTAGTCACTAACATTTGTATACGAGATAATGATTATGACTATCCGATTTAAGACATTTAAGTACTTTATTTAGTTTCGTATATATTTACTATGATAGTGCTGCTAATATGAGAAAATTGTGAGAAGAAACTCTTTTTTTTATTGAAATATTTTTGTCTGTAATAAACTCTATAATCTTTTCCACAACGGCAAGAATTATCTCTTTGCTCTCGAGATATGGACTTCAGTATGTCGTGGAAAAATTACTGGGTCAGAGGCGGAAAATCTCATGGGCGAATAAGCCGAATTAAAGACTGGAATAACAAGTGAAACCAACGGTGTGCCTTCCGCCATCTCCGATATGCCGCTATCCAAAGCTGGCTCGTCTCCATCTTTCTTCTGCGCGACCGCTTCAACAACCTCAACTGATTATCTACCGGATCGGGATTGTTGAGAAGTCGTCCCGTGACGAACAAGACCTACTTCCGCTCGCCTTGTATTATCCATGCTTCGTATTTTTTCTTCTTTTCCCATGGATAAATTTTTTCCTGTAAAGTCGGCTGCTCAGGCACCCATTCCGGAAGGGCAGCCAGCAATTGCTTATTGTAATCTCCATCTGATATCAAAATCCTGGCTTTGGCCTCTGAACTCAGGAAGTCGTTCAACTCTTCTCCGTTACTAACTATAAGTGCCGGCTCGGGCATATCCAAATAGAACAGTATCTCACTGTCGCCGCGGCTAAACTCTGGAAAAATAGCAACATCATAAGACTTAAATTTTGCGATTTTGGCTTTCAACTCCATACTGAAGGATTTTTTGGAGCGGTATTGTTCGACAATCTTGTCCTGCCAGTCCAGATAACCTGCCATGATTAGAACAGACATGACGATTAAAGGCGCCAATTTCTTTTCCGAACCGGTAACGCGGCTTAGCAAGCCGGGGTGGATACGTTGCAGAATCATAGGCACCAGGGCCATAAGACCCAGAAATACAGTGGCAAATATTAGTTCCTTAGGCGCCTCAAAACCCGTGCGGGTTTTAACCACCGGCCAAATTGCCGGACTTAGAATCTCAACCGCCGCGATAATCACAAGCAGCACCGTCTGAATCCCAAGCACCTGCCGATGACATTTCTCCTCTTTCTCCCAGTCAAAATAGAGCGAAGCCATAAGGGCACAAAAAGGAAGCATCGGGAGAATATAGTACGACCTCCGCGAACCGGACATGGTAAAGAACACAAAAATAAGTGCCGCCGAGATAGTGAGCCATTTGCTCGGCCAGTCGAGTTTTTTGAAATGGGCACAGGCTGCCCAAATGGCCGCCACGAGTAATGGAATCCAGGGGAAGAACAACTGAGGCAGATAGCGGAAATAGACATAAAAAGGCTCTTTGTGATCAAACGGCCGAAAGTAGCGTACGATATTTTCTCTAAAAGCCAGTCCCAGACCGCTGGATTGATATCCGGATTTTGTCACTTCCGAATAGACAAGAGGGCCAAAATAAAGCAAGAAGCCTGCAACCAGGGCCAGGAAATGAGAGACAGACAGATAAGACTTCCAACGTTTTTGCCTCATTAAATCGGGCAATACGACAAGGATGGGCACCACTATCGCGGTCAATCCTTTCGTTTGGGCTCCGATAAAACAGATCGCGTAAAAAACGAAGTAACTGAGAAAGCCGGGCTTTCCCCGCCGGGCCCAGTACCAAGCGACCGCAAGAATAATAGCGGTCATGTTCTCCATGTCCGCCTCACCTGCTCTGGACCAGAATATAAAACCGTACGTACTAAGAAGAATCCAGCCGGCGGTTCTTGCACGCTGGTCCGACCAGAGCCTCCGGCCGAGATTCATAGTAGCCCACAATCCCAGCAGGCCCGCGATGGCGCTCGGCAGCCTTATCGCCCACTCATCGAGCCGGCCGGTAATGGCGGCTACCAATGCAATAAACCAGTAACTAAGCAGGGGCTTATCGAAGTACGGCTTGCCATTAATACAAGGATGGAAGTAGTCTCCCGTGAGGCGCATCTCCCTTACAATCTCGGCCCATCTGTCTTCGGCGCCCCAAAGTCCTCTTGCGCCGATGTACCACAACAAAATGAAGGCCGCCATAGACCAGAAAATGATAGATGGAATGTTTTCGCGAATACTTTTCATATATATCGATACCGCAGAGGTTTACTAAAAGTGGGCATTTAAGTCCGGAGTCTGTTCCTGCACATTACTTTCTCTTTTGTAAGACACTCTTTATTGCGTTTACCACGTCGTCGATATCATCCGCCGTCATATCAGGAAAAAGCGGAAGCGAACAAATCCGGTCAGAATTCCACTCCGTATTCGGCAGCATGCCACGATGCATACCCATCGACTCTCTATAATATTTTTGGAGGTGCACGGCACGAAAATGGAGCCCCGTTCCAATATTTCTTTTCTTTAACTGCTGCATAAACTCATAACAAGTTAATCCGGTTTTGTCGATACCCAAACGCACGATAAAGAGATGCCACGCATGCTTGATCGAATACGTCGGGTCGCAAAGCGGCATAATCTCATCGATTTCCGCCAGCCGCTGGCGGTATATACCGGCCAGTTCGGTCCGCCTGCCGTTTAATTCCTCGACGCGGGCCAGTTGCGTTATCCCCAAAGCAGCAGATATATCCGTCATATTGTATTTGTAGCCCGGCTCCAGAACCTCGGCCTGCGGGGACCTGCCCTGAGTGTGCCGGTCATAAGCATCCACACCAAGGCCGTGAAATTTCAGCCTGCGAATACGGTTCATCAGCTCCGGATCATCCGAGCAAAACATGCCCCCTTCACCGGTTGTGATGTTCTTGATGGGATGAAAGGAAAAAATCGAAGTCCCCCTGCCGCCGATACGTTCGCCTTTATATTCCGTGCCAAGAGCATGGGCGGCATCCTCGACAAGAAAGGCATTCTTTGCCGCAGCAAGCTTGCGAATAGGCTCCATATCCGCCGGCGCCCCGGCAAAGTGCACTGGAATGATAAGACGCGTCCTGCCGGTAAGACATGCTTCTACGGACTCGGGGCTGACCATCAGCGTATCCCGGTCCACATCGGCGAATACGGGAGTTGCTCCGGCAAGAACAATTAAATTCACGGTGGAAACCCAAGTCATTGCCGGGGTGATAACCTCGTCGCCGGGGCCGATGTTCAGGGCTTTGAGCAAAATGTGCATCCCGGCAGTTGCCGAAGACAACGCTACTGCTTCGGGACAACCCGCGTAATCGCAGAATCTCTGCTCAAACTCGGCGGCCTTCGGACCTGTGGTAATCCACCCCGAGCGTAAAACCTCGCTGACCGCGGCAATTTCCGCCTCAGTTATCGATGGCCGTGAAAATGGCAGAAACTCTTTTCTCATTATCTATTCCCCGTTTGCTCAAAATAATCAGGATTGCCTTTTGAAAATATGCCAAATATTAAAAAAATTCTCCACAATTGTCAAGGGGCTGCGAAATAGAAACCAGCCGCTTTTAACAAAGAATTTTTGGGTTTTGATCGCCTGAAAATGTGATAAATGCTCAGAAATGAGCAAAAAACAGCAGGACTTTAAGGACAAATATGTTAATGCAGGACTTTAAGGACAAATATGTTAATATAGTATGTCATAAAGCCTGTAAGATAGGTAGGAAGCCTAAGAGACAGACATTGAGCGTTAGTTTCGAATCGTTAACAAGCAATTCCAGAATGGCAGGCCGGGCTTGAGGATATGAATATAAAAATCTATGTTAACGTTTTGATTCTTCTGATCGCCGGCTGCACAGTTCAATCAACTTACAATATTTATACGAGACTGATTTTCAACCGGAAACGAATATAACTGAAGGATGATAACTATGAAAACTTCTTTCTCCATACTTGTCTGGAAATTCATCCCGGCGATACCTGTTACTCTGGTGCTTTCATCGTTTATTTTTCTTTTTCCCTCGTGTGCAAATAAGAATGGGGATGAAGAACCGACACAGGAAGTATCGCCCGGCGAGATGAACGTTCAAGTCAAAACGGTAAAAATTGAGACTGGCGAAATACCCGTTACGGTGAAAGCCATCGGTGTTTTATTGCCGCGAATGCAGTCGCCCGCTCTGGTAGTTTCACTGACTCCCGGAGTTGTTTCCAAAGTAGAAGTCAATGAGGGGCAGACAGTCGAAGCAGGAACGGTAATTATTCGTCTAGATCCCCGTAAAGCGGAAAATGCTCTGGCCAAGGCCAAAGCCGGATTGCTTTTAGTCGAATTAAACCTGCAAAAGGCCGCTAATGGAGGGTTGGATACAGAACAGTCTGACCTGGACCTCGCCGCCAAACAAGCTGAGGTGGCCGCCGAGCAGGCTCGGTTGGACGCCGACAGACAAAAATCGCTTTGGGCAGAGCATTTGGCTTCGGAAAAAGCAGCGTTCGACGCCCAAAAGGCACTGGAAGAAGCGGACCGAAGGGCAAAAGCGGCAAAAGAAAAGGCCGATATTTTTCGAACCGTTGGCCGGGGAATCCAACTGGCTCAGTTGGAGGCGACCATGGAGCAATCTAAAGCTGAGCTGGCTGCGGCGGAATTCGACCGTGATGCCGCGGATATACGCGCTCCACAATCGGGACGAATTTCCGGCCTAAAAGTGAACGTGGGCAGTTCCATTGATGATGCAACCGTTCTCGCACAGGTGATAGGTGAGCGTACGTCGGTGATACGGTTACTGCTCTCTCCTTCGGATACGGAGGATATACAACTGGAGGCATCCGTCATTGTCCGACCAGTCTCTTCCGAACAACCGCTTATGGGTCGGGTGGTTTCTATCGGGTACGAACTGGATTCCGAAACCGGTTTAGTGCCCGTTGAAGCGCAATTTGAGCCGAACCAATCGGGAGCCACTCGAATCGGGGAAACGGTTTTTGCGGAAATTACAACCAAATCAAATGCGAAAGGATTCGTCGTTCCAATTTCTTCGATTGTAGTCGAGGACGACAAGGCCGGTTTATTTACCGTGGATGATAAGCAAATCGCCCATGCCGTCCCGATAAAAATCCTGGCGCGGACTGCCGAACAGGCGGCGGTTTCATCTGATGGCCTTGTTGCAGGAACCAGGGTAATCTCGGATGGAAACTACAATTTACCCGACGGCGCTCACGTTATTGAGGAGCCGTCCAAGTGAATACTAACGAAAGTTTTCATCTATCGGGTATTGCCGCTTTAGCGTTACGCCACTCCAAAGGCATATTAATTATGATTTTGGGCCTTCT
>Ga0315288_10008148_pt1 | contig 13235 bp, 9 predicted proteins | sample YL17G11_20_MG_FD_203454 | JGI IMG/M metagenome (GOLD analysis project Ga0315288, IMG submission 203454) | Sediment microbial communities from Yellowstone Lake, YNP, Wyoming, USA - YL17G11_20 | ecosystem: Environmental > Aquatic > Freshwater > Lake > Sediment | place: USA: Wyoming | collected...
ATTTCGGAGACATCGCCGGATATGTCTCCCAATAGGCCTAGCTTCTGGAAGATGCCCAGCAGAGAGAGGAATCCATAGGCCAGCGCAGCCCGGGGTTGCGCTGGATAGTCATAGACAAAGGCAGGGATGTTTTTCTCCTGGGCCAGCGCTCTGAGCTTGCCTCCTGTGGTTACCACCAGCTTCTTGGCTGGAGTATTTAGAGCTGTGGCAAAAGCGGAGATGGTCTCCTCTGTCATGCCTGAATAGCTTGAGGCTATGAACAAGGTTTGGGAGTCGAGGAAGGGTGGTGGCTGATAGTCTCGGCTCACCCACAGTGGCGTTCCCGTGGGCTCCACCAGGAGGCGGGACAACTCACCGCCGATGGCTGAACCGCCCATGCCTGAGATCACCACTTTGTTTACCCCGGCGTAGTCAGCGGGCAGGGCTAAATCGAGGCCCGCTTGCCAGGCCTTCTGACATTGTTGGGGCAGACGGCGCAGATGCCCCAACATATCGGAAGGGTCCAGTGTTTCATAAGTTTGCGGATCATCAAGATTGATGTTCATACCCCAGCCAGCTTTCTGCCTGCCTTAAGCAGCTTCTCTACTTGCTCCTGGCTGCTGCTCTCAGCATAGAAGCGCAGTAGTGGCTCTGTCCCCGATAGGCGGATGAGCAGCCAGGAGCCGTCATCTAAGTGGAAGCGGTATCCGTCAAGAGTATCCCTGTCCACCACTCGCCTGCCTGCCAGGTTGCTGAGACGGGACTGGGAGACGCATCCCATAATGGCTTGCCTCTGCTCCGCTTGGAACTCAACATCAAAGCGATTGTAGAAATGAGGGCCTACCTTATTGAAGAGGTAATCCAGTAGCTGCGACGGCGTCTTACCAGTCTTAACCATGAAGTCGAGGATGAACATACCCGCCAGCAGACCATCCCTTTCCAGTACATGGCCGCGAAAGCCGTAGCCACCGCTCTCCTCGCCGCCTATCAGTGCCCCGGTCTCCAGCATTTTGGGCCCGACGTACCTGAAACCTACCGGAGTCTCATAAACAGGCACATTGAATATCTCTCCCAGGCGGGTGGTCATACTGCCGGCAGTCACTGTTTTTACAATAGGGCCACGTTGTCCTCGGACCTCCAGGAGATATAGCGCCATCAGGGCAAAAACCTGGAGCTGATTCAGGAATTCGCCCTTTTCGTCCATGATGCCCACGCGGTCAGCGTCGCCATCGGTGGCTAGGCCCACATTGGCCTTCTGCCGGCGCACCAGCGCCGAGAGCGCAGTCAGGTTGACCGCAATAGGCTCAGGGCGCTCCATGCCGGGGAAGAGGGGGTTGCGCTGGCTGTTAATTTCGGTCACCTTGGTACTGCCGCCGCTGAGCATCTTTTTGGTATAGCCAGCGCCGGCACCGTGCATGGAATCAACAGCTACCTTGAGGCCGGAGCGGCGCAGCCCGTCCAGGTCAACCAGCCGGGACACCTGGGCCATGTAGGCAGATCTAAGATCAACATGTTCGATGAGGCCCTGAGAGTTCCCCTGAGCCAGCGGCAGTCGTTTTATTCCGCCGCTGGCGAGGATGCGGTTGATGTGCCTCTCCACTTTCTCGGTGAGTTCTGGAGGGGCGCTTGATCCCGTCTCGGACTTGACCTTAAACCCATTCCACTGGTGGGGATTGTGGCTGGCAGTGATGAGTACCGCCCCCCCCAGGTGGCGTTGCCATACTCCAAAACTGACCACCGGTGTGGGGGTGGCTTGAGAGCAGAGATAGACCTTGATGCCGTTGGCAGCAACTACCTCGGCGGTGGCGGCGGCGAAGTCCTCAGAGGCGAAGCGCGTGTCATAGCCCACCAGCAGGCCACGCCTGGCCAGGCCACTATCCTTCAGGTAGCTGGCCACTCCCTGGGCGCACACTCGCACATTATCAAATGTGAAGTCCTGGGCTATTATAGCACGCCAGCCATCAGTGCCAAATTTGATGCTCATATATGCCTCTGATTACCTCCTTGAGGGAGCTAACAGGGTTGTTCCAGAGCGAGATCGTGGAGCTATGGTTACGATAGGTAAAACTCTGAATTGGCCTCTAATCTCACTACTTGCCCAACTGCCTCCATCGCAGTAATTGTAGCAATACGGCTAATGGTCTGCAAGCGGTGGAAGGAGACAGCACTAGCTTAGCTCTGTTTTCAGATACCATTGATTACGTCGCTCTTGAAATCCTCCCCTTACTTTGATATGGTAAGAGTGCTAATCGTAATGAATGTATTGAGAGTTCTTGAGCATGCCTATTAAAGTTCTGCCGACTGAGGTTGTCTCCAAGATCGCCGCTGGCGAGGTGGTAGAGCGACCGGCCTCAGTGGTCAAGGAGCTGGTGGAGAATGCTCTCGATGCTGGTGCCACGCAGATAGCCGTTGAGGTGCGGGGCGGTGGCGTGGAGCTTATCAGGGTGGTAGACAACGGGGAGGGGATACCGCCTGAGGAGATGGAGCTGGCCTTCGAGCGCCATGCTACCAGCAAGCTTAGTGATATAAGTGACTTGGAGAAGATAGCCAGCCTGGGCTTTCGGGGTGAAGCCCTACCCAGTATCGCCGCTGTGTCTGAGGTGTCCATGGTCAGCCGCAGCCGTCAGGAACTGTCCGGAGTGTTGATCAACCTGAAGAGCGGAGCGGTTGTGCAGAAAGCCCGGCGGGGTGCTCCAGTCGGCACCACAGTTACGGTGCGCCGTCTTTTCGGCAGCCTGCCGGCCAGGCGCAAGTTTCTGAAATCTCTCGCCACAGAGAGCGGCCATACAGCGGAGTTGGTCACTCATTATAGCCTGGCCTTCCCTGAGGTAAGGTTCATCCTGGTGCTGGAGGGCCGCACCAGCCTAAGGACATCGGGTAGTGGGGAGTTGCGCCAGACGGCGGCTGAAGTCTATGGCCTGGAGGCGTCCCAAGCCATGCTGGAGGTGGCAGACACAGGCCAGCTAGCACTGCGGGTGAGTGGTCTGGTAAGCCCGCCATCGCTCCACCGGGCCAGCCGCAGTTACCTTAGCCTTTTTGTCAACAGGCGCTGGGTGCACAGTCGGCTGCTGTCGTGGGCGGTGGAAGAAGCCTATCATGGGATGCTGCCCCAGAACAGGCACCCCATCGCAATAATTAACGTGTTGCTTGAGCCTCAGGATGTGGATGTCAATGTCCACCCTACCAAGACCGAGGTCAGATTTCGCCAGGAGCACGAGGTCTTTGTTGCTGTGCAGCGGGCAGTGCGACACTCCCTGGTAGAGCAATCACCGGTGCCTCAACTAAGGTCTGTATCCCCCTTGCCGGCTGAGGATGGCGTGCGGCCTAAGACACTGTGGCCGCAGGGACAAGCACCGGCGCAGAAGACAGCAGTGCCACTGATTGAAACGCCACGCCTGCCTCCGCTTCGGGTGCTGGGCCAGGCAGCGACGAGCTACATCATCGCTGAAGGCCCGGAGGGGCTTTATCTAATTGACCAGCACGCCGCCCATGAGCGCATCCTTTTTGAGAAGTTCCTGGCCCAGCGGCAGGCTCGCCAGGTGGAGAGACAGGGGTTGCTGGAGCCACTGACTATAGAGGTCACTCCCCAACAGGAGGAAGCACTGAAATCTCAGGCAGAGGCACTGGCGGGATATGGTTTTGAGCTGGAGAACTTTGGCCCCAGGGCTTATCTGGTGCGGGCGGTTCCTGCTCTTTTGCCCGGAGAAAATCTGGCGGCTGCACTGAACGAGGTACTGGATTGTCTGGCAGAGGCAGATGTCTCCCGACGAGAAGAGCGCATTGCCATCTCCCTGGCCTGCCACGGCTCGGTGAGAGCTGGGCAGGTGCTGGGTGAGGAGGAGATGCACCAGCTAGTGCGGCAACTGGAGCAGACCAAACAGCCCCGCACCTGCCCTCATGGACGCCCCACCATGATACATTTAAGTGCCTCGCAGCTTGACCACGAGTTCGGGCGTCGCTAAACTGCACTTTACGTAATATCTATAGCCTCAGATAGCCGTGAGCGTAGAGGGTCTTGTTCTCAAAGATTCGAATGGTCTTAACGATGTCACTTAGTTCCGGGTCCTTCATGTTCACCCCCGTCTCGTCGAACTGCCCGCCGGCGGCACAGGTGTCGTAGAGTTTGACAAGAAGCTTGCCCTTCGGCGTTGAGGTATTCCTCTTCTCAACGATGTGGATGACCTCCATCAGCTTGTCATCCAGGGGATCGGCGATGGCGGAGTCCAGCCCAGCCCCCATCATCATCACCACAAAGACTCTGTTTAGCAGGGAGCGGAGCTCATTGGGGCAGCTATTGGAAACGTTGGACAGCCCGCAGGTGGTCTTGCACGGCGGGTCAGCCATCTGCTTGAAGAAGCGGATGGTCTCGACGGTGGGGATGGCCTGATCCTGGTTGCCGTTAACGGTAAGTACCAAAGGATCGAGGAAGATTCTGTCCGTGGGCACGCCATTCTCCATGGCGGCAGGGAGTAGCTTTTCTGAGGCCAGCTCAATGCGGGCATCGGCTGAGGTGGGCAAGCCTTTGCCGGCCAGAGCCAGGGCGATGATGTTGGCGTTGTATTTGGCAGCCAGAGGCATAAGAGCGACGAGCCTCTCCGGTGTGGCATCGGTGCTGTTGATCAGGGGCTGGTGTTTGACCACCTTCAGGCCCGCTTCCATGGCGGCCGGGTTGGTGGTGTCCAGGGACAGAGGCACATTCACCACTTCCTGAACAGTCTGCACCATCCAGGCCATTACCTCTGGGCCGGCCTTCTTCTGGGGGCCGATATTCAGGTCGATCATGGTGGCACCCTTCTCTACCTGGCGACGGGCCAGGTCCTGAATGAAGGCCTTGTTGCGGGTCTCAATGGCCTCGCGCACTCGTGGGGAGATGACGTGGATACTTTCTCCGATGATGATCATTTTCCCTCCTTCAAAGGTTGTTGGTCACCTGAGACTATGATAGCAAGCCTACCTTTTGAGCCACCTCAGTTATCGCCTTGCGCAACTGGGAATGGGCTGGCAGTTCCACCAGGGGTCGGCCGTGACTGTCCAACTCAGCTATTGCCGGCTCATTTGGCAGCAGCCCGATAAGCTCCAACTTAGCCTCATCTATCACCTTCTTAATCTCAGCCGATAGTTCTCCATCGGCACGATTTATCACCAGAGCTACACACTCTACGCTAGTGCGTAGCTCTTTAATGAGCTCCTTCATGCGGGCGGCGCTGATGACGCCCCTCATTGACATGTCTGAGGCCAGCAGCAGGATGTCCACATCTCTGGTGGTCTGGCGGCTGATGTGCTCCATACCAGCTTCGCTATCTATGACCACATAATCGTAGTTATTGGCCAGTCGGTCAATGCAGGTACGCAGCATACTGTTGGCGGCACAGTAACAGCCTGGACCCTCTGGCCGTCCCATAGCCAGGAGATCCATCCCTTTAGACTCCACTAGAGACTCCTGCATCTTTAGCTCGATGTAGTCTTGCTTGGCCAAGCCTGGCTCCATACTGCGGCTCTTCACCGCCGCCAACATCTCTTCACGCACCGACCCCACTGTCTGGCCCAAGGGCAACCCCAGGGCCAAGTGCAAATTTGAGCTGGGGTCGGCATCTATGGCCAGCACTGTCCCTCGCTTGGACAATAGCTCAATTAGCAAGGCAGCTATGGTGGTCTTGCCAGTGCCACCCTTGCCGGCGATAGTGATGGTCTTGGTCATCGAGTTTCCTTTTGAGACGGAACTGACGAGCTGGTGGTCAGGGGAGCCGCACGGCCACCTCTTTCCAGCAGCGCCTTTACTGAAGGAAAATTATCGAGATTAGTATGCGGCAAAAACAAAGCCGCAGTAAGCTCATCCATAAAACTGCTGTCGGCGACAAGCTCCAGATAGGTCAACTTGCCAGCCACTTCCTCACCCTGAACCTGGGCGTGTTGAGAAAGCAGCACACTATAGGCTCCCCAGGCTGAAGTGTTGCCCAGGAACTTGAAACGGTCCCAAGGCAGGTCGGGCAGCAGCCCGATCTGGATAGCCTCTTCTACGTTTAGATGCTGGCCGAAGGCTCCGCCGATGAGCACCTCTTCGATATCTTTGCTTTTGATGCCCACATTGCGCAGCATGACTGAAATCCCAGCATAGATGGCTGCCTTGGTGCGCAGCAAGTTGTTGATGTCCACCTCTGTGAGCACGATATCCTCACCGCTCCCTGAATCCTTGGCCCAGGCCAGCACATACTCAGGGCCGTGCTCTCCCTGGCGCACCCTGGTGGTCTTCATGCGACTGCGAGCATGTTCCATATCTATGCGGCCAGAGCGCTCAATCACTCCTGTGATGAACATCTCAGCCAAGGCTGAGATCAGGCCTGAGCCACAGATGCCCAGAGGGCGCACCTTGCCGATAACGGTGATGGTTGGCTCCAGCGTCTGAGAGTTGATCTTTACCTCTTCAATAGCGCCGCGGATGGCCCGCATACCGCACCTCACTCCAGCCCCCTCAAAGGCAGGGCCAGCGCTACAGGCACAACACGTCATCCAGTCGGCGTTGCCCAGCACTATCTCGCCGTTGGTGCCTATATCCAGGAAGAGGGTCAGCTTGTCCGTCTTAAACAGACACGAACTGAGTACCCCGGCCACAGTGTCGCCACCTACGTAGGCGGCCACTGCCGGCAGGCAATAGACAGGTGCCTCAGGGTTGATGCCCAGCCCCAGTTCACCTGCTCTGATCAGTGGGAAGTGGCTAGCCGTGGGCACGTAAGGCTCCGAGCGGATATATCTTGGAGGCAGGCCCAGGAATAGCTGGGTCATAGTGGTGTTACCGGCCACCACCATCTCCTCCATTTCGCCCGGGGCGGAATGATATTGCTGAGCCAGTTCCTGGAGAAGCCCGTTGATAGTGTCTACTACCATCTGGCGCAATTCCTCCAGTCCGCTTCCCCGTTCACTGTAAATGATGCGTGAGATAATATCCTCGCCGCGCGTGCCCTGTTTATTGCGGGTGGCAGCCTGGCCGATCAGACGGCCTGTTCTGAGGTCAGCCAGATAGGCTACCACATTGGTGGTACCGATATCCACAGCTAATCCTAGCAGTGGCCCCCGCTGTTGGCCCGGCCGTAGGTCGATGAGCCGAGCTTGGCCTTGGCGGTTCTCTATGACAGCAGTGGCCTGCCAGTTGGCCTGGCGTAGCGCCTGGGCCAGGTTTTTCAGTAGAGGCAAGCCCACCTGGAGTTCCCCCAAGCCGTGCTTTTTGGTCAGAGCGCGCTGCAGCCTGTCCAAGTCGGTGGCATTATTCTCTAGGCTGGGAGGAGGCACATCGATAAAGTACTGGCGCACCGCCGGATAGAGTGGCCAGTCGCAGCGCACCGCCGCTGCTGAGCGGCTGGCGGCTGTCTCTAGGGCAACCTTTTCCCGTTCCCGCCTGACAGGGTTGGTGACTGCGACATCTGAGAGCGGCTGTGCTGTGCAGGCCAATACCCAGCCCTGCTCAATCTGCGGGGGCGCCAGGTGGGGATTTTCTCGGTGGCTGAGCTGGCCGCTGTCCAGTTTTACCAGACAGCGGCCGCAGCGTCCCTGCCCGCCGCAGGGAGTCTCAATAAAAATACCCGCCCTGGCTGAGGCATCCAGCAGGGTACTACCCTGGGGCACTACGGCACTCTTGCCTGAGGGCTGGAATGTAACTGTGAAATTGCCGACTTTGCCCCTCAAATCCACCTCTGGCTGGCCAGCTAGCCTCAGACCTTCCACATCTGCTTCAGGTAGGGTCCCACATCCATGGCCTCAGGGGGTCCCACCATGATCTTCCATTCAGGCAGCTCTTCCTCCAACTCGCCGCGGAGCACGGCCACCTTGCCTGGAATAATAACGTTGCGATGCTTGAGATTATCGGCCACCTTGAATTGCTTGACGCTCTTGGCGATCTTCTCAGCGTCGAACTTGCCGGCGGCCCAGGATGTAAGCACCGACAGACCCTCAGTATCGCACACCAGGAGCCAGGAGGCCCAGCCGCTGCCCTCCAACTCTCCGGCGATAGAGAAGTAGGTCAGGGAGAAGTTGGTTGTCACGCACAGCGGGCTATTCTCCTTAGGAGTGCCTATGGGATAGACACCAGGCTGCACCTGGATAGGCTTCTGCGGGTCGGTATAGACATTCAGGCGCAGGGTGAGCAGCGGATAGGCCACAGCAGGCTGGAAATGATCCAGTACGATTATGCCTGCGTATTTGGCGATTTGCTGAGCAGCCAGCGCTGCCTCTTCCTCAACTGACTTGGTGGCCTGTCCTGGGAAGGTGATGATAGGATAGCCCAGGGGGCGGAAATTCTTCTTTAATGCCAGGCGTCGCAACTGGGTCAGGACATTGATAGAATTGCCGAAATCGCCAGTCGCTGGGTCAATAACGATGTCCTCGATTCCCTTTTGTGCCACCTTCTCGGTGAGCTCAGCAAGCTGGCCCAAGTCACCACCATCAGCCACCGCAAGGGGGCACTTGTGTTTCGAGGCCAACTCAGCCATTTGCTCCCAGTTGTCCTTGGTGGCGGCATAAATGAGTGGCTTGGTATCGGCGGTTTTCTCCAGAGCAGCTGCCATTGATTTGGCGTCGTGAGACATAAGCACCAGCGGCAGGTTGGCCTTGGCCTTCACTGCAGCCACGCACTGGGCGAAAGTGGCAGGGTTCTTGGAAGTATTCTCAATGGCGAAACCATCCAACTGGAGCTTCATACCGACCCGCTCTACCATGAAGCTGGCCGCTTCTGCTGCCAGCTTGGCACTGGCGTCAGCCGGGTCGCTGTCCTTTATGCGCAACATCAGAGCTGGTGGATGAAAGAACGTCTTCTCATGGCGGAAGAGCACCACCTCGTTGCCCACTTCTATTTTGCGGTCACCGGCGGAGATGGTAACCAAACGGATGGGCGGTCGTGCCGCTGATTCCAGAGCAGCCTTGGCCCCGGCGGTTAGGTCAGGGCAGACGGTGATCTCCACCCCTTTTTGAGAGACCTTCATGGCAAAGGCCAGGCAGGTGGGGAAGCCGCATTTCTTGCAGTTAGTCTTAGGCAATAGTTTGTATATTTCAATACCGCTTAATGCCACTGTAGTCCTCCTTACAGCCTAGCTCATGAGCCGATTAATGGTTGCTTTTACCAGTTCAACCACCTTGGGATGGCGCAGCACCACTATATCGGCACCGGCATTGAGCAAGGCGATGGCGGTCAACTCTTCCCAGACTAGGGCTCGCGTCTTATGGTCGCCCCAGTTCTTTGGTACACCTTCTGTGGCTTTGGCTTCTTTCTGTCGCCAGGCTTCCTCGCCTACGGTGCAGATCATGGGCATGGATGTCATACTATCGCCCATAAGGCAAGCCAGGCGCAGCCGCTCCATTACGGAGTAACTATACTCCAGGCCATAGCCCAGCGCTCCCGTAGTGGGATCCATCAGTATGGAATTGGGCTGAAGTCCCACGTCGCAGAGCAGTATGTTGAGCTGCTTGGCCAAGTTGATCTCGATGGGCGTTCTGCCGATGGCTACATGGCCATCAGCGATACAGCAGGCGGCGACGGTACGGTGATTTTTCTCTTCACAGTTACCCAAAGCCAGCCGCTGTCCCTTTCCTACCTCGGAGGCGGCCACCAGCACCTCATTGTCCTTGGCAGCCACACCTGGCCCCAAGACAATAACGGGCAGGTCCACGGCGGAGAGCACGGCGGCTACGTTTTTCTTGGCCTCCTGGGCGCCGGTGTTGCCATCCTCTGGATGGGCGCTTTTCAGGCTCAGTACAATGATGTCTGCCCCATACTCAGCGGCCTTTTTGGCCCAGGCAGCGGGGTCCTTCAGTACATCTCCCCAGGCGGAGACAAGATGAGGCGACCAATCTTTGGGCTGCTTGTCTTGGACTTCTATAGCCACTGCTGGGCGGTGTGGCATAGAGCCTTCAAATTTGAGGAAGGGGAGGGTATTTTCCCCACCCAGGGTGATGCTCTTGCGACCGCCAGCCCCCAGAGTGACCTGGTGCACCTTGCCGGTCCATTTTTCCACAGGCACTTCTACTACTGGCATGGCTGGACTCCTTTCTTTGACCTTTGCTCCGTTTGAGCAGCATAATGAGGGGGCACCTTCTCAGCCCCCTCATTTACCAACTATCTCTTAGACGAGAGGTTCCATGGTCAAGGCTGGATGCCCCTTGGACTCCAAGAACGGCAACAGTTGCTCCACAGTGGTAGCTACAGTGCCGTCGGCTATCTTGTCAATCAGATCAGGCACTCCCTCGCGCTGACAGACCTCCTTAAGCTCTTCGGCCATCTCCTCTTTCAGATTCTTGGACATCCAGACAAGCCGCTTGATACCTCCTTCCACAGGGATAAATTTCTTGCTCAGAACATATATCTTACCGTGCCCCATCATCCCCGGCGTCTGCAGTCCGCCGCCCACAGTGCCCATCAGGGTAGTGAAGGTCATGCCACAGGGGCTCATGCTGTAGTCATCGCGGGAGATGATCATGAACCCGTTGGCCTCGGGAACGAGCACCATAACACACTCGCAGCAGCCGCAGGTGGTCAAGGGGGCATCCATTATAGAGTAGAGGCTGAAGCGAGTGATAGCCCTCTGTGAGTGGTCATAAACGAACTTGTTGACCCCCTCCCATTCTCCCTTGACGACGTCTACTGCCTTTCCTTTGTGCACAGGCTGGTTGGGACCAGTGGGATTGATCTCGTTGGAGGCACGACAGTCAAGCCAAGAATAAGCACCGCAGAGTCCCACCCGCTCCGGGTTGATGACGCACACATGCGTGGGGGCGAAAGACTGGCACAGAGTGCAGCTATAGAAAGTATCCACCGCCTCATCGGTGAGGCCGGCGATACGGACGTTCCTCTCCTGATAGACCTGGCGAGCCTTATCACGCAGTTCCTTGACCTTCTCCGGGTCAGTGTAGAGCGTGATCTGAATCTTATCCACGATAGCGCCAAAGTGGTTATGGAAGTTGGCATGCAGTATGTCGCCTATATGCTTAATGCGGAAGCCCTTGCTGGCGGCAGTTTTGCCAATGCGTACCCAGGCGATATCGCGCTGCCCAACGTGCTGGATACCCTCGGCGCCGTTGACAAAGTGGTGTATTTGCCGTTCCAGCACTGGCTCAAAGTCCTTCTGCATTTTGCGGCCAGCCACTTCTACTATTATAGCCAGAGGCACCTTGGAGGCCTCTGGGAAACCGTCTAAGTCGGAGCCAACAACTGTTATCTTTCCGTCCTCCACATCGTCCATGTCCTTCATGGACAGCCACTCAAAGCACATGCCTCCCTTGCCTCCAAACTCGATCCGGAGGTTCTCCTTACGCACTACTTCGCCTTCAAAAGCTGGGCCGTAGGCCACTGGGATAGGCACCTTGGCAATTTTGACCTTAATGCCGCGGATTTCGATACAGCGTTGCACCAGCCGCTCAGCCCGCTCCAGGTCATCCTTGCCTGGGATGTCATCAAAGGGCAAGCTGACTACGTGTTCATATCGAGTAATGCCGGTGACTAATACGTTGGGGATAACGGTGTCCGCAATCACGGGGAAGCCGTAATTGATGGCCCCGGCGGCGGTAGCATATTTCAAGTCATCCACCGGACCCAGAGCCAGAGCAAAAGCGAAACAGCGGAACTTGTTATAAAGCAGGTTGGCTCTGGCATCGCCCGCCTTGAAGCCGCCGAAGCTGATGGCAGCCCGCGTAGCATAGCCCAGAGCATAGATGGCCGAGACGGTATCTGAGCCGAAGGACACGGTGAATGTGTCATAGCCCAGTTCCACCCCTGATTCCAGAAGTTGGTCAACGATAGAGCGGCCATTGACATTCCCGCTTAAGAAAACTAGCTGTCCTTTGGACTGAAGCTCACGCACGATCTTGACAGCTACCTCATTGCTCTTGGCACAGCCAATTAGAGCGGCAAAACCGGGCATGCGGCCGTCCACCATCTGGATGCCCCAGGAGCGCATCTGGACGTCGTCAATGGGGCCATTGAACTTGTAGCCATTGCGCACCTCTGGCTGCTCCCCTTTGGCAAAGCGGATGCCTTCAATGATCTCCTCGGCGAAGAGGGTGGCCATGCCAGCATCCAGAGTCTCGCCCAAATAGGGAAGCCACAGGTTTTCATGGGGCAGAGGGGGAACCATAGCCTTGGCCCGCTGCAGGGGCAAAGCCAGGTCCTTGAGCTTCTCAACTTTGTGACCGGTGAGGCCGTAGATTACCGGCAGGAAATAAACAGTAGTCGGAAAGACTATCGGCTTATCTGGCCCAAGCTCTTTCAAGGCCTGCTGCAACTGCTTATCTGCCTCAGCGACGATATCCTGAGCACCTCGGATTGCTGATGTAGCGATGAAACGCGACATTCTCGTTTACCTCCTGAGATAAAAGACGCTTTTAATACTTGCGGAAGTCTCCAGACATCGGTGCATCAATAGGATTGGTGGCGTTCATCCGTTCGGCCATGGCAAATGCCGGACTCTTGGATCCTGTTTCCTCCAGTTGAGGCTTGGGTACCGCCGCTCTCAAGACAGCCCCAGCCTTGGCCAAGCGCTCCTCGGTATCATGCACGCTGACCACTATACCGCCCACCAAGATGCCGAAGCGAAAATATTCGTAGGCTTCCGGGGTGATGCCCAGCGCCTCAGCTAGAGCGGCGCCAGGATCAGCTTGCTTCAGGGCGGCCGCTAGAGGGCCGGTGCCGATAGCAGTGCCTACTTCGGGCAGGCTGGCTTGTGCACTGGCTGCCCCCTTGGTCAGGGAGTGCACAAGGTGAGCCTCCTCGCCCTGACGCATCAGTATGCCAATTTCTTTGATGTCGAAGCCATGTGTCTTTAGCTCCTTGATAGCCTTCTCAGCGTTCTTAGGGTCTCGGAATAGCTTAGCTATAGCCTTGGCCATAAGAAGACTCCTTTCTTACAACTGGCCAAATCGTTTCCAGTGTTGTCTAGCTCAGTTGGGTCGCTTTGTGCCGCCAGATGGGTTGTCTGCTAAATAAAATGCCTCTACCCCAAATGTATCAGAGTAGAGGTTTCATCCAGTTTTGTGACGCAACAAAGATCATCTATCAGTACAACCTTGACTTTCCTTAAAAGCCTGCATGTATTTTATCACAAGCTGGAAAGGCAAGTCAACTCTATATACGCTCCAGCTTGGCAAGGCTCACTAAAAGTCTTTTGAGGCCAGCAGCCCCTTTGAAGGCAATGGTTACCTCTTGGTCATCGCTGATAGGCTGGCAGCTTATGACAATACCCTGGCCAAACTGCACATGACGCACCTGCTCTCCCGCTTTG
>Ga0315288_10008150_pt1 | contig 13234 bp, 8 predicted proteins | sample YL17G11_20_MG_FD_203454 | JGI IMG/M metagenome (GOLD analysis project Ga0315288, IMG submission 203454) | Sediment microbial communities from Yellowstone Lake, YNP, Wyoming, USA - YL17G11_20 | ecosystem: Environmental > Aquatic > Freshwater > Lake > Sediment | place: USA: Wyoming | collected...
CGAGCAGGATGCTATGCGTAAGTGCCTGGGCTATACGCTGACCTACGCCAACAAAATGAACCTAGCGGCGATGACGCCCCGGAGCGAGTTGGCCAGCACCAAATACTGCCTGGCCAATCCGGGAACGGAGTATCTGGTTTATCAGCCCAAGGCGGGTGAAGCGTTTTCCGTGGAACTCCCTCTGGGTAAATACGATTACGAGTGGTTCAGTCCTGCCAAAGGGGAAGGCGCCGGCAGCGGCATTGTGCAGGCGGTAGGTGGCGCACGGCAGTTCAAAGCGCCGTTCGAAGGCGATGCGGTGTTATATCTCAAGAACCAATGAAACGCAATTGACACAAACCACCGGTTAGGAAGATCAACATGCCAACAGGAACGAATGCGATGATCGCCACCGCAAAATTGATCCTTTTGCTCACAATGGTGTGGCCTTGGGTGGAAAGGGTTTCCGCGGTATCTGGTGGAGATGCAGGCACGGCGGATTTCTTCGTCTCTCCACGGGGCCGGGATACAGGGTCGGGGAAACTGGCCGATCCGGGCGAGAATGACGGACCCTTCGCCACGATCTCACGGGCCCGCGACGCTGTGCGGGTCTTGTTCCAGACCCGGAAAGAGCCACAGCCAGTGCGCGTGGTATTGCGCGGCGGAACCTATTACCTCGACTCCCCTTTAGAATTCGGTCCGGAGGATTCGGGAACCGAACAAGCACCGGTGGTTTACAGCGCGGCAGCGGGGGAGAAAGCGGTTCTCAGCGGGGGACGCCGTCTCGAGGGCGGTCATTGGGGCGAGGCCAACGGTCGCAAGGCCTGGGTGGTGGACATCCCGGAGGTGAAGGAAGGCCAATGGCGCTTCCGGCAACTCTTTGTCAACGGCGCCCGTCGTCCGCGGACAAGGATGCCCAAGCAGGGTGAATATCAGATTGAAGACCTGCCGGACGTTCCGATAACCAACGAAACCTGGGACAAGCCCGTCCGACGGTTCCTTTACGCCGGCACGGACATCCAATCCTGGCACAACCTGCGTGACGTGGAGGTTGTGGCTCCGTGTCGGTGGGTGGACAACCGACTCCCGATCCAGGAGGTCGATGTGGGCAAACGTGTCGTCACCTTCGACCGCTCCAGCCGGTTCAACCTGGTTGAGCTCTACCACACCAAGCCCTCGACCTACTGGGTGGAAAACGTCCTCGAGGCTCTGGACACGCCGGGGCAGTGGTATCTCGATCGGTCGCTAGGCCGGTTGTACTACCTGCCGGCAAGGGGTGAAGATATCGCGGGCGCAGAAGTGGTCGCCCCTCGGCTTGCTCAGGTCGTGCGCGTGGTCGGCCGCGGAAGTGCCCCAGTCCGGTTCCTTCGGTTCGAGGGCATCACTTTCGCGCACACGGAATGGCAGCCGCCGTCGGACTGGGCGGCATCGTCTCAAGCTGCTACGGACGTGCCGGGAGCGCTGTTCCTGACGCACGCTGATCGATGCGGCATCAGCCGATGTCAGGTAGAACATGTCGGCACTTACGGCGTGGAGGTGGGCGCAGGGTGCCAGGACATTGAGATCGCGCACAACTCGATGACTGACCTGGCCGGAGGTGGCGTCAAGGTCGGGCACGACAGCCAGCGCACGACGGTGGCCGACAATGAGATTGCCCACGCCGGCCGGATTTTCATGAGCGCGGTCGGCATTTGGGTGGGCCACAGCGCCGGGAACCAGATCGTCCATAACCACATTCAGGATCTCCATTATTCCGGGATCTCGGTCGGCTGGCAGTGGGATTTCAAGCCGAGCAAGGCGGTGAGCAACGTCGTTGAACATAACCATATTCATGATTTGGGGCATGGCCTCTTGAGCGATATGGGCGGTATCTACACGCTCGGAGTTTCCCCGGGCACGCAGCTTCGGTACAACGTGATCCATGACGTCAAGGCGCGCGCCTACGGTGGTTGGGGGATCTACCCGGATGAGGGCAGCAGCGAGATCGTGATCGAGAACAACCTGGCGTATCGGTGCAGCTCCAGCCCGTTCTTCCCGCACATCAACCGGGAGATCACCGTGCAGAACAACATCTTTGCCTTCGGCGAACAATGCCAGGTCGAGCGTGCCGGCGCGACGGCCGGGCCCGAGCAGGAGTACGCCTTTCTGCGGAACGTCGTTTACTACCGGCAGGGGCAGTTGGTCGGATACTGGGACGCCCGCAACCGCAACTTCCGCTATGAGCGTAACCTCTACTGGAATGCTTCCGGTGCCCCAGTCACCTTCAGCGGCAAGAGCTTCACCGAGTGGCAGGCGGCGGGGCAGGACAAGGATAGCCTCATCGCCGACCCGTTGTTCGTAGATGCCGAGCGGAATGACTTCAGGCTGCGGCCAGGCTCCCCGGCGACGAAGATCGGCTTCCAGCCGTGGGACTTCTCGGTGGTCGGCCCGCGCCCGGCGGCGGCGAAGTAGAGACGTTGGTTCCAATTTGAAATGCTGAATGGGAAAAAGGAGAACGTAGAGATGAAGATTACGCGAAGATATTTTTGCGGCTCCGTGGCTGGCGCGACTGCAGGTGCTGCGATGCCCCGATCGTTGTTGTTCGGTCAAGAGCAACCTGCTGAGGGCGGCAGCAACGGTCGGCCCCGACCAACGCCCGAACAACTCGCATGGCAGGACATGGAGTTGGGGCTGTTCATCCACTTCGAAATAGTCACCTTTACGGGCCAGGCGTTTCCGCGGACCCCCATTGACCCGAACCGCTACAATCCGGTCAAGCTGGATACCGATCAGTGGTTGGAGGCGGCCAAAGCCATCGGTGCGAAGTATGCCGTCTTCGTCGCCAAACACAGCACCAGCTTTCTACAGTGGCAGAGCAACGCTTGGCCGTACGGGGTCAAGCAATCGTCATGGCGCAACGGCAAGGGGGACGTGGTCAAGGATTTCATTGCTTCGTGCAAGAAGTACGACATCCGGCCGGGGATCTACGCACAGGTCATGAGCGATGCGTTCTGGAATGTCAACCAAGGACGCGTTAACGGGGGCAAGGGCGGTGATCCGAAGCGGCAGGCCGAGTACGCCAAGGCTTGCGAAGCGATGCTCACGGAACTGTGGTCCAACTATGGCGAGTTGACCGAGATTTGGTTCGATGGCGGCGTCCTCCCGGTGGAGCAAGGCGGGCCGGACGTCGTTCCGCTGCTGAAGAGGTACCAGCCAAAGGCCATGGTTTTTCAGGGCCCTGCCGCGACGATTCGCTGGATCGGCAATGAGGAGGGCGTGGCCAGTTATCCCTGCTGGGCAACCGCTCCAGAGGGACGGGATGTCAATGGCCCCGGTGATCCGAATGGGCCCCGTTGGCTTCCCGGGGAGTGCGATGTACCGTTGCCCGGACACACCTGGATCTGGGTGTCCGAGCAAGATCCGAACACCGATCCGGCCATCCGCGCCGTCGCCAAGGCGGCACGGGATAGCCTTGGCGCCAGCAAGCCGTTGGACAAGCTGATGCAGATGTACTACAAGTCGGTGGGGCGGAACTGCAACCTTCTGCTGAACGCCGGGCCGGATCCGACCGGTCTGATCCCCGAGGCCGATCTGAAGCACTACGCCGACTTCGGCAAGGAAATCCGACGCCGCTTCAGCAAACCCGTGGCGGAGACCGCGGGCAAAGGCGCCGTCGTCGAATTGGCTCTAAAGAAACCCGGCAGGATCGACCAAGTAATGATAATGGAGGACATTCGGCACGGCGAGCGCGTGCGCGCGTACGAAATTGAAGGACTCGTACTCGGCAATTCGTGGCAGAGACTGTGCGACGGCGTCTCCATCGGACACAAGCGAATCCAGCAGTTTGCACCGCTGGAGGTTGCTAAAGTGCGACTACGCGTAACAGAATCCGTCGCCGTTCCGCAGATCCGCCGCCTGGCCGTATTCGACGTGGATTCCGATTCTCGGCAATCCGACGCCCGGCAATTGACCTCGCCCGCCAAGAAGGCTTCTTTCCACCACTTACGAATAGGAATTTGATTTCATGTCGCACCCTACAAATCGTCGCCGATTCATGCAGACAACCGCTGGATCAGGCATAGGACTTTGGGTGGGCGGATGGCTCCCTGCGCAAGGTGAAGCCCCGAAAGATGCCTCAGGCTCGGTCGCTATTCCTGATTCTGGTGGGATCGCCACGAGGTTCTGGATCGATCCTCGCATGGCAGCATTCCCTGCTGGGTGCATAAAATTATGCATATCCAGCCGAGTTGACGTTAAAATCATCGTCCACTATAAAATTTAACACCCCTATGAAATATGCGGGCTAGGGTTTGCTTTCCGAAGACTTGGCTTTCAATTGTTCACGGTATTCCGGCGTCATTACAATTCCCTCTTGCCGGTAGTTATTTCCGGTTTGGTCGGAAACAGTCAGGAACCTGTCCAGCACTTGTTCCAGTTCCTTTCCACTCGGAAGGTCCTTCGCGGGTGAATTGGCCACTATTACCTGGTCGAGGGCCAGGCGTTGCAGCCTGACCCGCCTCAGAAGTTCGTCATCATCCTGAACTGCCTTCTGGGCCGCATCGAAGATCGCGTTTGCCTTGTTGATGACTTTGGGGGTCAGGAAATCATACTTGCGGGTGAAGATCGGCAGCTTTTTACCCGAGTTATCGATGGCGTCGCAGGTCAGATCAATAAACTCATGCATGTATTTGCCTGCAGGGCCGTAGTAGCTATTCAGAAAATCTTTGATAAGCCTGTCCTCGTCTGCGCTGGGGTTCCACATAAGGTGGGTCATCAGCCAGATTCTTAAGGCTGCGAAGTTGGTATCGGGATTGTAGCCGTCGCCCTGTTCGAAAAGGTTGACGACATTATTTTTAGCAAAGGCACGGACGTTCGGCCCCAGCACCCGCCAGTTCGGATGCGGCACGAGAAGATTTTCCAGATTCATCAGGTAGTCCCAGACATAGAGATTTTGGGCGACTTTTTTCCAAGCCTTCAGGTTAGCGTAGAACTCGGCGTTGCTCGGCGAGGTGATCGGCTTGGAAAAGTCGCACTCAATCGAGCAGAGGCGGACGATCACGTTGTGCCTCGCCTTGACGTGCTTCGGTGGAATACGAGTGTAGTAGTAAGCCAGCGTCTCGACCATAAATCCGGGATACTGCTTTTCGATATCCTCCGCCACTGCGTTGACAAACCTGATTACGGCGCCGGATCCGGCGCCCTCTTCCTCCGCAACAGCCCGGCATTTCTCGCAGAAGCACTGGCCGGCGCAGTCGTTCTGGGAAATGGATATGATCCCGGCTTCGGGATTCTTCTTAATCCACTCCAGAGCGTTCCTGGTGAGTTCCTTACGCATCTGGTCATTCGTGAGACAAAGCTGGGCCTGTTCGTGATTGCGTTTACCGTTTCTCTCACTGAACCACTCCGGATGATCGGCAAAGTATTTTTCCGGTGGGATCAACTGGTAAAAAGTGTGGCAAAAACCGAGTATTGTATAATGCCCGCCCCATTCCGGGGTCATGCTCTGGAAATGGCCGTTCAGTTTGAGCCTGGCAGCAAACTCGGGGTTTTGCCCTATCACGCTCTTGTAGAATGTCTCCCGGCACATAAACGGCGGCGAGTAGACAAGATTCCTCACTTGCACACGGAGCGTGGATTTCCTCGGCATATAACTCGCATCCGGCGTCCACCACCGGCAGCCGACGTTGTCTTCCAGGAAGGTGTACACAGCGTAAAGCGTTCCTCTGGGCCTGTCACCCGCCAGGACCAGGTCGCTGCCTGTTCTGCGTATCACTATCCCGTCTCGACCCAGCTTCCGGAAGTCGAAATCAGGCATCAGTCTCCTGGTAGTCTCTGTCTGACCGATAAAGATGCGCGTTTCCTGGTTGGCCCGGTCAGCGGAGGTCACAATCGGAAAGTCCGCCCCGGTAACCAGCTTCAGATGTTTGGCCAGCTCCGCCGCGGCCGTCTGCTCCGATGGAATGGCGTCGGCAGGAACGACGATCTCGGCGCAAGGCTTTTCATTTACGCTCAGCAGGATGTCACTCGTATTGGCAGAACAGACGGAAGAAAAAACAACCAGCATCAACACCGCAAATAAATTCAACATAATGTGATCTCCTCAAATCATATTCGACGTCAGCAAGTATATTTCCACCTCGTTCCCGGTGAACATCTCCGGCGAACACAGATAGGGCACCGATAAGTCCGTGGTGTCAGTGAAGTGAGCGGTCCGGGAATTATGGATTCTTCGTACATAGGAATGGCCTTTCGCAGACACCGTCGGAGCCCGCGTACGGGTTGATCGGCTCCACGCCGACCGGTCGGATGTACGCCGTGCCTGCATTCTCCCACACCACATATACACCACCATTGAAAGCTGGAGCGATCTCGCAGTTCCGCCACCTGCGTCGAGTGATGGTCGGACAAAACTGAGTGCCGGTGCAGATGTTGCTGCCACAGGCAGGCTCGGGAGTGCAGATCTGAGCGAACTCGTAATTGTCGACTTTGGTTATTCTACCTTCGCCGGTGGCAGTCCAATCTCGCCAGGCGACATAGACCCTGTTAGACGCGTCCACCGTTATGACCGGCGCCACATCGTCATTCCAGAATCCGGAGGGCTCATTGCCGTTCGGGCCAGAGCCCGCAGGCCCTCCGAGCAGGCCATGGATGCAATTCTGGAAGCTGCCGTCGGGATTGCGCCTGGCAGTGCTGTTGTAGTTCATTCCGCACCTGTCGTTGCATGGGAATGCGCCGCCGGCCTGTACCCCCCACGCGACAAAGTGCACCACGTTGTTCGTGTCTGCCCAAGCGGTTTGGGAGCCGCCGGGGTAACCGGTCATCAGCATCTGCAGGGCGCCCACCGGATTAAGATTCGAATCGTACTCCTGGCAGTATGTGCCAGCGCCGTTGTGACGGCCGGGGGCAAAGACCTGCCCGAGGCCGTTTACTGCGATACATGAGCGGGTCGCCGTGTTTACGGATGCGTCAACTGCGGGAGTCCCGCTCAGGTTTGTGAGCCTATCGATCCGGCCGATTAACTGGCCGGAGTACCCATACTGACACCCGACGTAGGCGTAACTGCCCCACAGCGCGAGCCGTGGAGACCAAATATTATTGTCGCTGGCGGCGTTTATCGCCGTAATAGGCGTCCTCCAACTTCCGCTAATGCGGTTGGTGTAGTAGCAATATACCGCATACGGCAAATCTGGATTCACAGCTTCGGTGAATACCACGTGTGGTACAGCGTTGGAGTCGCACATGATATGCGGCCAATATGCGCCGCCGGACGGAGACGTTATGGTTTCCGTAACAATCGGGGTCAGCGTGGAATCGTACTTCTTGTACTGAACCACGCCGCCAGACAGATAGATGACATGGATGTTGCCCAGAGAGTCAGTGGTAACCGCCGGCATCTGGCCGCGGCTGATTGTCGTTATGGCACCCAGTGTATTCCAGTCCACGCGTTCGCTGCGGCGGGCATCCACGACGATTTTCTGATTGGCCGCCACGTTGTCACGGGTTATGACCGTGCCGTTAAGGAACGTTACTTGGACGTCAACGGTACTACGGCTGCCCAGGCCGAAGTGCAGGACCGGGTCGTTCTGCCCCAGATAACCCTCCTGGCTGCGGGCCTCACGGAATGAAATCATGTAAGCCGACTTTCCGGCATGTCCCGGTTCGTAGGTCTTGACTTTGGCCCCGAAAGCGCCAGCCTGGCCGGAGGGTGAAATCAAGTGGATCTTCAGCCAGTTTCCGCCGCAGGTCAGATCGTTGCGGATCAGGCAGTTGTAAATGGCCCTCTGCGCGTAGAAAAAGTCCATATCACCGTCGTTGTCGATGTCGGCAAAGGCCACCGCCCGCGGGTCATTGATCTTGCCCACACTGAAAGTGCTCGAAGCGGTGAAATTCCCGCTGCCGTTGTTGAGATACACCTTGTTGTCCCCGGGATAGACCAGGTCCCAGTCGCCGTCGTTGTCGAGATCGTCAAAGCCGGCCATAAACCCGGGCCCATTCGGGACGGGAACCTGGGTGAAGGTCCCGTTTCCATTATTGCGATACAATTGTGAATCGTTGGAATTACGCTGAACGTGAATGTCGAGCCAGCCGTCTTTGTTCACGTCACAAAAGGTCGTCCCCTGCTGCCCAGTGCCGGACGAAGCCAGCCCCAAGGAATCGGTAACATTTGAGAAGTTTCCACCCCTGTTCTGCATCACCATCAGCGGTCCGTCATTCCCAAAGCCCTTGCACACCAGCAGGTCCAGATCCCCATCGTTATCGAAATCGCCCTCGGTGCAGCCCTGCACCCCGCCAATGTTGCGCAATCCGTTGTCAATGGAGGTAAAGCTGAAGCCGCCGTTATTGCTGTAAAACTCGTTGAGTTCAGCATCAGCGCCCCAGTTGTTGCAGAATATATCCAGGTCGCCGTCCCCATCGAAATCAAATATCACCTGCCCCCGTGTGCCATAAGGCTTGTTGAGAATCCCTGAGTCGTTCGTCCGATCAGTAAAGGAACCGGTCCCATTGTTTTCGAACACACGGTTTCGATCACACCCGGTAGCCCCGTTGAGCAGGGCGTAATCACCGTCGTTGTCCAGGTCGCCCCATACTCCACCGTGGCTGCCGCCGTCGTAGTCGTCAGTGCCGCGGACTGCCGCTTCCTCTGCGAAGGTCGCCCCATCGACATTGCGGTAAAACAGCTCGGCCATGGGAGGGCCGGAGATCATGGTGACATAGAAATCCGGCCGATTGTCACCGGTCACGTCCGCCCACATAATCCCGTGTCCGCCATGGTGGCTCGGGCCGGTCACGCCCGCCGGTGTAGTGATGTCGGTAAAACCTAATGCCGCGAGACCCAACGATGCTGGCACCAGAATGCTGCTCGCTACCGCAAATAGATCTAACATAATGTGATCTCCTCAAATCATATTCGATGTCGGCGGGATTAGTATCCAGCCCCGTGTAATAATCGCAATTATCACAAAAGGCTTCAGAGACATAATTACTTCCTCAATAAGTATATTGAGTGGATTCGTGTCCAACGACATACACGAACCGATACAGTTGTTGATCGAAACATGGGCTTTCTTCTCCTTGGCAAATTATTATCATTCCCGGTATCACATTCCGCATGCATGCGGCCACTTTGAACCTACACTGCGGATCATTTCAGTCTCAAGATGTACTTGTAGCAGTCGGCGTTGCACCAGTCCCCGGGGCCTTGGCTTCGGTTAGAGCGTATCGCTGACCGCTCTTTACTGGATCGTTTGGGGTGCTTACCCGCTTCCAGCAGAAAAGATCATTTGCCCCGCCGTCCCATACGAAACACCTGGTGAAGTTCACTTTGTTGCGTACCAGCATGTCGAAAAACGACTCGTATGCCGGGCGTTTTTTGTCTGCCTCGGTGCGCCAGTCCAGGCTTGCTATGATTTTATCTGTGTTAAGCAGATCGTAGTAATCGTAGCCAACGAGCTTGAGATTATCATTTCCCCTGAATGACAGTAACTTCGGATTTGATTTGCTTCTACTGACAGGGGCATTTGCAGCAGATAGTCCGCCGGATTGAAGTGCTATAGCAATAATCATGACCAATAATACGGTAAGCTTCATTATCTTTACTCCTTGTAATATTATAATTCAGCTCACTACTACTCTGTAACAATCGAATCTATAACTTGTCATCCCGCACTTGATGCGGAATCCATTTCTTTAGAATCGGGATTCCCGCTTTCGCAGAAATGACCAGCCACAAATACAAATGTGATACCGTACTACTGTCCCGTTAACTTATGAGTAAATTGTTGTAAAGTAAATAAATATAACAAGTTATGGGAAACAATGATTGGGATCGATTTCAACTCGCCCTTAAATTTTGGCTAGTATACTTTCATCAATCCATTGAAAGGACCGGCCAATGCATACTGGGCATACAGTTTTCTCACAACTGAGAGACTTTCTTCCCAAAAAACAATTTGACAGATGCGTTCGAAGATACAGAGGCAATCTTCGCTCATCATCAGTGAGAGGGATACGGCCCGCGATCTTGGATCTGAGGACCTTGTTCTCCAACCGCAGATATTCATTCTGTAGGGTCATCTCCCGGCATAGTAAGCGAGCAATCGTGGCAATTACGGGCAAAGCGAGCCATTTGGCAGGCTGCGTGGAGGCCATTTCTGGGTCCATCACTATCCTCCATGTCGATCTTGAATCCTTGACTCCCAGAGGATATCATAAGTCGTTGATATAGCAAGGTTAATTCGAACTTGGGCCAGCCCGGCACGAATAAGTGTACCCTACGGGATTTTATGACAATGAAGATCAGAAACCGGATGAAAATTGCATCAGTCTTTTTGTTGGCAGGCGTGTTATCGGGCCGGCTGACGATGTTATCGGCTGAGGAAGTTAGGGTGAGTTCTTACAAGGTGGGGAACCGGCACATCGTGCGAACCATCGACATAAAAAACGGTTGCCTTTCGACTAAAGCCATCGGAAGGCCGAGCAGACCAATATCAGTCATCGGCGGAGATGAGTTCGCACTCATCCTCGGCCCGGATAAGAAACGAATAACCGCCGGAGAATTCAAGATATCGTCGGTCGAGCCGGCTGCCGATGAGTTAAAAATCATCATGCAGCACCCTGATACGGGCTTAAAAGCCGAAGTCGAATACCGGCTGAAAAAGGACGACTTCTATCTCCGAAAAACGATAAACCTGAAGAACGAAGGGACATTGCCGGTTCAAGTTCTGGATGTCGAAGTGGAGAGCCTTCGATTCGGCAATGCAAGGGCGCTCGGATTAGGCAAACCGGTCTACGCGGAAGGCAAACTATTCCTTGGATTGGAATTCCCGCTCAGCCATAACGAGCAGCAGAATGGCCTGGTCAAACTGCGTCAGCTTCTCGGCAAAACACTCCAGCCAGGGGAAAGTCTTGTGACCAAGACCGCTGTTGCGGGCGCGGCATCCAAAAAAGAAACAGTAGAAGAAGCCTTCGACAGATACATCCGCCGGATAGCGCTGCGCAAGCCTGAAGTTATGACCGTATATGGCAACTGGGCCAGGTATGACTACCTTTCCGATGACGTCTGGCCGGACGAGAAGATGGTGCTGGAAACCGTGGATGAACTCATCAAGATGCGCGAGGCGGGCTGGCAGGCGGATTATTATGTTATGGATGCCGGCTGGTTCGACAGAAAAGGTGATTACACCGATTACGTAAAACCCGCCTGGCCGAACGGTCCTGAGCCAATGGCCACGGCGATAAACAATATCGGCATCAAATATGGCCTGTGGTTCGAGGTCGGCGGCGGGATACTCGACAATCCCGCGGTGCAGCCCAGCAGGAATTCCAGCGGCAGACTCTGTCTGGCATCAGAGCCGTATATCTCCACGTTTAAGAAGGCCTTGATCGAGCAGATCAAAGACCTCGGACTGACCATGGTAAAGTTCGATTTTGCCACCTTCAATTGCGACAGCGACCAGCACGGTCACATTTTGGGTGAATATGCCACCGAGGCGTCTTTGGCTAGCTTTCTGGAAATGCTGGATTCGGTGCGCAGGGAGCATCCGGAGGTGAAGTACATAATTTTCAACGGATTTCACCGGTCACCCTGGTGGCTGATGCACGTGGATACGATCTACTGCGGTGATCCCGCGCCCTCAGATGTGCCATCGCTGAAACTGCGCGACAGCATCAACCTGAAGACAGATAACGGCGTACATGAACATCGAGTCGGTCATTTCCTGCCCTGGTACGCCATTGATGACTGTGGGCTGATGATCGGTAAGACCGGCACCATCTACTGGATCGGCGCCGAGGAGTTCCGCAAGACGTGGGTGCTCAACATCGGCCGCGGCGGGATGATGCCCTTTATTTACGGCGACCTCCGCCTCCTGGACGACTCCGACCGCCGCTTCATCACCAAGATATGGGACATACTCCTCAAGAACGCAAAAGTTTTTGCCAACACAAAGGTCATCCTCGGCAGGCCGAACGGTAAAGAAGTCTACGGCTACTCACATTTCATGGGACAGCACGGATTCGTGTTCTTGAGCAATCCGACCTTCGAGCAGAAAGCTGTAACCCTGAAGCTCGACACATCGCTTGGCCTGAACGCCTCGTCCAAATCGCCGCTTGCCGTCTCTGAGATATTCCCCGTGGAATGTAATTATACAGACGACACCGGGTTCAAATCCGGCGGAGAGATCAACATTGAGCTTGCACCTTTCGAGGTCAGGGCATTAGAGATAAGGCCGTCCAAAGGAAAGACTGCAAAAGCAGTTCCGCCTCGCAAGAGTATTGTTCGGAGTACCGCCATCCCGGCGCAGATAATCAAGAAAGACGCAGCGTGGGTAAATGATGGCATGGTAGATCTGGCAAACAAGGAGCTGGCACACCTGTTTTCCTCGACATCCATAAAGGCCGAGAAACCGGACAACTTCACACTCTCAGGGATGGAAGCTGCTAAAGGCGTATACTCTTTCACAGTTGAAATGCCAACATTTGATAAACCGCAGACATTGGCGATACCGATCAGATTCATGGCAGGGGGCAAGCCGGTTCGCAGTACCAGCCCCACCAAATGCGTCCTTGCCGCCGCCCGGTCTGATGGCCGGCAGATAATGCTCGATGTGACCCCGGAGTATGGGAGTAAGATATGGAGCGGGTGCTCCTGGCTCACATTCCACGCCAAACTCGATCTGTCTCTGTCTGGTAAGAAAATCGAAGTACTGGCATTGAACCTCGGTCTGGACGGCGCAGGATTAGAGATGGGCGAGGCCTACCTGCTGGAAAATGATGCCTGCCGCATCACTGCAAACACTGGTCATTGTGCTGCAGCAGGCGCGCAGAGCGAGCCTGTAAAGGCCGTGCAGGGAATCGTCGAGCGCTGGTTCCCGGAACATCGCAATGATTTTGTCTTTATTCAGATCCCCAAAGACCCCGGTGGTGATGTGTTCGAGATCGAGTCGAATGAGGGCCGGATATTTGTCCGCGGTAACGATGGGGTCGCTATGGCATCAGGACTTAACTGGTATCTGAAGTACTACTGCAATGTAAATATCACCTACTTCGCCTGCCAGACCAGACTGCCAAAGACGCTCCCGGAAGTGCCGGCAAAAATCCGACAGGTCAGTCCTTACAAGTATCGCTATATCTTCAATTATTGTGCTTTCAGCTATTTGTACTGTCTAACTTCATTTTCGTTCTTTAACTCTTAGCGGAGCCAATAAGTTATGTCGTTTGTAATGATGAAAACGTGCCAATTCTCTTCGCCTGCTTTTGCGCTTTACAAAACGCATTG